>Ga0160445_100145_pt1 | contig 62005 bp, 55 predicted proteins | sample HID1972M_E1MG_FD_108215 | JGI IMG/M metagenome (GOLD analysis project Ga0160445, IMG submission 108215) | Enriched pill bug-associated microbial communities from UW Madison campus, WI, USA - HID1972M_E1 MG | ecosystem: Host-associated > Arthropoda: Insects > Digestive system > Unclassified ... | reverse complement strand
GGGTCGGTGTCGGTGTCGGTGTCGGTGTCGGTGTCGGTGTCGGTGACGAGCTGACCGAGGGTCTGGATGCCGTAGAAGAGGCCGGCGGCATCCGCCCCGACGACGGTGATCGCAGTGCCGTCGGCCTCGAGGCGATACGACTCCGGACCCCCGACGGCCGGATCGACGGTGAGGGCGATGGTGCGGCGCGTCCGGCCGATCCGGTCGGGTGCGACCGCGAGCGGATCGTGCGGGTCGACGGTGTCGAGAGTGAGGCCGGCGCGGAGTGCGAGCAGATCGCGGAGGGCGGTCGCGGCATCCCGATCGCCCGAGATCGCGACCGTGTCATCGAGGGCGAACGGCGCGCCCGCGAGGGGGGCGATCGATGCGGGGGCGGGAACGACGGCGGGCGCGGACACGAGGTCTCCGATCGTCTATGTAAGGACTGCTAACAAACCGGGATCGCGTCAGCCTAGCAGGGCGGAATCGGTTATGCTCAGGGTGTCGCGACTGGCGTTGAGGTGGGCCACCACCGGGGAGCGACCAACATGGCAATCGACCGTTCGCCTGGGTCGGCCTTGGTTTCGATACGCCCTTCGGCGATCGGGTGCCCGCACAGTGCGGGTGCATCGAGCTCCGGCGGCACTCAACCACGGATCAGGAGAATGCCATGACCGACACGTACTTCAACGCCCCGCTCGCCGAGGTCGATCCCGAGATCGCGGAGGTCCTCGAGCGCGAGCTGCAGCGACAGCGCGGATTCCTCGAGATGATCGCGTCCGAGAACTTCGTGCCTGTCTCCGTCCTGCAGTCGCAGGGCTCGGTGCTCACGAACAAGTACGCCGAGGGCTACCCCGGCCGCCGCTACTACGGCGGCTGCGAGGAGGTCGACGTCGCCGAGGAGCTCGCGATCGCGCGGGCCAATGCCCTGTTCGGCTCGGAGTTCGCCAACGTCCAGCCGCACTCCGGTGCCTCGGCCAACGCCGCCGTGCTGCACGCCATCGCCCGTCCGGGCGACACCCTGCTCGGCCTCTCGCTCGACCAGGGCGGCCACCTCACCCACGGCATGAAGATCAACTTCTCGGGCCGGCTCTACAACATCGTCGCCTACGGCGTCGACCCCGAGACGTCGATCATCGACATGGACGAGGTCGAGCGGCTGGCCCGCGAGCACAAGCCGAAGGTCATCATCGCCGGCTGGTCGGCCTACCCGCGCCAGCTCGACTTCGCGCGCTTCCGTGCGATCGCCGACGAGGTCGGCGCGCTGCTGTGGGTCGACATGGCCCACTTCGCCGGACTCGTCGCGGCCGGCCTGCACCCCTCTCCCGTGCCGCACGCGCACGTCGTGTCCTCGACGGTGCACAAGACGATCGGCGGCCCGCGCTCGGGCTTCATCCTGACCAACGACGCCGACATCGCCAAGAAGATCAACTCGGCCGTGTTCCCCGGGCAGCAGGGCGGTCCGCTCATGCACGTCATCGCCGCCAAGGCGACGGCGTTCAAGCTCGCGGCGACGCCCGAGTTCAAGGAGCGTCAGGAGCGCGTCGTGCGCGGCGCGGCGATCCTCGCCGAGCGCCTCTCGCAGCAGGATGTCAAGGATGCCGGCATCTCGGTCCGCTCGGGCGGCACCGACGTGCACCTCGTGCTCGTGGATCTGCGCGACGCCGCGATCGACGGCAAGCAGGCCGAGGACCTGCTGCACGAGATCCACATCACCGTCAACCGCAACGCGGTGCCCAACGACCCGCGTCCGCCGATGGTGACCTCGGGTCTGCGCATCGGCACGCCGGCGCTGGCGACCCGCGGCTTCGGCGACGCCGAGTTCACCGAGGTCGCCGACATCATCGCGCTCGCGCTGCAGCCCGGCACCGACGTCGACGCGCTGCGCGCGCGCGTCGACGCGCTCACGTCGACGTTCCCCCTCTACCCCGGCCTCCACCAGTAGGCCCCCCTCCCCTCCGCCCCCGCTTCCCCGAACGCGAGACAGCATCCGTGCACCGAGACAGCGTCTACCGGCTGCAGTCTCGGAGCGCACGTGCAGTCTCGCGGGGTTGGGGGGACGAGGCGGCGACGAAAGGACTGACATGACGGCACAGAAGCTGGACGGCGTCGCCACGGCGGCGGCCATCAAGCAGGAGCTCAAGGCCCGCGTCGCGGCGCTCGCGGAGCGGGGGATCACCCCGGGGCTCGGAACGCTGCTCGTCGGGGCTGACCCGGCATCCCGTTCGTACGTGACCGGCAAGCATCGCGACTGCGCCGAGGTGGGTGTCGCGTCGATCTCGGTCGAGCTGCCCGCCACGGCGACTCAGGCCGAGGTCGCCTCCGCGGTGCGCGGGCTGAACGACGACCCTGCCGTCACCGGGTTCATCGTGCAGCTTCCGCTGCCCAAGGGCATCGATGAGAACGCGATCCTCGAGCTGATCGATCCGGCGAAGGATGCCGACGGCCTGCACCCGACCAACCTCGGCCGGCTCGTGCTGGGCGTCGACCCGGCGACTGCCGTCCCCGCGCCGCTGCCGTGCACGCCGGCGGGCATCGTTGAGCTGCTCGTGCGGCACGGGGTCGAGATCGCCGGCGCGCACGTCACGGTGATCGGGCGGGGCATCACGGTCGGCCGTCCGCTCGGGCTGCTGCTCACGCGCAAGGGGATCGACGCGACCGTGACGCTCACGCATTCGCGCACGCCGGATCTGGCCGCGGAGGTGCGCCGTGCCGACATCGTGGTGGCGGCGGTGGGCCAGCCGCACCTCGTGCAGGCCGACTGGATCAAGCCCGGCGCCGCCGTGCTCGACGTGGGCGTGACGCGTGTCGGGACGACCGAGTCGGGGCGGGCCCGGCTCGCCGGCGACGTCGACCCCGCCGTCGCCGAGGTCGCGGGGTGGCTGTCGCCGAACCCCGGTGGTGTGGGACCGATGACCCGCGCGATGCTCGTCGCCAACGTGGTGGAGACCGCGACGCGCCTCGCCGGCTGACGCGCCGGCATCCGTCGCCGGTTGACGCGCCTCGGTCGTCGCCGGTGTTCGGCGCCCTGGTGCGTCGCGCCGGTCTCCGTCGCCCTGGTTCGGCAGTCGCTGAGGCATAGTGCGGTGGGCGCGTACTGTGCGCGGGTGACTGTTGAAACCCGGGTGGTGGTGTTCGGCAGTCGCTGGGGCACAGTCCGGCGGGCGCGAACTGTGCCCCACCGACTGCTGAACCCCGAACCGGAACCCCGCGTGAACCCCGGGACCCCGCGTAACCCCGGGAGACCGCGCGTCAGGCGGTGAAGCGGGTGAGGAACTCGCGGGTGCGCGGATGCTCGGGTGCCGCGAACAGCTGCGCCGGCGGACCCTGCTCGACGATGGTCCCGGCATCCAGGAAGATCACGCGGTCGGCCACATCGCGGGCGAACGCCATCTCGTGCGTGGCCATCAGGATCGTCGCGCCGTCGCCCGCCAGATCGCGCACGAGCTCGAGCACCTCGCCGACCAGCTCCGGGTCGAGCGCCGAGGTGATCTCGTCGAGCAGCAGCACCTCGGGATCGGTCACGATCGCGCGCACGATCGCCGCGCGCTGCTGCTGCCCGCCCGAGAGACGATCGGGATGCTGTCGCGCGAACTCCGCGAGCCCGACCCGCTCCAGGAGCGGCAGCGCTTTCGCCTCGGCGTCGCGCCGCGACAGCCGGTGCACCACGCGGGAGGCGAGGGTGACGTTGTCGAGCACGGACAGATGCGGAAACAGGTTGTAGCTCTGGAAAACCGCGCCGAAGCGCGCGCGGGCGCGGTTGGCATCGACCCGAGGGTCGGAGATGTCCTCGTCGCCGAGGAAGATCTGCCCGTCGTCGATGGGCTCGAGCAGGTTGAGGCAGCGCAGCAGCGTGGACTTGCCGGACCCGCTCGCTCCGATGAGCGCGACGACCTCGTGCTGAGCCAGCGAGACGTCGACGCCGCGCAGCACCTCGCGCTCGCCGAAGGCCTTCCAGATCCCGGTCGCCCGCAGCAGGCTCGGGGGAGGGACGCGGCTCACAGGATCGCCCCCGCCTGCTCGCGCTCGCGCAGCTTCGCCGTGTACCAGTCGGCGAGGCGGATCGTCGGGATGGCCAGCAACACGAACAGGATGCCGGCGACGACGTACGGCGTGAAGTTGTACGTCTGGGCGTTCATGATGTACGCCGCGCGCACGGCATCCACCGCCCCCAGGATCGAGATCAGCCCCACGTCCTTCTGCATCGAGATGAAGTCGTTCATGAGCGGCGGTGTCATCTTGCGCAGCGCCTGCGGGAGCACGACTCGGCGAAGGGTCTGCAGGTATCCGAGTCCGAGCGCGCGCGCCGCGAGGCGCTGCGAGGGGTGCACCGCCTCGATACCGGCGCGGATGACCTCGGCGACGTACGCCGAGTAGGTGAGGGTGACGCACAGCACGCCGAGCACGATCGGGTGGATGCGGGTGCCGGTGATGGTCGGGATGCCGAACCCGAACAGGTACAGCACGATGATGAACGGCACGCCTCGGAACAGGTCGGTGTAGCCGGCGGCCAGCACCCGCACCGGGAAGAACACCGCCCCGGGCAACGTGCGCACGGTCGCCAGCAGCAGGGCGACGAGGCCGACGGTGATGACCGACAGGCCGAGCACCTGCAGGTTGAGCAGGAATCCGTCCCACACCCGTGGCAGCGAGCGCAACGCGACCTCGGGATCGAAGTACGTCTGCTGCACGACGGCCCAGCCGGGCGTGTTGATGACCGTCGCCCAGACGATGACCGCGAGGGCCACCGTCGAGGCGATCGCCACGAGGACGGACTGCCGTGCGCGGCCCTGCCGGTAGGAGCGTCGCTCGAGTTCGAGCGCGCTCGGATGATGTGTGGTCACGGAACGACGCTAGCGCGACGTCACTGCAGCAGGGGCACGCCCTGGCCGGAGCCCAGCCACTCGTCCGTGATCGCGGCGAGCGTGCCGTCGGCGCGCAGCGCGTCGACCGCGGCCGTGACGCGCTCGGTCAGCGGCGAGTCCTTGCCCAGCAGCAGGCCCCACTCGTCGGGCACACCCGCGGCCGGCAGCTCGCCGACGATGAAGGAGTTCTCGATGTAGACGCCCGTCGCGTAGTACGCCGTCGGCAGGTCGAGCACGATCGCATCGATCAGGTTCGCCTTCAGTGCGTTCACGGCGTCTTCGTTCGAGTTGTACAGGAGCGCGTCGACGTTCGGTGCGACGGCCTCTTCGATCGTCGTGGCGCTCGTCGAGCCGGCCATGGCGCCGAGCTGGATGTCCTTGAGCCCGGCGAGTGAGTCGATGCCGTCGGCGGCGCCGCCCTTGATCGCGACGACGGCCTGGCTGGCCTGGTAGTACGGCGACGAGAAGTCGACCGCCTGCTTGCGCTCATCGGTGATCGTGTACTGCTGGATGTTGAAGTCGAAGCCCTTCGGACCCGGCGCGATCGCGCCCTCGAAGCTCGTGCGCACCCACTCGACGTCCTCGGGCGCGAAGCCGAGCTGCTCGGCGACCGCATACGCGACGGCGGCCTCGAAGCCCTCGCCGGACGCGGGATCGTCGTCGATCACGTACGGAAAGTACGCGATCTCGCCGGTCGCGATGGTCAGCTTGCCCGGGGTGACATACCCCTCTTCGACCGGGTCGGATGCCGTGGGCGCCGTGCCCGGGTCGGCGCCGGTGGCGCAGCCGGCGAGCAGCAGGGCGGCCGAGGCGACGGACGCGATGAGAACGGAACGCAGGACGGGACGCGACATGGGTGATCCTCCGGAGGTGGGGTGCGCGGCATCCAGACGGGTGCTGTGAAGGGATGCCGGGGTTCCATCTTCCCGCGCGCGGCGGGGCAGCGGCGCCGTCGGCGTCGGATTGTTACGCGCTCGACGCGGGAGAGGCGATCTGGGCTCGGGAGAGGCGATCCCGGCGTGGGGGGAGGCGATCCCGGCGTCGAAGAAGGCGACCCCGGCGTCAGCCCTTGCCCAGGTCGTCGAGCATGCGGCGCTGCTCGGGGGTGAGGCCGTCGGCGAGCTCGTCGCGCGCCGCGCGGACCTCGGGCGCCGGGGGCGGCGCGGGGGAGTCCGCCACGGCGGCCCCGCCGGCGCGCCCGGTGGCCCGGTCGTACAGCGCGCCGGTCCGCGCCTCGACCTTGTCGTCGACGCGGTCGTAGATCACCCAGGCGACCAGCAGGAGCAGCGGCGGGAGCGCCCAGCCCCAGAAGAACCCCGAGACGCGCACGCCCGAGAAGATCACCACGAGGATCCAGACGATCAGTTCGACGGCGAACACGATGCCGTACTGGACGGCCTTCTCGCCGACGCGAGTGCGCTGACGTGCGGACTTCGCTGCCGACCCCGTGAACATCTTCGTGATGAGCGGCTTGATCCAGACGGTCGCCGCAGTCAGGATCACGCCGGCCCACAGCGCCGCCCACCCCACACGGACGGAGGGCAGCAGCCCGATCACCAGCAGAACCACGACGTTGAACACGTACAGCGAGACGAAGCGAACGATCCAGGACTTCATGTTCCCAGAGTGGCATGCACGGCGCCGACCCGGAAGATCCTCAGGCGGCGACCGGCTCCGCGGCCGGGCGACGCGCACGGTGAGCGGTGGAGGTGGCATCCGTCCGCCCGAGTGCGCGCGTGCGATCGATCCAGGCGGCGCGGGCCGCCTCGTCGCTGAAGCGCACCGGAGAGAATCGGGTCACGCCGACCGTCCTGACACCGCAGTAGCGGAGCGTCGCGCGGGTGAGGGAGGTCTCGGCCGCGTTGCGATAGACCAGTCGGTTCCAGAACCGCGGCGAGTCCATCGTCATCACGAGCCGGGCGGTGCGGCCCGCCAGCAGGCGGTCGGAGACCGCGGACCGCTCGCGGTAACGGAATGCCGCTCCCGACAGGAAGACGCGGTCGATGAAGGCCTTGAGTGCAGCGGGCGCCGTGCCCCACCACTGCGGGTGGAAGAACACGAGGTGGTCGGCCCAGCGCACGTCGTCGAGGTAGCGCGCGACGTCGGGGTCGAGCGGCCGGTCGGCGTCGGAGCGCGGGGCGCGCAGCTCGTCTCGGCTGCGCGGGTGGGGGAGTAAACCAGTTGACTCCGCTTGTGTCAACAGGTTGACATGAGGATCCTCACCCGTCGTCAACGGAGTTCGATGAGCTCGGTGAGATCGTCGGCCGGAAGTGTGTCCACGACCGCGGTCACGGTGACCTCGACGAGCTCCGTGCGGCCGCTGATGACGTTCAGGAAGGCGGTGTCTGCCGCGTCACGGCCGGTCGCGATGCGCACGAGGCTCTGCCGTGGCGCGAGCGCCGTCGCATCGACGACGCGCCAGGCGCCGTCGATCCACGCTTCGGTGACGGCGTGGAAGTCCATGGGCGTCAGCCCCGGGGCATAGACCGCGGCCAGGCGCGCCGGGATGCCGCGGGCGCGCAGCAGCGCGATGCACAAGTGCGCATAGTCGCGGCAGACGCCCTCGCGCCCGAGCAGTGTGCGCACGGCGCCGTCGGTGGGCAGCGAAGAGCCGGAAACGTAGTGCAGGTGCGTGCCCACCCACGACGACACCGCGTCGAGCACATCGCGGTCGGTGGCGAGGTCGCGGAACTCAGCTCCCGCTGTCGGGGCGAGTGCATCCGATTCGGCATAGCGGCTCGGACGGCCGTATACGAGCAGTTCGGTGTCGTCGGCGCCGGCCGGGGAGGCCTCGCCGTGCACCGTGGCGGCGTACTCGACGACGAGCCGGCCCGGTGTCGCTCGCAGGCGGTGCAGGCGCCCGCCGTGGGCGTCGGGGAGTTCGGTCACGTCGACGGGCGCGTCGTCGATCGTCGCCGTCAAGGTCTCGCTCCTCGACGCGTACGCGGACGAGACGGCGATCGCGAACACGAGATCAGCGGTCTCGGCGACATCCAGCACGACGCGGCTCGTGACGTCCCTCTTCATCGCCCCAGCGTGGCAGACATGCGGCGGTTCGGGGAGCGCAACTGGTTGCGGATCGGCGGTTCGGCGCGCCGATTGCGCTCCTCGAACCGCGATCATCTCGCCAGAGCGGTGGTGACGCGGCGGATCAGCAACGATGTCGTCGAGGTCGAGGTGTCCGCCGGGGAACACTCCACGGGGCGCCTCCGGAACTCCGTCGCGGCGACCGACGGCACCTTTCCCGAGGTCGGCGCGATGCCGCGCGTGGATGAGGCCACACGGCAGGCGGCGTACAGTCGTCCCGTGGGCGACGTCCGCTGAGACCGCCCCTCGGCGCCGGGCGAGTACGGCGGCCGAGTCCCGTCGACGAAGGAGTCACGAGTGAGCGACAACCGCGAAGCCGACCTGCTGGCGAGCGTGCCCGACGGACTGTTCATCGGCGGCCGGTGGCGGCCGGCCGAGGACGGCGCGACGCTGTCCGTCTCGGACCCGGCGACCGGGGCCGTCGTCAAAGAGATCGCCAGCGCCTCGGTCGCGGATGGAGTGGCCGCTCTGGATGCGGCCGCCTCCGCGCAGGACGCGTGGGCCGCGACGCCGGCCCGCGAGCGCGGCGAGCTGCTGCGTCGTGCCTTCGACCTCCTGCAGGAGCGCAAGGAGGACTTCGCGCTGCTCATGACGATCGAGATGGGCAAGCCGCTCGCCGAGGCGCGTGGCGAGGTCGGCTACGGCGGCGAGTTCCTGCGCTGGTTCAGTGAGGAGGCGCCCCGGATCCAGGGGCGCTACGGGGCGAACCCCGAGGGCACCGGGCGCATGATCGTGACGCAGCACCCGGTCGGGCCATGCTTTCTGATCACGCCATGGAACTTCCCGCTCGCCATGGCCACCCGCAAGATCGCGCCAGCGCTCGCCGCCGGCTGCACGGTCGTCATCAAGCCCGCCGCGCTCACGCCGCTCACGACGCTCCTGTTCGCGAAGCTGCTCGAGGATGCGGGGCTGCCCGCCGGTGTCGTCAACGTCGTCACCACGGCATCCTCCGGTCCGATGTCCGAGGCGATCATCGGCGACCCGCGCCTGCGCAAGCTCTCGTTCACCGGGTCCACCCCGGTCGGGCAGAAGCTGCTGGAGCAGGCCGCCCACGGCGTGCTGCGCACCTCGATGGAACTCGGCGGCAACGCGCCCTTCGTGGTGTTCGACGACGCCGACCTCGACAAGGCCGTCGACGGCGCCATCGCGGCGAAGTTCCGCAACATCGGGCAGGCCTGCACGGCCGCCAACCGATTCATCGTGCATCGCGCCGTCGCCGACGAGTTCGCCCGCCGCGTCACCGAGCGCGTGCAGGGATTCCGGACCGGGCGCGGCACGGAGGACGGAGTCGTCATCGGGCCGCTCATCGATGCCAAGGCCGTTGCGAAGGCCGACGAGCTGGTGCAGGACGCCGTGGACCGCGGGGCGACCCTGCGCACCGGCGGCGCGGCGATCGCGGGCGAGGGCACGTTCTACGAGGCGACGGTGCTCAGCGACGTCGCAGCCGGCAGTGACATCCTGCGCGAGGAGATCTTCGGCCCGGTGCTGGCCATCGTCCCCTTCGACGACGAGGATGAGGCCGTGCGCCTGGCCAACGACACGGAGTACGGCCTCGTCTCGTACGTGTTCACCGAGGGCCTGGCCCGCGGACAGCGCATGATCGAGCGCCTCGCGACGGGGATGATGGGACTGAACGTCGGGGTCGTCTCCAACGCGGCGGCGCCGTTCGGCGGCTGGAAGATGTCGGGGCTGGGCCGCGAAGGCGGCGCCGAGGGCATCCACGAGTACCTGCAGACGAAGTACACGCTGACCGCCGATCCGGGCTGATGGCCGATCCGGGCTGAGCACGGCAGGATGGCGGCATGGACAACGCCCGGCTGCGCTCCGAGCGCCTGCGCTCGCACCGGTTGAGCGCCCCGGCGCCGACGATCGCGGACGCCGCCGCGCACATGACGGCGACGCAGGCGCAGGAGTTCTGGGGCGGCCGGTGGGCGTTGGCGGCACGCACGCGCGGCGCGCCGCGGCTCTCGGACGTCGACGCCGCCTTCGCCCGCGGCGAGCTGATCCGGTCGTGGACGATGCGCGGCACGCTGCACATCGTCGCTCCGCGCGATCTCGGCTGGATCCTCGCGGTCACCGCGGCGCGCCAGGAGAAGCAGTACGCGCCCGTCCACCGCAACCTGGGGATCACGGCATCCGACCTGCGCACGGGCGAGCGCGCGGCACGGGCCGCCCTGTCCGGCGGCAACCGGCTCACGCGCCGCGAGTTCGGCGACGTCCTCGCCGCGGCCGGCGTCGATCCTGCCGGGATGCGCGGCAACCACATCCTCTCCGCGCTGTGCCTGCACCAGGTGCTGTGCCTGGGGGCCGTCGTGCCCCGCACCGAGGCGCCCAGTCGCGACCAGTACATCGTGCTCACCGAGGATGCGATCCGGGACGCCGCAGCCCCCGCCGACCCCCTTGCCGAGCTGTTCGTGCGCTACATCGCCTCGCACGGGCCTGCCGCAGTCGAGGACTTCCGCTGGTGGGCGGGGCTGCCGCTCGGGATGGCGCGCACGGCGCGCGAGTCCGCGGGGGAGCGGGTCGTCGAGGTCGCGGACGGCCTGTTCGCCGCTGCAGGAGCACGGCCGCGTCGCTCGTCGGCCGCGCCCGGCGTCGTCGCGCTGCCGCCGTTCGAGGAGTACTACCTCTCCTACGCCGACCGTTCGGTCCCGTGCGCTCCCGAGTTCATCGCCGCGATCGGTCCGAGCCAGAACGGGATCGTGCGGCCGGTGCTGGTCACGGACGGCGAGATCCTCGGGGTCTGGGCGCACTCGGTCGCCGTGGGCAAGCACCATCTGGCGCCGGTGCCGGAGGTGTTCGCGGACGGTGCGGCACCGGCATCCGCCGTGGAAGACGCCCTCGCGCGGTTCGCGCGCTTCATCACCGGCTGAGCGTCAGCGCTGTGCGTGGCGATCCAGGAAGGCGTACACCTCGCCGTCGTCGACCCCGGGGAAGGCTCCCCTCGGCAACGGCGTGAACATCTGCATGTGCACGCGCGCGCTCGGCCACGCCTTGCCGCGCCAGCGGGTCGTGAGCTCGGCGTGCGGACGGCGGCAGCACGACTCGTCCGGGCAGGTCGAGGTCGCGCGCTTCTGCGTCTCGCGCCCGCGGAACCAGCGCGCGTCGTCGAACGGCACGCCGACGGTGATGGAGAACTCGCCGTCCGAGGTGGTGCCGGTCTGGCTCGAGCACCAGAAGGTACCCACCGGGGTGTCGGTGTACTGGTAGTGCTCGATGGTGCGGTTCTGCTCGGCGAAGGCCGAGCGGGCGGCGAACCGGCGGCACACGAGCTGCCCCTCGACGGCACCGGTCACGTCCATCGGCAGCGGCAGCTCGTCGTTCTCGTAGACGCGGTTGATCGCTCCCGTGCCGTCCACCCGCAGGAAGTGCAGCTTGATGTCGAAGTGCTCGGTGAGCAGATTCGTCATGCGCATGGCCGCGGCCTCGTGCGTCACGCCGAACGCATCGCGGAAGTCCTCGACGGCGAGGTTGCGGTCGCGCTTGGCCTGGGTGAGGAAGGCGACCGACGCCGTCTCGGGCATGAGACAGCAGGCGGCGTAGTAGTTGATCTCGAGCCGCTGCTGCAGGAAGTCGCCGTAGTCGGTCGGGGGCGTGTGGCCCAGCAGCCGGTGCGCCATCGCCTGCAGGGCCATCGAGCGCAGGCCGTGACCGCCGGGGATGGATGCCGGCGGCAGATAGATGCGCGCGTTCTCGAGGTCGGTGACCGACCGGGCCGAGTGCGGCAGGTCGTTGACGTAGATCAGCTCGAAGCCGAGCTGTTCGGCCATGATGCTCACGGTGCGGTGGGTGAGGGCGCCGGACACGTGCCCGGCGGCCTTCAGCTGCTTCTCGGCGAGCTTCTCGATCTCGGGCAGATAGTTGGCGCGCTCGCGCATGCGCAGGCGCAGTTCGGTGTTGGCGCGCCGCGCCTCCTCGGGGGTGGCGATCGCCTCGCGCTCGCGGCGCTGCAGCTCGCGGTGCAGTCCCAGGACGGCTTCGAGGGTCTCGTCCGCCATGGTCTTGGTGATCCGCACCGGTGGTACGCCCAGCTGCCGGAACACCGGGCTCGCCTGCGCGCGCTCCAGCTCGAGCTCGAGCGCGGCGCGCCGGTTGGGCGGGTCTGCCGACAGCAGATCGGCGACGTCCGTTCCGGTCGCCGACGCGATCGCCTGCAGGAGCGACAGCTTCGGCTCGCGCTTGCCGTTCTCGATCAGACTCAGCTGGCTGCCGGCCACACCGACGATGGCGCCGAGCTCGTCGAGTGTGTAGCCGTGCGAGACGCGCTGGTGACGGATGCGGTGGCCGAGAGTCGACAGTTCGAGCGCGGTGGGGGACATTCCTTGATGATAGCGAAAGAATCACGTTTCTTGACGCGCATCCGCCCGGAAAGAGAGGCAAAACGGGGCGCAAAGTAGAGGACAAGCACAACGTCGCCTCGACCGAAGGAGCACCGATGGCCATCGCCGATCTGTTCACCCGGCCCACCGCCACCACCCCGGCGGCGACGCGCGCGTATGGCACCCGTCCGAGGCTGGCCGGCGAGGGCATGGAAGAGCTCGTCGCCTGGGTCGACGAGATCGCCGCGCTGACGCAGCCCGAGAAGATCCACTGGATCGACGGCTCGCGCGCAGAGAACGATGCGCTGCTGCGCGACCTCGTCGACGAGGGCAAGCTCATCAAGCTCAACCCCGAATGGCGCCCGGGCTCGTACCTGGCCCGCTCGCACCCCAGCGACGTCGCGCGCACCGAGGCGCGCACCTTCATCGCCTCGGAGCGCGAAGCGGACGCCGGCCCCACGAACAACTGGGCGGCCCCGGCCGAGATCCGGGCCACCATCACGCCGCTGTTCGAGGGCTCGATGCGCGGTCGCACGATGTACGTCGTGCCGTTCTCGATGGGCGCCGTCGGCGGGCCGCTGTCGCACATCGGCGTCCAGATCACCGACAGCGCCTACGCCGTCGCCTCGATCGGCATCATGACGCGCGTGGGCACCGCCGTGCTCGAGCAGATCGCCGCGGGCAAGCCGTGGGTCAAGACCGTCCACTCGGTCGGGGCGCCCCTGGCGCCCGGCGAGGCCGACGTCGAGTGGCCGTGCAACGACGAGAAGTACATCGTGCACTTCCCCGAGACGCTCGAGGTGTGGTCCTACGGATCCGGATACGGCGGCAACGCGATCCTCGCCAAGAAGTGCTTCGCCCTGCGCATCGCCTCGGTCATCGGGCGCGACGAGGGATGGCTCGCCGAGCACATGCTGCTCATCCGCGTCATCGACCCGATGGGCAAGGCCTACCACCTCGCCGCCGCGTTCCCCTCGGCGTGCGGCAAGACGAACCTCGCGATGCTGCGTCCGACGATCCCGGGCTGGCGCGTCGAGACGCTCGGCGACGACATCGCCTGGCTGCGCCCCGGCGAGGACGGACGCCTGTGGGCCATCAACCCCGAGGCGGGATTCTTCGGTGTCGCTCCCGGAACCGGCGAGTCCACCAACGTCACGGCGGTCGAGACGCTGTGGGGCAACACGATCTTCACGAACGTCGCGCTGCGCCCCGACGGAGACGTGTGGTGGGAGGGCCTCACCGACGAGACGCCGGCAGAGTTGACCGACTGGCAGGGCAACGCCTGGACCCCGGCATCCGGAACCCCCGCTGCGCACCCGAACTCGCGCTTCACCGTCAGCGCGGCCCAGTGCCCGCAGATCGCGCCGGACTGGGACGCCGCCGAGGGCGTGCCGCTCGACGCGATCCTGTTCGGCGGCCGCCGCGCCACGAACGTGCCGCTGGTGCTCGAGGCCACCGACTGGACGCACGGCGTGTTCCTCGGGTCGAACATCTCGTCCGAGCGCACCGCGGCGGCGGAAGGCACGGTCGGCGAGCTGCGCCGCGACCCCTTCGCGATGCTCCCGTTCTGCGGCTACAACATGGCCGACTACTTCGGTCACTGGCTCAAGGTCGGGCAGTCGCTGCGGTTCGACCGCGCGCCGCGGATCTTCCAGGTCAACTGGTTCCGCAAGGGCGCCGACGGCCGCTTCCTGTGGCCCGGGTTCGGCGACAACTCCCGCGTGATCGACTGGATCATCCGCCGCATCGACGGGTCCGTCGGCGCCGTCGACAGTGCCATCGGCCGCCTGCCGCAGACGGACGACCTGAACCTCGACGGCATCGAGGTGCCGCAGCAGGATCTCGACGAGCTCTTCGCCGTCGACCCCGCGCTGTGGCTCCAGGAGGCCGATCTGACCGAGGAGTTCTACCGCACCTTCGACGGGCGGGTTCCCGCTCCGCTGTACGCCGAGCTCGCGGCGCTGCGGTACCGCCTCAAGCTCGCTCAGCGCGACTGAGTCCGCGCGTCTCGTCTCGTCGCTGAGCGAGGAGCGCAGCGACGAGACGACGCGCAGAGCTCCCTCCCGAGAATTCTCGGGTCCCGGTGAGCAGCCGGTCCGATCACGTGAGCAGCTGGCGCGCGGCGAGGTCCCGGTACAGCGGCACCGACGCGACGAGCTCGGCGTGCGTGCCCTGGCCGACGACGCGGCCGCGGTCCAGGACGACGATCAGATCGCTGTCGACGACCGTGGACAGCCGGTGGGCGATCACGATGAGGGTGCGTCCGGCGGCGACGGCGTCGATCGCCTCACGCATGCGCTGCTCGTTGAGGCCGTCCAGCGAAGAGGTCGACTCGTCGAGCAGGAGGATCGGGGGAGCGGCCAGCAGCGCCCGGGCGATCGCGAGGCGCTGGCGCTCGCCGCCGGAGAGCATGACGCCGGCCTCGCCCACCGGTGCCTGCAGGCCGAGTGCGCTGCGCTCGAGCACGTCGCCGAGGTTGACGGCGCGCAGCACGCGCTCGCACTCCTCGTCGGACGCGTGCGGCGAGGCCAGCCGCAGGTTGTCGGCGAGCGTGCCGGCGAGGGTCGGGGCGTCCTGCTCGACATAGCCGAGCTGCGCGCGCAGCGCGAGCCGGTCGAGGGCGCGCACGTCCGCCCCGTTCAGCAGCACCGCGCCGTCGGACGGGTCGTAGAACCGTTCGATGAGCGCGAGCGCCGTCGACTTGCCGGCCCCGGACGGTCCCACCAGCGCGACTCGCGCGCCACGCGGCACCCGGAAGGACACGCCGCGCAGCACCTCGCCCTCCACCACGGGAACGTCGATCGTGTCGGCATGCGCCTCGGCCAGGGTCTTGAGCGCCTCGCTCTCGGCGGACCGGCGCGCGGCGACCACGGCATCCGGATACGAGAAGTGCACCTCGCGGAACTCGATCGCGGCGGCGGGGCCGGCGACCTGCGTGTCGGTGAGGGATGCCGCGATCGAGGCGTCCGACTGCGTCTCGGTCGGCAGATCGAGCACCTCCTGGATGCGCCCCAGGGCGCCGAGCGCCTGATTCACGGAGGTGATGGCCCCGAAGAACGACCCGAGCGGCTGGATGAGGAAGAACAGGAACATCACGAACGTCACCAGCTGGGCGATCGAGATGGCGCCCGAGGCCACGCGGAAGCCGCCGACGCCGAGCACCACGAGCAGCGAGAGCTGCACCGCGACGCCCGCGACCGGCACCACCAGCGCCGAGGCCTTGGCGACCTTGACGCCCGCGTCGTACGCCGCCGAGGCGGTCGCCTCGATCGAGGCCTGCTCGCGTGCGGACGCCCCCGCCGCGCGGATCGTGCGGATCGAGCCGATGGCCCGCTCGACGCCCGAGGCGAGTTCGCCGACCTGTCGCTGCTGCACCTGCGTGGCCCGGCGGATGCGCCCGCTCAGCAGTCCGACCACGGTGACGGACAGCCCGATGACGACCAGGATCAGCAGCAGCAGGACGGGGTCGATGACGAGCATCGCCACGATCGCGCCGACGAAGATCAGGGTGCTGCCGATCGAATCGGCCAGCCCCTGCGTCAGCACGGCGTACAGCAGCGTCGTGTCGGTGCCCACGCGTGAGACCAGATCACCCGTGCGCCGAGCGTCGTACTCCCGCACGGGCAGGTGCAGCAGGCGGGCGATCAGGCGCCGGCGGCTGGAGAGCACGACGGCGGTGCCGGTGCGCTGCAGCAGGTAGTGCTGGTAGCCGGTGATGACCGACGCGACCACGACGAGCGCGACCAGCCCCCACACCAGCCATTCGAGGGCGGCGCCGCTCTGCACGCGCTCGATCAGCTGGCCGACCACGAGCGGCTGTCCGAGGGTCGCACCGGCGGCCAGGACGCTCAGGACGGAGACGATCACGAGCACGCGCGTGTGCTCGAAGAGGAAGGGCAGGAGCTGTCGCAGCGATGCGCGCGGACCTTCGTCCGTCGAGCGGCGGCGCAGGCCGCGCGGGCGGCGGGCGGTGTCAGCAGACATGGAGAGGCGTCCTCGATCTGTGGAAGGGCGGCGGGGATGCGGGTCTAACTTCGCCCGTACTTCTTATGGACGGCCTGTTTACTCACGCCGAGCGACATCGCGATCGCCTGCCACGAGTAGCCGGCGACGCGTGCGCGTCGGACCGCGGCCTCCTCGGCGCGCTCCAGCTCGCGTCGCCGCTGCGCGAGCTCCTGAACGGCGCGCAGGGGCGGCTCGTCCTCGGCGGCGCCGACCAGCGTGGGGATGTCGCTCATCGCACCTCCTCGGGTCACGGGGTGCGTCAACGTTAGTTGACGCACCGGCGGTCGGTCAACTTCTGTTGACGTCTCGCCGAGACGAGGAGGACACGCCTCGTGGTGTCGGAGGCCGGCGCTAGGCTATCCCGGTGCCTGAACCCGTGATCTCCGCCCAGAACCTCGTCAAGGCGTACAAGCTCAAGGGCAAGCCCGACTTCCTCGCCGTCGACGGACTGTCGTTCGAGGTCGCGCCCGGCGAATCGTTCGGCCTCCTCGGACCCAACGGGGCCGGCAAGTCCACGACCATGAAGATGATCGGCGCCGTGTCGACGCGCACCAGCGGCGACCTGTCGATCCTGGGTCTGGACCCCGACCAGTACGGCCCCGAGATCCGGTCCCGGCTGGGGGTCGTGCCGCAGCAGGACAACCTCGACGGCGAGCTCAACGCCCGCGAGAACCTGTACATCTACGGCCGCTACTTCGGCCTGCCCGGCAAGGTCTGCCACCAGAAGGCGGACGAGCTTCTCGCGTTCGCGCAGCTCGAGGACAAGGCCAAGAACAAGGTCGACCAGCTCTCCGGCGGCATGAAGCGGCGACTGACGATCGCGCGCGGGCTCATCAACGACCCTCGGATCCTGCTGCTCGACGAGCCCACGACCGGTCTCGACCCGCAGGCGCGCCATGTGCTGTGGGACCGCCTGTTCCGCCTCAAGGAGCGCGGCACGACGCTCGTGCTCACGACCCACTACATGGACGAGGCCGAGCAGCTGTGCGACCGGCTCGTCGTCGTGGACAAGGGACGGATCATGGCTGAGGGGACACCGGCGTCCCTCATTCGGGCGCACTCCAGTCGTGAGGTGCTCGAAGTGCGGTTCGGCTCCGATCGCAACGCGCAGGCGGCCGCGCAGCTGCAGGGCATCGGCGACCGCGTCGAGGTGCTGCCCGACCGCGTCCTGATCTACGCGCACGACGGCGAGGCGGCGCTCGAGCGGGTGTCGGCCGAAGGACTCCAGCCCATCACGAGCCTCGTGCGCCGATCCAGCCTCGAGGACGTGTTCCTGCGGCTGACGGGAAGGTCGCTGATCGAATGAGCGCCACCGGAACCGACACGCAGCCGACGCTCGACGAGCTGCGCGCCGAGGCGATGTCATGGGGTCGCAAGCCCCGCCGCTTCGGCAGCTGGTACGTCACCGAGCACATGGTCCGCGCCATGCGCGCCTACGGCTGGACGATCATCGTCGGCGCGCTCGGGCAGCCGATCCTCTATCTCCTGGGCCTGGGGATCGGCCTCGCGGCGCTGATCCAGGTGCCCATCGTGGACCGCGGCCAGGAGGTGTCCTACCTCGTCTTCGTCGCGCCCGCGCTGCTGATCACGGCGGCGATCTCGGTCGCCTCCGAAGAGATGACCTACCCCGTCATGGCCGGGTTCAAATGGCGGCGCTACTTCTACGGGTTCAATGCCTCCGCGCTGTCGAGCCCCCAGATCGCGAACGGCGTGGTCGCCGGCGCCACCGCGCGCATGGTCGTCGCCGTCTCGGCGTACTACCTGTTCATCTGGGTCTTCGGCGCCGTGCCGAACCCCGAGACCGGGTGGCTCTCGATCATCGCCGGAGTGGCCGCCGGCCTCGCCTTCGGCATTCCGCTCATGGCATATGCCGGTTCGCTCGAGGACGACAAGGGCCAGTTCGCGCTCGTGCAGCGGTTCGTCTTCATGCCGATGTTCCTGTTCTCCGGCACCTTCTACCCGCTCGACACGCTGCCGATCTGGCTGCAGTGGATCGGCTGGGTCTCGCCGCTGTGGCACGGGGCCGAGCTCGGCCGACTCGCCACCTACGGCGCTCCCATCCCCGACGCGATGGTCCTCGTCCACATCGCGTACCTGCTCATCCTGTGCGTCGGCGGCTACCTGTGGGGGCGTCGCGTGTTCATCGGAAGGCTCGCGAAGTGAGCGCCGTCATCGACATCGACACGACCGCCCGCCGCGGCGGCGTGCGCGCGCTGTGGGCCGGCAATCCCGGATCGGTCGTGCAGCGGGGGCTGATCGCCGCGCGCTCGTCGAGCTGGGTCGTCGTGCTGTCCGGCTTCTTCGAGCCGGTCTTCTACCTCGCCTCGATGGGCATCGGGCTCGGCGCGCTCGTCGGCGACGTGCAGACCTCGCAGGGGGTCGAGGTGCCCTACGCGGCGTTCATCGCGCCGGCGCTGCTGGCCGTGTCGGCCATGAACGGCGCGATCTACGACTCCACCTGGAACGTCTTCTTCAAACTCAACTACGGCAAGCTCTACGAGGGGATGCTGTCGACCTCGCTGGGCCCGCTCGACGTGGCGCTCGGCGAGATCCTCTACGCCCTCCTGCGCGGGCTGCTGTACGCGACCGGGTTCATGATCATCATGCAGGTCATGGGGCTGAACCTCTCGCCGACGGCGATCCTGGCCATCCCCGCCGTGCTGCTGATCGCGTTCGCCTTCGCGAGCTTCGGCATGGCGGTCACGAGCTACATGAAGACCTTCCAGCACATGGACTGGATCAACTTCGTGCTGCTGCCGATGTTCCTGTTCTCGGCGACGTTCTACCCGATCACCGTCTACCCGGAGCCCGTGCAGGCGATCGTCATGGCGTTCCCGCTGTGGCACGGCGTCGAACTCATCCGCGGCCTGACCACGGGGGTCCTCGCCGTCGAGATGCTCTGGCACATCCTGTACTACGTCGTGATGATCGTGATCGGCCTGGTCTTCACGACCAAGCGACTGCGCGCACTCTTCCTCGACTGAGCGCAGACGACGAAACGGGGATGCCGCGGCCTCGAAGCCACGGCATCCCCGTCTCGTCGCTGTCCGCCGGGGCGGAGAGGGTCAGCGCCAGATCACCGCGATGGCGGCGTTGGCGAGGGTCAGGATGCCGATGAGCCAGAACACCGCCGACGGCACCGAGCCCTGCTTGCGCTCGCGGGCCGCGCCGATGCCGAGCAGGGCGCCGATGATGAGCAGGATGACGAGCTTGGTACCGATCTTCGCGTAGTTCAGGCTGCCCTCGAAGCCCCACGGGGCGGCCAGGGCGAGACCGGCGACGGCGGCGATGGCCAGCCCCCAGTGCATGACGCGCGAGATGCGGCGCTTGCCGACCGCCTCGACGACCCAGGCGCCGAACAGGACGGCGAAGCCGATGAGGTGGACGAGGACGATGACGTGCCGGAGGATCTCCATGCCATCAGTGTAACTGAAGGCTCACGCGAGGGTCCACGCCGCGCTCGGCGGTCGCTTCGACACGGTGTCGGGCGCGTGGACTGTGCGCGGGCGACTGTTGAGTCGGGGTTGTTCGTTCGACTGCCTGGTTCGGCAGTCGCTTCGGCACGGTGTCGGGCGCGTGGACTGTGCCCGGGTGACTGCTGAGTCGGGGCTGGTCGGTTCGGCAGTCGCTTCGGCACGGTGTCGGGCGCGATGACTGTGCGCAGGCGACTGCTGAGACGGCGGCTGAAGGCGCGCAGCGCGCCGTCAGCCGCGCAGCTCGCGCAGCAGCAGGGCGGTGCGCAGGGCGGCGTCGGCCGCCTCGGCGCCCTTGTCCTCCTTCGAGCCCGCCAGGCCGGCACGGTCGAGTCCCTGCTGCTCGTCGTCGAGGGTGAGGACGCCGAACCCGACGGGCTTGCCGGTGTCCAGCGCGACGCGGGTCAGGCCGTCGGTCGCCGCCGCCGATACGTACTCGAAGTGCGGCGTGCCGCCGCGGATGATCACCCCGAGGGCGACGACCGCGTCGGCGCCCGCCTCGAGCGCAGCGGTGCACACGACCGGGAGCTCGAACGAGCCCGGCACGCGCACGAGCCGCCACGATGCGCCCGACGCGTCCAGGACGCGGGCGGCGCCGGCGATGAGACCGTCGGTGATGACGTCGTGCCACTGCCCGGCCACCACGACGACGTTCAGTCCCGTCGCGTCGATCGGCGCTGTCTGCGGTGCTCCGTGTCCGCTCATGCGGTGCTCTCCTCGCTGTGCGCGAGGGCGTCGCGCAGGTCGTCGTCGTCGATGAGGTGGCCCATGCGGTCGCGCTTGGTGGCCAGGTACTGGTGGTTGTTCGCGCCGACGCCGACCAGCAGCGGCACCTGCTCGGCGACGTCGACGCCGAACTCGCGCAGCTGCGCGACCTTGTCGGTGTTGTTGGTCAGCAGGCGGATCGCGTCCACGCCGAGGTCGGCGAGGATGCCGGCGGCGGCCGCGTAGTCGCGCGCGTCGGCGGGAAGCCCCAGCGCGAGGTTGGCGTCGACGGTGTCCAGGCCGCGCTCCTGCAGGCTGTACGCGCGCAGCTTGTTGATCAGACCGATGCCCCGGCCCTCGTGTCCGCGCATGTAGATGACGATGCCGCCGTCCTGCTCGATCGCGTCGAGGGCGGCGTCGAGCTGCGGCCCGCACTCGCACTTGAGCGAGCCGAACGCCTCGCCGGTGAGGCACTCCGAGTGCACGCGGACGAGGGGGGCGCGATCGCCGAGGTCGCCCGAGACGACCGCGATGTGATCGGTGCCGGTGACGCGGTCCTTGTACGCGAGGAAGCGGAACGATCCGTGCGCGGTCGGCACCTTCGCCTCGGCCCGCAGACTCACGCGGCGCCGGTGCGACTGCGGTGCCGCGCTCGTGCTGCGCGGGTCGTGCTCGTCGAGGTACGCGATGAGCTGCTCGATCGTGATGACCGCGACGCCGTCGCGTGCGCCGAGCTCCATCAGGCCCGGCAGTCGCATCATCGAGCCGTCGTCGTCGACGACCTCGGCGATCGCGCCGACCGGCTCGAGGCCGGCCAGGCGCATGAGCTCGACGGCCGCCTCGGTGTGCCCCGCGCGCTCGCGGACGCCCCCTTCGACGGCGCGCAGCGGCAGGATGTGACCGGGGCGGATGACGCTCGCCGGAGTCGCCGCAGGGTCGGCCAGCACGTTCAGCGTGTGGGCGCGATCGGCGGCGCTGATGCCGGTGGAGATCCGGTCTGCGGCATCCACGCTCACGGTGTACGCGGTGCTGCGGGCGTCCTCGTTGACGGCGACCATCGGCGGCAGGTCGAGGCGGTCCGCCCACTCGGCGGGCATGGGCGCGCAGATGAAGCCGCTCGAGTGGCGCACGGTCCAGGCGATCCACTCGGGCGTGGCCAGCTCGGCGGAGATGACGACGTCGCCCTCGTTCTCGCGGTTCTCGTCATCGGCGACGATGACGGGGCGACCCGCCTTCAGCGCCTCGAGCGCATCGGTGATGGGGGAAAGGCTCATCGGGAGCTTCCTTCGTTCGCAGGGGTGAAAGCAGGGGTGAAAGCAGGGGTGAAAGCCAGAAGCCGGCGCAGGTGCCGGGCCAGGATGTCGGTCTCGAGATTGACGCGGTCGCCGGTCGCGAGGTCGCCGAGGGTCGTGACCTCGAGAGTCTCGGGAATCAGCGACACGTCGAACCAGTGCCCGTCCGCGCTGTCGGCCGGGCTGACGGCCGAGACGGTGAGCGAGACGCCCTGGACCGTGATCGAGCCCTTGTCGACCACGAGCGGGGCGAGGGATGCCGGCATCCCGATGCGGATCACGCGCCACTGCGCACCGGGCCGGACCTCGAGGACTTCGCCGGTCCCGTCGATGTGTCCCTGCACGATGTGCCCGCCGAGGCGGGTGTGGGCGGTCACCGCGCGTTCGACGTTGACGGCGGCGCCGGCGCCCAGCGCACCGAGCGTGGACATGTCGAGGGTCTGCTTCATGACGTCGGCGGTGAACCAGTCCGGGCCCTGATCGACGACGGTGAGACACACGCCGCTGATCGCGATCGAGTCGCCCTGGGAGGCGTCGGAGACGGCGCGCGGGGCGCGGACGGTGAGACGCACGCCGTCGCCGGACGGCGCGACGGCGGTCACGGTGCCCTGCTCTTCGATGATTCCGGTGAACATCAGGGGTTCTCCTCCTCGGTGGATGCCGGGTGCGCCGCGAGACGGCCGACGACGAGCAGGTCGTCCCCGAGCCGCTCGACCGCCGTCACGGCGAGGCGGCGCTGGTCGGCGATCGTGGCCACGCCGATGTCGGTGAGGCCGAGCCGGTCGCCGCCGAGCAGCGTCGGTGCGATATAGACGAGGACCTCGTCGACCAGGCCGGCACGCAGGAACGCGCTCGCGATCGTGGGCCCGCCCTCGACGAAGACGCGGTGGACGCCGCGCGCGTGCAGCTCGGCGAGGACGGACGGGACCGCCGGGCTCTCGCGGTCCGGGCTCTCGCCGCCCAGGTTCTCGCCGTCCAGGTGGAGCAGCGGAAGCGGGTGGCGCCGGACGGCGGCGCTGTCCGAGATCGGTCGCCGCCCGAGCACGACGGGGATCGGCTGGTGGGCGTAGAGCGTGCCGTCAGGACGGCGGGCGGTGAGGGCGGGGTCGTCGGCGAGCAGGGTGCCGGTGCCCACGACGATGGCGTCGGCGTCGGCGCGGCGACGGTGGACGTCGGCGCGGGCGACGGGGCCGGTGATCCACTGGCTGGTGCCGTCGGCGGCGGCAGCGCGGCCATCGAGCGACTGCGCCCACTTGACGGTGACGTGCGGACGACCCAGGCGCTGCACGGTGAGCCATGAGTCCAGCAGTGCTCCGGCCTCGGCGGCGAGGACGTGCGCGACGACGTCCACGCCGCCGGCGCGCAGCCGGTCGGCGCCCCCGGACGACTCGGCGCCCGGGTCATCGACGGCGTACACGACGCGGGCGACGCCGGCGTCGAGCAGCGCTTGCGCGCAGGGGCCGGTGCGACCGGTGTGATTGCACGGTTCGAGGGTGACGATCGCGGTCGCGCCGCGCGCGGCGCCGGGGGCGAGGTGCGAGAGGGCGTCGACTTCGGCGTGCACCGTGCCGGCGCCGCGGTGCCAGCCCTCAGCGAGCACGTGGCCGTCGGGGGAGAGGAGCACGGCGCCCACCTGCGGGTTGACGCCGCGGGGTCCGCGCTCGGCGAGCTCGAGAGCACGCCGCATCGCGGCCTGCTCGGCGTCCGTCGCGCTCATCCCTCGTCCTCTCAGACTCCGGGGGCGCGGATGACACCGCGGGCGACGCCGGACGGGCCGTGCGTCGCTCGTGCTGCCTCCCATCCGGACTAGCGACTCTCGTCGCATCACCGTCGGTTCCGGAATTCCACCGGATCGACCCCCGCCCGAAGGCTGAGGGTTCGCGGACTGTCACCGCCGGTTCGGATTCTCACCGACCCCGGAGCACGTTGCTGCTCTCGAGTGTACTCAACGCCCCGGCATCCTCTTCATTCCCGTCATCCGCCGTCACGGCGCGCGCGATGGCGGGCCGGGCGTCTCTCCCGGCGGATGCCGGGCGTCGGGGTCGGCGGAACCGCGTAGCCTGGTGGCGGGGAGGTTCTCGCGATGAACGCACCGATCTCGGGAGTGCAGCGGCTGCGCGAGCGGCCGTACGCGGACGTGCTGGTGGTGGGCGGCGGCATCAACGGGATCGCGACGTTCCGCGATCTCGCGATGCAGGGCGTCGACGTCGCTCTGGTCGAGCGCGGGGACTTCGTCTCGGGCGCGTCGGCGGCGTCGAGCCACATGATCCACGGCGGCATCCGCTATCTCGAGAACGGCGAGTTCCGGCTCGTGCACGAGGCGGTCACCGAGCGCAACGCGTTGCTGAAGACCGCACCGCACTACGTCCGGCCCCTGCAGACGACGATCCCCGTCTACTCGACCTTCTCGGGACTCCTGTCGGCTCCGCTGCGCTTCCTCCGACACGGCAAGGGACGGCCGCGCGAGCGCGGTGCGCTGCTGATCAAGATCGGCCTCGTCATCTACGACTCCTTCTCGCGCGGCGGAGGACTGCTCGGCCGGGGGACCGTCCCCCCGCACGAGTTCCGCGGACGCGCCCGCTCCCTGCAGCAGCTGCCGCAGCTGAACCCGTCCGTGAAGTACACCGCGACCTACTGGGACGCGTCGCTGCACGATCCCGAGCGCCTCGCGCTCGATGTCCTGCACGACGGCATGTCCGCCGGCGGAGACCGCGCCCGGGCCGCGAACTACACCGCGGCCGTCGGTGCCGCGGAGGGGAAGGTCCTGCTCCGCGACGTCGATGCGGGGGAGGAGTTCGCGTTCACGGCATCCGTCATCGTCAACGCGTCGGGGCCGTGGACGGACCTCACGAACGAGACCATCGGCGACCCGACGCGCTACATGGGCGGCACGAAGGGTTCGCACATCGTCCTCGACCACGATGAGCTGCTGGCGGCGACGGGCGGCCGGGAGCTGTTCTTCGAGCACTCGGACGGCCGGATCGTGCTGATCTACCCGCTCAAGGGGAAGGTGCTCGTCGGGACGACCGATCTCGAGCACGACATGCACGACCCGATCGTGTGCACCGAGGAGGAGGTCGACTACTTCCTCGCCCTCATCGGCAGCGTGTTCCCGACGATCGCCGTCAGCCGGGAGCAGATCGTCTTCCGGTTCGCGGGAGTCCGACCGTTGCCGGGGCACGGCGATCTGGCTCCCGGGTTCGTGTCGCGCGACTACCGCATCGAGGCCGCGCCGCTGCCCGGCCCGGTGGGCGCGACCGTGCTGAGCCTCGTCGGCGGCAAGTGGACGACGTTCCGCGCCTCGGCGGCGCACCTGAGCGACCGCGTCCTCGAGCTGCTCGCTCTGCCACGCCGCCGCTCGACCAAGGGCGTGCCGATCGGCGGTGGCGCCGGATACCCGCGCTCCGAGCGCGCACGACGTCAGTGGCTCGCCCCCTACGCCGCCGACATCGGCCTCGCGCGCGCCGCCGAGCTGCTCGACCGCTACGGCACGCGGGCGGACGAGGTCATCACCGCACTCGGCCCCGACGATGCGCCGCTGCGCGCGGCCCCGGGCTACAGCGTCGACGAGCTGCGGCACCTCGCGCGCACCGAGCAGGTGGTCCACCTCGACGATCTGCTGCTGCGGCGGACGAGCATCGCGTTCACCGGCGGTGCGACCCAGGCGGCGGCGGCCGAGGTCGCCGAGGTGGTCGCACCGATCCTCGGCTGGGATGCCGGTGCCCGGGCGGCCGAGGTGCAGCGGGCGCTCGCTGCCGTCCACGCCGCGGATCCGGCGTACGCGGGCGCAATGGCATCCGACGGGCTCGCCGAGGAGGAGCCCAGCCGCCACGCGTTGGCGTGAGAGCGGACCGGGTCGGCAGCGACGCCGACCCGACGCACGCACATCGCGATCGATGCGGGTCTCGATCGAGGTGGATCTCAGGAAGAGTGGACCCCGTGAAGGTGGATGCCGGTGCAGGCAGTGCTCAGTGAGGAGACGATGTGGGTGACCATGTGATCGCGATCGACCAGGGGACGACGTCGACCCGTGCGATCGTGTTCGACGCGCGCGGGGAGCTCGTGGCGACCGCGCAGCGCGAGCACGCGCAGATCTTCCCGCGTGCGGGCCGCGTCGAGCACGACGCGGCCGAGATCTGGGAGAACACGCAGTGGGTGCTCGCAGAGGCCGTCGCCGGTGCGGGACTCGCCGTCGACGCGATCGCCGCCATCGGCGTCACCAACCAGCGCGAGACCGCGGTCGTGTGGGACCGCCGCACCGGAGCGCCGATCCACAATGCGCTCGTCTGGCAGGACACCCGCACGCAGCCCCGCATCGACGCGCTCATCGCCGAGCACGGCATCGACGCGTACGCCGAGGTCACCGGCCTGCCGCTGGCGGCGTACTTCTCCGCCTCGAAGCTCGCGTGGATCCTCGACCACGTCGACGGTGCGCGCGCGGCCGCCGAGGCCGGCGACCTGCTGTTCGGCACGACCGACAGCTGGGTCGTCTGGAACCTGACCGGCGGCTCGGACAGCGGCATCCACGTCACCGATGTCACCAACGCGAGCCGGACCCTGCTCATGGACCTGCGCACCTTGGACTGGTCCGACGAGATGCTCGAGGTCTGGGGGATTCCGCGGGCGATGCTGCCCGAGATCCGCTCCTCGTCCGAGATCGTCGGTCACAGTGCGCTCGACGGCGCGCTCCACGGCATCCCGATCGCAGGGATCCTCGGCGACCAGCAGGCGGCGACCTTCGGGCAGGTGGCGTTCGCGGCGGGGGAGTCGAAGAACACCTACGGGACCGGCAACTTCCTGCTCGTCGGCACCGGGACCGAGATCGTGCGCTCGGACGCGGGACTCATCACGACGGTCGCATACCGCCTGGGCGATGAGCCCGCCCACTACGCGCTGGAGGGATCCATCGCCGTCACCGGGTCGCTCGTGCAGTGGCTGCGCGACAATCTCGGCATCATCGAGCGCTCGGAGGACGTCGAGACCCTCGCCGCCACCGTCGACGACAACGGCGGAGCCTACTTCGTGCCGGCTTTCTCGGGCCTGTTCGCTCCGTACTGGCGGCCCGATGCGCGCGGCGCGCTCGTGGGCCTGACGCGCTACGTGACGAAGGCGCACATCGCCCGCGCGGCGCTGGAGGCCACGGCCTTCCAGACCCGCGACGTCATCGGCGCCGTCGTCGACGACGCCGGACTGTCGCTGGCCGAACTGCGCGTCGACGGCGGCATGACGCGCAACGACGCGCTGATGCAGTTTCAGGCCGACATCCTCGGCATCGCCGTCGTACGGCCGAAGGTGATCGAGACGACGGCGCTGGGGGCCGCGTACGCGGCCGGCCTCGCCGTGGGGGTGTGGCGCAGTCTCGACGAGCTGCGCGCCCTGTGGCAGGAGGACGCGCGCTTCGAGCCCGCAATGGACGAGGATGAGCGCGAGCGCCGCTACCGGCTCTGGCGCAAGGCGGTGACGAAGTCGCTGGACTGGGTCGACGACGACGCCCGCATCCTCATGGGCACGGCCGACTGAGCACCGCCGGTGCGCCGCCTCGGCGCTCGACCCGAGCCGCCGTCGCGTCGACCCGGCCGTGCGGCACCGACCGGACTCGACTCACTTCAGCAGCCGCGACAATCGCCGGTCGGCGAGGATCTTGCCTCCGGTCTGGCACGTCGGGCAGTACTCCAGCGAGTTGTCCGCGAAGAACACCGAACGCACCTCGTCGCCGCAGACCGGGCACGCCTGTCCGCGCCGGCCGTGCACGGCCATGCCGCGGCGCTTCGCGTCCTTGAGGTCGGCGGGCGGTTTGCCGGATGCCGCGACCACCGCCTCGGCGATCGTCGCGCGCAGCGCCTCGTGGAGCCGGTCGACGTCGGCATCGTCGAGGGTCGCGGCTAGGGCGTACGGCGACATCCGCGCGGCGTGCAGGATCTCATCCGAGTAGGCGTTGCCGATGCCCGCGATGATCGACTGGTCGCGCAGCACGCCCTTGATCTGGGTCCGGCGTCCCGCGAGCAGGCCGGCGAGCGTCTCGCGCGTGAAGCCCGCATCGAGCGGATCGGGGCCGAGCCGTGCGATGCCGGGGACGTCCGCCGGGTCGCGCACGGCGTACACGGCGAGCGACTTCTTGGTGCCCGCCTCCGTGAGATCGAATCCCGACCCGTCGTCGAAGCCGACGCGCAGCGCGATGGGCGTCTTGCCGGGACGGATCACCGTCGGCGCCAGCGCGTCATACCAGCGCAGCCATCCGGCCTTGGCCAGGTGGAACACCAGGTGCATGCCGGCATCCCGGTCCGGCGTCTGCAGGGCGAGGTCGACGAACTTGCCGTGACGGCGCGCCCCGGTCACGGTCGCGTCTTTCAGCGCGTCGATCGGCGGGTCGTAGGTCTTGAGGGCCGCGATGTTCGCCACCGCGACCTTCGTCACCGTCAGACCGGCGACCCGCGCGGCGAGGAAGTCGACGAGGCCCTGCACCTCCGGCATCTCGGGCATGGGGTCATCCTGCCACGCGTCGCCGACGCGTGTCAGCACCGCCCTGGGGCGGCGCGCACCGCGCTGTGCGGCCGTCCGGGTGGGCTCGCGTTGCTCAGGCTGGGGGTGCGGGGCGGTGGTGCGGTGTGCGGTCGTCGCGGTGGGCTCGCGTTCTTCAGGCTGGGGGTGCGGGGCGGTGGTGCGGCGTGCGGGTGGGCTCGCGGTATTCAGGGTGCGGGTGCCGAGCGGTGCGGCGTGCGGGTGGGCTCGCGTTCCTCAGGCTGGGGGTGCGGGGCGGTGCGGTCGTCGGGGCGGGCTCGTCCTCGGGGGCGTGCGCTATTCAGGATTCGGTTCCGGCCAGGGTTGCGGGGTGCGGTCGTCCTCGGGCAGCAGCCCGGCGACCCACCCGTCCTCGTGTCCCCGCGGACTGCTGATGCCGCGCCGCAGCAGCCCCTCGTAGCGGAATCCGAGTGCGCGCGCGACGTGCGCCGAGGCGGAGTTGCCGGCCACGGCACGCCATTCGATACGCGCGAGCCCCAGCCCGTCCGAGGCGAACGCCCAGTCGATCACTGCTCGGCAGGCCTCGCTGAGCAGACCCCGACCGCGGTGGGCGGGCACCATCCAGTAGCCGATCTCCCCGGTGCCCGAGCCGAGCCGGTGCAGGCCGACCATGCCGGCCAGCTCTCCGCCGCTCCGGATGGCCCAGGTCGTCTCGGACCCCGAGTCCCACCACCCGGCGACGAGGTCGACGAAGCCCGCGGCGTGCCGGCGCTCGTAGGGAGACGGGACCGTTGTGTAGCGCTGGATCAGCTCGTCCTGACATGCCGCGAAGATCGCGTCGATGTCGTCTGCCGTCGGTACCGACAGCACGAGTCGTTCCGTGTGAAGTGTGACCGGTTCCATTCCCCCGACCCTAGCGTCCGCGCCGCGGTGTCGCTCCTCGCCGCGTGGTCACTCGCCGCAGCATGGCCGCCCACCGCCGCGGAGTCCCCGCCCCGCCAGCCCGCGTCGCCCCGCCGGGCCCCACCGCCGCGGCATGGCCCCACCGCCGCGAAGTCCCCCCGCGCGCCGTCCGCGGTGTTCACAATTCAGGCTGGTCGTGGTGGCCGGTGGCGCGCAGCCGCGTGATTCCGCGGGTCGGGTCCCCGCGGCGTTCCGGTCTGCCTGAATTACGCACACGTCGGCGTGTGCGTCCGCGCACCCGTGACGCCGTCGCTTCCTCCCCAGGGAGTGGTCCCGCCCGCCCCGCCCCGCCCCGCGCGCCGCCCCCGGCCCGCCCGTCCGCACCCGCCCCCGGTGTTCACAATTCAGGCTGGCCGTGGTGGCCGGTGGCGCGCGGCCGCGTGATTCCGCGGGTCGGGTCCCCGCGGCGCTTCGGTCTGCCTGAATTACGTACGAGTCGGCGCACGCGTCCGCGCACCCGTGACGCCGTCGCTTCCTCCCCAGGGAGCGGTTCCGCCCATCTCTCCACCGATCGGCCGACGCGCCCGCAACGGCTCTCGGACGTGGGCCACAGTCGAAGAATGCTCGACGTGCTGACCCGCGCGGACCTGCGAGCGCAGGGACTCACCGCCCGCGAGATCACGGCGGCTGTGGCCCGCGCGGAACTCGTCCGCGTGCGGCGCGGTCACTATGTCCAGCGCGGCGCTCCGGACGCGCTGCTGCGCGCGGCACGCATCGGCGGCCGCCTCGGATGCCTCTCACTGCTCGCGGTTCTGGGCGTCTTCGTCTTCGACAGTTCGGTGCTGCACGTGCACATGCAGCATGGGGACAGCCGCATGCGCTCGGGCACACAGACGGCCCGCCCCCTCCCGCGGCGTCAACATCGCAAGCGCGTCGTCCTGCACTGGCGCAGCCTCACCGCGCCGCCTTCCTCGGGCTGCGTCGACATCGTCGACGCCCTGATCCACGCCGTAGGCTGCCAGACGCCGCGGCACGCCGTCGCGACGCTGGACAGCGCGCTCAACCAAGGGCTGCTGGATTCGGAACAGCTCGACGAAGTCTTCGGGGCGTTGCCACGGCGCTTTCACGTGCTGCGCGAACTCCTGGACGGGCGCGCGCAGTCAGGAACCGAGACCCTGGTGCGACTCATGCTGCGGGGCCTCGGGTGCACCTTCGATCTCCAGGTCGCGTTCCCCGGGGTGGGATCGGTCGACCTTGTCGCGGACGGCTGGCTCGTCATCGAGTGCGACAGCAAGACGCACCACAGCGACTGGGGGCAGCAGCGTGCGGACTACCGGCGCGACCGGGCGCTGGCCGCGCTCGGCTACTGCGTGCTGCGGCTGACCGCCGAGGACATCCTGTATCGCCCCGAGCTCGTCCTCGACGCGATCCGCGGACTCGTCCGCACCGCGCGACGCACCGCGTGATCGGCGTTCGCTATTCAGGCTCGTGGGCGCCGGGGCGCGCACACTGGCGCGGAATTCTGCGGAACGCCGGCCACTGGAGCACCGGACAGCCTGAATTGTGAACGGATTCGCCGCAGCCCCGGCCCCCGCCCGGGCACCACCTCCGCGCCGCGTCAGACGCGGCGGAGCAGCCCGACCTTGTCGTACACGTCGGCGAGGGTCGCGTCCGCGGCCGCGTCGGCGCGGGCCGCGTTCGCGGCGAGCACACGGTCGAGTTCGGCGGGGTCGTCGAGCAGCTCCAGTGCGCGCCGGCGCACGGGACCGAACTCGTTCACGACGACTTCGGCGAGGCCCTTCTTGAAGTCTCCGTAGCCGCGACCGGCGTACTCGTCCTCGATCGCGGGGATCTGGCGACCGGTGAGGGCGGCGTAGATCACGAGCAGGTTCGACACGCCGGGCTTGTTCTCGCGGTCGTAGCGGACCGACCCCTCGGAGTCGGTGACGGCGCGCATGACCTTCTTCGCCGACACGGCCGGGTCGTCGAGCAGCCACAGCACGCCGGCGTCGGACTCCGCCGACTTCGACATCTTCGCCGTCGGGTTCTGCAGGTCGTAGATGCGCGCGGTGTCCTTCTGGATGACCGGCATCGGCACCTGGAACGCCGTCCCGAACCGGGCGTTGAACCGCTCGGCGAGGTCGCGCGTGAGCTCGACGTGCTGCTTCTGGTCGTCGCCGACGGGCACGATGTCGGTCTGGTACAGCAGGATGTCGGCGGCCATCAGCACCGGGTAGGTGAACAGTCCCACATTGGTGGCGTCGGCGCCGTAGCGCTGCGACTTGTCCTTGAACTGGGTCATGCGCCCGGCCTCGCCGAAGCCCGTGATCGTCGAGAGGATCCACGCCAGCTCGGCGTGCGCGCGCACGTGCGACTGCACGTACAGCGTCGACTTGGCCGGCTCGATGCCCGCCGCGATGTACTGGGCGGCCGTCCGGCGGGTCTTCGCGCGCAACTCGGCCGGGTCGTTCGGCTGCGTGAGCGCGTGCAGGTCCACGACCGAGAAGAACGCCTCGTACGACTCCTGCAGATCGCGCCACTGCATGAGCGCCCCGATGTAGTTGCCGATCTGGAGCGAATCGGCGGAGGGCTGCATTCCGGAGTACAGGCGCGGTTTGGTCACCAGGCCAGTCTATTGAGCGGATGCCGGTGCCCCGGCCGCGCCGGCATCCTCGAGTTCAGTCGCCGAAGGCGTAGTCGGCGACGACGGGAGCGTGATCGCTCCAACGGGTGTCCCACGAGGGGGCGCGGACGACCTGGTATCCGCTCACGCGGGCGGCCAGGTCCGGCGTGGCCAGGTGGTAGTCGATGCGCCAGCCGGTGTCGTTGTCGAACGCCTTGCCGCGGTTCGACCACCACGAGTACGGCCCGTCGACCTCGCCGGCCCAGCGGCGCCCGACGTCGACCCAGCCGAGTCCCGTGCCCGTCGTCCCGTCGACGCAGGTCACCTCGGCGCCGCGCACGCCGGTGAAGCGGTCGAAGTACGCGCGCTCGCGCGGGAGGAAGCCCGCCTTCTTGACGTTGCCGCGCCAGTTGCGGATGTCCAGCTCGCGGTGCCCGACGTTGAGGTCCCCGGTGATCAGGGCGAGGTCGCCGAGGCGCGGCATCCGCTGCTCCATCGCGTCGAGGAACGCGTACTTCGACACCTGCTTGTCGGTGTCGGCCTCGCCGGTGAACACGTAGGCGCTGACGACCGTCAGCTGTGCGCCGTCGACGTCGATGTCGGCCTCGACCCAGCGGCCACGGCTGTCGAGGACCGAGGCATCGCCGCCGAGGTCCACGCGCCACACGTCGAGCGGAGCGCGCGCGGCGATCGCGACGCCGGCGCGGCCCTTCGCCAGCGCCTCGTCGTTGACGATGTGCCAGCCCGGGAGGGCTGCGGCCAGATCGGACGCCTCGGCGCGCACCTCCTGCAGCGTGAGGATGTCGACGTCGGCCGCGTCGAGCCACGCGTGCATCCCCTTCCGGACGGCGGCACGGATGCCGTTGACATTGACGGACGCGATACGGAGGGTTCGGGGCACCGGACAAGCCTAGCCAGGCCCGCCGACACGGCCGCCTACTCGAGGAGCGATCCCCTGCGGGTCGGCCGCGGGGGAGCGGCCGCCTCGACCTCGGCCAGCTCCGCCTCCGCCTGTCGCAGCCCGCGCCGTGCGGACAGGCGCCGGAACCAGCGGGCCTGATCGAGCGCATGCCGGGCGGTGCGCAGGCGCACCCGGGCCGCCAGCAGCAGCGCCTGGTGCTCCTCCCACCGTCGCTGGCTCTCGGTCTTCTCCAGCAGCGGGAGGTTCTCGTCCTTCGCGGTCACGGCGATCCAGGCCGCGGACACGAGCACGACCACACCGGTGAGCCGGAACCACAGCAGCAGGCCGACGAACAGCGCGAAGGTCGCCAGCAGCGGGTTCGACGGCGTGTAGGACAGGAGCAGACCCGCCGCCAGCTGGAGGACCGTCACGCCGATGCCGCCGACGAGCGATCCGGGCCAGATCGTCCGCCATCGCCGCGATGTGCCGGTGAGGAACCAGAACAGCCCCGCCAGCGCGGCGGCGTTGATCGCGAATGACACGATGACCGAGACGACCTGGAAGGTGCCGCCGTAGAGGGGCGAGGACGTGTCCACCCCCAGCATCCCGAGCACCGCGCGCAGCGACCATGTCCCGACCAGCGTCAGCACCGACCCGGCGACGAGCGCCGTGCCGAAGGCGATGGCTGCCAGCAGGTCGCGCGCCTTCAGGATCACGTAGGAGCGCCCGTCGTAGGGCAGCGCGAAGATGTCGCGAACGGCGCGGCGCGAGAAGGTGACGAACCCGATGGCCGTCCAGGCGGCGACGACGAGCGCGACGGCACCGGTGACGGCCAGCACGCCCGTGTTGCCCGAGGCGATCTGCTCGACCTGCGCGACGCTGATCAGCCCGGCGTCGTCGTCGCCGATGAGACCGGGGATGTAGGTGTTGATGACCTCGATGAGGCCGTGCACGGCGTTCCGGCTGCCGCCGAGCCACAGTCCGACGCCGGCGAAGGCGACGTAGATCGCCGCGAAGAACGCGAACAGCGCCTGGTAGCTCACGCCGGCGGCCAGCAGAAACCCGTTGTGCTGCAGGAAGTGCCGCCACACGCGGATCGGGAACCAGGCCAGCGTGCGCTGCGTGATCTCGGTGGCGCGACTCAGCGGGGCATCGAACCGCTCGCGCAGCGCCGTCTGGCCCGCCTCCCAGCGTGCGCGCAGCCCTTCCTCCTCCGCGCGCGCGGCCGCGGCCGCGCGGTGGGGGGCAGGGCTGTGCGGTGCAGCGCGGCGCGGTCGGGCGATCACGTTCACAGACTAGCGAGGGGCGGATGCCGGTGCTCCGGCGTCCGCCCCTGTCAGAAGTCGCTCCGCGATCCGCGCGATGCCGTCTCGATTCAGCGGCCGCGCATGACGGCCTGCTTGACCTCGGCGATCGCCTTGGTCACCTCGATGCCGCGCGGGCACGCCTCGGTGCAGTTGAAGGTCGTCCGGCAGCGCCAGACGCCCTCCTTGTCGTTGAGGATGTCGAGGCGGACGTCCGCGGCGTCGTCGCGGGAGTCGAAGATGAAGCGGTGCGCGTTGACGATGGCGGCCGGTCCGAAGTACTGGCCGTCGGTCCAGAAGACGGGGCACGACGAGGTGCACGCGGCGCACAGGATGCACTTGGTGGTGTCGTCGAAGATCTCGCGGTCGGCGATCGACTGCACGCGCTCCTTGCCCGGGACGGGCGCCGAGGTGGACTGCAGGAAGGGCTGCACCTCGCGGTACGACGCGAAGAACGGCTCCATGTCGACGATGAGGTCCTTCTCGAGCGGCAGGCCCTTGATCGCCTCGACGTAGATCGGCTGCGAGATGTCCAGATCCTTGATCAGCGTCTTGCAGGCCAGGCGGTTGCGGCCGTTGATGCGCATGGCATCGGATCCGCAGATGCCGTGCGCGCATGAGCGGCGGAACGACAGCGAACCGTCGACCTCCCACTTGATCTTGTGTAGCGCGTCGAGCACGCGGTCGGTCGAGTAGAGCTCGACGTCGTAGTCCACCCAGCGCGGCTCGGCGTCGACCTCCGGGTCGAAGCGGCGGATGATGAACGTGACCAGGAACGACTGGATGCCGGTGTCGTTCGTGGTTTCGACCGAGGCAGAAGCGTCGGGGGCGACGAGCGTCATCAGTACTTCCTCTCCATCGGCTGGTAGCGCGTGATCACGACGGGCTTCCAATCCAGGCGGATGTGGTCCTCCGGGTGTGACGACTGCGCGTCGCCGGACAGGTACGCCATGGTGTGTTTCATGTAGTTCTCATCGTCGCGCTTCGGGTAGTCGTCGCGCATGTGCCCGCCGCGGCTCTCCTTGCGGTTGCGCGCCGTGACGACGACGACCTCGGCGATGTCGAGGAGGAACCCGAGCTCAACGGCCTCGAGCAGGTCGGTGTTGAACCGCTTGCCCTTGTCGTCGACGTGGATGTTCTTGTAGCGCTCGCGCAGGTCGGCGATGACCTCCATGACCTCGGCCAGCGACTCGTCGGTGCGGAACACCTGGGCCTTGCGGTCCATCTCGTCCTGCAGCGTCTTGCGCAGCACGGCGATGCGCTCGGTGCCCGGGTTGCTGCGCAGGCCCTCGATCAGCTCGCGGACCTCCTTGGCCGGGTCCTCGGGCAGCGGCACGAACTCGGCCGTCTTCACGTACTCGACGGCGTTGCGGCCGGCGCGCTTGCCGAACACGTTGATGTCCAGCAGCGAGTTGGTGCCCAGGCGGTTCGAGCCGTGCACCGACACGCAGGCGCACTCGCCCGCAGCGTAGAGGCCCGGGACGACCGTCGTGTTGTCGGCGAGCACCTCGGCGTCGACGTTGGTCGGGATCCCGCCCATCGCATAGTGGGCGGTCGGCATGACCGGCACCGGCTCGACGACGGGGTCGACGCCCAGGTACGTGCGGGCGAACTCGGTGATGTCCGGGAGCTTGGTCTCGAGGACCTCGGCGCCCAGGTGCGTGCAGTCCAGCAGGACGTAGTCGCGGTGCGGGCCGGCGCCGCGACCCTCCGCGACCTCCTGCACCATGCAGCGGCTGACGATGTCGCGGGGAGCAAGGTCCTTGATGGTGGGCGCGTAGCGCTCCATGAACCGCTCGCCCGAGGCGTTGCGCAGGATCGCGCCCTCGCCGCGCGCGCCCTCGGTGAGGAGGATGCCGAGACCGGCCAGCCCGGTCGGGTGGAACTGGAAGAACTCCATGTCCTCGAGCGGAAGGCCCTTGCGCCAGATGATGCCCACGCCGTCGCCGGTCAGGGTGTGCGCGTTGGAGGTGGTCTTGAAGATCTTGCCGAATCCGCCGGTGGCGAAGATGACGGCCTTCGACTGGAAGACGTGCAGTTCGCCCGTGGCCAGGTCGTAGGCGACGACGCCGGCGACCTGCGTGGCGCCGTCGGCGTCGACCACGGTCACCAGGTCGAGGACGTAGAACTCGTTGAAGAAGTTGATGCCGAGCTTCACGCAGTTCTGGAACAGCGTCTGCAGGATCATGTGACCGGTGCGGTCGGCTGCGTAGCAGGCGCGGCGCACCGGCGTCTTGCCGTGGTCGGCCGTGTGGCCGCCGAAGCGGCGCTGATCGATCTTGCCCTCGGGGGTGCGGTTGAACGGCAGACCCATGTTCTCGAGGTCGATGACGGCGTCGATCGCCTCTTTGGCCAGGATCTCGGCCGCGTCCTGGTCGACGAGGTAGTCACCGCCCTTGACGGTGTCGAAGGTGTGCCACTCCCACGAGTCCTCCTCGACGTTGGCCAGCGCCGCGGCCATGCCGCCCTGCGCCGCGCCGGTGTGGCTGCGCGTCGGATAGAGCTTCGAGATGACGGCCGTCTTCGCGCCCGGGCCGGCTTCGATGGCCGCCCGCATGCCGGCGCCGCCGGCGCCCACGATGACGATGTCGAACTGGTGGTAGTGGACGCCGTCCTTGACGACGGAGTCTGCGGTCTGGGTGGTCACGTCAGGTTGCCTCTGCTGTTGTCTTCTCGGTGCCGCGGATCACTGCGCGCAGATCTCGACGAGGATGCTGCCGTCGCTGAGGTTCGGGATGCAGGGATCGAAGGTGAACACGACGAGGGTGCCCAGGAGGATGAGCAGGCCCGCGGTGATCCACAGGGCCCACACGAGCACCTTGCGGACCGTGGCGCCCGTCACGTAGTCGTTGACGATCGTGCGCATGCCGTTCGCGCCGTGGATGAGGGCGAGCCAGAGCATCAGCACGTCCCACCACTGCCAGAACGGCGTGGCGAACTTCCCCGCGACGAACGCGAAGTCGATGCCGTGGATGCCGTCGCCCAGCATGAGGTTGACGAACAGGTGGCCGAAGATGAGGACGACCAGCAGCACGCCCGAGACGCGCATGTAGATCCAGCCCCACTTCTCGAGGTTCGCGCCGCCGCGGCGCGGGGCCGGGGTGCGCGGAGCGGGGAGGGAACCCGGCTGGGTCTGCTCGAGAGTCATCAGTGTCCCCCTCCCACCTGCGAGAAGACGATGGGGATGTGACGCGCCGAGAAGCCGGCGACCGTCACCGCCCACACGGCGATGACGCCCCACCACAGCTGCCGCTGGTTGCGCGTCGCCCACGGCCACAGGTCCACGGCGATGATGCGCAGCCCGTTGAACGCGTGGTAGACGATCGCGGCGACGAGGGCCACCTCGCCCAGTCCCATGATCTCGTTCTTGTAGGTGCCGATGACCGCGTCGTACGCATCCGGCGACACGCGGATCAGCGCCGTGTCGAGGATGTGGACGAGCAGGAAGAAGAAGATGGCGACGCCGGTGATGCGGTGCAGCACCCATGACCACATGCCCTCGCGTCCGCGGTACAGCGTGCCGCGGGGTGTTCGAGACGTGGTCTGGGCTACCGACGGTGTGACGCGTGCTGGTGCGGACACGGTCGTCCTCCCTTGGTATGAACGGGCGTCTCGGCGGCGGCGTGACGGGGCGGACGATGCTCGAGATCGACTCCCTGCGTCGCAGTCGGGCGCTCGTCCATCCTATTCCCGCCGTTGGGGGTGGGCGAGCAAGGCGGTCCTTACTTCCGGGGGGAGGGCGCGACAGGTTTTCCGCTGCGGAAGGAACCGCGGATCTTTCCGCAGGATGCCGGCGGGCGGCACCGGTAGCCTCGATGCCATGGTCGACCGTATCGAGGACTTCTACGCCGTCATCCCCGCGGGCGGAGTCGGCAGCCGGCTGTGGCCGCTGTCCCGGGCCGACGCCCCCAAGTTCCTGCACGATCTCACCGGCTCGGGTCACTCCCTGCTCCGCGACACGTGGGATCGGCTCGAGCCCCTCGCCGGCGCGGATCGGATCGCCGTCGTCACGGGGCGCGCGCATCGCGCTGCCGTCGAGGAGCAGCTCCCCGGCATCCCGGATCCGAACGTCTTCCTCGAGTCCGAGCCGCGCGACTCTGCCGCCGCGATCGGGCTGGCCGCCGCGATCCTGCACCGCCGCGAGCCCGACGTCATCATCGGGTCCTTCGCGGCCGATCACGTCATCCGCGTGCTGCCGGTGTTCCACTGGGCCGTGCAGCAGGCGGTCACCGTCGCGCGCGAGGGGTACATCTGCACGATCGGCATCACCCCCACCGAGCCGTCGGTCGGCTTCGGCTACATCAAGAAGGGGGACATGCTCGCCGTCGACGGAGCGCCGGAGGGCGCGCTCGTGGAGCGGTTCGTCGAGAAGCCCGACCTCGAGACGGCCAAGGCGTACGTCCAGTCGCGCGACTACCTGTGGAACGCCGGCATGTTCATCAGCCGCGCCGACGTGCTGCTCGCCGAGATCGAGGCGAACAACCCCGAGCTGCACGCGGGCCTGCTCGAGCTCGCCGAGGCGTGGGACGACCGCGACCGCCGCGGCCCGGTCGTCGACCGCGTCTGGCCGAAGCTCGAGAAGATCGCGATCGACTACGCCGTCGCCGAGCCCGCGGCCGAGAAGGGCCGCCTCGCCGTCGTGCCGGGGCACTTCGACTGGGACGACGTCGGTGACTTCGCGAGTCTCGCGAAGCTGAATTCGCACGGGCGCAAGAACGATCTCGCCATCCTGGGCGAGAACGCCCGCATCCTCTCCGACGCCGCCAGCGGCATCGTCGTGAGCCATACGACCCGCGTCATCAGCCTCATCGGTGTGAAGGACATCGTCGTGGTGGACACTCCCGATGCCCTTCTGGTCACCACGAGCGAACACGCTCAGCGCGTCAAGGGCGTCGTCGACGCGCTCAAGCTGACCGGTCGGGGCGACGTGCTCTGACGAGCAGGATGCCGTTCGAGTGACGGCTTCATTGCGTCTTTGTAACCTTTCGGCGCGCCATGGCTTTGCAAGGTGCAAGTCCGGTGTCACAGTCGGTAACTTCGACACGACGTCCGTGAAATCCGCGGACCCATCGATGTGGAGGCTGCATTGGCCCTTTCGACCACCAAGAAGCTCGCCGGCATCACCGGTGCCGCGCTGCTGATCGCGGCCCTCGCCGGCTGCGGCACCGCTCCGGAGACCACCCCGACCGGCACCGGCGCGCCCAGCGCGCCCGCCGTGGCCGACGGCTTCAAGCCGTGCCTCATCTCGGACGCCGGCGGCTGGAACGACAAGTCCTTCAACGAGTCCGCCAAGAACGGCATGGACCAGGCGGCCGCCGAGCTCGGCATCGACACCCTCGAGCTCGAGTCCACCAACGACAACGACTACGCGCCGAACATGGAGACCGCGATCTCCGAGGGCTGCTCGCTGATCATCGCGGTCGGCTTCAAGCTCGCCGCGGCGACCGTCGAGGCGGCGCTCGCGAACCCCGAGGTCGACTTCGCGATCATCGACGACTGGGCCGACAACGACTTCGACGGCACCACCGATGCCCCGAACATCAAGCCCCTCGTCTTCAACACCGCTGAGGCCGCCTACCTCGGCGGCTACGCGGCGGCGGCATGGTCGGCCCAGAGCGGCGTGAACAAGGTCGGCACCTTCGGCGGCATGCAGATCCCGTCGGTCGCCGTGTTCATGGACGGCTACCAGCTGGGTGTCGAGAAGTTCAACGAGGACAAGGGCGGCGCCGTCGAGGTCTTCGGCTGGGACGCCGGCACGCAGATCGGCGCCTTCACCGGCGGCTTCGACGCGAACAACACGGCCAAGACGACCGCGCAGTCGGTGCTCGACCAGGACGTCGACGTCATCCTGCCCGTCGGCGGCCCGATCTACCAGAGCGCCGCGGCAGCCATCGAGGACGGCGACCGGGACGTGCTGATGCTCGGCGTCGACAGCGACCTCGCCGTCGTCGACACGAGCGTCACCGACATCACCCTGGTGTCGATCATGAAGGCGATCGACGTCGCCGTGTACGACACCACCATGGCCGCCGCTGCGGGCGACTTCAGCCCGGCGCCCTACGTCGGCACGCTGGAGAACGAGGGCGTGAAGCTCTCGAGCTTCCACGACTTCGAGTCGCAGCTGCCCGCCGGCCTGCTCGAGGAGCTGGCCGCGCTGCAGGACGCGATCATCGCGGGTGACCTCACGGTGGAGTCGGCCAACTCCCCGTGATCTGACACGGTCACGCTCGGGGCGAGTCAGCGGAAGTCCGCGGCTCGCCCCGAGCGCCGTCCAGGGGGCGGGTCGCACTGACCCTCCCCGTCCGCAGCCGTCACGGATAGGGTGCAGATTATGAAGCTCGAGCTCCGCGGGATCACCAAGCGATTCGGCAGCCTCGTCGCCAACGACCACATCGATCTCGAGGTCCAGCCCGGTGAGATCCATGCGCTCCTGGGCGAGAACGGCGCCGGCAAGTCGACCCTGATGAACGTGCTCTACGGCCTGTATCAGGCAGACGAGGGCGACATCCTCCTGGACGACGTCGTCCAGCACTTCCGCGGACCCGGTGACGCGATGGCGGCCGGGATCGGCATGGTGCACCAGCACTTCATGCTGATCCCCGTCTTCACGGTGGCCGAGAACGTCATGCTCGGCCACGAGGACACGAAGGGACTCGGCCGGCTCGACCTCGCGGCGGCGCGGCAGCGCGTGCGCGAGGCCGCCGACCGCTTCGGCTTCCAGATCGATCCCGACGCCCTCGTCGGCGATCTGCCGGTGGGCGTCCAGCAGCGGGTCGAGATCATCAAGGCCCTCTCCCGTGACGCGAAGGTGCTCGTCTTCGATGAGCCGACGGCGGTGCTCACCCCGCAGGAGACGGATGAGCTCATGGCGATCATGCGTCAGCTGCGGGACGAGGGCACCTCGATCGTCTTCATCACCCACAAGCTGCGCGAGGTCCGCGAAGTCGCCGATCGGATCACCGTCATCCGGCTCGGCCGCGTCGTCGGAGAGGCGCAGCCGTCGGCGAGCAATGCCGAGCTGGCCTCTCTCATGGTCGGACGCGCCGTCGAGCTGACCGTGCAGAAGGGGGCGCCGAACCCCGGAGCGGGCGGGCTCGCCGTGCGCGACCTGCGCGTGCTGACCGCGGCGGGCGCCGTCGTGGTCGACGAGGTGAGCTTCGAGGTCCGGCCGGGGGAGGTGCTGGCCATCGCGGGCGTCCAGGGCAACGGGCAGACCGAGCTCGTCGAGGCGATCGTCGGTCTGGCCGCCCGCGTCGAGGGGTCCATCGACCTGGACGGCACCGAGCTCGTCGGCAGGAGCGTGCGGGCCATCCTCGACGAAGGGGTGGGGTTCGTGCCCGAGGACCGCACCGAGGACGGACTGGTCGGGGGCTTCTCCGTGGCGGAGAACCTCATCCTGGATCGCTCGTCCGATCCCGCGTTCGTCTCGCTCGGCACGATCCGCCGCCCCGCGCTCCACGACTTCGCCCGCGACCGCATCGAAGAGTACGACATCCGCACGCAGGGGCCGGACACCCGCGCCGGCACGCTCTCCGGCGGCAACCAGCAGAAGGTGGTCATCGCCCGGGAGATGAGTCGCGATCTGAAGCTCCTCGTCGCGGCGCAGCCGACCCGCGGGGTCGACGTCGGCTCGATCGAGTTCATCCACCGGCGCATCATCGAGACCCGGGATGCCGGCATCCCCGTCGTGGTCGTCTCCACCGAGCTGGACGAAGTGACCGCGCTGGCCGATCGCATCGCCGTGATGTACCGCGGCACGATCGTCGGCATCGTCCCCGGCGACACCTCCCGTGACACCCTCGGCCTCATGATGGCCGGGGCCGGCGATGCGGAGGCGGCAGCATGAGCGGCGCGACCCCCGGCTCCGACGACGCGACGAAGGGACTGCCGCCCGAGCAGCTCCCGCACGTGTCCGGCCCCCTCACCGGCGATGCCGTTCCGGCGCCGCCCCGATCGAGCGTCTTCCTCAAGGAGCTCCTGCGCGGCAGCGCCGTCACGACGCTTCTCGCGATCGTGCTGGCGATGATCGTCGGCGGCGCCCTCATCGCCGCGACGGACGACGCCGTCCAGGCGGCGGCGGGATACTTCTTCTCCCGCCCGGGCGACACGATCGCCGCGGTGTGGAACGCGGTGTACAACGGCTACGAGGCGCTCTTCCGCGGCGCGGTGTTCAACCCGCGCGCCACCAGCTTCGAAGCGCAGATCCGACCGCTGACGAACTCCCTCGGCTTCGCCGCGCCGCTGATCGCGGCCGGTCTCGGCGTCGCGCTCGCGTTCCGCGTGGGCCTGTTCAACATCGGCGCCCGCGGCCAGATGCTCATCGGCGCGATGTTCGCGGGCCTGATCGCCTTCAACCTCGATCTGCCCATGTGGTTGCACCTGCCGACGACGATGCTGGCGGGGATCGTCGGCGGCGCGCTGTGGGGCGGGCTGGTGGGGCTGCTGAAGGCGAAGACCGGTGCGCACGAGGTGATCCTGACGATCATGCTCAACTACGTCGCCTACTACCTGGTGCTGTGGATGCTGCGCACCCCCGGTCTTCTGCAGATGGAGGGGACCAACCAGCCGATCACCCGTCCCACGCCCGAGACGGCGCAGTTCCCCCACCTGCTGGGAGCATCCTTCCCCGCGCTGGACTGGGGCTTCGTCGTCGTGATCCTCGCGACCCTGTTCGTGTGGTGGCTCCTGGAGCACTCCAGCCTCGGCCTGCGGCTGCGCGCCGTCGGCGAGAACCCGCACGCGGCCCGCGCGGCCGGCATCAGCGTGCAGCGCGTCTACGTCTACGCGATGCTGTTCGCCGGCGGCCTGGCCGGCCTGGCGGCGATGAACCAGATCCAGGGCTCGGTGACCTCCGGCTTCGGCGCCACCATCGACGCCGGCATCGGCTTCGACGCCATCACGGTGGCGCTGCTCGGACGCAGTCGCGCGTGGGGGACGTTCGCCGCCGGCATCCTGTTCGGCGCGTTGAAGGCCGGGTCCTTCTCGATGCAGGCGCAGGGGATCCCGGTCGACATCGTCCTGGTCGTGCAGTCGCTGATCGTGCTGTTCATCGCCGCGCCGCCCCTGCTGCGGGCGGTGTTCTTCCTGCCCAAGACCGACATCGAGAGGGCGGCCAAGGTCAGAGCCAAGGCCGCGAAGAAGGCGGTGACCGCGTGAGCTCGCTCGCCCCCGCCGTCGAGTCGGACGGCACCATCCATCTCGCCACCGTCGCGAAGCGGTACCTCAAGGTCCCCGCGGTCCTGGCCGTCAGCACCGTCGGCCTGGCGGTGCTGTTCCTCCTCGCTCCGCGCGACGGCATCTCGACCTTCCGCCTCGGCGATTCGTCGTCGTCGCTGGCGATGCCTGACGTGGGGCTGCCCACCGCGGTGACCAGCTGGATCCTCCTCGCCGTGCTCGCCGCCCTGACCGGTTGGGCCGCGTGGGTCGGCTGGTCCTACCGACGGCCCGCGCTGTGGCTGATCATCGGATACGGCGTGCTCGCGGTCTTCGCGTTCCTCGTCTGGGCCGCCGCCGACGGGCTGGTGCCGGTCTCCAGCCTCCTCTTCGGCGCGGTGTCGCTGTCGGTCCCGCTCGTGTTCGGCGCGCTGGGCGGCGTGATCGGCGAACGTGCGGGCGTGGTCAACGTCGCGATCGAGGGCCAGCTGCTGCTGGGCGCCTTCTCCGCCGCGCTGCTGTCGAGCATCACCCGCAACCCGTTCATCGGCCTTCTCGGCGCGATGGTCGGCGGCATGCTCGTCTCGTTCGTGCTCGCGGCGTTCGCCATCAAGTACCTCGTCGACCAGGTCATCGTCGGCGTCGTGCTCAACGTGCTCGTGACGGGGCTGACCGGCTTCCTCTTCGGGGCCCTGCTCGCCCCGAACGAAGAGACGCTCAACCGGCCCGTGCGCTTCACGAGCATCAAGATCCCGCTCCTGAGCGACATCCCCGTGATCGGACCGGTGCTGTTCAACCAGACCTTCGTGGTCTACCTCATGTTCATCACGGTCGCCGTCGTGGCGTGGGCCCTGTACCGCACGCGGTGGGGACTGCGCCTGCGCTCGGTCGGCGAGCACCCGCAGGCGGCCGACACCGTCGGCATCAAGGTCACCGCGACGCGCTTCTGGAACGTCCTGCTGGCGGGGGCGATCGCGGGGATCGGCGGGGCGTTCTTCACGCTCGTGTCCGTGCCGCAGTTCGGCAAGGAGATGACGGCCGGGCTCGGCTTCATCGCGCTGGCCGCGGTGATCTTCGGACGCTGGGACCCGATCCGGGCGGCGCTGGCGGCGCTGCTGTTCGGCTTCGCCACCAACCTGCAGAACCTGCTCACCATCCTGCGGACGCCGATCCCGAGCGAGTTCATGCTCATGCTCCCGTACGTGGTGACGATCCTCGCGGTCGCCGGGTTCGCCGGCCAGATCCGCGGTCCGGCCGCCTCGGGCAAGCCGTACATCAAGGGGTGACATGACCGACATCGACTGGGACCACCTGCGTGCCGTCGCCACCGAGGCGATGCAGCGCGCCTACGCACCGTACTCGCGCTACCGCGTCGGTGCCGCCGCTCTCGTCGGTGACGGACGCGTCGTATCGGGCTGCAATGTCGAGAACGCCTCGTACGGGGTCGGGCTGTGCGCCGAGTGCGGATTGGTCTCCGACCTGCAGATGTCGGGCGGCGGCCGGCTCGTCGCCTTCGTCTGCGTCAACGGCGACGGCGAGACGATCATGCCGTGCGGGCGGTGCCGCCAGCTGCTGTACGAGTTCGCGCTGCCCGGGATGCTGCTGGAGACGGTGTCCGGCATCCGCACGATCGATGAGGTGCTGCCCGACGCGTTCGGACCCCGCGACCTCCAGCACGCCGCCGGACAGCACGTCACAGGTCCGCACGTGTTCGGGGAGCCTGGGTTCGGGGAGCCTGGGTTCGGGGAGGCGGTCCGATGAGCGCCGAGCACGCTGTCGAGCCGTTCGACGCCGTCGACGTCATCCGTGCCAAGCGCGACGGGAATGCCGTTGCCGACGATGCCCTGCGCTGGATGATCGACGCGTACACGCGCGAGTACGTCGCCGACTCGCAGATGGCGGCGTTCGCCATGGCGGTGCTGCTCAACGGCATGACGCGCGACGAGATCCGCGTCATGACCGACGCGATGATCGCATCGGGTGAGCGGATGAGCTTCGCCGGCCTCGGCAAGAAGACCGTCGACAAGCACTCGACGGGCGGCGTCGGCGACAAGATCACGCTGCCGCTGGCGCCACTGGTGGCCGCGTTCGGCGTCGCCGTGCCGCAGCTGTCCGGGCGGGGCCTCGGCCACACCGGCGGCACGCTGGACAAGCTCGAGGCGATCCCCGGCTGGCGGGCGGCGCTGTCGAACGAGGAGCTCGTCGCGCAGCTGCGCGAGGTCGGCGCGGTGATCTGCGCCGCCGGGACGGGCCTGGCCCCGGCGGACAAGCGCCTCTACGCCCTGCGCGACGTGACCGGCACGGTCGAGGCGATCCCGCTCATCGCCTCGAGCATCATGTCGAAGAAGATCGCCGAGGGCACCGACTCGCTCGTCCTGGACGTCAAGTTCGGCTCGGGAGCCTTCATGCGCGACATCGACCGCGCCCGCGAGCTCGCGCGCACCATGGTGGCGCTCGGCACCGACTCGGGCGTGGCCACGACGGCGCTGCTGACCGACATGAACACGCCGCTGGGACTGGCGATCGGCAACGCCAACGAGGTGCGCGAATCGGTCGAGGTGCTCGCCGGGGGCGGTCCCGCCGACGTCGTGGAGCTCACCGTCGCCCTCGCGCGGGAGATGCTCGCCCTCGCCGGCCGGCCCGATGCCGACGTGGAAGCCGCGCTGCAGGACGGGCGCGCCATGGACACGTGGCGCGCGATGATCCGCGCGCAGGACGGCGACCCGGATGCCGCGCTCCCCGCTCCGCGCGAGACGCACACCGTCACCGCGGACGCGGCCGGCTACGTGACGCGCCTCGAGGCGCTTCCCTTCGGCGTCGCCGCGTGGCGCCTGGGAGCGGGACGTGCGCGCGCGCAGGACCCGGTCATCCACGCGGCCGGCATCGACCTGCACGTCAAGCCGGGGGACGAGGTGCACGCCGGTCAGCCGGTGTTCACCTTGCTCGCCGATGATGAGAACCGCTTCGCGCGCGCCCTCGACGCCCTCACCGGCGCGTGGTCCATCGGCGCGGAGCCGCCGGCATCCACCCCGCTCGTGCTCGAGCGCATCACCGCCTGAACCCGAGGAGCATCACCCATGGCCATCGACCAGCACGGCGACGCGAAGCTGCAGGGCGTCTCGATCCGCTCGCTGCCCAAAGTCTCGCTGCACGATCACCTCGACGGCGCACTGCGGCCGCAGACGATCATCGAACTCGCCGACGCGGCGGGTGTCGAGGTGCCGTCCGACGACGCCGGCGTCCTCGCCGGCTGGTTCGAGGAGAAGAGCGACTCCGGCTCGCTCGTCGAGTACCTGAAGACGTTCGATCTGACGACCGCGGTCATGCAGACCCGCGACGGCCTGCGCCGCGTCGCCAAGGAGTTCGTCGAGGACCTCGCCGCCGACGGCGTCATCTACGGCGAGGTGCGCTGGGCGCCCGAGCAGCACCTGGCCGGCGGGCTCACCCTCGAGGACGCGGTCGAGGCCGTGCAGGAGGGCATCGAGGAGGGCGAGGACGCCGTGGACTCCGGCGGGCAGGACATCCGCGTCGGGCAGCTCATCACGGCGATGCGCCACACCGACCGCTCGCTGGAGATCGCCCGGCTGGCGGTCGACTTCCGCGGTCGCGGCGCCGTCGGATTCGACATCGCCGGACCCGAGGACGGCTTCCCCGCGTCGAATCACCGCGACGCGTTCGACTACCTCGCCGCGCACTTCTTCCCGACCACCGTGCACGCGGGGGAGGCAGCGGGACTCGACTCGATCCGCTCGGCGCTCATCGACGGGCGTGCGCTGCGCCTGGGCCACGGCGTGCGTATCGCCGAGGATCTCGAGACCGTCGCGCGCCAGGGCGAGGAGGTGCAGATCCGCTTCGGCGACCTCGCGCACTGGGTCCGCGACCGCGAGATCCCGCTGGAGCTCTCGCCGTCCTCAAATCTGCAGACCGGTGCGATCGCGCAGTGGGGGACGCAGCTCGAGGATCACCCCTTCGACCTGCTCTACCAGCTCGGGTTCGCGGTCACCGTGAACGTGGACAACCGGACCATGAGCCGCACGTCGCTGACGCGCGAGCTGGCGCTGCTGGCCGAGACGTTCGAGTACGACCTGGACGACCTCGAGGTGTTCCAGCTGAACGCCGCCGCCGGTGCGTTCCTGTCGATCGAGCAGCGCGAGGAGCTCATCGAGCTCATCGGCGAGGGTTTCGGGTCCTGACGCGGCGCCGTCGGGTCTGACGCGGCGCCGTCGGGCGCTGTTCTCCCGGGCGCCGTGTGCACAACTCCTCCACTTTGGGCCGTCGGCGCCCGCTTCAGGCAGGAATCGCCGGCAGGGGCTCGATCGTGGAGGAGTTGTGCACGCCGTGGCGTTCCCCTCGGCCGGCGAGGATCGCCTTCATCGTCGCCAGCACGTCCTCGGGGCAGCCGAGGATGTCCTCCGCGATCGGTCGCACGGTCGTGTAGCCGAGCGCGGCGGCGGCCAGGTCGCGTCGACGGTCGCGCTTCTGCGCCTGCCAGCCCTCGTGATGGGCGCGACTGTCGCACTCGACGATGAGCCACCCGTCGACGACGAGGTCGACACGGCCGACCCCGGCGAGGTCGACCTGTACCTCGACGTGGCATCCGAGCGCGCGCAGCATGAGACGCATCAACGTCTCGGGCCCGGACTCTGCGCGACGGTCGAGCAGCCCGCGCAGCCGGCGGAAGCGGCGCGGCAGCCGGGCGAACACCTCCGCGATGTCCGCCGCGTCGACGATGTCGTGGTGCCAGGCGCTGTCGAGTGTCGCGATCGCGTCGCGCGGCCGCTGACACCGGCACGCCTGGACCAGCGCGTCGACGATGTCGGCCGTCAGCCGCTCGGGTTCCGCCCCCGTCGCCCGCCAGTGCGCGGTGACCTCCGGTCCCCGCGGGGGGGAGCCGGCTGCTGCCCCGCTCGAACTGCACATGGAGCCCGCGACGCTCGCGGACGAAGACGCCGCACAGGGTCAGCAGCGAGACGCAGTCGAGCCGGCCGCCCAAGCGCCCGGCGCGGACGAGGCTCTCGTGAGTGTCAGCCGGGACGAAGCGGCCGCGTCGCAGCCGCAGCAGTCGGCCGTGAGCCAGCAGCTGGCTGGCCCGACGGCGACTGAGTCCGCGCGCCGCAAGCGTGCGCGTGCGGAGGAAGGTCGCCGACAGGTGCGGACGTGCGAGCGCGGGGACGGTGGACTTCTCGATCATGCGGCAACCCCATCGCATCGGCCGCCTCCCTGGGGGCGCCGACGGCGCATCCGTGGACAGCAGGCCGAGATCGCGGCGTGGGGAGGAGGTGATGCAACTCCTCCATTCCGTGGCCCTGCGGGCCCGACACGCCGTGTTCAGCACCCGGCCGCGCGCACGCGGGAGGAGTTGTGCACGCCCGGGCGCGCTCAGCGGCGCGCGACGCCGGGGTGCGTTGCCAGGTAGGCCTCGAACGCCTCGCGCGTGGTCCGGGCGGGCGTGTAGCCGAACTCGGCCTTGAGCGCGTCGTTGGCGAGCACGGGGCGGTAGCGCAGGAACCCGATCTGCTCGGGGCCATGCGGGGTGAGGCGCAGCGCACGTCCGATCCGTAGGGCACCGGCCAGCAGCCCGGGCGGCAGCGTGAGCAGCGGCTTGCCCAGGCGCTCGGCGATCTCGGGCACCGTCATCCGGCCATCGCCGGCGACGTTGTAGACCCCCGTCGGCCCGTCGGTCGCCGCGCGCGACATCGCGGCGGCCACGTCGTCGACCCAGACGAACACGAACGGCGAGTCCGAGCCGCGGACCGCGAGGATGCGGCGCCCGTCCCACAGGCGCGTGATCTGGTTGCGCACGGCGGGTCCGAGGATCGTGCCGATGCGGAAGACGACCTGCTCCAGCTCGGGGTGGGCCATCCGGTGCGCGGCGAGCATCTGCTCGACGAGCCGCTTGTGCCGGGCGTACGGGAACTCGTCGTTGCCGCGCACCGGATCGGTCTCACGCAGCCACTCCGGGTTGTCGGCGTGGTAGCCGTAGGCGGCGCCCGACGAGGACACCACGATGCGGCGCACACCCGCCGCCAGACACGCCTCGAGCACATGGCGGGTGCCGTCCACGTCGACGCGGTACTCCCGCGCGTGGTCACGTCCGGGGTTCACGATCGCCGCGAGATGCACGACGACGTCGATGCGGTGGCGCCGCAGGAGAGCGGTGAGGCCCTCGGGCCGGGTGACATCGCACGTCTCGTAGATCACGGCATCCGCCGGGTTCGCCGGCGCGCGCACGTCGCCGGCGACGACCAGGTCCACGTTGCGGCGCGCGGCGAGCGACCGGGCGACGTGCGCGCCGAGGAAGCCCGCGCCGCCGGTGATGAGCACGCGCCTCACGGCGAGACCTCGCCACCCGCCTCGCCGCCGGCCATCCCCGACGTCGCCGTGCCGCCCGCTGCCGTGCGGCCCGAGGCGTCGCCGGTGTCGGATCCCGTGCGACGCCGGGTGTGCCGCGCCCACAGCAGCGCGACGACGAGGCCCGCGATGATGTCCCAGATGCCCCACCACCCGGCGACGATCGCCATGCCGCCCAGGCCGCCGAAGAAGCTGAAGATGAGCCCGAGTCCGAGGCCCGCATTGCGGATGCCGACCTCGAACGTCATCGCCTTGCGCTCGCGTGTGCCGAGGCCGCCGACCACGGCCGTGCCATAGCCGATCGCGAGCGCGACCGCGTCGTGGATCGTGACGACCAGCAGGATGATGCCGAGGAACGCGATGAAGTACTGCCAGTTCCCGGCCAGCGCGGCGACGATGAAGCCGACGAGCGCGAGCAGCGAGAACCACTTCACGAACGGCTGCACGCGGATCGCGAACGCGGGGACGCGGGCCCGCAGGAGCATGCCCACGAGGAACGGGAGGCCGATGATGAGGAAGACGTCCAGCAGCATCTGCCACGGATTGAGCGCGACCGTCTCCAGCAGCGTGCCGGCCGTCGGGTGCAGCGACCCCCAGAACGCGACCGACAGCGGCAGAGCGATGATGTACAGCGGGTTGGCGACGGCCGTCATCGACACGGACAGGGCGACGTTGCCGCCGGCGCGGTGGGTGAGCACCTGCGAGATGTTGCCGGGCGGGCAACAGGCCACGAGGATCATGCCCAGCGCCATCGAGGGGGTCACCGGCAGGATCAGCGTGAGGCCGAACGTGACGGCCGGCAGCACGACGAGCTGCGCGAGGATCGCGATCACGAACGGCTTGGGGCGCTTCAGGACGACGGCGAAGTCGCGCGGCGAGGTGTCCAGCGCGATGCCGAGCATGATGAGCCCGAGCACGACGTTGAGGATGACGAGGGTGCCGGGATTGAAGTTCAGGAGGACGTCGTCGGGATTCATCGTGATGCCTTCCCGCGGCCGGGGGTGACGGCATCCCGCTTCTCGAGGGAGGCGACCGCCTGCCGGACCGCGGCCCGATACGCGTCCTTGTTGACGTAGTACGACATGCGCTCGAGCGCGAGATAGCGGTAGCCGCCGGTCAGGTCGGGCCACGGCTCCTCGGCGACGCGGCGGCGGAACAGGTACTGCTGGGCGGGCGGGGCGGACAGGTAGGCGGCGATGAGCTCGGCCTGCTCGTAGCGACCCTGCCAGCCGATGCCGGAGGCCTCGATCATGCCCATCACGAACAGGCCGTTGAACGACGGCGGGAAGATGTTGAGGAACAGCGAGGGCGCCGGGCCGGTCCAGTGGAGATGCGCGCGGTCGACGAACGGGTAGTCGAGGGTGTAGCCGGTGGCCAGCAGCACGGTGTCGTAGTCACCCTGCGTGCCGTCGCGGAAGTGGACCGTCTCGCCGTCGAAGCGCTCGACATCGGCGCGGATGCGCAGGTCGCCCTGCCCGAGGTGGTTGAGCACCATCGTGTTCACGATGGGGTGGGACTCGTAGATGCGGTAGTGCGGCTTCGGGAATCCGAAGCGGACGGGGTCGCCGGTGAAGGCGCGCAGGATGCGGGTGTCGACGAACTGCTTGATCCGTGCCGGCAGCGGGCGCCCCTGGTTGAGCGTGTCGGCGGGGCGGCCGAAGAGGTAGCGGGGGACGAAGTAGTACCCGCGGCGCACGCTCATGTCGACGGAGGCCGCGTGGTGGACGGCATCCACCGCGATGTCGCAGCCGGAGTTGCCGGCGCCGACGATGAGGACCCGGCGGCCCTCGAGCCGGCGGGCGCTCTTGTACGCGGAGGTGTGCTGGATCTCGCCGCTGAACTCGCCCGGGAAGGCCGGGACGCTGGGCTCGGCGAGCGTGCCGTTGGCCAGGATGACGCTGTCGTAGTGCCGCGTCGTCTCGCCGTCGTCGTCCCGGGCGGTGAGGAGCCAGCCGCCGCCGTCAGCCGGAGTGATCGCGGTGACGCGGGTGCCGAAGCGGAAGTGCGGTGTCAGCCCGAAGTGCGCGGCGAAGTCGCGGAAGTAGTCGAGCAGCACGCGGTGACTCGGGTAGTCGGCCGTCGTCGACATGGGGAACTCGGCGAACTGCGTCGTCGTGCGCGACGAGATGAGGTGCGCGGACTCGTACATCGTCGACCGGGGATTGTCGATGTCCCAGAGGCCGCCGACCCCGGTCGAGGCCTCGTAGCCGTCGAACGCGATGCCCGCCTTCTGCAGGGCGCGCGCGGCGGACAGGCCGGAGGGGCCGGCGCCGATGACGGCGGCACGGGATTGCTGCATCGTCCGTGACACTCCTTCGTATCGGACACGGGATGCCGGTGAGCGGGCCGCAGGCACCCGCCCCGATGTTAGTGACCTCTCACCCGATTCCCCCAATCCCACACGCCGGAGTCAGAGGGCCCGCTGGCGGGCGGTGATCACCTCGACGACGCGGGGGAACAGCGGGTGCGAGGGCTCCAGGCCGGTGAGGGATGCCGTGAGGGTCGCGGCTTCCTCGTCCCGCAGCCGCCGCTGCAGCTCGACGGCCTGCTCATCGCCGGGATCGGTGAACTCCAGCGCGGCGGCGATCGCCGCGACCAGCGCGTCCACCGACAGGTCGCGCTCCGCGGCTTCGGCGGCCGGACCGACGAAGCGCTCGTGCCGCGACAGCTTGCGCAGCGGCTGACGTCCGACCCGTCCGACCGTGTCGGGGAGGGCCGGGTTGGCGAAGCGCCGCAGGATCGTCGCGCGGTAGTCGGCGAGGTCGGCCGGATCGAGTCCGTGCTTGGCGACCAGGAGCGCCGAGGTCTCCTCGAGCGCGGCGGCGACCTTGGCGGCGATCCGCTCGTCGGCGAGTGCGTCGGAGATCTTCTCCACGCCCGCCTGCGCGCCGAAGTACGCCGTCGTCGCGTGACCGGTGTTGACCGTGAACAGCTTGCGCTCGATGTACGGCGCCAGGTCGTCGACGAAGTGCGCCCCGGGGATCGTCGGGGGAGTGTCACCGAACGGCGGACGCTCGATCGCCCACTCGTAGAACGGCTCGACCGTGACGTCCACATCGCTGCCGGGCGGCTGCGCCGGGACGATCCGGTCGACGGCGGTGTTCGCGAACACGGCGCGACCGGCCAGCGCGTCCCAGGCATCGCCGGCCTGCGCCCTGATCTCGTCGCGCAGCAGGTCGGTCGCGTTGATCGCGTTCTCGCAGGCCATGATCTGCAACGGGGGAGCGGACGGATCGCGCAGCGCGAGTCCGGCGAGGACGTGCGGCGCGACGAACTTCAGGATCGTCGGACCGACGGCGGTCGTGACGACGTTCGCCGTCGCGATCTCGTCGACGACGGCCTGCGGGTCGGTCTGGCTGTTGAGCGCGCGGAAGCCGGTCACCGTCTTGTCGGTGCCGCCCTCGCCGACTTCGTGCACGGTGTACGCGTCGACGGCGTTGATCGCGTCGACCAGGGGCGCCGCGACGTCCGAGAACACCAGGTCGTATCCGCCCTCGTGCAGCAGCAGCCCGACGAAGCCGCGACCGATGTTGCCCGCGCCGAAGTGGACGGCCTTCATTCCTCGTTCACCGACTCCAGCAGCGCGAACAGCTCCTCGGGCGTCTGCGCCTGCTTCAGGCGTGCGACCTCGTCCTCGTCGGAGAACAGCAGCGCGATCTGCGACAGGATCTCGAGGTGCTCGTCGCCCTTGCCGGCGATGCCCACCACGAAGGTCACGGACTCACCGCCCCAGTCGACGCCGCCGTCGTACCGGACGAACGACAGCGCCGAGTCGAGGATCGTGTCCTTCGTCTCGTTGGTGCCGTGCGGGATGGCGAGCTCATTGCCCATGTACGTCGAGACCGTCGCCTCGCGCTGCTGCATGGCGTCGAAGTACCCGCTGGTGACCGCGCCGGCCGCCTCGAGGATGTCGGCGGATTCGCGCATCGCGTCCTCCTGGGTCACCGTGCCGGGGCGGATCCGCACCTGGCCGACGTTCAGAACCTCACGTGACATGACTTTCCCTCTCTCTCGAACCCTGCGATTACTCGAACCCTGCGATTGCCCGAACCTGCACGGGCGGGCCCCTCGGAGGCTGCGGGGCCGGGGGCGTCACGCCGGCCCGACCCCGCAGCGGCTCCTGAGGCTACGCGCCGCCCTTGTCCTGGTCCACGACCAGGTTCACGACCTCTTCGTACTTCGGCGAGTTCATGAAGTTGTCGACGGACACGTGGATGGCGTTCGGCGCGACGTGCCGCGCGCGATCGGTGAGCTGCTGCTGGGTGATCACGAGGTCTTCCGACCCGTCGAGGTTCGCAACCGCCTTGTTGACGACCGTGACTCCCTCCACGCCGGCCTTCTTGATCTTGTTGCGCAGCACGCTCGCGCCCATCGCGGACGATCCCATGCCGGCATCGCACGCGAACACGATGTTCCGCACGGGCTTGTCGGTCGCCAGCGTGGCCGCACCCGCACCCGCCGCGGCGGTACCGGCACCGGCAGCGGTAGCGCCGGCGGCGGCTCCCGTGCGGAGACCGGCGAGAGCGTCGGACTCCTTGCCCTTGTTGGCCGCCGTCTTCGAGATCGCGTCCTCGAAGCCGTCGCCCTCGGCGGCGAGGTCGCGCTTGCGCGACGCCCGCAGGATGACCGCGGCGATCAGGAACGACACCGCGGCCGCGAGGACCACCGACAGGATCACGCCGATGAAGCTTCCGGCCGGGGTCTGGATCAGCACCGCGAAGATGCTGCCCGGTGCCGCCGGTGCACGAAGGCCGCTCTGGAAGATCGCGTTGGTCGCGACGCCGGTCATGCCGCCGCCGATCGCCGCGACGATCAGGAGCGGCTTCATGAGCACGTACGGGAAGTAGATCTCGTGGATGCCACCCAGGAACTGGATGATGATCGCGCCCGGAGCCGACGCGCGTGCCGCACCGATCCCGAAGAACGTGAACGCGAGCAGGATGCCCAGACCCGGTCCGGGGTTGGCCTCGACGAGGAACAGGATCGACTGGCCGGTCTCGCGCGCCTGGTTGGTGCCGATGGGCGTGAAGACGCCGTGGTTGATGGCGTTGTTCAGGAACAGCACCTTCGCCGGCTCGACGATGATGCTCAGCAGCGGCAGCAGGCCGTACTGCACGAGCCAGTCGACGATCGCCTCCAGGCCCTTGCTGAGCGCGGTGACCAGCGGACCGAAGACGTAGTAGCCCGCGATCGCGAGGATCATGCCCAGGATGCCGGCGGAGAAGTTGTCGACGAGCATCTCGAAGCCCGGCTTGATCTTGCCTTCCCAGATCTTGTCGACCTTCTTCATCACCCACGCCGCGAGCGGGCCCATGATCATCGCGCCGAGGAACATCGGGATCTCGGTGCCGACGATCACGCCCATCGTCGCGATCGTGCCGACGACCCCACCGCGGACGGCGTAGACCATGCGCCCGCCGGTGTTGGCGATCAGCAGGGGCAGCAGGTAGAAGATCATCGGGTCGACGAGCTGGACGAGATCCTCACTGCCCGACCAGCGCATCCACTCGACGGGGCTCTCCACCCCGACCCAGCCGAACGGGATGAACAGGGCCGTGATGAGGCCCCAGGCGATGAACGCCGCGATGTTGGGCATGATCATGCCCGCGAGGAATGCGCCGAAGCGCTGGACTCCTACTCGTGCCTTGTTGGTGCCCGTGGTGGGCGTAGACGCCGTTGTCATGTGCTCTTTCTCCTTCGGGTGTGCCGCACTCAGGCGGCGGGGATGGTCTCTGCCGCGGCCTGAGCCGCGGCGCGAGCGGATGCCGCGTCATCGGCGGCGAGGGCGGCCGCGGCGATGCGCTCGGCATCGTCGCGAGTATGGGTCAACAGGGTGGCGCGCACGTCGGCCAGGGCGGTGGGGGCCATCGAGAGGGTCGTGGCGCCCAGTCCCACCAGCACGACCGCCAGCAGCGGGTCGGCGGCGGCCTCGCCGCAGATGCCGACGGGCTTGCCGTTCGCACGCCCGCCGTCCGCCGTCGTCTTGACCAGGTGCAGCACGGCCGGGTGCCAGGGATCCTGGAACGACGAGACCGAGCCGAGCATCCGGTCGGCCGCCAGCGTGTACTGGGTGAGGTCGTTCGTGCCGATCGAGGCGAAGTCCGCGATCGCCAGCACCTTCTCGGCCATGATCGCCGAGGACGGCACCTCGACCATGACGCCCGCGGTCTTGATCCCGTACTCATGGGCGAGCGTCACGAAGTACTCGGTCTCCTCGACCGTGGCGACCATCGGCGCCATGACCCACAGATCCGCGCCCTGCCCGCCGGCAGAGGTCGCCGCATCGGCCTGCGCGAGGGCCGTGAGCTGCTCGCGCAGGATGTCCTCGCTGGCGCGCAGGGCGCGCAGCCCCCGCAGGCCGAGCGCGGGATTCTCCTCGTGCGCGTCGTTGAGGAAGGCGAGCGGCTTGTCGGCACCGGCATCCAGTGCCCGGACGACGACCTTCTTGCCGGGGAATGCCGCCAGCAGCTCGGTGTATGCCTTCGTCTGCTCATCGACGGTGGGCGCCTGGTGCGCCGACAGGAACAGGAACTCGGTGCGGAACAGGCCGACGCCCTCGGCACCGAGCTCGACCGCCTGCTCCGCGCCGCCGGGCTTGCCCAGGTTCGCCAGCAGCGGCACGGGGGTGCCGTCGGCCAGCGCGCCCGGAGTGAGGGGAGCCGACGCCGCGGAGCGGCGCTGGTCGGCGCGATGCTGCGCCTGCGCGAGCTCGTCCGCCGACGGCTGCGTCGTCACGACGCCTTTCGCGGCGTCGACGATGACCACCTCGCCGTCGGCGAGATCCTTCGCGGTGGCGGCGCCCACGACGGCCACGATCGACTTCTCGCGGGCGAGGATCGCGGTGTGCGAGGTCGGACCGCCGTCGGTCGTGACCAGAGCGAGCACCTTGTCGAGGTCGAGGAGCGCGGTGTCTGCCGGGGCGAGATCCTTGGCGACGAGGACGAACGGGTGGCCCGGGTCGGGCACGCCGGGCGCGGGCAGGCCGCGCAGTCGCGCGATGACGCGCTGGGCGACGTCGTCGAGGTCCGCGGCGCGCTCGCCGAGATAGCCGCCCATCGCGGCGAGGGTGTCGCGGAAGCTCGCGAACGCGTCGTGGACGGCGAACTCGCCGGTCTTGCCGGCGTTCACGCGCGTCGAGACCTCCTGATCGAGCGTGGGGTCCTCGGCCATCATCGCCTGGGCCTCGAGCACCTCGCGGGCCATGCCGCCGGCCTGCGATCCGCGTGCCTCGAGCTCGCGGGCGACGGCGGCGACGGCCTCACGGACGCGCGCGAGCTCCTCGTCGGCGGTCAGCGTGCTGGGTGTGTCCGCCGGGGCCGGCAGCGGCTCCGCCATCCGGGCGACCGGCCCCTGGGCGACGCCCAGGCCGATTCCGACTCCTCGCAGTTCGGTCATCTCGATCTCCTCGTTCGTCACTCGTCGTGGTCGGTCGTCAGCAGTTCGGCGAGGGTGTCCAGCACGGTCTCGGCCGCGTCGCCGTCGGCGGTCAGCGTCACGTAGTCGCCCTTCTCGGCGCCCAGCGAGATCACCCCGAGGATGCTCGCCGCGTTCACCGGCGCGCTGGCCCCTTTCGAGATGGTGATGGGGATGCCGGCATCCTTCACCGCCTGCGCGAACAGCTTGGCGGGACGGGCGTGCAGCCCGTTCGACGATCCGATGCGGATCGTGCGTGAGACCTCGGGCATGGGGGTGTCCTTTCCGTCGGAGGCGCCGGTGGGCAGGGGGGTGTCGATGTGGAGGGTCAGCGCCGCGTCGATCAGGGCGAGCGTGCGCGTGCCGTCACGGTCGCCGAAGATGTCGGGCGGGAGGAGCACGGTGACGACGCCGCGAAGGGCGGCATCGCGCCGGATGCCCTCGAGGCTGTGCTCGAGGTGCGGTCCGACGAGGACGACATCGGCGGCGTCGAGATCGATGGGCAGGGACTGCTCGGTGCCCGCGACGGCGCTCATGTCGCTGCCGCGCGCATGCGCGGCGTGCCGGACGCGCTGCGCCACGAACGTGCTGGACGCTCCCGCGCCGCACACCACGAGGATCCTCATCGATCTCCTCCTCGAGGCCATTCTTGTGAAGAAGCTGAGAGCGGACAACCATGCCTGCTTCCGCAGGGGCGGAAACCCTCCATGGTTGACTGGGGTGGTGACCAGAGCCCGCCAGGACCGCGTCCTCACTCGGCTCCTGCGCGAGGGGGACTGGACGACCGCGGCAGAACTGGCCGATGCCGTAGGCGTGACGCCGCGCAGCATCCGCAGCTACGTGACGGCCCTCAACGCGCGCGTCGCCGACGGGGTGGTGGTCGAATCCGGCGCACAGGGCTACCGGGCCGGTGTGGCCGCAGGAGCCGCGCTGCGCGCCGGCATCGCGGAGGCGGACACGCCGCGCGACCGGCTCCATCGCCTCGTGCGCGAGCTGCTCGCCGCGCCCGATGGGCTCGACGTCTTCGAGACGGCCGACCGCTTCCACGTCAGCCCCGCCACGCTCGAGGCCGACCTGGCGCGCGTGCGCGCGCTGCTGGGCGGCACGGAGCTCACGCTCGAGCGCACCGCCGCGCAGGCACGGCTGCGCGGCACGGAGGTCGCCCAGCGTCGCCTGCTCAGCCGCCTCGCCCACGAGGAGATGGAGGAGGGCGCGTTCGACCTCGCCGCCCTCCGGCGCACACTCGGCGAGGACTCCGTCGGCGCCGCCGGGCTGGGACCGTTCAAGGCCGAGCTCGTCGCCGAACTGGGCGAGCTCGGCTACCTCGTCAACGAGTTCGGCATCGGCGACGTCATGATGCACATCGCCATCACCGCCGACCGCGTCGCGCACGGGCGCGCGCTCGACGGCGACGGCGGAGACGAGCCCGAGGCGCGCAGCCGCATCGGCGCGGTGCTGGACCGTCTCGCCCGGCGTCATCTCGGCGTGCAGCTGGGCGGCGGCGACCGCCGGCACCTTGCCGCGCTCGTGCAGACGCGGGTGGTCGCCCCCGGCGCAGCCGAACCGGTCGCCGTCATCCGCGATCGGCTCGACCCGGGGGTGGAAGCGGCCGTCCGCGAGGTGGTCTCGCGCGCGGCGACGGCGTTCCTCGTGGACATCGACCACGACGACTTCGTGCTGCGGCTGGCCCTGCACGTCCAGAACCTCCGTCAGCGCGCGCGGGAGCAGGCCTGGTCGCGCAATCCGCTCACGCGGTCGCTGAAGACGACGTACCCGATGATCTTCGAGGTGGCGGTCTTCATCGCGGACGGCCTGCGCGGCCTGCTCGGCATGCCCCTGCTCGACGACGAGATCGCCTACATCGCGATGCACGTCGGCGGCCGGCTCGAGCGGAGTCGGCGCGCCGGGCGCCTGCTGACCGCCACGATCGTGTGCCCGGGCTACTACGAGATGCACGAGCTGCTGCGCTCGAGCATCGACCGCGCGCTCGGCCAGGCCATCGAGGTCGTCGGTGTCGAGACGCGGGCCGATCCCGACTGGGACGGGATCGACACCGACCTGGTCCTCACGACGATCGATCCCGCCGAGTCCGGCGATCGCATCGTGCGCATCCAGCCGTTCCTCACCGAGAACGACGTCGAACGGGTGCAGGCGGCCGCGGCGCGCGTGCGCCGCGCGCGTCGCCTCACGCGGCTGCGCGCCGAGCTCGAGCGCTACTTCTCGGCGGACGCCTTCGTCCACGGCCTCGCGCCGGGGGAGGAGGACGCCATCCGCCGCCTGGGCGGGCTCCTGGTCGGCCAGGGGGTGATCGACGAGGACTACGTCGAGCGCACGCTCGAACGCGAACGGCTCTCTTCGACCGCGTTCACCGACGCGCTCGCCGTCCCGCACGCACTCGGGATGACGGCCACGCGCACCGCGATCGCCGTCGGCATCGCCGACCCGTCGATCCCGTGGGGCGACGGGCGTGTGCAGGTCGTCGCGATGGTCGCCTTCAGCGAGTCCGATCGTGCCGCGTTCCAGACCGTGTTCGAGCAGCTCGTCGAGGTGTTCAGCGAACGCGAGAGCGTGCAGCGGATCGTCCGGCGCGGCACGACGTTCGCGGCGTTCCTGGACGAGCTGGTCGCCGTCGTCGACGGATGAGGGCTCACGCCCCCGCGCTGGTCGGCCCGTCCGTCACGACGGCATCCGGCATCCCGTCGTCTGCCGCATCGGCAGACGGAGCGGTCTCGGGCACGTCCTCCGCCGCGGGGACGCCGTCGTGGGCCGCCGCCGAACGCGCCTGGATCTCGCGGGCGGCGGCGACCGCGCGGCGCCCCGCCGGCAGCCAGACGGCCAGCGCGACGACCACGAAGGTCAGCAGGCCGGCGCCCACCAGCAGCACCTCGATGTCCACGAGGTCGGCGAGCGGCCCGAACACGAGCATGCCGAACGGCATGGCGAGGGCCATGACGATGCCGACGAATCCGAAGACGCGACCCTGGCGCTCGGGTTCGACGCTCTCCTGCAGCAGCGTCATCGACGGCGTCGAGAAGAACGGCACGGCCAGCCCGGTCAGGAACATGAACCCGAAGAACACCCAGATGTTCGTCGAGAGCCCGAGGCCGATCGACAGCGCTCCGAACGCGAGTGAGGACACCACGAGCAGCGCGACGCGACTGCGCTTGGCGAAGATCGTCGCGATGAGCATGCCGCCGAGCATCATGCCGATGCTGAAGACCACCTCGAGGACGGCGAGGTTGACGACGTTCTGCTGCTCGCCCGCGTCGAACGTGCGCACGGCCATGAGCGGGGTCAGGTTCGACGGCGCGACCGTCAGCACGAACACGATCGCGAACAGCAGCATCAGCCAGCGCACGAACGCGTGACTTCCGATGTACTTCACGCCCTCGACGAGATCGGCGAAGTAGCCCGGCGTCTCCGCGCCGGCGGTGCGCACGGCACTCACCGAGATGAGCGCCATCAGGCCGATGCCGATGACGGCCGTGACGATGTCGATGAAGAAGATGGGGATCAGCGACGCGGCCGTCCCCCCGTAGTGCGCCGTCGCCCACGCGAAGATCGCGCCGCCGGCGGCGGGGGCCAGCAGCGCCATCGCCGACTGGATCGAGCCGTTGATCCCGTTGATGCGCAGCAGTTGGCGCGTGGGGACCAGCTGCGGGATGAGGGCCGCGACGGCGGGCATCTGAATGCCGGCCCCCGCCGAGCGGATCGCCATCACGAGGAACAGCAGCCACACTTCGGCGTAACCGGTCATCATGATGACCGCGAGCACGAGCGTCGCCACCGCGATCAGGGCATCCGCGCCCATGATGAGGTACTTGCGGTTGTGGCGGTCGGCCCACACCCCGCCGAACACCGACACGATGGCCTGCGGCAAGAAGCCGAAGACGGCGGCGAGCGCCATGATCCAGCCCGACTTGAAGGTGATGGTCAGATACCAGAACACGGCGTACTGCACGAGCGCGGAGCCGAGCAGGCTCACCGTCTGTCCGCTGAGGAACAGGACGACGCGGCCCACCCAGCGGGTCTCGGTGGCGGGACGGGCGGCGGCGGTGGCGCGGGAGTGCACGGAGAACCTTCGATCGAGGGGAGGAGGAGACGCGATATAGCGCGAGCGACGAGCCTATCGCAGGGATCAGCCGCGCGCGAGACGCTGCTGCAGCCCGAGCCGCACGGCGGGCCACTCGTGGGGGAGGATCGAGTACACGACGGTGTCGCGGAGGCTCCCGTCCGGGCCGAGACGGTGGTTGCGCAGCACGCCGTCCTGCTTCGCGCCGAGCCGCTCGATGGCCGCGCGCGACTGCCGGTTGTGCCAGTGCGTGCAGAACTGGACGGCGATCGCATCGCAGTCATCGAACGCGTGGCCGAGCAGCAGCACCTTGGCCGCGGTGTTCACCGCCGTGCGCTGCACCGTCGGCGACAGCCAGGTGTACCCGATCTCGACGCGGCGGTTCGGCTGGTCGATCGTGCAGAAGGTGGTCATGCCGACGGCGCGACCGGCGTGGACGACCGCGAACGGGTTCATCCGTCCGGCGTCGCGTTCGGCGAGCCGGTACGCGATCTCGCCCGGGACCGACGCCGGCACCGATGTGTACCAGGCGTACTCGAGGCCGTCGCGGGCGGCGGTCAGCTCGTCCGCGCGTGCGTGGCTGAGCGGCTCGAGCCGGACGTGGGCGTTCTCCAGGACGACGGGATCGGTGAGCAGCACCCATCGACTCTACGGCGTGCGCCGCCTCGGCGACCCGCGTGCGGCGCTCCCGGTTCCGGGCGTTCCGGGTGCGGCGTTCCGGTGCCGGGTGCTCGCGGAGCCGGCGTTCGGGGTGCGGTGTTCGGGGTGCTCGTGGAGCAGGTGTCCCGGGTGCGGCGTTCGTAATTCAGGCTGGCGCGTCGCGACGCGCGGATGGTTCCGCGGAATTCCGGGGTTGGTGTGCCCGGGCTGAGACGACCAGCCTGAATTGTGAACGCGGGGCGGGCGCGCGGGGCTCCGTGCTTCGGGTGCCGGGTGCCGGGTGCTCGCGGAGGCGGCGTTCGCGGAGCAGGTGTTCCGGGCTGCGGCGTTCGCGGAGCAGGTGTCCCGGGTGCGGCGTTCGTAATTCAGGCTGGCGCGTCGCGACGCGCGGGTGGTTCCGCGGAATTTCGGGGACGGTGCGCCGGGGCTGAGACGACCAGC
>Ga0160445_100144_pt1 | contig 62375 bp, 34 predicted proteins | sample HID1972M_E1MG_FD_108215 | JGI IMG/M metagenome (GOLD analysis project Ga0160445, IMG submission 108215) | Enriched pill bug-associated microbial communities from UW Madison campus, WI, USA - HID1972M_E1 MG | ecosystem: Host-associated > Arthropoda: Insects > Digestive system > Unclassified ... | reverse complement strand
CACCGCCGTGCTGCTTGGCAAAGCAGTAGTTGAACAATGCGATGTAAGCGGTACCTACGTGGGGATCCCCGGTAGGCGATGGCGCGATGCGAGTGCGGACGGTGGTCATGGCATGTCTCGAAAATAATGAAAAGCAAAACAATCAAGCGGCGAATGGTAACAGGCGACACCCGCCCCGCTCCAGCGGGCAGGGCATTTAAGCCAAGTTTGCGTCTGTAAGGCCCGTAAGCCGTGATGAATAGCGGAATATCAGCAGATGGCATTTACCGTTTATCGGCTGTATGCCAAATTTGCCTGCTGATAACTTTCCTTACAATTCCTCGACTACAGTTTGCCCCATGCCTGCCCAACTCAAGCGTCGCCTGTTTATTTTCCTGCTGCTCGTCCTGCTGATTGCCGGGGGCTTCTTCGCCCACTGGTTCTTCAAAGGACGCTTTTATGAAAGCACCGACAACGCCTATGTCCAGGGTGAGATCACTCGTGTGTCGAGCCAATTGGGCGCGCGCATCGACGAAGTGCTGGTGCAGGACAATCAGCACGTGGAAAAAGGCCAGTTGCTGGTACGCCTCGAACCGAATGATTTCCGCCTCGCGGTAGACCGCGCCAACGCCGCCCTCGCCACCCGCGAAGCCGAACGCCTGCAAGCGCAGAGCAAACTGACCCAACAATCTAGCCTGATCGCCGCCAGCGATGCGCAAGTAGCGACTACACAAGCCACGCTTGGCCGCTCGCAGATGGATTTGTCGCGCGCCGAAACCCTGCGCAAACCCGGCTACGTGTCCGAAGAACGCGTGACCACCCTCTCCGCCGACGCCCACATTGCTCGTTCGCAAGTGGCTAAAGCACAGGCTGACGCGCAAGGTCAGCGTCAGCAGGTCAACGCCCTGAACGCTGAAATTAAACGCCTCGACGCACAGATCGCCAACGCCCACGCCGATCTCGCGCAAGCCGAACTCAACCTGACCCGCAGCGAAATCCACGCGCCGATCAGCGGCCTCGTTGGCCAGCGTGCCGCGCGCAACGGTCAAGTGGTGCAGGCCGGCGCCTATTTGCTGTCGATCGTTCCGGACGAAGACATCTGGGTGCAGGCCAACTTCAAGGAAACTCAGATCGGCCATATGCAGCCCGGTCAAAAAGCCGAGCTGACCTTCGATGCGTACGGCGACACGCCGATCGAAGCGCGGGTCGAGAGCCTGTTCGCCGCATCTGGCGCGCAGTTCAGCCTGTTGCCACCGGACAACGCCACCGGCAACTTCACCAAAGTCGTGCAACGGATTCCGGTGAAACTGACCTTCAAAGCCGATAACCCGCTGCACGGCAAAATCCGTCCGGGCATGTCGGTCACCGCGACTGTGAACATCAAAGACGCCCCTGAAGATGGCCGGTGATTCGCTGATCCGCCCGGTCGGCGAACCGACCCGGCGCGATTGGATTGCGGTGATGAGCGTGATGCTCGGCGCCTTTATGGCCGTGCTCGATATCCAGATCACCAACTCTTCGCTCAAGGATATTCAGGGCGCGCTGTCGGCGACGCTGGAAGAAGGTTCGTGGATTTCCACCTCCTATCTGGTCGCGGAAATCATCATGATTCCGCTGACCGCGTGGCTGGTGCAGTTGCTGTCGGCGCGACGACTGGCGGTTTGGGTGTCACTGGGTTTTCTGGTGTCTTCGCTGCTGTGCTCGATGGCCTGGAGCCTGGAGAGCATGATCGTCTTTCGCGCCATGCAAGGCTTCACCGGCGGCGCGCTGATCCCGCTGGCGTTCACCCTGACCCTGATCAAACTCCCCGAACACCACCGCGCCAAAGGCATGGCGATGTTTGCCATGACCGCGACGTTTGCGCCGTCGATCGGCCCGACGCTGGGCGGCTGGCTCACGGAAAACTGGGGCTGGGAATACATCTTCTATATCAACATCCCGCCGGGCCTGATCATGATCGCCGGGTTGATGTACGGGCTGGAAAAGAAAGAAGCGCACTGGGAATTGCTCAAAAGCACCGATTACACCGGCATCCTCACGCTGGGCATCGGCCTCGGTTGCTTGCAGGTTTTTCTCGAGGAAGGCCATCGCAAGGACTGGCTGGAATCGAGCCTGATCGTGACGCTGGGCAGCATTGCGTTGGTGAGTCTGATCACCTTTGTCATCGTGCAGATTTCCAAACCCAATCCGCTGATCAACCTTGGCATTCTGCGTAATCGCAATTTCGGTTTATCGAGTATTTCCAGTTTGGGCATGGGTGTCGGGTTGTACGGCTCGATCTATTTGTTGCCGTTGTACCTGGCGCAGATCCAGAACTACAACGCCCTGCAGATCGGCGAAGTGATCATGTGGATGGGCGTGCCGCAGCTGTTTCTGATTCCGCTGGTACCGAAGCTGATGAAGATCATTTCGCCGAAATGGCTGTGCACACTGGGGTTCGGCTTGTTTGGTCTGGCGAGTTTTTCATCGGGAGTGCTCAACCCGGATTTTGCCGGGCCGCAGTTCAATCAGATTCAGATTGTCCGAGCACTTGGGCAGCCGTTGATCATGGTGACCATTTCGCTGATTGCCACGGCGTACATCCTGCCGCAGGACGCAGGGTCGGCATCGAGCCTGTTCAACATTCTGCGTAACCTCGGCGGTGCGATCGGCATTGCCTTGCTGGCGACGCTTTTGGATGCGCGCACCAAGACCTACTTCGATTATTTGCGCGAGGCGGTGGTGCCGACCAATCCGCAGGTGGCCGAGCGGTTGGCGTCGATGACGGATCGGTTTGGCAGTGACACGGCGGCGTTGGGCAAGTTGAGTGAGATCGTCCATCAGCAGGCGGCGATCATGGCTTACAACGATGCGTTTCACTTTGTCGGGATTGCGCTGGGGGTCAGTATGCTGGCGATTCTACTGACCAAAAAATTGCCGGAGGGGTTGAAGGCCGGGGAGTCTCATTAAGACCGCGTCGCCTCAATCGCGAGCAGGCTCACTCCTACAGGTCTTGTGAACGCCACAGACCCCTGTAGGAGTGAGCCTGCTCGCGATGAGGCCCGACCAGACAGCACAAATCAAACAGCCAAAAGCCGCTCGCGCAGTTTGGCAATCTCATCGCGCATCTGCGCCGCCGCTTCAAACTCCAGATCCCGCGCCAGCTGATACATCTTCTCTTCCAGCGCACGAATACGCTTGGTGATCTCGCTCGGCGAGCGCAATTCGGCTTCGTACTTGGCGTTCTCTTCGGCAGCCTTGGCCATGCCTTTGCGCTTCTTGCTGCGCGAGCCCGGCACGGTGGCGCCTTCCATGATGTCGGCGACGTCCTTGAATACGCCTTTCGGGGTGATGCCGTTTTCCAGGTTGAAAGCGATTTGCTTGTCGCGACGACGCTCGGTCTCGCCAATCGCCCGCTCCATCGAACCGGTCATGCGATCGGCGTAAAGAATCGCACGGCCATTGAGGTTACGCGCCGCACGGCCGATGGTCTGGATCAACGAACGTTCGGAACGCAGGAAACCTTCCTTGTCCGCATCGAGAATCGCCACCAACGACACTTCCGGCATGTCCAGACCTTCACGCAGCAGGTTGATGCCGACCAGCACATCGAACGTGCCGAGGCGCAGGTCGCGGATGATCTCGACGCGCTCAACGGTGTCGATGTCCGAGTGCAAATAACGCACGCGCACGCCGTGATCGGCAAGGTAATCAGTGAGGTCTTCGGCCATGCGTTTGGTCAGCGTAGTGACCAGCACGCGCTCTTCGATCGCTACGCGCTTGGAGATTTCCGACAGCAGATCGTCGACCTGCGTCAGCGCCGGACGCACTTCAATTTGCGGATCGACCAGCCCGGTCGGACGCACCAGTTGCTCGACCACGCGCCCGGCGTGCTCGGCTTCGTAGTTGCCCGGCGTCGCCGAAACGAAAATGGTCTGCGGGCTCACCCCTTCCCACTCATCGAAACGCATCGGCCGGTTATCCAGTGCGGACGGTAGGCGGAAACCATATTCGACTAGGGTTTCCTTACGCGAACGGTCGCCCTTATACATCGCGCCAACCTGCGGCACGCTGACGTGGGATTCGTCGATCACCAGCAAGGCATCCGCCGGCAGATAATCGTAAAGGGTTGGCGGCGCGGCACCGGCCGGACGCCCGGACAAGTAGCGCGAGTAGTTTTCGATGCCGTTGCAGTAACCCAGTTCGAGGATCATCTCCAGGTCGAAACGGGTGCGCTGCTCAAGGCGCTGGGCCTCGACCAATTTGTTGTTGCTGCGCAGGTATTCAAGGCGCTCCTGCAATTCGACTTTGATGTGTTCGATGGCGTCGAGCAGGGTTTCCCGTGGCGTCACATAGTGGCTCTTCGGGTAGAACGTGAAGCGCGGCATCTTGCGGATGACTTCGCCGGTCAGCGGATCGAACGCGGAAATGCTTTCGACTTCGTCATCAAACAACTCGATGCGGATCGCTTCCAGATCGGATTCCGCCGGGTAGATGTCGATCACGTCGCCGCGCACACGGAAGGTCGCGCGGGCGAAATCCATGTCGTTGCGGGTGTATTGCAGGTCGGCCAAACGGCGCAGCAATGCGCGTTGATCGAGTTTGTCACCGCGATCGACGTGCAAGACCATTTTCAAATAGGTTTCCGGGCTACCGAGACCGTAGATGCACGACACCGTGGTGACGATGATCGCGTCTTTTCGCTCCAGCAACGCTTTGGTCGCGGACAGGCGCATCTGCTCGATGTGGTCGTTGATCGACGCATCCTTCTCGATGAAGGTGTCGGACGACGGCACATAGGCTTCGGGCTGGTAGTAGTCGTAGTAGGAAACGAAGTATTCAACGGCGTTGTTTGGGAAGAACGCCTTGAACTCGCCGTATAACTGCGCGGCGAGGGTTTTGTTCGGCGCCAGCACCAGCGTCGGGCGCTGAATCTGCGAGATGACATTGGCGATGCTGAAGGTCTTGCCCGAGCCGGTCACACCGAGCAGCGTCTGGTGCGCCAGCCCGGCTTCGATGCCCTCGACCAATTGGCGGATGGCTTCCGGCTGATCGCCGGCGGGCTCAAAGCGAGTGACGAGCTGGAATTCGGACATATACACCTCTGGGATCGCGGCGTTCCGCGCAAAGCGGAGCACCACGGGGACAACCGCAAACGACCGGTGTCGCGCAAGAAAAAACCTGGATTGTGCTCAATGTGGTGGCGATTGCCTCTGCTTTCAAGGCAAACGTCCTACATCCGGTAAAGTCTCTGACACGGCCAATCGACTAACGGTCAAGAAATAATCGCAAAAACTTACCTGAAAAGCCGAATCGCCTGTCGCCATTGCTCGCAGATGGCCTCTATACTAGCTCCCCGTTTGTGCACCGCTCTAGTGCATTCGGCTGGAGCGCCACACGTCCCTCCACTATCCATTCAGAGCCGCCGTAATAATGAGCCTGTTCTCCGCTGTCGAAATGGCACCCCGCGATCCAATCCTGGGCCTCAACGAAGCATTCAACGCCGATACCCGGACCACCAAGGTCAACCTGGGCGTTGGCGTTTACTGCAACGAAGAGGGGCGAATTCCACTTCTGCGCGCCGTTATTGAAGCCGAGACGATTCGCGTCGCTCAACACGCTTCGCGCGGTTACCTGCCGATCGATGGCATCGCTGCCTACGACCAGGCCGTGCAGAAACTGCTGTTCGGCAATGACTCGCCGCTGATCAGCGCCGGTCGCGTCATCACCACTCAGGCCGTCGGCGGTACTGGCGCCCTGAAAATCGGTGCTGACTTCCTCAAGCAACTGCTGCCGAACGCCGTCGTGGCGATCAGCGACCCGAGCTGGGAAAACCACCGCGCGCTGTTCGAAACCGCCGGTTTCCCGGTGCAGAACTACCGTTACTACGACGCTGCCACCCACGACGTTAACCGTGCCGGCATGCTCGAAGACCTCAACGCCCTGCCGAACGGCTCGATCGTTATCCTCCACGCTTGCTGCCACAACCCGACCGGCGTCGACCTGACCCCGGCGGACTGGAACAACGTGCTGGAAGTGGTTAAAGCCAAAGGTCACGTGCCTTTCCTCGACATGGCGTACCAGGGTTTTGGCGACGGTATCGACGAAGACGCCGCCGCTGTGCGCCTGTTCGCTGAATCCGGCCTGACTTTCTTCGTCTCGAGCTCGTTCTCCAAGTCGTTCTCGCTGTACGGCGAGCGCGTTGGCGCCCTGTCGATCATCAGCGAATCGAAAGAAGAAAGCGCGCGCGTGCTGTCGCAAGTCAAACGCGTAATCCGCACCAACTACTCCAACCCGCCGACTCACGGTGCAAGCATCGTCGCCGCCGTGTTGAACAGCCCGGAACTGCGTGCGCAGTGGGAAGCGGAACTGGCGGAAATGCGTCTGCGCATTCGCGGCATGCGTGAGCAGATGGTTGCCCTGCTGGCCGAGAAAGCCCCGGGCCGCGACTTCAGCTTTGTGGGTCGTCAGCGCGGCATGTTCTCCTACTCGGGCCTGACCACTGAACAGGTGCATCGCCTGCGTAACGAGTTCGGCATTTACGCACTGGATACCGGCCGTATCTGTGTGGCTGCGCTGAATCAGAGCAACATCAAGGCTGTGACGGACGCGATCGTTCAGGTCATCTGATAACGCTGCGTGATGAAAAACGGGAAGCCTTGGGGCTTCCCGTTTTTTATTTGTCCGAAGGAATGCAACATTCCCTCTAAACTGCACACAAATCCAAATTGTAGGAGCAAAGCTTGCTCGCGATAGCGGTGGTTCAGCCAGTGATGATGGCGACTGACCAGACGCCTTCGCGAGCAAGCTCTGCTCCTACAGGTTATGAGTCAACCTGCGAATTCTGTGAGAAACCCAATGAAAAACGACAACCTGCGCGCCGACCGTGACGATCTGGATGATTTCATCCCCCGCGCCTCGGCCAAACGCGAAAAAAGCCTGGTGCTGCAAGTAGCGACCGGGGTGTTTCTTGGCGGTCTGGTGCTGTGGCTGGTGCAACTGGCAGCCACGGCGGCTTACGCCAAACTGATGCTCGGCACCATTACCTTCGGCAGTTAAGCCAATTCGGTCGCGCGCTGACTGGCGGCATCGTCATAAACGACGTACAGCGATTCGGCGATCTGGCTCTTGATTGCCTTGGCGCTTTCCAGACCGAGGACAAAACCTTCGGCTTTGCCGCCAGCGCGATTCAGTTCTTCAGCGGTGCCGGCCTGAGTGATCGCATCGAGGAGTTTTTCGGCGTGAGGGCCGACGCCTTTCGGCAGGCTGATTTGCGCGATGCTCATGCGAACACCTCGCTGTTGCGGGACTGACAGATCATGTGATGCATGGCGCGTACCTTTTCGGCGGATGGCCGGTAGCGCGTGTTACCACTTCCGGGCGGCCATGGTAGACCCCTGGCGAGAATCTGGTAACCGCCAATCGCTGACAAACCACCATTCATCCCGGCAAATCGTTCAATTTCACAATCGGCGCTTGACTTCTCTTTTTGAATCAGTAACATACGCACCAATTCCGCAATAGCTCAGTTGGTAGAGCAAATGACTGTTAATCATTGGGTCCCTGGTTCGAGTCCAGGTTGTGGAGCCAAATAGCAAAGCCCCTGAATCGAAAGATTCAGGGGCTTTTTTGTGCGCAGCCGAAAAGATCAAAAGATCGCAGCCTTCGGCAGCTCCTACAGGGGATAGGTGTTTTCATGTAGGAGCTGCCGAAGGCTGCGATCTTTTGATCTTCAAACAAAAAGGGCCGATCTGATTAACAGATTGGCCCTTTTCCATTCACCTACAGCGGTCAGACATGCTCGCTGCTTTTCACCTGCACTTTCGGCGCGCCATGGCCGTGGTCGTGATCATCCGGCTCGATCACCGGCACTTCATTGCCGTCGCAGTCATGCAGTTTACCGTCGCTGAAGTAATCGCCTTCGCGCAGCGCATCCAGATCGCGATAACGCAGAGTCCGCTCCTCCGCCGCCGCAAACACCGACTGTTGATCGGAGTTGCCAGTGGTGAAATGGTTGAACGCCAGGTTCAGCAGGATCGCCATGATCGCCGACGAGCTGATGCCCGAGTGGAAAATGGTCGCAAACCAGCTTGGGAACTGATCGTAGAAGTTCGGCGCGGCAATCGGGATCATGCCGAAACCGATCGAGGTGGCGACGATGATCAGGTTGACGTTGTTGCGATAATCAACCTTCGACAGCGTACGAATACCACTCGCTGCCACAGTGCCGAACAGCACGATACCGGCGCCGCCGAGTACCGAAGTCGGTACCGCTGCGATAACCCGACCCATGAATGGCAGCAAGCCAAGGATCACCAGGAATACGCCGCCGGTGGCCACCACATAACGGCTCTTGATCCCGGTGACCGCGACCAAGCCGACGTTCTGGGCAAAAGCGCTCTGGGTGAACGAACCGAAAATCGGCGCAAACATACTCGACAGCATGTCCGCACGCAGACCGTTGCCCAGACGCTTGGAGTCGACCTTGGTGCCGATGATTTCACCGACCGCCAGAATGTCCGCCGAAGTTTCCACCAGCGTCACCATGACCACGATGCACATCGACAGGATCGCGGCGAAGTGGAAGGTCGGCATGCCGAAGTGGAACGGCGTCGGGAAGCCGAACATCGGCCCGGTGGTGACGTTGGAGAAATCCGCCATACCGAGGAACACCGCCAGTATCGTACCGATCACCATGGCCAACAGGATCGACAGACGCGAGATGGTTGAGCTGCCCACCTTGCTCAGCAGCAACACCAGCACCAGCGTCACTGCTGCCAGACCGATGTTTTGCATGCTGCCGAAGTCCGGCGCGTGGCTGTTGCCGCCCATCGCCCAGCGTGCGGCCACCGGCATCAGCGTCAAGCCGATGGTGGTGATCACGATACCGGTGACCAATGGCGGGAAGAACTTGGTGATGCGCGAGAACACCGGCGTGATCAGCAAGCCGATCAGCGATGCCGCAATGACGGCGCCAAGCACCGACTGGAAGCCGCCCTCCCCGCCACTGCTGACGATCGCGACCATGGTCGCCACGCCGGAGAACGACACGCCCTGTACCAGCGGCAACTGACAGCCAAAAAACGGTAGACCCAGGGTTTGCAGCAGCGTCGCCAGCCCCCCCGCAAACAATGAAGCAGCAATCAACAAACCAATGTCTGCCGGCGACAGGCCGGCCGCCTGGCCGATGATCAGTGGCACCGCAACGATACCGCCGTACATGGTCAGAACATGTTGCAGGCCGTAAGCCATATTCGCGCCGACCCCGAGATTTTCGTCCTCGGGCCGTTGGTGTGAAACATGGGGCGTTTTCATGGTGGGGGGTTCCCTGGTTTTTGTTATGCGCACACTGTATTCAATACTCAGGACAAATGTCCATAGAGTTGTATACAACTTGTCAGTCACAAAATGGATAGGTAGCCATCCAAGCTTCTAGTCCGCGCCTCGCAACGCCCACAAATCCGGCAATACATCCCCACCTGCATCTGCGCCAACACCCACTAGGCTGAAGTGTTCATGGCGACCGACGGTGCGGTCGCAGTCTTTTTTATGCATATTAAATATGCATAATGATTTTGAGTATTTTGTTAAAGAGATTTAACCAATGAAAGACGAATATGACTTCTCCCAAGGCAAACGCGGCGCTGTGGCGTCGACCAAGGGCAAAACCCGGATCACCATCATGCTCGACGATGCCGTGATCGACGCCGCGCGCACGGTGGCGGAGAACGAGGGGTTTGGTTATCAGACGGTGATCAACAACACGCTGCGCCATGCCTTGCTCGATGCCGAAAAGCACGACCAGGACGATCCGCTGCAATTCAGCAAAGGCATTACCGCCGCCGACCTCAAGAGTCTTGAGAAAAAATTGTCGGCAGCGGCCGGGGAAATTCGCCGGGTGCTGGAACCGGATGCCAAGCCCTAGGCTTTGGCCGGTACGATCATTCGTTCGAGGGAATGCCGTGTATGCGGCACGTCCGGCAGGTGAATGTCGAATTCCTGCTCCAGCAGTTCGAACAATGCCGCCACCTCAGTGATTTCGCGCCGCTCGCTGCTCGCGCCCATGCGATGGAGGGCGAAACTGCCGTTGTTGAGGGTTTTGCGCCAGCCATCACCGGTACGCGCCGCCATCAGGCGCTGAGTAAACGGTGAGTCGGGATGGGCCGAGACGTACCAGTTGCCAATGGTGAAATCGATGTCTTCCTGGCGTTGCAGGTCGAACAGGTACATCGATCGCCACTCGCCGGCGACGTTGGCTTGCAGCATGTAGCCATCGGCTTGTTTGTCGATGCGATAGGGTTCGTGCGGGGTGGTTTGCTCATCTTCGGTGTCGAGAACTAAAGGCGCGGTCGGCACCATGCCACCGAAGCCGACGTCGGTGATGTAGCGCACGCCGTCGAGGGTGACCAGACTCAAGCGGTGCGTGCGCGCCGTCCAGCTGCCTTCCGGCTGATTCATCACCACGCGGCCGCTGATGGCGCGAGCGTCGAAGCCCAGCTCAAGCAGCAGGGTGAAGAACAGATTATTCAGCTCATAGCAGTAGCCACCGCGACCGCCGAGCAGGATTTTCTCTTCGATGGACGGCAAATCGATCAGCACCGGTGCGCCAGTAATCGTCGCCAGATTCTCGAAAGGAAAGACCCCGGTGTGGCGCCATTGCAGCAGCCGCAAGTTTTCCAGCGTCGGCGCTGGCGGTGCATCAAAACCCAAACGTTGCAGGTACAGCTTCAGGTTCGTCAGGCGTGGCTCGCTCATTGCTCAATCCTTTTGCATGGGGCCGCAGTTCACTGCGTTGATGGTCGCCATGTATACGGGATCAGCCACTGAGTTCGACAATTGATTTCGCCAATCGCCTGCTAGCGCTTTTTGCGTGAGCCGATGCGAATCCACGTTGGCGCATGGTCACTGGCGTGCGGTTCATTGCGCACCCACGCGTCTACGCCGGCCTCGTGCAGATACGGGCTCAATGCCGGATTAAGCAGCAGATGATCGATGCGCAAACCGGAATTGGTTTGCCAGTGTTGGCGGAAGTAATCCCAGAAAGTGTAGAGGCGATCCTCGGGATACAGATGTCGCAGCGAATCCGTCCAGCCTTGATCGAGCAAACGCTGATAACACTCGCGGCTTTCGGGTTGCAGCAAAGCGTCCTTGAGCCATGAGCGGGTGTTGTAGATGTCCATGTCGGTGGGCACGACGTTGTAATCACCGGCCAGCACCACCGGGTGATCGCTGCTTTGCAGGTCTTTCGCGTGGCGGATCAGCCGTTCGAACCACGCCAGTTTGTAATCGAATTTCGGCCCCGGCTGCGGATTGCCGTTAGGCAGGTACAGGCAACCGACCAGCACGCCGTGCACCGCCGCTTCCAGGTAGCGACTGTGCTTGTCGTCGGGATCGCCCGGTAAACCGCGACGGCTCTCCAGCGGTTGCGCATCACGGGCAAGAATCGCTACACCATTCCACGCCGCCTGCCCTTGCCAGATCGCTCCGTAACCGGCGGCTTCCAGCTCGGCGGCGGGGAATGCCGAATCGACCGATTTGAGTTCTTGCAAGCAGGCGATGTCGGGTTGCTCGCGTTTGAGCCAGTCCAACAGATTCGGCAAACGCGCGCGTAAACCGTTGACGTTGTAGGTGGCGATCCGCAGGTTTTTCATCGGCTGAGGCTCCTGCCCGTGGGCTGTGAAAATTGTGACCGCGTGAACATCGCAGCGGTTGCATCGGATCCGTCCGCTGCGGCGTAATAGGCGCTCGCCCTTCGCCCGCTCTGCCGAGACCTGAATCCCATGCCAACCACGCTGCAAGGTCAGCGCATCCTTCTGCGCCCGCTTGAGTACTCCGATGCCGCCGCCCTGCTCCATGCGGCTGCCGACGGCGAATTGTGGAACCTCACCGTGACCGTCGTGCCATCGGCCAGCACCGTCGACAGCTATCTGAAAAAGGCCCTCGACGGCCGCGAGGCCGGCACGGTGATGCCGTTTGTCATCGTCTTGAAGGACACCGGTGAAGTGATCGGCTCAACACGCTTCTGGAAGATCGATCCGATCAATCGCAAGCTGGAAATCGGCAGCAGCTGGATCTCGGCGAGCTGGCAGAAATCCTTCGTCAACACCGAAGCCAAATACCTGATGCTGCGCCACGCCTTCGAAGTGCTCGATTGCGTGCGCGTGCAGTTCACTACCGACGAGAACAACCAGAAGTCACGTAACGCGATCCTGCGTCTCGGCGCGCAGCAGGAAGGTATCGTCCGTCATGAACGGATCATGCCGGACGGGCGCAAACGCAACTCGGTGCGTTTCAGCATCATCGACGACGAATGGCCGCAAGTGCGCGCGCACCTGGAACAGAAACTTGCCGCCTACGCGTAAAACATTCAGGCGCGACTGCGCAGCCATTGCAGGAAGCCTTTTTTCGCCACCGCCACAGGCGCCTCCTCGGTCAGCGATTGCGCCTTGTGCAGGCGGTAATCGAGCAAGGTTTTCATCGCATCGCTGATATCGTGGCGAGCGTCGAGGCACGGCTTCAGGTAAGTCTTCTCGATGCGGTACAGGGCGCAGAAGGTTTTCGCGGCAAACTTGGCCGGCACCGAGGAATCGGACAGGATGCCCGCCTCGCCGATCACTTCGCCCGGGCCCATGCGCCCTGACTCGAACGGCGTGCCGTGGCGGGTCAGCGTCACTGTGACCACGCCCGACTCGATGATGAACAAGTGATCGCTGACCTCCCCCGCCTCCAGGATCGTCTCGCCAGTGCGGAAATTTTGCAGGGTCATGTTCTGGCTGAAGGTTTCTTTCTCTTCCTGACGCAGCGTCGAGAAGATCGGCGAACTGTCGAGCAATGCCCGTGGCCGCGACAGGTTGCTCGGCGCGCTGCTTTCATCGCTCGACAGCAGATTGACCCCGGACGCCTGCAAGTGCCGGTACGCCAGATCAAACAGCTGATTGCGCACCACGCGTTTCTCGCCCATCGACGCGACGAAACCGCTGATCTCGTATTCCGCGCCGCTGCTGCCGGAGCTTTTCAGCGCGACACTCGGCGCCGGGTTGTCGAGCAATTGCCGACAGCCCTGCATCGCCCGCTCCAGCGATTCGATCACTGAACTGGGCCGCGCATGCGGGCTGACCTGCACGCTGACCGCGACGCCGAACATGTTGCTCGGCCGACTGAAGTTGATGATCTTCGCCTTGGCCGCCAGCGAGTTGGGAATCACCGCCATGCTGCCCTGACTGGTTTGCAGGCGCGTGGCCCGCCAATCGATATCGGTGACCCGACCTTCGGTGCCGTCGATGGAAATCCAGTCATCCAGTTGATAAGGCTTGGTGGTATTGAGGACGATCCCGGAAAACACATCGCTGAGCGTGCTCTGCAAGGCCAGACCGACGATGATCGCCAAGGCGCCGGACGTCGCCAGCACGCCTTTGACCGGCAGATCGAGCACGTAGGCCAGCGCCGCGATAATCGCGATAAGGAAAATCACCGCACCGAGTAAATCCTGCAACAACCGCCCGGTGTGGCCGACCCGTTGCATCATCACCGCGCCGATCAACACCGTCAGGGTGCGCGCGCCAAATAGCCACCAGCCAATCTGCAACCCGGTCGCCGCCAGGTGCAACGGCACGTTGTCGGCCCACGGCGCGGGCTCCATCGGGTTGAGGCCTTCGTTGAACAGCAAGATGCTGAACAGGGTAAAAATCAGCACGCGCACCAGCAGTTTCCACTCGCTGCCACGGGAACTGATCAGGCGCCACAGACCGAGATCAAGGAGGATCAGGACCAACGCGCAAAACAACGGGTGTTCAGTCAGCAGCGACAGCATCAAACAACTCCGACGGGGGCCAATCGCGAGAAGATCGCACAGATTGGGGAGAGTGTAGGAGTAATTGATTTCACAGCATGAACACACCCGCAAAAAACCCACAAAACCCTGTAGGAGCTGCCGCAGGCTGCGATCTTTTGATCTTCAAAAACAAAGTCAAAAGATCGCAGCCTGCGGCAGCTCCTACAGGGGTTTGCGGGTGGCCTGGGTTATTTGTCGTTAGACAGGCTGTTATAGCTGGTGAACAGGTTGCGGTAATCCGGGATGTGGTTGGAGAACAGCGTGCCCAGCCCTTCAACGTCGTTGCGCCAGTCGCGGTGCAGCTCGCAGGCCAGACCGAACCAGGTCATCAACTGCGCGCCCGCCGTGGACATACGATTCCACGCCGATTCGCGGGTCAATTCGTTGAACGTGCCCGAGGCATCGGTGACCACAAACACATCAAAACCTTCCTCTATCGCCGACAGTGCCGGGAATGCCACGCAGACCTCGGTCACCACGCCAGCAATGATCAGTTGCTTCTTGCCCGTCGCCTTGATCGCCTTGACGAAATCTTCGTTATCCCAAGCGTTGATCTGGCCTGGACGAGCGATGTACGGCGCATCCGGAAACAGCGCTTTCAGCTCAGGCACCAGCGGGCCGTTGGGGCCGGTTTCGAAACTGGTGGTGAGGATCGTCGGCAGTTTGAAGTACTTGGCCAGATCAGCCAGCGCCAACACGTTGTTCTTGAATTTGTCCGGATCGATGTCGCGCACCAGCGACAGCAGCCCGGCCTGGTGATCGACCAGCAGCACCGCAGCGTTGTTCTTGTCCAGACGTTTGTATTGAGTGGTCATTGCAGTAATCCTCGCGGGGTGTAGAGGCCGACGGGGGCCGGCCTCAGGAGACTCGATCAGCGTTGGGAATCCAGCACTTCGTGTTCGTTCGCGACTTGCTGAGCCTTGAGGTAGCTCTCGATCAGCAATTGATAATGCGGCATGGCCTGGGCGTAGACGGCCGCCCACTGCTCGGCATCGGGACGGTTCCACGAGCCTTGCAGCTCGGAAAGCGTAGCCATGATGTCGATCGGCACCACCCCGGCCTGGGCCAAACGGGCAACTGTCAGATCAGTGGCGAGTTTGGAGTGATTGCCGGACGCGTCGACCACGGCAAAGACCTTGTAGCCTTCGTGCACGGCAGCGATCGACGGGAACGCCAGGCAGACGCTGGTCAAGGTGCCGGCGATCACCAACGTTTTCTTGCCGGTGGCTTTGACTGCCGCGTGAAACTCCGGGTTATCCCAGGCATTGATCTCGCCCTTGCGCGCCACGTATTGCGCATGCGGCGCGGCTTCGTGAATTTCCGGAATCAACGGCCCGTTCGGCCCTTGCGGCACGGAAGCGGTGGTGATCACCGGCATCTTCAGCAGGGTCGCCGCTTTCGCCAGCGCTACGGCGTTGGCGCGCAGTTGCGGCACGTCCATGTCCTTGACGATCTGGAACAGACCGCTCTGGTGATCGATCAGCAGCATGGCTGCGTCGCTGGCATCGATGGTCGGTTTCTGGCCGTCGAAGTTCGCGGCATTGACAGTGTTCATGTGCGTGTCCTCTTTTCTTTAGGCAACAGCCATCCCTGGCCTTCGAACCGGCCTACGCGTCCTGTGTAGAGCGGAGTGGTTGTGCGTTAAGCGTGCATCTGGCCGAAGCGGCCGGACTGGAAGTCGGCGAAGGCCTGGTGGATTTCCTGCTCGGTGTTCATCACGAACGGGCCGTGGCCGACGATCGGTTCGTCAATCGGTTCGCCGCTGAGCAACAACACCACCGCATCCTGGCTGGCTTCGAGGGTCAGCTGCTTGCCATCACGTTCGAACAGCGCCAACTGCCCTTCGCGCACCGATTCCACACCGTTGACCTGCACCGAGCCTTTCAATACCACCAGCGCGGTGTTACGGCCTTCGTGCAGATCCAGCGTCAGCAACTTGCCGGCGTTCAGACGCAGATCCCACACGTCGATCGGCGTGAACGTACGCGACGGGCCGGTGTGGCCATCGAACTCGCCGGCGATCAGGCGCAGGCTGCCGGCGTTGTCCTTGAGCGCGATGCTCGGGATGTCGCGGTCGAGAATGGTCTGATAGCCCGGCGCGGCCATTTTGTCCTTGGCCGGCAGGTTGACCCACAGCTGCACCAGTTCCAGTTTGCCGCCGGTTTTGGCGAAGTTATCCGAGTGAAACTCCTCGTGGAGGATCCCGGACGCCGCCGTCATCCATTGCACATCGCCCGGGCCGATGACGCCGCCACTGCCGGTCGAATCGCGGTGCTGCACTTCACCGTCATAAACGATAGTCACAGTTTCGAAACCACGGTGCGGATGCTGACCAACGCCACGACGATCGGTCGTCGGGGTGAAATCGGCGGGGCCGGCGTGATCGAGCAGCAGGAACGGGCTGATGTGTTTGCCCAGGTTGTCGTAGGAAAACAGCGTGCGAACCGGGAAACCATCGCCGACCCAATGGCCGCGTGGGCTGGTGTAGATACCGATGATGTTTTTCATGGTTGTCTCCAATTGGGGTGAGTGATGCGATGGATTAAGCTTAAATCCATGACCATTAATGCACTAGACTGCAAAAATCAGCCTTAGCGTTCTATCTGGAGAACGATGGTGGAAGACCTCAACACCCTTTACTACTTCACCCAAGTGGTCGAACACCACGGATTCGCCGCCGCCGGCCGTGCGCTGGACATGCCCAAATCGAAGCTCAGTCGGCGCATTGCCGAGCTGGAAGAACGCCTCGGTGTACGCCTGCTGCACCGCACCAGCCGCCATTGTTCGCTGACTGAAATCGGCCAGGCCTATTACCAGCGTTGTCTGGCCATGCGCATCGAAGCCGAAAGCGCCGCCGAACTGATCGAACGCAATCGCTCAGAGCCGCAAGGGCTGGTGCGCCTGAGTTGCCCGACGGCGCTGCTCAACTCCTGGGTCGGGCCGATGCTCACGCGCTACATGCTCAAGTATCCGCTGGTTGAGTTGTTCATCGAGAGCACCAATCGTCGCGTCGACCTGATTCACGAAGGTTTCGATATCGCTTTGCGCGTGCGCTTTCCGCCGCTGGAAAACACCGACATGGTCATGAAGGTACTGGGCAACAGCATGCAGTCGGTGGTCGGAAGCCCGCAGTTTGTCGAACGCCTGTCATCACCGCCCTCGCCCGCTGACCTCAACGGTTTGCCGAGCCTGCATTGGGGCGCGGCGCAGCGTGAGTATCAGTGGGAATTGCTCGGGCCGAATGACAACACGGCGCTGATCCGGCACACGCCGCGCATGGTTACTGATGATTTGATTGCGTTGCGTCAGTCAGTGATTGCCGGGGTCGGCGTGGCGCATTTGCCGAGTGTGGTGGTGCGTGAGGACATTGCCGCCGGGCGCGTGGTGGAGTTGATTCCGGGGTGGGCACCGAAGTGTGGGGTGGTGCATGCGATCTTTCCGTCGCGGCGGGGGTTGTTGCCGTCGGTGCGGACGTTGATTGATTTTCTCGGCGAGGAATTTGCGCGCAGCGACATTGCTTGAATCGGCGGCACGCCCTTCGCGAGCAAGCTTTGCTCCTACAGACCGCGCCGCCCTTGTAGGAGCAGAGCTTGCTCGCGAAGAGGCCAGTCCAGACAACACAAAACTCAAATGTGATTCATGACTTCTGCTCAACACTGCTTTGCCCCACCAGCGGTTTTTCTCAAGGATGCACACGCGGATACTCGACCGCATTCCCACTGCAATCCCTTGGAGTCTTTCATGTCTGTTCCCGCTTTCGGCCTCGGTACCTTTCGCCTGCAAGGCCAGGTGGTCATTGACTCGGTGAGCACTGCCCTCGAACTCGGTTACCGCGTCATCGACACCGCGCAAATTTATGAAAACGAAGCCGACGTCGGCCAGGCCATCGCCGCCAGCGGTATCCCCCGCGAAGATCTGTTCATCACCAGCAAAATATGGATCGCCAACTTCGCCAAAGATCGCCTGATCGACAGCCTCAAAGAGAGCCTGCAAAAACTGCAGACCGACTACCTCGACCTGACGCTGATCCACTGGCCATCGCCGGAAGACCAAGTGCCCGTCGAAGAATTCATGGGCGCTCTGCTGGAAGCCAAACGTCTGGGCCTGACCCGGCAGATCGGCGTATCCAACTTCACCATCGACCTGATGAAGCAAGCGATCAAAGCCGTCGGCGCCGACAATATCGCCACTAACCAGATCGAACTGCACCCGTACCTGCAAAACTGCGCGGTGGCTGAGTTCGCCAAAATCCAGGGCATTCACATCACCTCGTACATGACCCTTGCTTACGGTGAAGTCTTGAAGGATCCGGTGATCGAGCAGATCGCCACGCGCCTGCAAGCCACTCCGGCACAAGTCACGCTGGCATGGGCCATGCAATCGGGGTACGCGGTGATTCCGTCGTCGACCAAGCGCGCCAACCTGCACAGCAACCTCGGCGCCACCGCCCTCAAGCTGAGCGATGCCGACATGGCGCAAATCGCCACGCTGGATCGCGGCCACCGTCTGACCAGTCCGAAAGGCATTGCGCCAATCTGGGACTGATCGCTCAGGCCTGAAGACGTTGCGCGAGACCTTGCATGGCCTCGCGCAATGCGCCGGCGCTAACCCCCAGCGTAGCGCTTTCAGGATCGCGGCAGGCGTGTTCGAGGTCGGTACACGCCGACACCACGCGCGCGGCGCCGACCATTTGTGCACCGCCCTTGATGTGATGGGCCAGATCGCGCAGGCCGCCACGGTCAGGGGTTTGCAACAGATCGTCGAGGCGCAGCAAATCGGCGTGCAGGCTGTTCAGTACTTCTATACGCAGGTGATCGATGAGGGCGCGGTTATTCCCCGCCAACTGCTCCAGCGCGCTGAGGTCGAACTCAGCCAGCGGCGGATTCTCTGATCGCTCGATACCTTGCTCAATGTGGCTGGCGCCGCTCAACACCACACTCAGATCGTGCAAACGAATCGGTTTGAACAGGCAATCGTCCATGCCCGCTGCGAGGCAACGGGCTCTTTCCTCGACCAGCGCATTGGCCGTAAAACCAATAATCAAACGTCGACCGACACCTGCGAGCGCTTCGTCCTGACGAATCGCGCGCGCCAGTTCATAACCGCTGCGCCGGGGCATGTTGCAGTCGGTGATCAGCACGTCAAAAGGTTGCTCGCGCCACAGTTTCAAGCCCTGCTCGCCGTCTTCAGTGTCGACCGTCCGGTGCCCCAACTCACTGAGTTGCCAACACAGCAACAAGCGGTTCACCGGGTGATCGTCCACCACCAGAATGCTCAGCGATTGCACGGATTCGGAGGCGATTGGCGTGGGCGCATGGTTTTGTTCGAGCGCTTCCAGCAACGCCACCTCAAGCCGAACGGTGACTCGCGTGCCGACGCCGGGTTTGCTCTCGAGGTGCAACTCGCCGCCCATCATTTCGCACAGGCTGCGACTGATGACCAAGCCCAACCCCGAACCACTGCGCGCCGCATGCGGGTCGTTGCCGGCCTGCACAAACGGACTGAACAAACGCTGCCTGTCTTCAGGGCTGATGCCAATGCCGCTGTCTTCGATAATCACGCAGACCGCCAGTTGCCCGGCCTCCAAAGCATTCACGCGCAGTTGCAAACTCACTTCGCCGGTCTCGGTGAACTTGATCGCATTGCTCAGCAGATTCGATAGCACCTGCTTGAACCGCGTCGGATCAATCAGCACATCAACGTCACTGCCAGACTCTAGATCAAGGTGCCAGAGCAAGCGTTTCTGTCGCGCCAAACCTTCGAAAACCCGGCACACCGAACTGACCAGTTCACGCAGATTCGCGCGTTCGGGCGCCAGCGATAAATGCCCGGATTCAATCCGCGCAATATCAAGAATGTCGCCAATCAGCGCCAGCAATTGCTGCCCGGCACTGGATGCGACCTGAATCGCCAAGCGATCGGTCACGCCCTCCTCCGCACGTTTCAAGGCCAATTCGAGCATGCCGATCAAGGCGTTCATCGGCGTGCGGATTTCATGGCTCATGGTCGCCAGAAACGTGGTTTTCGCACGATTGGCATCGTCGGCCACGTCCTTGGCCTCCTGCAATTGCTGCAACCATTGCTGCCGTTGACGGATCTGCCGGCGCTGAAAACCGATCCACGCCAGCGCCAATAGCAGCAACACCGCAGCGCCGATAAAACCGCGCAAAATCTCCCCGCGATGACGCAGCCAATAGCTGTCATCGACCACCATGTCATGGCTCCAGCGGCCGACCAGTTCATCGATTTCCTGTGGCGCAATGCTCAGCAATGCTTTGTTCAGAATCGACTGCAGCTCAGCCGCCTGCGGCACCGTAGCCAAGGCGATTCTTGCCGGTTGATCACCGACTGTGGTGACAATGCGCACGCGCTCACGGTAATGACGGGCGATCAGATAACGCGCCACCAGCAACGAACTCAGAGTCGCGTCCGCCTGGCCCTTGCCGATCATGTCCATGCCCGCCGCCGGGCTGGGCACCTCGACCAACTTCACTTGCGGTGCATGCTCGAGCAAATACCCACGCAACGGATGCCCGCGATAAATCGCCAGGCGTTTGCCGGCCAGATCATCGAGGCTGCGCGGACTGTCCACGCCTGCTGCCGTGACCAGCACGAACGGATTGCTCAGATACGCTCGGGTAAAGCGCAATTCGGCTTCACGCTCACTGCTCGGCGTCACCACTGGCAGCACATCGAGCTCGCCAACCTTCAATTGCTCGATCTGGCGATCCAGCGAGCGACCGCGCACCACCTCGAATGTCAGGCCGCTGCGCTGACTGATCAGATTCAACAACGGCGCCGCGAGCCCGCTGAGGCGACCTTCGGCATCAAAAAACGACAGCGGCGCAAAATCATCGATAACGCCGACCCGCACACGCGGATGCTGGTCGAGCCAGCGCTGTTCTTTAGCGCTCAGGCGTACTTGCGACTGCTCGGCCATTTCCGCGCGCCCGGCGCTCCAGCGTTGTTCGATAATCTGCCGTTGATGCAGAGGAATGGTGGCCAGCGCCTTGTCGATGATCCGCTTCAATCGCGCATCCGTGCGGCGCAGCGCGAAGCCGAACGGGTTGGCATCCAGCCCGGACGGCCCGGCCAGTTGCACGTCGTTGCGGTAATTGGTGTTGATCAGGTAGTTGGCACTGATGAAGTCGCCGAGGTAGGCATCGTCTCTGCCGAAGGCCACGGCGCCGAGTGCGTCCATGGCTGAGTGGTAACGTTGAATATGCATCTGTGGATAAAAGCCCTGCACGGTCGCCAGTGGTAAATAGTCTTCGGCCATGGCCAGGCGTTTGCCGGCAAGATCGGCCAGCGGCGCTTCTCCGAGCCGCGTCACCAGCATCGGTTGATCTTCGGCATAGGCACGGGACAGCACCAGTTCAGGGTCAGCCAACTCAAAATTGTTCGAGGTGCCGAGTACGTCCAGTTCGCCCCGTTTCAGCGCGGTAATGGCCGTTTCTCGATTGGCGTAGCGCAACACTTCGACACGCATATTCAGCAGTTGCGCGAGCAGATCGGCGTAATCGGCGCTGAGCCCTTCCAGTTGATGGTGATTGCGGGTCAATTCGAAGGGCGGGTAATCCGGCCCGGAAATACCCATGCGCAACACCGGGTGCTGGCGCAACCAGTGTCGGTCGGTGCCGTCGAGCCGTACGTGAACATTCTCCAGCCGGGTTCGCGTAAGGATCTCCAGTGCCATCGGTGCTGCGTCAGCCCACGCCGTCAGCTCCCAAACAGCCAACACGATCAGAAGCCAGCGACCCAGCCTCATGTGCGCCCCCTCAGATCAAATGATTGCGCTTGGCGAAGTCACGCAAGTGAACGGCAGACGCGACGCCGAGTTTGGTCATCAATCGGGTTTTGTAGGTGCTGACGGTCTTATGGCTGAGGTGCATGTCTTCGGCGATGGACTTGTTGGATTTACCCAGCCCCAGTTGCACGAAGATGCTCAACTCCCGGTCGGAGAGCTGATCGATCAGCTGCTTTTCGGTGTATTGCAGGGAGTTGGATGAATGTGCCTGATCAGGCAATGCCGTGAAGTAGGTGTACCCAGACATCAGCGCCTGAATCGCCTTGTGCAACTGCTCCAGCTGATTGGTCTTGGGCACAAACGCCATGGCGCCAGCGCGCAAGCAGCGCTCCTGATAAAAACGCGCTTCACGCGAGGTGAAGATCAGCACCCGACAGTTCAGATCATTGGCCTTGATCCGCGCCAGCACTTCGAGACCATCCAGGCCAGGCAAATTCAGATCGAGTATCAGCAGATCCGGCTGGTGTTGGCGGATCAATGCCAAAACCTCAAGACCACTGGAGGTTTCGTGGATAACTTTGAAGCCTTCGGCTTGCAGCACGATTCTGACGGCGGCAAACACCACCGGATGATCTTCGACGACCAGCGCTGACTTCATGAACACTCCCGATGGCAAGACCAGACGATGGCGCCCCGCTGTCGCGTTGAGCGGACAGGGTGGCTGCGCAAAGACTGTTGCACGGGAACGACGGCGAATCTACCTGTCAGGTTTGACAGTTGCGGCCATTGAATATTTGTGTCTAAGCCTGACGCTTCAACGCTGGAACACGCATCAAGTCAGCGCAGGCTCCAGGTTTTGGCGCATCAGCCAGCGCCGCCAACTGCTCGATCATTCGCGCATTCGGCAGCACGCAATGGCTAATCTGCACATTATCTTGCGCAAAACCCGGTATCGCCCGTGATGGCGCAGTAGGTTCGTTGTAGATCAAGGCGTGGCGAACATGCGGGTTATCGAGGAAAAACCCCAGCAGATCCAGTGAGCCAGCGGCCATCTCTGCGTTGATCACCACGATGTCGAAGGGTTCGCAGCCGTAATCGACCAGGGTCAGCAGGTCGACCAGGCTCTGCACCGGTGCCACGCGGTAGTAGCCGAGGCCATTGAATGCACGCTCGATTTTCATGCGGTGAAAATGTTGCGGATCGGCGATCAGAATGCGCAGGGCTTTGTTGTTCATCGTAAACCTCACGGGTTAAACGGCTTCAAATGAATGCAAGCCTACGGAGGCCAAACGGAAGATTCTGTAGGACGCGTCCTAAAAAGACTGGCGGTAATTCCTTGATTTACGCGCTCGGCCACGCCAGGCCGGTGCCAATAAAGTGCCGCTATTCGGTGGTACTCGGACTCCAGAACGCCTGCACCACCAACGCTGACGTCGAGATCCGCGCGACCAGTGCGTCCAGCTCATCGCCGTCCACCGACGTCGTCGCCAACGTTGCTTCGATTTCAATTTCATCAGCACCAAAGGCATGCACGTCGACATCACTGGCCGGGTAGTTGCTGCGTTCCAGCTCCGCTTCGAGCAACGCGAACACCGCCGTTTGCTGCGAACGCCGGGCGATGACGTAAACGATGTTGGTGACTTCCGCCGACACCACGTCCAGCGGCTGGCGGTTGATGTTGTTGACGATCGGCCGCAGCAAGGTGTTCGCAGCGAGGATAAACAGCGTGCCGAGCACGGCTTCGGCGAGCAGGTCGGCGCCGGCGCAGGCGCCCACTGCCGCAGAAGTCCATAGAGTCGCGGCGGTGTTGAGGCCGCGCACGTTGCCCTCTTCACGCATGATCACCCCGGCGCCGAGAAAACCGATGCCGGAGACCACGTAGGCAACCACGCGCACCGCGCCTTCAGCGCCGGCGAGACGGTTGGCCATGTCGACGAAAATCGCTGCGCCGACGGCGACCAGCACGTTGGTGCGCAGGCCAGCGGTGCGTTGCCGGTACTGGCGCTCGAAACCGATCAGGCCACCGAGGATGAACGCGGCGCTGAGGCTGACGAGGGTATCGAGCAGTGAATCGAGGTTGAGGTTGTTGATGGCTTGCATGTGTAAATCCCTCTTGAGAACGCATCAACTCCTTGTGGGAGCGAGCTTGCTCGCGAAAGCGGTGTGTCAGCTAACAGATGTTTAACTGACAGAACGCCTTCGCGAGCAAGCTCGCTCCCACAGGGGAACGGTGTTGGCCGTGCTGTTATTGCCAGCCGAACCTGCGGATGTAGAACCCTTTCACCGCCTGGGTCAGCGCCATGTACGCCAGCAGGATCACCGGCAGGAACACGAAGTACAGCGACGGCAGCGCCTGCAATTTGAAGTAGTGCGCCAGCGGGCCCATCGGCAGGAGGATCCCCACCGCCATGATGATTCCGGTCATCACCAGCAGCGGCGTGGCGGCACGGCTTTGCAGGAACGGAATCTTCGGCGTGCGGATCATGTGCACGATCAGCGTCTGGGTCAGCAGCCCGACCACGAACCAGCCGGACTGGAACAGCGTCTGGTGATCCGGGGTGTTGGCATCGAAGACGTACCACATCAAGGCGAACGTGGTGATGTCAAAGATCGAACTGATCGGGCCGAAAAACAGCATGAAGCGCCCGACGTCGCCCGGCTGCCAGCGTTGTGGTTTTTTCAGCATTTCCTCGTCGACGTTATCGAACGGAATGGCGATCTGCGAAATGTCGTAGAGCAGGTTCTGCACCAGCAAATGCATCGGCAGCATTGGCAGGAACGGAATAAACGCACTGGCGACCAGCACCGAGAACACGTTGCCGAAGTTGGAGCTGGCGGTCATCTTGATGTACTTGAGCATGTTGGCGAAGGTGCGCCGCCCTTCGAGCACGCCCTCCTCCAGCACCATCAGGCTCTTTTCCAGAAGGATGATGTCGGCCGCTTCCTTGGCGATGTCCACCGCGCTGTCCACGGAAATACCGATGTCGGCGGTACGCAGGGCTGGTGCATCGTTGATGCCGTCGCCCATGAACCCAACCACATGGCCGTTGCCTTTGAGGATGCGCACGATGCGCTCCTTGTGCGACGGCGTCAGTTTGGCGAAGACATTGGTGGTCTCTACGGCCACCGCCAGTTCGGCATCGCTCATGCGTTCAACGTCGTTGCCCAGCAGCAGGCCTTGTTGTGCGAGGCCGACTTCACGGCAGATTTTCGCGGTCACCAGTTCGTTGTCGCCGGTCAGCACTTTCACTGCCACGCCATGTTCGGCCAAGGCTTTCAGCGCGGGCGCAGTGCTTTCTTTCGGTGGATCGAGGAACGCCACGTAACCAATCAACGTCAGTTCTTGCTCATCGGCCAGGCTGTAAATTTCGCGACCTTCGGGCATCGAGCGAGCGGCCACGGCCACTACGCGTAAGCCTTCAGCGTTGAATGCTGCGGTGACCTGACGAATCTTGGTCAGCAATTCATCGCTCAAGGCTTCATCGACGTCGCCGTGACGCACGCGGCTGCACACCGCCAGCACTTCTTCCACCGCACCTTTGCAGATCAGTTGATGCGGTTGGCCGCGCCCTTCGACCACCACCGACATGCGCCGACGATTGAAGTCGAACGGGATCTCATCGACCTTGCGAAACGCTGTGCCGACTTTCAGTTCGCGGTGGATTTCCACGTGTTCCAGTACCGCGACATCCAGCAGGTTTTTCAGGCCGGTCTGGTAGTAGCTGTTGAGGTAGGCCATTTCCAGCACGTCATCGGAATCAGCGCCCCAGACGTCGACATTGCGCGCGAGGAAGATCTTGTCCTGCGTCAGCGTGCCGGTCTTGTCGGTGCACAGCACGTCCATGGCGCCGAAGTTCTGGATCGCATCGAGGCGTTTGACGATGACTTTTTTGCGCGACAGAAACACCGCGCCTTTGGCCAGCGTCGAGGTGACGATCATCGGCAGCATTTCCGGAGTCAGACCGACAGCAATCGACAGCGCGAACAGCAGTGCTTCCGTCCAGTCACCCTTGGTGAAACCGTTGATGAACAGCACCAGCGGCGCCATGACGAACATGAAACGGATCAACAGCCAGCTGACTTTGTTGACGCCTTGCTGGAACGAAGTGACCGCGCGATCGGTTGCGCCAACGCGCTGGGCCAGCGCACCGAAATAGGTGCTGTTGCCGGTGGTCAGGATCACCGCCACCGCTGTGCCGGACACCACGTTGGTGCCCATGAACAGGATGTTGTCCAGCTCCAGCGGATTGCGCGTGTCGCGATCAGCCTGGCGTGGAAACTTCTCCACCGGCATCGATTCACCGGTCATCGCCGCTTGGCTGACGAACAGATCCTTGGCGCTGAGCACGCGGCAATCGGCAGGAATCATGTCACCGGCCGAAAGCACGATCAGATCGCCCGGCACCAGTTGTTTGATCGGCAGTTCGCTGCGTGGCGCGTCGCGGCGCATCACGGTGGCGGTGTTGCTGACCATGGCTTTCAGTGCGTCGGCGGCCTGGTTGGATTTGCTTTCCTGCCAGAAGCGCAGCAGCGTCGACAACACCACCATGGAGAAAATCACCACGGCGGCCTTGAGGTCTTCGGTCAGCCACGAGATCACCGCCAACAGGGTCAACAGCAAGTTGAACGGGTTTTTGTAGCAGTGCCACAGGTGAGTCCACCACGGCAGCGGCTGCTCGTGTTCGACTTCGTTGAGGCCATATTGCGCACGCAGCGCATCTACTTCGAAATCGGTGAGGCCATCGGAATGCGTGCCCAATGACGACAGCAGCACACCGCTGTCGCAATGCGCGGCATCGACCAGAGTGTTGGCCAGAGTGGGTGGGACTTCACGGCTGACCGTGGTGTCGTTGATCGATTCCAGCAACGCCAGGCGACGGAAGTGCCGGGCGATGTGGCGAGTGCGCAGGAAGCCTGCGAAAAATTCCTTGAGCGTAAGTTTCATGGCTGTTGCCCCTGTGGTCAGCCGGGAAACCGTCAAGCAGGTACGGCCGCGCCTCGTCCGCCGGAAAAACCGGCACGGCAAGGCTTGGCGCGCCGGTCAGAAAAGACAGGCGTGTCGATAGGGCTGCGATCACGACAATAAAGTCGAAACCACGCTCTGTTCAGCGTCGATGAGAAGGACGTCTAGCCATGGCCCAGGACGGGTCATGCACGGGATGCCGCTGCTCGCTTTTACGGCGAGACAACGACAGAGAAAGTCTGCGCGTTATCTTGCCGAGAATCTGCCGGTTACTGAGACCGGCCGACAACTGTCACTCGAACAAGTACCCACTGTGGGTCTCCGCTATTGATGAAAACGCGCGAAGCTTACGCCCCGATGATTGGAGAGTAAACCCGCAAAAGGCAGTGCGTTGGGGAATGTGGGGGATGTTCAGGAAGGGTTCAGGATGATCGTTCCCACGCTCTGCGTGGGAATGCAGCCCGGGACGCTCCGCGTCCCTGTCGAAGGCCGAACGCGGAGCGTCCGTTGAGGCATTCCCACGCAGAGCGTGGGAACGATCTTGAATTTTCGGTGCTTCTGCTGGCCTCTTCGCGAGCAAGCCCGCTTCCACATTGGATCTTCATCTGACACAAAATCTGTGTTCACTGAAAATCCCCTGTGGGAGCGGGCTTGCTCGCGAAGGCGGTACGTGTGGCGCTAAAAAATCAGCTGGCAGTCGCCAGTAGTAAGTCCGCCATCGACCGATGCCCACGGTTTTTGCCATGCTCATACAACGAGCCAGCAATCTCGTCCGCACGAATCGGCAGCACCGACAGCAGCGTGTCGCTCAGACCATGGCTGGCCTGGCAGAAGCCCTGCATGTAGATGCCGGCCTTGCAGCGCTCGTCGGTGATCAGTTTGTAATTACGGTCGACCTCGAAATCACCGAGGTACTCTTCCAGCGGCGCCAGCAGTTTGCGGTGCATCTGCCGCTCGTAACCGGTGGCCAATACAACGGCGTCGTAATGGCGAACGGTGACTTCGCCGGTGGCGTTGTTGCGCACGGCCAGTTCGATACCGTTTTCAGTCGCAGTAGCGCTCTCGACTGTGGTCAGCGTACGGAACGCGTGACGGGCAATCCCGGAGACCTTCTGGCGGTAGAAGATGCCGTAGATGCGCTCGATCAGGTCGATGTCGACCACCGAGTAGTTGGTGTTGTGGTACTCGTTGACCAAACGCTCACGCTCGGCGCTGTTCTGCTGGAACACCAGGTCGGTGAACTCCGGCGAAAACACTTCGTTGACGAACGGGCTGTCGTCCGCAGGCTTGAGTGCCGAGCCGCGCAGGATCATGTCGACCTGCACCGACGGGAACGAATCATTCAGATCGATAAACGCTTCCGCCGCGCTCTGACCGCCGCCGATGATTGCGATGCTCATCGGCTGATTGTTCACGCACGGCTGCTTGGCCATTTGCGACAGGTATTGCGAATGGTGGAACACACGGCTGTCGCCCTTCAGCGCTTTGAACGCTTCTGGAATACGCGGCGTGCCACCGGCGCTGACCACCACCGAACGGGTGGTGCGCACATGTTGCTGGCCGTCGCTGCCACGGGAAATCACGCGCAGCGCTTCAACCTGATGGTTGTGCAGCACCGGCTCGATGGTCAGCACTTCTTCGCCGTAACGGCTCTGCTCGGTGAACTTGCCGGCGACCCAGCGCAGGTAGTCGTTGTACTCCATGCGGCACGGGTAAAACGTGCCGAGGTTGATGAAGTCGACCAGACGGCCGTGATCCTTCAGGTAGTTGACGAACGAGTACGGGCTGGTCGGATTGCGCAGGGTCACCAGATCCTTGAGGAAGGAAATCTGCAACTCGCTTTGCGTCGACAGGGTGTTGCCGTGCCAGCTGTAATTGGCCTGCTTGTCGAGGAATAGCACATCCAGCTCGCCATGAATCGGGCCGCGCTCTTGCAGAGCGATGGCCAGCGCCAGGTTCGAAGGGCCGAAACCGACGCCGATCAGGTCGTGAACGATGGGCGATGCAATTGCCTGAGTCATTTCCAGTGTCCTCTGGAGGAACCCCTCAACAAGGGGCATGGAGAGCCTAAGTGACCTGACCGGCCTTGAGCAGGACAGCAGGTCGTCTGTTGAGTAGGAACGAGGACAGTGAAATAAAATTTAACGAAGTCGGCTCAATGGGCGTCCCATTGCTTGATCCGCACGCGGCAATGTTTCATCGCATTGACGATGTGTTTTTCCACCAGCGCCTTGGAAATGCCCAGCTGTTCGGCGATTTCCGGGTGCGACAGGCCTTCGATCTTGCGCAGCAGAAAACTGTCGCGACACAGCGGCGGCAGTTCTGCCAACGCGCGCTGGAGCATTTCCAGACGCTGGCCGTGATCGAGGGTGCTGTGGGGCGACGGGGTGAAATAGCGCTCTTCGTTGTCGAGCACATCCAGTGATTCGACCTGGCGCAAAGCGTTGCGCCGATGGTCGTCGATGACCAGGTTCAGCGCCGTACGGTAAAGAAACGCACGCGGTTGCTCGATCGGGGTATCGCTGGAACGTTCCAGCACCCGCAGATAGGCGTCATGCACCACATCTTCGGCAATCTGACGATTGCCGAGCTTGGCGTTGAGGAAACACACCAGCTCGCGATAGTAGTTTTCCAACATGACTCCCGGCCGCAAACGTGCGGTTTCTGTCCTTGAGCACACCGATTGACGACGGCGTGAAACGCAGTAGCAAGATAGTGGCAACTTGAGGTGCGTAATTTATAGTAATTCTCATATAGATTTAAAGTGGTGTTTGCCGTTGCCCGATAAATAGTGCTGCGCTATAGCTGTTACTTCGTGTGTCAGCGCTTAAATTCCGCCGCTCTTTCCTCGTTTACAGGACAGCTCCCCGTGTCTGTCGCGCCCCGCGACAGCGTTCAGCGCTGCCCCCTCTGTGCGCGGCGGCCGGATGACGGGCCGAATTCCACTGGCCGGAACCCTGCATGAAACGTCCCCGCCCCGCCCGACGCGCCCTGCTCGTAGTCCTTTGTCTGATCCCCGTCGTCGGCTATGCCGCGTGGCAAATGTTGCCGCCGGGCCGGGATAAATTCGCCACCGTGCAAGTGTCGCGCGGCGATATAGAAAGCAGCGTCACCGCCCTCGGCACCCTGCAACCGCGACGCTATGTGGATGTCGGTGCGCAGGCTTCCGGGCAGATTCAGAAGATCCATGTCGAAGTCGGTGACGTGGTCAAGGAAGGCCAGTTGCTAGTGGAAATCGACCCGTCGACGCAAAAAGCCAAACTCGACGCCGGGCGTTTCTCGATCGAAAACCTCAAGGCGCAATTGCAGGAACAGCGCGCGCAGCATGAGCTGGCGCAGCAGAAATATCAGCGTCAGCAAAACCTCGCTGCCGGCGGCGCAACCCGCGAAGAAGACGTGCAAACCGCCCGCGCCGAACTGAAAGCCACGCAAGCGCGCATCGACATGTTCCAGGCGCAGATCCGCCAGGCCGAAGCCAGCCTGCGCAGCGATCAGGCCGAACTCGGCTACACGCGCATTTACGCGCCGATGGCCGGCACCGTGGTCGCTCTCGATGCACGCGAAGGCCAGACTCTCAACGCCCAGCAACAGACGCCACTGATTCTGCGTATCGCCAAACTGTCGCCGATGACCGTGTGGGCCGAGGTTTCCGAGGCGGATATCGGTCACGTCAAACCGGGCATGAGCGCTTACTTCACCACGCTCAGCGGTGGCAATCGGCGCTGGAGCAGCACCGTGCGGCAGATCCTGCCGGTGCCGCCCAAACCCCTCGATCAAACCAGTCAGGGCGGCGGCAGCCCGACCAGCACCAGCAAAAGCGGCAGCGCCCGCGTGGTGCTCTACACCGTTCTGCTTGATGTCGATAACGCCGACAACGCGCTGATGGCGGAAATGACCACGCAGGTGTTCTTCGTCGCCAATCAGGCCAAAGACGTGCTCACCGCGCCAGTCGCCGCCCTGCAAGGCGGCGTCAAAGCTGACCGGCAGACCGCGCAAGTGGTCGCTGCCAATGGCAACATCGAATCGCGCGAAGTGCGCACCGGCATCAGTGATCGGCTCAAGGTGCAGATTCTCGACGGCCTCAGCGAAGGCGATCATCTGCTGATCGGCCCGGCCACTGGCAGCGGGGGTTGAATGCAAACGCCCCTGATCGACCTGCAGGACATTCGCAAATCCTACGGTGGCGGCGACGCGCCTGAAGTACATGTGCTGCGCGGCATCGACCTGTCGATCCACGCTGGCGAATTCGTCGCGATTGTCGGCGCGTCCGGCTCCGGCAAATCGACGCTGATGAACATCCTTGGCTGCCTCGATCGACCGACCTGTGGCGAATACCGTTTCGCCGGGGAAAACGTCGCCGGGCTCGACAGCGATGAACTGGCCTGGCTGCGCCGTGAAGCCTTCGGTTTCGTGTTTCAGGGTTATCACCTGATTCCATCCGGCTCGGCCCAGGAAAACGTCGAGATGCCGGCGATCTATGCCGGCACTCCGGCCGCCGAACGGCATGCCCGCGCCGCCGCCCTGCTCGACCGTCTCGGCCTCGCCGAACGCACCGGCAACCGTCCGCATCAACTGTCCGGCGGTCAGCAGCAACGGGTGTCGATTGCCCGCGCCTTGATGAACGGCGGCCACATCATTCTCGCCGACGAACCGACCGGCGCCCTCGACAGCCACAGCGGCAAAGAAGTCATGGCGCTGCTCGACGAACTGGCCAGTCAGGGCCATGTGGTGATTCTCATCACCCACGACCGCGAAGTGGCGGCGCGGGCCAAACGCATCATCGAAATCAGCGACGGCCTGATCATCAGCGACAGCGCCAAAGACAACCCCGACGCCCAGACCAGCGCCAACCCCGGCGCCTTGCAAGCGGTCGACTTGCGCAAGCGTCTGAGCGAAGGTGCCGAAGCCACTGGCGCCTGGAAGGGCGAACTGGTCGACGCCCTGCACGCGGCGTGGCGAGTGATGTGGATCAACCGCTTCCGCACCGCGCTGACGTTGCTCGGCATCATCATCGGCGTGGCTTCAGTGGTGGTGATGCTCGCCGTCGGTGAAGGCAGCAAGCGTCAGGTCATGGCGCAAATGGGCGCGTTCGGTTCGAACATTCTGTACCTGAGCGGCTCGGCGCCGAACCCGCGCACGCCACCGGGAATCATCACCCTCGACGATGTCCGCGCGCTGGCGAGCCTGCCGCAAGTGCAACGCATCATGCCGGTGATCGGCACCGAGGCTGGCGTGCGTTACGGCAATGCTGACCACTTGAGTTACGTCGGCGGCAACGACACCAACTTCCCGGCGATCTTCAATTGGCCGGTGGTGGAAGGCAGTTACTTCACCGAGCAGGACGAACGAAACGCCTCGGCCGTCGCGGTGATCGGCCATAAGGTGCGCAACAAATTACTCAAGGACGTGGCCAACCCGATCGGCCAATACATTCTTATCGAAAACGTGCCGTTTCAGGTGGTCGGCGTGCTCGCGGAAAAAGGCGCCAGCTCCGGTGATTCCGACAGTGACGACCGCATCGCCGTACCCTATTCGGCGGCCAGCGTGCGCCTGTTCGGCACCCACGATCCGGAATACGTGGCCATCGCCGCCACCGATGCGCGCAAGGTCAAAGAGGCCGAACACGCCATCGAACAGCTGATGCTGCGCTTGCACAACGGCAAAAAGGATTTCGAACTGACCAACAACGCCGCAATGATTCAGGCCGAAGCGCGCACGCAAAACACCCTGTCGCTGATGCTTGGCTCGATCGCCGCGATCTCGCTACTGGTCGGCGGTATCGGTGTGATGAACATCATGCTGATGACCGTCCGCGAACGTACCCGCGAGATCGGTATTCGCATGGCCACCGGCGCGCGCCAACGCGACATCCTCCGCCAGTTCCTCACCGAAGCGGTGATGCTTTCGGTGGTCGGCGGCATCGCCGGGATCGCCCTCGCGCTGATCGTTGGCGGCGTGTTGATCCTCAGCGAAGTCGCCGTGGCGTTCTCGTTGCTCGCGGTGCTCGGCGCCTTCGGTTGCGCCCTTGTGACCGGTGTTGTCTTCGGCTTCATGCCGGCCCGCAAAGCTGCCCGGCTCGACCCGGTCACGGCCCTTACCAGTGAATGATCGATCTATGAAACCGCGCCTCAGTTTGTTGACCGTGTGCCTGCTCCTCAGCGCCTGCGGCAGTCCCGTTCAGCGCCCGGACAGCGGCGTGCAAGCACCCGCTATGTGGCAATCACCGCACAGCGCCAGCGTCGCCCGCAACAACCCGCAATGGTGGACACAGTTTGGCAGCCCGGAGCTGAATCGTCTGATCGAACAGGCTCGCGTCGGCAGTTTTGGCCTTGCCGCTGCCGTGGCGCGCGTTCAGCAGGCGCAGGCCAGCACGGTGATTGCTGGCGGCTCGTTGCTGCCGGAGGTCAAGGCCGGGCTGAATGCCAATCGGCAGAAACTGTTGCGCGGCAAGGGTTATAGCCAGCTGGATGCCGACAGCAATAACAAGGCAGTGGACTATTTCGATGCCAATTTGAGCGCGACGTACGAGATCGATTTCTGGGGCGGTAAACAGGCGTCTCGCGACAGTGCGCAATTTGCGTTGCAGGCCAGCGAATTTGATCGCGCGACGGTTGAGCTGACGTTGCTCAGCGGCGTTGCCAATACTTATGCGCAAACCTTGTCGTTGCGTGAGCAGAGCCGCATTGCCGAACTGAATCTGGCTAACGCGCAAAGCGTGCTGAAACTGGTGCAGACGCGCTTTGATTCCGGCTCGGCGACAGCGCTGGAACTGGCGCAGCAGAAAAGCCTGGTCGCCGCCCAGCAACGGCAATTGCCGCTGGTGCAACAACAGGCGCAGGACGCCCTGATCAGCCTCGCCGCCCTGCTCGGGCAACCGGTGCAGCAACTCGCGGCCAATCAGGAATCATTCGATCGCCTGCAATGGCCGGGGATTGCCAGCGGTGTGCCGAGCGATTTGCTTACCCATCGCCCGGACATTGCTCGCGCCGAAGCACAATTGGCGGCCGCCGAGGCTGATGTCAAAGTCGCTCGCGCCGCGATGTTGCCCACTGTCACATTGACGGCGCAGCTCGGCTCGGGCGCTGACAAGTTTGATGATTTGATCCGCAGTCCGTTCTACAACCTGACTGCGGGGCTGGTCGCACCCATCTTCAATAACGGCCGCCTCAGCGCTGAGCGCGACAAGGCCACGGCGCGTCAGGATGAGCTGCTGCAAACCTATCGCGGCGCGATCATCAACGGCTTCGCCGACGTCGAAAAAGCCCTCAACAGCATTCGCGGGCTGGACGAACAACGCCAATGGCAGAGCGAAGAACTGAGTCAAGCACAGACCGCTTTCAACATCGCCCAAAGCCGTTATCAGGCCGGGGCCGAGGACTTGCTGACCGTGCTGGAAACTCAGCGCACGCTGTATGCAGCGCAAGATCTGAACGTGCAACTGCGGCTGTCGCGGGTGCAGGCGAGTATCGCGCTGTACAAGGCGCTTGGCGGTGGGTGGCAGGCGTTGTAATTGCGCAGCCTGTCAGGCCGCTTTCGCGAGCAGGCTCGCTCCCACATTTGACCGAGTTCCTTCAGTAGGAATGAGATCCAATGTGGGAGCGAGCCTGCTCGCGAAGAATGATGACGCGGTCTCAAGCCGAAGTTTGTTTCGGCTTGAGATTGCGCGCATACCACGGCCGTTGCGGCACGCGGCGGAACAGGTTGGCGAGTTTGTTTTCGTCTTCGCCGAAGGTGATGCGCAGGGCCAGTTTCATGGTTTCCGGATCCATCTCCACTGATCGGCCCACCTGCAAACCCGGTGTGGTGCTGCAACCGTGCGTATCCGGCCCCAGCCATGGATCAGCGATTTCCACCCAGCGGCCTGGCGCGAACCACTTCACGCCGTTGACCTCAAGGCGCGTGACCTGGCCCGGATCGAAGCGCTCGTGCGCGCGATACCAGTCCTCGATGCGATCATCGATCCAGCCGTGAAAATGCCAGAACACCGGGTTCACATGGGATGAAAACGGGTCGCCGAGGAAATCGTTTTCGGCGGCGAACCAGCGGGCGGCGAAGTCATCCAGATCACGCGCCAGCGGCACCGGCTGACCGTTGGAAGGGTCACGCGGCACCGACGCCCAACGCATGTGCAGCCAGTCGTGCAGGCCCAGCTCTACTTCTGAACCAAACTGGCCCAAAGTGAGCTTCGACAAATATTGCGGATCACGGTACTGCGATTCCCAGACTTCAAAATTGCTCTGATAGGTCTCGGCGGTTTTCAGGTCGCTGACCCACTGGGTGTATTCATCGTCTTCGGCCGCCAGCCAGGTCGGCGGCAGGGCCGTGCCGTCGTGGTTGTCGAAGTAGCGCGCGAAGCCCTGGCGATCACGGATCAGCTCCGGTTGCGGCAATGGGAAGAACTGCCACGACGGCAAATCCATCATCGAGCGCGCCGTGCCGAGCATGTGCCGGTGCATGAAAAAGAAATCGATGCCGGAGCCGTTGCGATCCTTGTGCGTACCACGCGCATCCCGCTCCTGGTCACGCGGCCCGGGCTGCCAGCCGAGGCCGCGCAGGGCATTGCGCTTGTCCTCGGGCAGCGTATGCCATTTGTCGCGGGTGGCGTGCCAGACTTGATGGAACAGGCGATGTTCCGGCGACACCAGCCATGCCAGCAACGGCGCATTCAACGGCGTGCGCTGGCGGGCTTCGGGGAACAGGCATTTGACGGCGATAAAGCGATTGTCCTGAGCGGGCAAGGCCAACGGGCGATCGAGGCGATGCACCGTGCCACTGAGGGTGCCGCTGCCGGCATTGCCGAAGTCAGCCCAGACTTCATCGAGAATCATGTTCAGTTCGTAATCGACGCGACCGTCAGCGCCGAGCAACCGCCAACTGAGTTTCGAAGCCTCAGCCCCAGCCAGATCGCCAAGAATTCGGTAACGAGGTGTTTCGTCACTGCGCAAACGCTCGGCAGTGTCGAGGAAGCCATTGACGCCCCGGCCCTTCTGGCCGATGTCGAGAAACACTTCCAGCCCTTCAGCCGGCAAGCCATCGAGGCCGGCGTCAGTGCCGGTAAAACGAATGTCCCAGACCCCGCGCAAGGCATTGGACAGGCGCTGCCCGGCCACGTCGGCGACATCGAACGACGCCTCACCGGGGGTGATCGTCGGATCCGGCTTCGTCCATTCACGGTGCCCGAAATAAGCCGCCGGTACGGCAGCGCCGGTCAACGCCAGGCCTGCCATGAACCATCGTCGAGAAATCCTCATTGCCCTACCTGTGTCAGCCCTGAAGCAGGCTTTATCCAAGCTAGAACGTTTGCTGCGCGGGTAAATTTATGTGGGTTTGAAAAGATCGCAGCCTTCGGCAGCTCCTACATGCAATGTATATCCCTGTAGGAGCTGCCGAAGGCTGCGATCTTTTAACCCGGCGACCTAAATTCCACGGCCATCCACTCGTTCTTCCCAGATAGCAAAGGCCTCTGCGCCTGCACCTCGACGGCGAACCTGACTGAGATGGCAATGACAAAACCACGTTCGAAAAAGGCTCTTTTCATCGGCCTGCCGCTGGCTCTGGCGGTCAGCGCCGGCGCTGCTTTTGCGCTGTGGGACATTTGGTTCAAGGACAATCCCGGCTACCCGCACAAAGTCATGCAGCAGGCCGAAGCGCTGCACGAGCACATGCTCTCGTTCGACAGCCACATCACCGTCACCCAGGATTTCGGCACCACCGGCAACGAGGTCGACAAGGACGGCAGCGGCCAGTTCGACCTGGTCAAAGCCAACCGTGGTCGCCTGTCCGGGGCGGCGCTGACGATTTTCGGCTGGCCGGAAATCTGGAACGGCGCCAACGCCCCGCACAAACCCACCGCCGGTTTCGTCGACGAGGCGCGCAACCAGCAGGAGATCCGCTACAAGATCATTTCCGGCATGGTGCGCGACTTCCCCAATCAGGTCGGGATCGCCTACACCGCCGCCGATTTCCGCCGCCTGCATGGCGAAGGCAAGTTTGCGATTTTCATCAGCATGCTCAACGCCTACCCCCTCGGCCACGACCTCAACTTGCTGGATCTGTGGACGGCGCGCGGCATGCGCATGTTCGGTTTCAGCTACATCGGCAACAACGACTGGGCTGATTCGTCGCGGCCGTTGCCGTTCTTCAACGATTCGCCGGACGCCCTCGATGGCCTCTCGGATCTGGGCAAGCAAGCGGTCAAACGCCTCAACGATCTGGGCGTGATCATCGACGTCTCGCAGATGTCGACCAAGGCCCTTGAACAAGTCGCGCAACTGAGCCGCACACCGTTGGTGGCGTCGCACTCCGCACCAAGGGCGATGGCGGATATCCCGCGCAACCTCAGCGACAAAGAATTGCAGCTGATCAAGAACAGTGGCGGCGTGGTGCAGATCGTCGGCTTCTCGCAGTACCTGCGCCCGCTGACCCAAGGCACTCAGGACAAGCTCAACGAACTGCGCAAACGCTACGATCTGCCGCCGCTGCCAAACCTGGCCATGGCGCTGATGCCGGGCGATCCGATCATCGCCGCGTGGTCGGAGCAGAAGTTTGGCGAGTACGCCGGTCAGCTCTACGCGATTCTCGAAGAGGAACCGAAAGCCAGCCTCAAAGACTTGGGCGACGCCATCGATTACACCGTGCGCAAGATCGGCATCGATCACGTCGGCATCAGCTCCGACTTCAACGAAGGCGGCGGTGTCAAAGGCTGGGAGAACGTCGGCGAGATCCGCAACGTCACCGCCGAATTGCTCTCGCGCGGCTACTCCGAAGCCGACATTGCCAAGCTCTGGGGCGGCAACTTTTTGCGCGTCTGGGATCAGGTCGAGAAATCCGCCAAACCGGCAGTGGCCGCTGCTCAGGACACCGTCAAGCCATGAGCAATCGTCGTGACTTTTTGAAGCAGGCCGGAATCCTCGCGGCGGCGCTGCCACTCGGCGCGAGCCTGCCGAGCGTTGCTGCCGCCACGCCGATCGCGCCTTTGCCGCGCGATAAATGGGCGCAGTTGCAGCAGCTGTTCAATCAAGATCCCGAGTACCTGCACTTCTCCAATTTCCTCATCACCAGCCACCCGAAACCGGTGCGCGACGCCATTGAAATGCACCGCGTCGCACTCGATAAAAACCCGGGGCTGGCGATGGACTGGGACGTCGGCGTGATCGAAAAACGCGAACACGACGTGCGCGTGTGGGCCGGCCAATACCTGCAAGCCGATGCCAAGCAGATCGCCCTGACCGGCAGCACCACCGAAGGCCTGACCATGATTTATGGCGGCGTGCACGTGCGCGCCGATCAGGAAATCCTCACCACCGAACACGAGCACTACGCCACCCACACGATTCTGGAACTGCGCAGCGAACGTGAAGGCACCAAGGTGCGCAAGATTCGCCTGTTCGACGATCCGCAAACGATCAGCGAGAAACAACTGCTCGCCAACATCGACCGCAGCATCCGCCCCGAGACCCGCGTTCTGGGCATGTGCTGGGTGCATTCGGGCAGCGGCGTGAAGCTGCCGCTCGGCGCGATCGGCGCGCTGGTCGACAAACACAACCAAGGGCGCAGCGATGCTGACCGGATCATTTACGTGGTCGACGGTGTGCACGGTTTTGGCGTTGAAGACCTGAGTTTCCCGGCGATGAATTGCGACTTCTTCATCGCTGGCACACACAAATGGATGTTCGGCCCACGCGGCACCGGCATCGTTTGCAGCCGCACGCCGGAAGTGAAATACGTCACGCCGATCATCCCGACCTTCTCCGAGGCCGAGCACTTTTCCACGACGATGACCCCGGGCGGTTATCACGCCTTCGAACACCGCTGGGCGCTGACCGAGGCGTTCAAGTTGCACCTGCAATTGGGCAAAGCCGAGGTGCAGGCGCGCATCCATGAACTCAACAGCTACCTGAAAAAACGTCTGCTGCAACGCCCACAGATCGAACTGGTGACGCCGTTGAGCCCGGAGTTTTCTGCCGGTTTCACCTTCTTCCGGGTCAAGGGCAAGGACAGCGACAAGATCGCCGCGCACCTGATGGCCAACCGTGTGGTTGCCGATGCCGTAGAGCGTGACGTCGGCCCGGTGATCCGCACCGCACCGGGGTTGCTCAACAACGAAGCGCAGATCGACCGCTTGCTGAGCATCCTCGACCAGGCCCTGTGAGCCTGCCCTCTTTTTCCTTTTTAGCGAGACGCGAAATGAACACTGAGTTACCTCGTTTTTCCCTGAAAGCCCTGCCCGCTCTGGTGCTCGCCGCCCTCGCCGCCGGCCTCATGCCGAGCGCCGCTCAGGCCGCCACGCCACCCGCGCCGGGCAAAGTGTTCAAGGACTGCAAGGACTGCCCGGAAATGGTCGTGCTGCCCACCGGCACCTTCACCATGGGCACCCCGGATGACGAAGTCGGCCGCGAGCCCGATGAAAGCCCGATGCACCCGGTGACGTTCGCCAAACCCTTGGCCATCAGCCGTTTTCAAGTGCTCAAGGGTGAATGGTTCGCCTACCTGAAGGACACCGGTTACCAGATGCCGGACGGCGACGACCGCCCGGGCCGCGCGTGCAAAGCAGGGATTCCGGACTATCAGGGCAGCGACCCGCGCAAGCAATACACCGACCGCCACCCGGCGGTGTGCATGGACTTCGCCGAGGCCAATGCCTACGTCGCATGGCTGTCGAAAAAGACCGGCAAACAATACCGACTGGTCAGCGAATCCCTGCGCGAATACGCCGCCCGTGGCGGCAGCAGCGGGCCGTTCCCCTTCCCGTTCGATGAAGGCAAGGAATACAGCATCGCCAAGCACGCCAACACCTATGGCGCCGCCGACGGCTACAACTTCACCGCCCCGGCCGGCAGCTTCGCGCCCAATGCGTTTGGCGTGTACGACATGCACGGCAACGTCTACGAATGGACGGCTGATTGCTACAACGAAAACTACGTCGGCGCACCGAGCGACGGCAGCGCCTGGCTGACCGGCAAGTGCGAATTCAAGCGCATTCGCGGCAACGACTGGGGCGAGGCGCCGGTGTTCTCCCGCTCCGGCAACCGCAACGCGCTGGTGCCGGGTGATCGCGGCGACTGGATCGGCTTCCGGGTCGCCCGCGATCTGTAACCGCAGCGCCCCTTAAATTAACCACCCCTCCAGTCGTTTTACAGGTGGGCGCGATCCATTGCGACGCGCCCCCGCCCTCTACGCACCCAGGCGAAGCCCGCGACCGATGCCGGCCTTCGCCGTTCTTTCAAGCAGGGAACCTCCATGAGCAAACCAACACGCGGGGTGATCAATGAATTGTTCACCCTGCTCAAACCCTTTCGTCTGATTGTTGCCGGCTCGATCCTGCTGGGCATGGTCGGCGGCCTGAGCGTCACGGTGCTGCTGGCGACGATCAATAATGTGCTGCATGCCGAGGGCGGCCTGACCAACACCGTGGTCGCCGCGTTCGCCGGGTTGTGTCTGCTGGCGCTGGTCAGTTCGATTTTCTCCGACATCGGCACCAACTACGTTGGCCAGAAAATCATCGCCAAACTGCGCAAAGAGTTGGGTGAAAAGGTGCTCTCAGCACCGATCGAACAGATCGAGCGCTATCGCAGCCATCGGCTGATTCCGGTGCTGACACATGACGTTGACACCATCAGCGATTTCGCCTTTGCCTTCGCGCCGCTGGCCATTTCCCTGACCGTGACACTCGGCTGCATGGGCTATCTGGCGATGCTGTCGTGGCCGATGTTTCTGATGATGGTGGTGGCGATCATTATCGGCACTGTTGTTCAGTACATCGCTCGCGGCCACGGCATCAAAGGCTTCATGGAGGCTCGCGACTCCGAAGACGAATTGCAAAAGCACTACAACGCCATCGCTGAAGGCGCCAAGGAACTGCGCATCCACCGCCCACGTCGTCATCGCATGTTCGTCTCGGGTATCGAGCACACCGCCGACAAAATCTGCGACACGCAGATTCGCTCGGTGAATATTTTCGTGGTCGCAAAAACCTTCGGTTCGATGCTGTTCTTTGTCGTGATCGGTTTGGCGCTGGCCCTGCAATCACTTTGGCCGAGCACGGACAAAGCGGTGATGAGCGGCTTCGTGCTGGTGCTGCTGTACATGAAAGGGCCGCTGGAGCATTTGATTGGCACGCTGCCGATTGTCAGCCGCGCGCAGATCGCCTTCCGCCGCATCGCCGAGTTGTCGGAACAGTTCTCCTCGCCAGAGCCGCACCTGTTGCTCAGCGATCAGGGCAATCGCAAAACCCCGGTGCACAGCCTCGAACTCACCGATGTCGCCTACAGCTTCCCGGCGGTCGAAGGTGCCACGCCGTTCCAACTCGGCCCGGTCAACTTGAAGATCGAACAGGGCGACATCGTTTTCATTGTCGGTGAAAACGGTTGCGGCAAGACCACCCTGATCAAGTTGCTGCTGGGACTTTACGCGCCGCAGCAGGGTGAAATCCGCCTCAACGAGCAAGTGGTCACCGCCCTCACCCGCGACGACTACCGCCAACTGTTCACGACGATTTTCGCCGACTACTACCTGTTCGATGACGTGGTACAGGGCGACACGCACATCCCCGAAGACGCCAACCAATACCTGCAACGCCTGGAGATCGCGCACAAGGTCAGCGTGCGTGACGGCTCGTTCACCACCACCGACCTGTCGACCGGTCAGCGCAAGCGTCTGGCATTGGTCAATGCCTGGCTGGAAGAGCGTCCAGTGCTGGTCTTTGACGAGTGGGCGGCGGATCAGGATCCGACCTTCCGGCGCATCTTCTACACCGAGCTGCTGCCCGACCTGAAGCGTCTGGGCAAAACCATCATCGTCATTTCCCACGACGATCGTTATTTCGATGTCGCCGACCAATTGGTGCGGATGGAAGCGGGAAAAGTCATCACGGAACTGCAAACGGCGTAAATAGCCACGATTCTCATTCTGGTTTTCTGCGGCTCGTGCGTCTAATTAAGAATCGATAACAACTACAACCCAATTAAAACCTGCAAGAGTGAAACACAATGCCAGCAATTCCGGGGATTCCACGTTTTACCAAGGCGCTGATCATGCGTCGCATGTTGCAACCTGGCTTCAGCGCTACCGCCTTCAGCATGGCCCTCGCCTTGCCGTTCAGCGCCCACGTTCAGGCTGAAGAAGTGAATTTCAATATCCCTGCGCAATCGCTGGCAAGCGCACTGCAGGCATTGGGCACGCAATCGAACATGCAAGTGCTGTACAGCGCTGATGACGTCCAGGGCCTGCGCAGCCAACCGGTCAGCGGCCGGTTGTCGCCGTCGCAAGCGCTGTCGAAGATGCTGGTGGGGACCGGCGTCATGTTCACCGTGCAGGACAACACCGTCACCGTGCGCGGCAGATCGAGCGGTAACTCGCTGGAGCTGGGCGCGACCAACATCAATGGCCGAGCGGTTGAATCCGCCTATGGACCGGTCGACGGCTATGTCGCGACTCGCAGCGCCACCGGTACCAAGACCGACACGCCGATCCTGGAAATACCGCAGACCATCAACGTCATCACTGCCGAGCAAGTGCAGACCCAGGGCGCACGCAACCTGACCCAGGCCCTGCGCTACACGCCGGGCCTTAACGTCGGTGGTTTCACCGACCGCAACGCCATCGCCGACGAAATCACCAGCCGTGGTTTTGCACCGACGCCGCTGTACCTCGACGGCGCCTACCTGCCGTATGCCGGCAGCCTCGGCGGCGCACCGCAGATCGATCCGTACACCCTTGAGCGCATCGAAGTGCTCAAAGGCCCATCCTCGGTGCTGTACGGCCAAAACCAGCCGGGCGGCATCATCAACATGGTGTCCAAGCGTCCGACCACCGAGCAGCGCAGCCAGGTCAAACTGGGTGCCGGCAGCTACGATCGGGTTAACGGCGCGTTCGACACCAGCGGCCCGATCGACGATCAGAAAGAGTTCACCTACCGCGTCGTTGGTGTTGGCAAAAAAGGCGGCCAACAGGTCGATCACACCCACAGCGAGCGTATGTTGCTGGCGCCGAGCCTGACCTGGACGCCAAACGACGACACCTCGCTGACCCTGCTCGCGCAGATCCAGCGTGACGACGGTCTGGAAGACTATCAGGCGCTGCCGATGATCGGCTCGCTCAAGCGCGGCCCGAACGGCGAGCGCATCGACCGCGAATTCTTCTCCGGCGACTCGAAATACAACGACTACAAACGCGATCAGTACGTCTTCGGCTACGACTTCACGCACAACCTCACCGAAGATTTGAAATACCGCTCCACCGCGCGTTACACCGACGTGCGCGATGACTACAAAGGTTTCTACCTGCGCAGCTTCGTCACCGATGACGCCGGCGTGACCGATTACACCCAGGCCAACCGGGTCAAGCTGAACTGGAAACAGCACAACACTGCATACACCGTCGATAACAACCTGGAATACAAATTCAACACCGGCGCGCTGGAACACACCACGCTGATGGGCGTGGATTATCGCCACTTCAACCGTAAGTACGACGGCTACAACGCCTACAACGTGTTGCCGATCAACCTTTACGGCGCGAACAACAACTACGACACCAGCAGCGTCACGCCGCAACTGGACACCAAGTGGGACAACACCATTCGCCAGACCGGTGTGTACCTGCAAGACCAGATCAAACTGGACAAGTGGATCCTCACCATCGGTGGCCGCCAGGACTGGGCCGAAGTGGAAAACAAGGATCTGCTGGCACGCACCGTCGAAGAAAAGCGTGACCACAAATTCACCAGCCGCGTGGGCCTGACCTACGTCACCGACTTCGGCCTCGCGCCGTACGTCAGCTACTCGGAATCGTTCCTGCCGACCCTCGGCACTGCAGCGCCTGAGCGCGGTGGCAAAGGCTTTGAGCCGACCGAAGGCGAGCAATACGAAATCGGTGTGAAATACCAGCCGTTCGACCAGACCCTGATCACCGCTTCGGTGTTCCAGATCAAACAGAAGAACGTGCTGACCGGCGACACCGAGTACCCGCAATACCAGGCGCAGTCGGGTGAAGTGCGCTCGCGTGGTGTCGAACTGGAAGTCAAATCGACCTTCGACAACATCGACGTGATGGCGGCCGCCAGCTACCTCGACTCGTTCTACACCAAAGACACCTGGGGCAACGAAGACAACCGCAGCGAAGCACAGTCGCCTGTTTCGGCGCTGGTGTGGGCCAACTATCACTTCACCCAGGCTTCGCTCAACGGTCTGACCTTCGGCGTCGGCGCCCGCTACACCGGTCGCAAGCCGGGTGATGCGGCGAACTCGTTCGACGTGCCGTCCTACGTTGTCTACGACACCACCGTCAGCTACGACATGGGCAAACTCTCGCCAAGCCTGCGCGGCGTGCAGACCAGCGTGAACGTGCAGAACATCTTCGACCGTGAGTACATCTCGGACTGCAACTACTCGTTCGGTTGCTACTACGGCCAGGAGCGCGTGGCATCGGTTGAAGTGTCTTACGACTGGTAAGCCACCCCACCGACAAAAAAACCGGGCGATTGCCCGGTTTTTTTATGCCCTGAAACCCGCTTTTTGTAGGAGCTGCCGAAGGCTGCGATCTTTTGCTTTTGTAGATCAACAGATCGCAGCCTTCGGCAGCTCCTACAGGGGATGTGTTTAGTGTGACAGGGCTGTGCGCAGGTTTTGGGTGAGTTGGGTGTAGACGTTATCGATGTCCGGCACCACGCTCTGCAGACGCAGGAAGTCGTGAATCAAACCTGTGTATTCGATCAGCTCCACGGTTACGCCGTGCTCTTGCAGACGCCGGGCATAAGCGCGGCCTTCGTCGAGCAATGGATCGTGGCCAGCCAAGGCGATGACGGCCGGGGCCATGCCTTGGTAATCCGTCGCCAGCAGCGGTGAGAAGCGCCAGTCGAGACGATCCGCCGCGTCGTTGGCGTAGTGCCGGTAGAACCACTCCAGCGTCTCGCTTTCCAGCAGATAACCTTCGCCAAACAGCTCGGTCGAGGGGCTGCTGGTGGAGGCGTCCGTTACCGGATAGCAGAGCAGTTGCAGGCAAGGCGTGATTGCCAGCGAAGCCGGATCGCGCGACGCTTGCAGGGCCAACACTGTCGCCAGTGTCGCGCCAACACTGTCGCCACCGAACGCCACGCGGTTGATATCCAGACCTTCAGCCACAGCGTGCTGCGCCAGCCACGCCAAGGCATCAGCCCCATCATTGAGCGGCGTTGGAAATTTGTGTTCCGGCGCCACGCGATAACCCACCGACAACACCGCGCACGGCGTACGCGCGCAAAACTCGCGACACACGCCGTCATGGGATTGCAGGCTGCCGACCACATAACCGCCACCGTGGAAATACACCAGCACCGGCAGCGCCTCGGCCTGCGCATTGGCGGGCCGATATAAACGCAGCTCCAGACTGGCGCCATCACGCGCGGTGTACGGCACCGTCACGACACTGACATCCGCCGGCGCGCCCCAGCGCAACTGCACCGTGGTGCGCTCGAAGGCTTCCCGGGCCTGAGCCGGCGTCGACAAATGAAACGGGCCGGGGCCGTCGGCCTGACTTTCTTCGGCCAGGTCGAGGAAGGCATTGAGTTCCGGATGCAGGGACATCGCAGGTTTCCTTATGAAAAAGCCACAGACAAAAGAGGAGCCGCAAGGGCTCCTCTGTGTATAACGATGGATCAGGGCCAATACTTAGGCCGCTTGTGCGACACAGTGCTCGATCAGCGCCTCCAGTTCCGCCTGATACTCACGCATCAGCTGTTCGACGGTCTCGGCGCGGTAACGGCGAGTGCTGTAGATGCAGCGCAAGGCCAGGCGCCCGTCGAACACCTGACCGACCACTTCCAGCCAGTTGCCCAGCGCAGCATGCGGGCTGTAGCAACTACCGTAGCTTTCTGCCGCCGGCACCAGCATGGCTTTGTCGTCAAAGCTTTGGTCGAACTGCCCCAAATAGTTGAAGGTCACGCGCGCCTGCGGTGCCTGACTCAAGGTCTCGGCCATCGCCCCGCCGCTCATGTGACGCAGCACGCCGTAGCCCAGACCTTTATTTGGCACCGCCGCCAATTGCCGCTGCACGGCGCGCACCGAGGTACCGATGTCGGCGTTTTCGCCGGGCATCAGGCGCACCGGGAACATGCTGGTGAACCAGCCCAGACTGCGGCTCAAGTCGATGTCCTTGACCAGATCTTCACGGCCGTGGCCCTCAAGCTGAATCAGCACCGAAGACTGCTCACTCCAGCGGCACAGCACCCGGCTCAGCGCCGCCAGCAGCACATCGTTGATCTGCGTCTGATACACCGCCGGCACTTGCTTGAGCAGTTGCTGGGTGTGCTGTTCCGACAAGCCCAAATGCGCCACCGACTGGTATTGCACCTGATTCTTGCCGCGCGGGTTATCGCACGGCAACTCGCTGCCGGGCTGGTCGATCTGCGCCAGCCACCAAGCCTTTTCCTCCGACGGATAATCCGCCGCGTAGGCTTGCAAGCCTTCGGCCCAGGCGCGATAGCTGCTGGTGCGAATCGGCAGGTTCGGTGAGCCACCGGCGCTGTACGCCTCGTAAGCCACCTGCAAATCCTGCAACAGCAAACGCCATGACACCGTGTCGATGACCAAGTGATGAATGACCATCAGCACACGGCTTTCGCCATCAGGCAACGTCACGTGCGCCGTGCGCCAGACCGGCCCATTGTGCAGATCGAGGCTGCGTTGCACCTGCTCGGCATACAGTTCCAGTTCGGCTTCATCGGCCACTTCGTGCTGCCACAGCAACGCTTCGTTGGCCCATTGCGCCTGCATCTCCGCCAGCGGTTGGTAATGCTGATAATGGCGCCCGCCGACATCGCTGAAGCGCAGACGCAGGGCGTCGTGCTGCTGCATCATTGCGCGCAGGGCCATTTCCAGCGCCGGCAAATTCAGTGCCTGCCGCGCACGCAACATCAGCGCCTGGTTGTAGTGATGCGGCTCGCTCATGCGTTGATCGAACAGCCATTGCTGGATCGGAATCAGGTTGAACTGCCCTTCCGCCGCCACCTGCGTCACGTCTTCAACCACGCTCGCCACTGCGCTTGAACGCTGTTCGAAAATCGCTTCGATGGTCTGCCCACGCATCAGGTCGCGCAGTTTCAGATCCATCTTCAGCTCCGCGTGGTTGCGCACCCGCGACACCACTTGCAGGCTGAGGATCGAGTCGCCACCCAGTTCGAAGAAGTTGTCGGTGATGCCCACCCGCTCGACTTGCAACACATCGGCCCAGACCTCGGCCAGCAGTTGCTCGTCACGGGTGCGCCCGGCCACATACTCCGCGCCTTTGAACTCGGGTTCCGGCAAGGCCTGACGATCGAGTTTGCCATTCGGCGTGACCGGTAGCGCGGCGAGACAGATCACCTGCGCCGGCACCATGTAGTCCGGCAGTTGCGCACGCAATTCGGACTTGAGTCGATCACCGATGGACACACCCTGCGGCGTCACCACATAACCGATCAGTTGTTTACCCGAGGCACTGTCGCGGGCGATCACCAACGCATCGCTGACGTCGGCGAGCTGACGCAGACTGGCTTCGATTTCGCCGAGTTCGATACGGAACCCGCGCACCTTGATCTGATGGTCGATGCGCCCGACGTAATCGAGCACACCGTCGGCACGCTGGCGCACCAGATCGCCGCTGCGGTACAGACGATCGCCCGGCGGCCCGAACGGGTCCGGCACGAAACGCTCGGCGCTCAGATCCGGACGCTGGTAGTAGCCACGGGCGATACCCTGGCCGCCGATGTACAGCTCGCCGGCAATGCCCGGCGGCAGCGGGTTGAGATCTTCGTCGAGCACGTACAACGCACGTTCGCCGACAGCACGACCGATCGGCGCGTACGCCGCTTCACAGCGTTCGCTGACCGGCACCTTCCACAGCATCGGCGTGACCACGGTTTCGGTCGGGCCATAACCGTTGGTGAAGAATTGCGGACGCAACGCGGCTTTCACTTGCTCAAAGGTTTGATCCGGCACCGCGTCGCCGCCAAAGCAATATACGCGCACAGGCGGCGGCGCCAATTGGCTGTGTGCAGCGTATTCGGCCAGTTGTTTAAGGTAGGCCGGCGGGAAACAGGCAATCGTGATGCCGTGCTGATGCAAGGCCTCGAAGGTCTGTTCCGGTGTCCACAAACTGGCGTCGCGAATCACCAGCGTGCCGCCGCTAAACAGCGTACTCAGCCAGCGCTCGTGGGCACCGTCGAAGGCAAACGACATGAAATGCAGCTCACGGGTGCGCTCGTCCATGTCGTACAGCTCGGCAATGGCCTGGCAGTGCATGCTCATCGGCCCGTGCGCCACTGCGACGCCTTTCGGCCTTCCGGTCGAACCGGAGGTGTAAATCAGATACGCCAGATTGCCCGCGAGCAAGCCGCTGACCGGAGGTGTGTCGCGGTAAGCGCTGTCGGCGAATTCATCGATAGCCAGACGCGCCAGCCCCTCGACCACCGGCAAGCGCGCCTGCACCTGCGTGTGGGTGAGCAGCAGCGCCGTCGCCGAATCTTCGATCATGAACGCCAGACGCTCCGGCGGATAATCGATGTCCAACGGCACATACGCCGAAGCGCTTTTCATCACCGCCAGCAATGCGACGACCATTTCCACCGAACGTTCCAGCGCCACCCCGATGACCACTTCCGGCCCGGCACCCAGTTCGATCAGTCGATGGGCGAGACGGTTGGCGCGACGCTCCAGCTCAGCGTAACTCAGCGTAGCGTCACCGCAGACCAGTGCCGTGACCTCAGGCCGCGACTGCGCATGACGAGCAATCAATTCGGGCAGCAACTGCGCCTGATAACTCGCCTCAGGCGCTGCGCTCCATTGTTCAAACGCTTGCCATTGTTGCGCGGACAAACGCTGCAAGTTGCCCAGGCACACGCTTGGCGCGGCGATCATCGCTTCAAGGGTGTCTTCCAGCGTGCGACGGATCTGCTCCACCGCCTCAAGGCTGAAGGCGTTACGCAGGAACAGATACTCGATGGACAACTGCTCGCCGAGATTGACTGCCAGATCCATCGGGAAATTGGTCACGTCATGATTGCGTGACTCACCGAAGCTCAGACCGCTGTCCTGCTGCTCGCTAAGACGCTCGTCGATCGGGTAGTTTTCGAAGACGATGATGCTGTCGAACAAGCCCTGCCCGCCCAGCCCCGACCAGCGCTGAATGTCCGCCAACGGTGCATGGGAAAACTCGCGAATATCGGTGTTGTATGCCTGCAGTTGCTGCAGCCACTGATCCAGCGGCTGTTCCGGCCGCAAGGTCTGGATCACCGGCAAGGTGTTGATGAACAGGCCAAGAATATTGTCGGCGTTGGCCAAACCGGCCGGGCGACCGGAAACGGTCGCGCCAAATACCACGGTGTTCTGCCCGGTAAAGCGTTGCAGCAACAGCAACCACGCCCCCTGAATCAACGTGTTCGGGGTGATTTGCAAGGCACGACAAGCCTGCTGCAAACGCGCGGTTTGCGCCGCGTCCCACCGTGAATAAATCGCCTTGTGCCCCGGCAGTTCCTCGACATGCCGCGGGAACATCGCCTGATTCAGCGACGTCGCCTGCTCCAGCGGTTCGAGGCGACTGCGCCAGAAACTTTCCAGCGAACCCTGATCCTGACGTTGCAGCCACTCGATGAATTCACGATAGCGACCATTACGGCCCTGCACCTGGCCGTGGCTGTAGAACTGCATGACTTCGCCGAACAACCGCGAACTGCTCCAGCCATCCATCAGGATGTGATGGCAGGTCCAGATCATCTGGTAGCGATCGTCTTCCAGACGCAGTAGCAAGACGCGCTGCAATGGCGCCTGACTGAGGTCGAAACCGGCCAGATAATCGGCGGTCGCTCGTTCGGTGACGGCGGCTTCATTGATGTCTCGCACGCGCCAGTCTTCCACCGTCAGTTGCAACTCCACCTGACGATGGACGATCTGCACCGGGGTATTCGAGCCTTCCGGGAAGTGGAAACTGGTGCGCAAAATGTCTTCGCGGCCGATCACGTATTGCCACGCCTGTGCAAAGCGTTCGGTGTCCAGACCGTGCACCGGCAGGCTGATCTGGTTGATGTACAAACCGGAACTGTCGTCGGCCAAGGTGTGGAACAACATGCCGTCCTGCATCGGCGACAGTGGGTAAATATCCTCCACCTGCGCCACGGGCACCGGCAGACGATCCAGCTGCGGCTGGGTCAGACGCGCCAGCGGGAAGTCGGACGGCGTCAGGCCCAAGTGCTCCTGGGTGCAGCAATGCTCAATCAATTGCTCCAGCGCTACCGCGTAGGCATCGGCCAGTTGCTGAATCACCGCTTCGTCGAAGACATCGCGGCTGAACGTCCAGTCCAGCGACAACTGTCCGTTGAACACCCGGCCATCAATGGTCAGCCAGTTGCTCAAGGCGACGTCGTCGCCGTGCCCGGCCCCGCTGCCCTCTTCGCTCGGCACAAACAGTGCCTGCTCATCGAAGCTCTGGTCGAACTGGCCGAGGTAGTTGAAGGTGATCCGCGCTTGCGGCAATTGCGCCAAACGTTGCTGGACAGCGTCCGTACCGAGGTAGCGCAACACGCCATAGCCCAGACCTTTTTCCGGCACCGCGCGCAGTTGTTCCTTGATGCGTTTGATCGCTTCGGCTGGCTGTTTCGCCGGGGTCAGCAACACCGGGAACAGGCTGGTGAACCAGCCCACCGTGCGGCTCAGGTCGACGCCATCGAACAGCTCTTCGCGACCATGCCCCTCAAGCTGCACCAGACACGCCGGCTGCGCCGTCCACTGGCAAATCACTTGCGCCAGGGCGCTGAGCAACAGGTCATTGACCTGCGTGCGATACGCCGACGGCGCCTGCTTGAGCAGACGATGGGTCTGCTCGGCATCCAGACGCGTATTGACCGAACGACCATGCACCGACGCCTGACTGCCCTGAGGACGACTGCGCGGCAACTCCGGCAAGGCCTGATCGAGTTGACGGCTCCAGTAGTCGAGTTCCTTGTTCAGCGTTTCGCTGTGCGCGTAAGCCTGCAAATGCTCGGCCCAGGTTTTGAACGCCGTGGATTTTGCCGGCAGCGTCACCGGTTGATTGGCACTGAGCTGACGATAAGCATTCTGCAAATCTTCCAGCAGCACGCGCCACGACACACCGTCCATCACCAGGTGATGGATCGCCAGGTGCAGACGTTCGCTGCCGTCCTGCACGGCAATCAATGTGCAGCGCAACAACGGGCCGTTTTGCAGATCGAGACTGCGTTGGGCCTGATCGGCGATGGCGACGATTTCGTCAGCGCCCTCGGCTGAGCGTTGCCAGATTTCCGACACCTGCTCGGTCGGCGCCTGATGGCTGGCCTGCCAGGCGCCATTGCTCGCCTGCACAAAGCGCAGACGCAAAGCGTCGTGATGCGCCACTACATTTGCGAGGGCTTGCTGCAAGTGCGCGACGTTCAGCGCCTCGCGCGGCGTTAGCATCACCGACTGGTTCCAGTGCTCGCGGTGCGGAATATCACTGGCGAAGAACCACTGCTGCATCGGCACCAGCGGACTGTCGCCGGTGACCGGGCCTTGGTCGATCACCGCATCCTCAGTCGCCGTGGCCACGCGCGCCAGCGCTTGAATGTTCTGATGCAAAAACAGGTCTTTCGGCGTCAGGCCTATGCCCTGCTGTCGGGCGCGGCTGACCACTTGAATCGAGTTGATCGAGTCGCCACCGAGGGCGAAGAAATTGTCTGCCGTACCGACTTGAGCCACGCCGAGCACCGCTTGCCAGATCTGCGCCAGCGCTGTTTCGATCGCATTGATCGGCGCGACGAAAGCTTGCTGGGCTTCAGCCACGTCAGGTGCCGGCAGTGCCTTGCGGTCGAGCTTGCCATTGGGGCTCAGCGGCATGCTTTGCAGCAGGGTCAAGTGCGCAGGCACCATGTGTTCCGGCAGGGTCTGGCGTAAATGCGCCTGCAAGGTTTCGCGCATTGACGGCCAGTCCGTCGCGTCAAATTCCGTGGCGACGACATAACCACTGAGGACTTTGCCGCTGCGGCTGTCCTGCGCGACGACCACCGCTTCACGCACGGAGTCATGTTCCAGCAGGCGCGCTTCGATTTCGCCCAGCTCGATACGGAAACCACGGATTTTCACCTGATGGTCGATGCGACCGATGTAATCGATCACACCGTTCGGGCGATAGCGCGCCAGATCGCCGGTGCGATACAGGCGCTCGCCGGCCACGAACGGACTGGCAACGAAGCGTTCGGCGGTCAATTCCGGGCGACGGTGGTAGCCGCGCGCCAGGCCTTGGCCGCTGAGGTACAGCTCGCCGTTGACGCCGCTCGGCACCGGATTGAGTTCGGCGTCGAGAATGTAGGTCATCAGGTTGGCAATCGGTTCGCCGATCGGCACCGCATCGCGACCTTCATCGCGGCAGGTCCAATGGGTCACGTCGATGGCCGCTTCGGTCGGGCCGTAGAGGTTATACAAACCGGCATTCGGCAACTTGGCGAAAACCTGTTGCTGCGCATCGACCGGCAGCGCTTCACCGCTGCAAACGATGCGGGTCAGGCTGGTGCAGCGGCTGACATTGGCATCGAGGACAAACGCTTGCAGCATCGACGGCACGAAATGCAGGGTAGTGATCGCTTCGCGCTCGATCAGGCTGACCAGTTTCGCCGGATCACGATGGTCGCCCGGTGCCGCGACGACCAGACGTACGCCGGTCATCAACGGCCAGAAAAACTCCCACACCGACACGTCAAAACTGAACGGCGTCTTTTGCAGCACACTGTCGCCAGCGCGCAGCTCATAGGCCTGTTGCATCCAGCATAAACGGTTAGTCAGCGCGCCGTGGCTGTTGCCGGCGCCTTTGGGCTTGCCGGTAGAGCCGGAGGTGTAAATCACGTACGCCAGATTGTGCGCGGTCAGCGCCGGCGTCGGATTGCTTGATGCGGCGTCGCCCAGCCACGCGTCATCGGCGTCGAGCAACAGCGTCTGCAGGCGATCGGGAATCGGCAAGGTGTCGAGCAGCGCCTGCTGCGTCAGCAGCCACTGAATGCCGCTGTCATCGATCATGTACGCCAGACGTTCGGTCGGGTACTCCGGATCCAGCGGCACGTAAGCGCCACCAGCCTTGAGAATGGCTAACAAGCCAATAACCATTTCCAGACTGCGATGCGCCGAAATACCCACCAGCACATCCGGGCCGATGCCCCGTGCGATCAAGGCATGGGCCAAACGGTTGGCCCGCTCGTTCAGCTCACGGAAAGTCAGTGATTGCCCTTCAAACACCAGCGCCAGCGCGTGCGGATCCCGCTCGACCTGTGCTTCGATCAGATGATGCACCGGCTGCTGATTCGGGTAGTCGGCAAACGTGTGGTTCCAGTCCTCGACGATCACTCGGCGCTGCGCCGCGTCGAGCAGCGGCAGTTCGCCAATGCGTCGGGTCGGCTGCGCGACGATAGCGCGCAGCAGGTTGAGGAAATGTTCGCCGAGACGAGCGATGGTCGAAGGTTCGAACAGATCGCTGGCATACGACAGCGCCGCACTGATGCCTTCATCGAACTCGAAGGTGTCCAGCGTCAGGTCGAACTGCGCGGTGCCGGCGTCCCAGGTCAGTTCTTCGAGGCTCAGGCCTGGCAACGTCGAAACGGCGCGACGCGCATCGCTGGCATGGTTGAACATCACCTGGAACAACGGTGTATGACTCAGGTTACGAGCGGGTGCGAGCAATTCCACCAACTGCTCGAATGGCAGATCCTGATGCGCCTGCGCGCCCAATGCGCGCTGTTTGACCTGTTCAAGCAACTGGTCGAAACGCAGGTTGCCGTCGATGTCAGCCTTGAGCACTTGAGTGTTGACGAAGAAGCCCAGCAGGCGCTCGGTCTCGACCCGGTTACGGTTAGCGATCGGTACGCCGACGCGAATATCGTTTTGCCCGGTGTAGCGATGCAATAGGGTCTGGAAGCTCGCCAACAACAGCATGAACAGCGTGGTGTTGCGCTCTTTTGCCAGACGCTTGAGGCCTTCAGCCAGCGCCGGTTCCAGGCTGATCGGCAGACGCGCACCGCGATAGCTTTGCTGCGCCGGACGCGGATGATCGGTGGCCAGTTCGAGAATCGGCTGTTCGCCGCCCAACTGCGCCGTCCAGTAATCCAGTTGCCGTTGCTGCTCCCCCGCCTCCAGCCATTGCCGCTGCCAGTGGCCATAATCGGCGTACTGGATCGGCAACGGCGTCAGCGCAGCCGGTTGACCCTGACTGAAACCGGCGTACAACTGCATCAGATCATCGACCATGATTTGCATCGACCAGGCATCAGAAACAATGTGGTGTTGGGTCAGGATCAGCACATGGTCGTCAGCTGCCAATTGCAGGAGTTTGACCCGCAGCAGCGGCCCACGCTGCAAATCGAACAGTTGCCGGGTTTCGGCTTCAATCAACCCGCGCAGGCCTTGCGCGTCGAGCGCGGCATCGACCGCTGCAAGCGCAATGGTCACGGCAGCAGCATCTTCGATCACTTGCACCGGACGTTCGTTGTCCAGCACGAAGCGGGTGCGCAAACTTTCGTGACGCTCGACCAGCGCATCGAAACTCTGCTGCAACGCCGCTGGATCCAGTGCGCCGCGCAAGCGCAGCGCCGCCGGGATGTGATAAGCGCTGCTGGTCGGATCCAGTTGCCAGAGGAACCACTGCCGCTGTTGCGCGAAAGACAAGGCCAGCGGCTGTTCTCGCGGAACGCGGCTGATCACCGATTCCTGCTCGGTCGACGCCGAGTCCATCGCTTGGACAAACCCTTGCAGACTGTTGTGGGCGAACAGCAGGCGCAACGGCACTTGAATCTCGAGTTGCTGGCGGATGCGCGACACCACTTGCGTGGCCAGCAACGAATGACCGCCCAATTCGAAGAAGTTGTCGCTCAGACCAACGCGCTCGACCTTGAGAATCTCGGCCCAGATCGCCGCTACCGCCTGTTGCACCGGCGTCTCTGGCGCCACATAGGTTTTGCGCCATTGACTGGCATCGGGTTTGGGCAACTGTTTGCGATCGAGCTTGCCGTTCGGCGTCCGCGGGAACCGCGCCAGCAGCACCATGTGCGCCGGCACCATGTAATCCGGCAGATTGATCTTGAGGCGTGCATTGAGGCTGTCGCGCAAACGGCTTTGTGCGTCGGCATCCAGTGTGTTGAGGTCGGCGGCCGGCACAACGTAAGCCACCAGCGCCTGACCACCCGGAGCATCCTGGGCCAGCACGGCGGCTTCGCGCACGGCGTCCTGTTCGAGCAGGCGCGCTTCGATCTCGCCCAATTCAATGCGGAAGCCACGGATTTTCACTTGATGGTCGATGCGGCCAAGGTATTCGATGATGCCGTCGGCACGCTGCCGTGCGAGGTCGCCGGTGCGGTACAGACGCTCGCCCGTCGCGGCATATGGATGCGGTACGAAACGTTCGGCCGTCAGCGCCGGTCGCTGAAAGTAACCGCGCGCCAGACCTTCACCGCCGATCAGCAACTCACCGGCCACGCCATAAGGCACCGGCAGCAAATCGGCGCCGACGATGTACAGCGAGGTGTTGTCGATCGGCCCGCCCAGCCACGGTTGTGCATCTTGCGAGCGCAGCGGATGCAACGCCGACCAGATCGTGGTTTCGGTCGGTCCGTAGAGGTTCCACACTTCACCGCCGAGGGCGAGCATGCGCACCGCCAGTTCCTGAGGCAGCGCTTCACCGCCGCACAGGCACTTGCAACCGCGCAGTTGCGCGGCGTTTTCGTTGTCGAGCAGCATGCGCCAGGTCGACGGTGTTGCTTGCACCACGTTGACCTGCTCGGCAGCAATCAGCGCCAGCACCGCGTACGGATCCTGCGCGACCTCCTGCCCGGTCAGGACAATGCAGGCGCCAACCATCAGTGGCACATAGATTTCCAGGCCAAAAATATCGAAGGAGAACGTGGTCAACGACAGCGCGCGATCCTGCGCCACCATGCCCGGCGCCTTGGCCATGCTGGCGACGAAATTGGTCAACGCAGCGTGGCGAACCATCACGCCTTTCGGCTGGCCGGTCGAGCCGGAGGTATAGATCGCGTAGGCCAGATGTTCGCCGTGCAGACGTGTCGGCAGATCCTCGCCGGCAAAGCCGTCGAGCCAATCGCTCTGTTGATCCAGCACCAGCGTGGTGAGCGAGTCCGGCACGGGCAACTGGCTGAGCAGCGAGCTCTGCGTCAACAGCAAATCGATGCCGCTGTCGTCGATCATGTACGCCAGACGATCCTGCGGGAACGCCGGATCCAGCGGCAGGTAGGCGCCGCCCGCCTTGAGGATCGCCAGCAGGCCTAACAGCATGTGCGGACTGCGCTCGACCGAAATGCCGACCAGCACATCCGGCGCCACACCGAGGGTTTGCAGCTTGCGCGCCAACTGATTGGCCCGGGCATTGAGCTGGCCGTAGTTCAAGCGCTGGCCATCAATCACCAGCGCCGGGGCATCGGGGGTGCGCGCCGCTTGCGCTTCAAACAGCTGATGAACGAAGCCTTTTTCAGGTGCCGGCGCGACGCTGCGGTTACCGTCGTTGAGCTGCGCTTGATACTCGGCGGCGCTCAGCAGCGGCAGCTCGCCGATGGACTGGCCAGGATTGGTGACAATCCCGCGCAACAGGTTCTGCCAATGCCCGGCCATGCGCGCAACGGTGTCGGCGCCAAACAGGTCGGTGGCGTAGATCAGCGCCGCCGACAGGCCGTCGCTGTGCTCGACGGTTTCCAGGGTCAGATCGAACTGCGCGCTGTGGCTGTCCCAACGCAAACCCTCGACTTTCAAACCGCCCACCGGCGCTGCAGTCGACAGGCCTTGGGTCTGGTGATTGAACATCACCTGGAACAGCGGACTGTGACTGAGGTTGCGCTCGGGTTGCAGCGCTTCGACCAATTGCTCGAACGGCAGATCCTGATGCGCCTGCGCGCCCAGCGCAGTCTGCTTGACCTGCTGCAGCAATGCGCTGAACGCGTCCTGACTGTCGACCTCGCTCTTGAGTACTTGAGTGTTGACGAAAAAGCCGATCAGGCGCTCGGTTTCCACCCGATTACGGTTGGCCGTCGGCACACCGACGCGGATGTCGTTCTGACCGCTGTAGCGATGCAGCAAAGCCTGGAACGAGGCCAGCAGGATCATGAACAGACTGACCCCTTCGCGCTGCGCCATCTGTTTGAGGCCGCTGACCAACGCCGCGTCGATCTGCAGTTCCAGACGGGCACCGCGATAACTCATGACCGCCGGGCGGGCAAAATCAGTTGGCAATTCGAGTACCGGTTGCTGACCGCCGAGGCGCGCGATCCAGTATTCGAGTTGACGCTCCCGCTCGCCCGCCTCCATCCAGTGGCGCTGCCAGATCGCATAGTCGGCGTACTGGATCGGCAACTCGGGCAACACCGGCGCCTGCCCTTGAATGAACGCGGCGTAACCTTTGACCAGTTCCTCAACCATCACCTGCATCGACCAGCCATCGGAGACGATGTGGTGCAAGGTCACGATCAGCACATGATCGTCGGGTGCCAGTTGCAGCAGACGTGTGCGCAGCAACGACCCTTGTTGCAGGTCGAACAGTTGGCGGGTTTCTTCTTCGATCAAGTGGCGCAGTTGCGTGTCGTCCGGCCTCTGCGCCAGCACTTGCGCTTGCAGCTGCACTGGCGAAACCGCGTGGACTTGCTGCACAGCGTGCTCGCCGTTGAGCACGAAGGTGGTGCGCAGACTGTCGTGGCGCGCCACCAGCGCATTGAAACTTTTCTCCAGTGCAGCGACGTCCAGCGGCCCGCGCAAACGCAGGGCCGTGGGCATGTGGTACGCAGCACTGTCGGGATCCAGCTGCCACAGGAACCATTGGCGTTCCTGGGCGAAAGACAACGACAAGGTGTCGAACTCGGCACTGACAGGCGGAATCGGCAGGTTCGCCGGGGAAACGTCCTCTTCGAGCATTTTCTGCAAGTACAGGCGACGTTTTTCCAGCGGCAGCGTTATGAAGCGCCTGGCAATACGTTGTGCGACAGCGGTGTCCATCAAACCTCCTCAAATTCATCAAGCAGCGCTTCAAGCTTGCTCAATTTCGACGTGCTCATTTGCTCGCCGGACTGCTCGAGTTGCGCGACAAACGCACCCAGCACCGGGAATTGGAATATCAGTTGGGGCGTCAGCTTCAGGCCCAGTTCGAGTTGCAGGCGCGAGACCACATTGACCACCAGCAGTGAGTGCCCGCCGAGTTCAAAGAAGTCGTCAGCCAGCCCGACCTGGTCGATTTTCAGTACGTCCTGCCAGATCACCGCGACCTTGCATTCCAGCTCGCTCTGCGGCGCCAGATAAACCGACTGATGCGCGCGAGTGTCCGGTGCTGGCAAGGCCTTGCGATCGAGTTTGCCGTTAGGCGTCAGCGGCAATTGGTCAAGGAAGATCAGGTGGGTCGGCACCATGAAATCCGGTACCTGCCGGGCCAATTGCGCTTTGAGTTGTTCGGCCAGAGGCGCCGCGTCGAGGCTGTTGTCGTGGCTGACCAGATACGCGACCAGGTTCGGCCCGCTCAGTTCTTCCCGCGCCAGCACTACCGCATCACGCACTTCAGGCAGCGCTTGCAAGCGCGCTTCGATTTCACCGAGTTCGATGCGCAGACCGCGAATCTTCACTTGATGGTCGATACGACCGATGTATTCGATCACGCCGTCTTCGGCATAACGCGCCAGGTCGCCGGTGCGGTACAGACGACCGCCAAAACCGGCGAACGGATCAGGAATAAAGCGTTCGGCAGTCAGTGCACCGCGCTGGTGATAACCACGGGCCAGAGAATCACCGGCGATGTACAACTCACCCGTCGCACCGATGGCGCAAGGTTGCAGCGCCGCGTCCAGCACGTAGGTGCGCACGTTGTTGATCGGGCGCCCGATCGGCATGATTCGCGCGTCGTCTGCGACCGTGCGCGGCACCGTGTGGCTGCTGGTGTCGATGGTCGCTTCGGTCGGGCCGTAGAGATTGCGCAACTCACCGTCGAACAGCGCCATCACTTCACGTGAAAGGTGCGCACTGAGCGCCTCGCCACCGCACAGCAACAGCCGCAACGAGGTCAGTTGTTCACGGCTCGCCAGCGGCAACAGCGCCTGCAACAGCGACGGCGCCATTTGCAGCACGCTGATGCGCAGTCGCGCGACGTCGGCCCACAGCGTGGTCAGGTCGAGATTGAATTGCGCCGAGGCCAGCACCAGTTGCGCGCCGTTCATCAGTGGCAGCCAGAATTCCCAGACCGACGCATCGAAGCTGATCGCGGTTTTTTGCAACACGCGATCCGCAGGCGTCAGTTGCAGGCATTCCTGCATCCACTGCATGTGGTTGCTCAGGCCGCCATGGCGCAGGGTCACGCCCTTCGGCTGGCCGGTGGAGCCGGAGGTGTAGATCACGTAGGCGAGGTTGTGCTCATCGATCAGCACCTGCGGATCGCGCTCGCTGTAAGCATCCAGCCAATGCGCCGGCTGATCGAGCAACAGCGTGGTCACTGCGACATCGGCAAAACGTGGTTGCAGACTGGTTTCAGTCAGCAGCAGGACAATGCCGCTGTCCTCGATCATGTAGGTCAGACGATCCTGCGGATACGCCGGATCCAGCGGCACATAGGCGCCGCCAGCCTTGAGAATCGCCAGCAAGCCGACCACCATTTGCACGCCACGCGACATCGCCAGACCGACCAATACGTCGGGGCCGACGCCGCGCTCGATCAAGGCATGGGCCAAACGGTTGGCCTGGGCATTGAGTTGCGCATACGTCAGCGTGGTCTGCTCGGTCACCAGCGCCACGGCATTCGGCGTCAACCGTGCCTGCGCTTCGATGCATTGCTGCACCTGATGGCGCTCGGCCGTCGCGACAGCCGTGGCATTCCAGTCGCGCAACAACAGCGTGCGCGTGACATCGCCCAGCAAGTCGATCTCGCCAAGGCTGCGGCCGGCCGGCGCGCTCACCATCTGCGCGAGCACGTGTGCCACCTGCTCAGCCAGGCGCTCGACGGTGTGTGTAGGGAAAGCAGCGTGGGCATAAGTAAAGTGCAGACTCAGGGTGTCATTGTGATTAACGGCCAGGGTCAACGGGAAATTAGTCTGTTCCTGATTGTCCACGGTGCCGAAGCTCAACCCCGACGGTGCCTGCGCTTGCAACGCGTCCGACAACGGGTAGTTTTCGAACACCAGCAAGGTGTCGAACAAGCCCTCGCCGCCCTGCCCGGCCCAGCGCTGAATCTCGAACAGCGGCGTGTGCTCGTGCTCGCGCAGGGCGACGTTTTGCGCCTGCACCTGTTGCAACAAGGCAGACACCGTTTGCTCCGGCCGAGGGCTGGCGATGACCGGCAAGGTGTTGATGAACAGGCCGATCTGCTGCTCGATGCCTTTGAGCTCGGTCGGCCGTCCGGACACGGTCGCACCGAAAGCCACGGTGGCATGCCCGGTGTAGTGCTGCAGCAGCATCAGCCAGGCGGCCTGGACGACGGTGTTGAGGGTGACTTTCTGCGTACGCGCAAATTCACTCAGGGCTTGGGTCTGCACCTTGTCCAACCAGTGGTAGTGACTGGCGTGGCTGCTGGCGAACGCCGCTTCGTCAACACCGAAACGGGTTTCGGCGAGACGGGTCGGCGCCTCGAACGAGCGCAGTTGCTCCAGCCAGAACGCTTCACTGACCTTGGCATCGCGCCCTTGCAGCCAACTGATGTAGTCGCGGTAGCGCCCGGCCTGACGCGGCAAGGCCTGGCCGTCATAACGCTGCAGCACTTCGCCGAGCAACTGCGAATTGCTCCAGCCATCCATCAGGATGTGGTGATGGGTGTAAATCAGGTGATAACGCTGCGCGCCGGTCTGCACCAGCACTAGACGCAACAACGGTGCGCAGGCCAGATCAAAGCCCTGCGCCAGCTCTGCCGAAGCCAATTCAGCGAGTGCTGACGTGACATCGGCGCGAGCGCTCCAGTCCAGCGACGTGAAGGGCACGCGCACTTGCTTGTGCACCACTTGCAGCGGGCGCTCGCTGCCCTGCCAGATAAAGCTGCTGCGCAGAATATCGTGGGCATCGACGGCGGCCTGCCAGGCATTTTCGAAACGTTGTGGATCGAGGCCTTCGATGTCCAGGCACATCTGGTTGATGTAATGCCCGCTACCGTTTTCATAGAGGCTGTGGAACAACATGCCCTGCTGCATCGGCGCCAACGGATAGATGTCATCCACCGCACGCGCCGGCAGTGCCAGACCATCAAGCTGCGCCTGAGTGAAGTCGGCCAACGGGAAGTCCGACGGCGTCATGCCCTGATTGCTCGGCTCGCAGCAATGCGCGATCAACAGCGCCAGTTCAGCGGCATAGTCATCGGCCAGTTGCTGGATCAGCGCCGGATCGAACTGCTGACGACTGAACGTCCAGCCCAGATTCAACGCACCGTCGAACACCTGACCATTGAGGGTCAGCCAGTTGCCGAGTGAGGTCAGTGGGCTCTGCTCGTCGCCGGCGCCTTCGCTGGCCGGGCTGAACAACGCACCCTGCGCTTCATCGAAACTGCCGTCGAACTGGCCCAGGTAGTTAAAGGTGATGCGCGGTTGCGGCAGCGCCTGCAACGCTGCACGAGTGGCGTCGTCACCGAGAAAACGCAGCGCACCGAAACCGACGCCTTTATCGGGAATCGCGCGCAAGCCCTGCTTGATCGACTTGATCGAATCGGCGAGGTCAGCCGCCGGGGTCAATTTCACCGGGAACATACTGGTGAACCAACCGACGGTGCGGGTCAGATCGATGTTGGTGAACAATTCTTCGCGGCCATGGCCTTCCAGCTCGATCAAGGTGCTGGCGTGCCCGCTCCAGCGGCAAATCACCCGCGCCAGCGCGGTCAGCAACAGGTCGTTGACCTGCGTGCGATACGCCGCCGGGGCTTCTTGCAACAGTTGCCGGGTCAGCTGCTTGTCCAGTCGCGTATCGACGGTGACGGCCTGACTATTGAGCGCGCCCGCCTCTGGATCAAGGCACGGCAAGTCGCCTTGCACATCGCTCAACTGCGCCTGCCAGTAAGCCAATTGTTCCTGCAGTTCGGCACTGCGGGCGTGAGCCTGCAACTGTTCGGCGAAGGCTTTGACCGAACTGGTCTTGGCCGGCAGTTGCACAGCCTGCCCGGCGTGCAGTTGGTTGTAAGCGGTTTGCAGATCGTCGAACAGAATCCGCCACGACACGCCATCCACCGCCAGGTGATGGATCACCAACAACAGCCGTTGAGTACCATCGACGAGGTTCGCCAACACCCCGCGCAGCAACGGCCCGGCTTGCAGATCCAGACTGCGCTGGGCCTGATTGGCCAGGGTTTCCAGCGCCGCTGCATCGGCGACTTCGCGCACCCACAGCAGGTTTTCCGACGCCGTTTGACGGTACTCGGCGCGCCAGCCTTCAGCGCTTTCCCCAAACGACAGACGCAAGGCATCGTGATGCTCCACCAGTGCCTGCAAGGCTTGTTCGACAAGCCCGGCTTGCAACGCGCTGGCCGGTTTCAGCAGTACCGACTGGTTGTAGTGGTGACGCTCGGGAATCGCCTCGGCGAAGAACGCTTGCTGGATCGGCAACAGCAACGCAGCGCCCTGAACCGGGGCCTGATCGATTGCTTGCTGGTCAGTGCCGGTCTGCGCCACCGAAGCCAGCGCCTGTACGGTCTGATGCTGGAACAGATCTTTCGGCGAGAAACGAATGCCCGCCGCGCGTGCACGACTGACCACCTGAATGGAGATGATCGAGTCGCCGCCGAGTTCGAAGAAGTTATCGCTGAGGCCGACACGCTCGAGTTTCAGTACGTCCTGCCAGATCGCCGCGATCTGTTGCTCCAGCTCGCTTTGCGGCGCCACGTAATCCTGCTGAACTTGACTGGCGTCCGCTGGCGGCAGCGCTTTGCGGTCGAGCTTGCCGTTGGCGGTG
>Ga0160445_100135_pt1 | contig 64427 bp, 55 predicted proteins | sample HID1972M_E1MG_FD_108215 | JGI IMG/M metagenome (GOLD analysis project Ga0160445, IMG submission 108215) | Enriched pill bug-associated microbial communities from UW Madison campus, WI, USA - HID1972M_E1 MG | ecosystem: Host-associated > Arthropoda: Insects > Digestive system > Unclassified ... | reverse complement strand
CTGTATTAAAGGTTGGTGAAAAAGGTGCTATTGTAGCTTTAGCATATGGTGTAGAAGGATTTAGTCCGAGCAAACACAGTGTTAAACAAGACGGTTCTCCATTAAAAGTTGATGATACTGAACAATTCAAAATCATTGAATTTAATAAAGATGCGAAACGTATTGTGATCTCTCATTCTCGTATATGGGAAGACGAACGTGCTGAAGCTCGTGTTGAAGAATTCAATGCACGTAAAAAAGAGGCTAAAGCATCTTCAGGAGCTGTTAAAAAAGTAAAAGATTCAGTTGAAAAATCTACTTTAGGTGACTTAGATGTTCTTGCTAAATTGAAAAAACAAATGGAAGGCGATGAGAACGCTAAATAATCTGGAAACAGATTACCGTTTTATTTAATATAAAACAGGGTGCTACATAATTGTAGCACCCTGTTTGTTTTCAACAGTTTTTTTCCTCTCACTGCTTTATTTCTTTAGTACAATATGGTGTCGTAAACTACATGGCTTCAATTATATAAGTTTCCGATTTATCCTGGCCATCTTGCAGATTGTCTAACCGATTTTTTACGCTACAATAACCCGTAATACCACGATATAATAAAGCGCTTCCCAATACGAGTTCCCAAACTGCATTAGATGGTTTCGAAAAAGTATCTTTCATTCCTCTCCAAACCATAAAACTTCCTGTAGCAGCTGAAACAATTCTTTCGGATGTACTTATATTAACATTTTCTGTAGATTGTATTACCACATCAACTACTGAATCAATTATTTTATTTAAATCATTCTTCATAACATTATAAATTAGACATTTTTTATGCGGTTCAAATTATATTAAACTACTCTAATTCTATAACATTCTTAATTGCCTCTTGTTTGCTGTTAATAAATAAACTATCGTTCATTTTAGTAACAGCAAAATATGTTTAGCAAGAAATCCTTATTATACCATTTGATAGAGTATTATTAAATTAATGGACTGTTTTTTGCGTCACTCTTAATATACAAAATCTTATTTAACCACTTTTAAAATAAAAATCATGGAAAAGTCCATTATAAGTATAATTTTAGGTGTTTTTATATTGCTCTTTATGGGAGCCTGCTTAGGTGAACGAACCCTTAAGGATAATGACAGTACAGATCAAAGTACAACTGCCGATGTAGATTCTATGTCAACAGTTCCTGATGATGCCATGTGTTTTCTAAAATTGGATGGAACAAAGCATCAAGATTCCACCTATGTGTATATTCGATTGAAGGGAGATTCAGTAAGTGGAATACATCATTGGGTTCCAGATATGAAAGATGCACGTAGAGGAGTAATCACAGGCACAAAGCGTGGTGATACAATTGATGTAGTTTGGAACTTCATGCAAGAAGGGATTAGTGATACATTGCATACGGTATTTCTTTTAGAAAATGGTTACTTGAAACAACAGCCTTATGCCGTTACAAAAGACGGCAGGCAAGTTTGGGACAGGAATGCACCATTTCAAATCACTTATAAGCCTACAACTTGTCCTAAATTTGAATAATGATTTGTTTTATTATTCGATATCTACAGCCTTAACCCTTTTATCTTTACAAAGAGATTCAGTGATCAATTTCAAGTGCTTGGAATTAGCTAACGTTATTTCGAGGACGGAGGTTCCATCGTCTTTCCGATCTAATGAAAAATGGCTTAATTCAAATTCCTTGTTTTGCAAAATATCATTCAAAACCAAACCGGTATCTTCTGCAGAAGATATTTGAATCAGTAATTTCTTACTTCCTTTTTTTGAAAATAATAAAGTTTCAACCGGTTGTAAAAGCCATAAAATTGTTATAGCTATACCTGTTGTTACTAAACCTGCAAGAAACATCCCACTTCCTACCGCTAAACCAATAGCAGCAACGGTCCACAAACCAGATGCAGTAGTAAGACCACGAATGACTCCATGACGCAAAAATATAATCATACCAGCACCTAGAAAACCAATACCGCTCACTACCTGTGCAGCAACTCTTGAAGGGTCTAAGCTAACGCTTTCATGTTTTAAAATATCCTCAAAACCATAGGCAGATACAATCATATATAACGCAGCCCCAACCGCAACCATCATGTGGGTTCGCATTCCTGCAGCCCACTCCTTTCTTTCACGTTCTATACCAATTATAGCACCGCATAGCGCAGCACAACATAAACGAATAATAATTTCGTAATTTTCAATCATGAAGATATCTTAATAAAAATAGTAGAGTCTTTGTTAAACAGTAGCATTAATTAAAAGTTTTAATGTTTTTTTTCATTCCTATTTTTTCATTTACTTTGCTATTCATGAATTTACACAACTTCTTAGAAATAACGTCGGTAATTTTTGGTACACTTTACTTGCTCTTAATGGTTAGAGAAAATATCTGGTGCTGGATTTTTGGAATCCTTGCATCATCTATCACGGTATACTTATATGTACATGTAACTCTTTATTTAGAAGCTGGTTTAAACTTCTATTATATTCTTGCTGGTTTTTATGGTTGGATTTATTGGGCACAACATCGAAATAAAAGCATAAGCAAAAGCGATAGTAAAACACCAATTTTAACTTGGACAACTACTAATCATGTTATAGTTATCATTTCATGTGGAGTATTAAGCGTAATTTTAGGCTACATAATGCATACCTATACCAATTCAGAACGGCCGTATATTGATGCTACCCTTACTGTTTTCAGTTTTGTGGCAACTTACATGGAAGCTAAAAAGGTATTATCAACTTGGTACTATTGGTTTATTTTAAACGCAACATCTATTTTTTTACAGGTTGACAGAGGCTTGTACTTCTTTGCGGTCCTTTCAATTTTTTATACAATTATGTGTGTATATGGCTACAAGCGTTGGCACGGAACACTCCTGCAGCAAAATTCTGTAGAATAGCAAAATCCCAGAATTAAGGATTCTGGGATTTTTAATCTGTTGCCTGTAGCTTTCTTGACGCTATTTCTATTTCGAATTAAATGAACTCATTAATTCGAAATATTTGCTAGATCTAGTTGTAAACCAAATCTAGCAATCTCCTTATTGTACTTATGTACAAGCAAATTACTGTACTGGTAAATTATCTTTTTTATAGCTTTCTTGATGAACTGATCCTACTGCTCTACCAGACGGATCGTTTTGGTTTAGGAAAGATGCATCCCATGCCAATGCTTCAGGAGTACTACAAGCTACTGATGGTACAGAAGGTACTGTTCTTGCAGCTGAATCAGAAGGGAAATGTTCTTGAAATATACTTCTGTACAAATATTCTTCTTTGTTTCTAGGAGGGTTAATTGGAAATCTTTTTTCAGAATCGGCTAATTCCTGATCACTAACCTTGGCTTCAGCTTGTTCCTTCAGAGTATCAATCCAACTGTATCCTACCCCATCAGAAAATTGTTCTTTTTGACGCCAAGCAATGCTTTCTGGCAAAAAGTCTTCAAATGCTTTTCGAAGAATCCATTTTTCGATACGTCCGTTTTTGATCATCTTATCTTTAGGATTTATACGCATAGCAATATCTATAAAATCCTTATCAAGAAAAGGAACTCTTCCTTCAATACCCCAGGCAGCTAATGATTTGTTTGCCCTTAAACAATCATAAAGATGCAGTTTACCCATCTTTCTAACAGTTTCCTCATGAAATCTCTCAGCATCAGGAGCCTTATGAAAATATAAATACCCGCCAAACAATTCATCAGAACCTTCACCGGAAAGAACCATTTTTATCCCCATAGATTTAATTACCCGTGCCAACAAATACATAGGTGTTGATGCACGAATAGTAGTTACATCATATGTTTCTAAATGATAAATAACATCACGAATTGCATCCAGTCCTTCTTGAATACTAAAATTAATTTCATGATGGATTGTCCCGATATGATCTGCAGCTTTTCTTGCAGCAATTAAATCAGGTGACCCATTCAATCCAACTGCAAATGAATGCAACTGCGGATACCATGCATTCTCTTGATCGTTTGATTCAACGCGCTTAGAGGCAAATAATTTAGTAACCGCTGCAATTATAGATGAATCCAATCCTCCCGACAATAAAACACCATAAGGAACATCTGACATGAGTTGACGATGTACAGCAGACTCCAACCCCTTTCGCAAAGTTTCAATATCAGATTCGTTATCTTTTATATTTTCAAACGACTCCCAATCACGTTTGTACCAAGATTGAAAATGCTGTCCATCTTTACTATAAATATAATGACCGGGCTTAAAGGTCTCAATCGTTGAGCAGACACCTTCTAATGCTTTCAGTTCAGAAGCAACAAAAAATGTCCCTTCCTCATCCCAACCTATATAAAGGGGAATTATACCAATATGATCACGCGCGATAAAATAAGCGTCGTTTTCAATATCATAAATTACAAAGGCAAAAATACCGTTTAATTCGTCTAAAAATGCTGGACCCTTTTCTTGATAAAGAGCCAAAAGAACTTCACAATCGGTTTGTGTTTTAAAATCATAAGTAGGGAATTGTAACCGAAGTTCTTGGTGATTATATATTTCGCCATTAGCAGCCAAAACTAATTTCCCGTTAGTGCTATACAAAGGTTGATTTCCTGATTTAGGATCAACAATTGCTAAACGCTCATGAGAAATAATCGCATTATCATCGCTGAATATTCCAGACCAATCAGGACCACGATGACGGATTTTCTTTGACATTTTAAGAACGCGAGTTCTTTGCTCGGCCGAACGACCTTTTAAATCAAAAGCTCCAATAATACCACACATATAAAATAATTTAAAGTTCTTTTACCTAATGTTTTTAATTTCGAAACAAATATACCACTTTCTTATTGAAATTATCAAACAAAAGATAAAATAAATATGAATTTTATAAACTAATGCTATTTTCTTTAAAAATGTGATTAATATTATTGATAAATTTTATGAAATCTATTTTGGGGTTTATAGCCAAGAAGCAACCAGCCAACTAAAAATAGTAACTTGTTAAAAATACAATTTAAATTAATTATAAAACTACAGTTACAAATATTTTATTTATCTTCAAAAAACCAATACATATACTATCTAACAAACAAATATGAAAACAATAAAAGGACCTGCAATTTTTCTAGCACAATTCCTTGATGACCAAGAGCCTTTCAATCAATTGCAATCTATTTGCAAATGGTCCAAGTCGCTTGGCTTTGAAGGTGTACAAATCCCTACTTGGGATCCGCGGATCATTGATTTAAAAAAAGCGGCAGAAAGTAAAACGTATGCTGATGAAATTAGAGGAATAGTAAACGACTGTGGTTTACAAATCACGGAGTTGTCTACCCATTTACAAGGACAACTAGTGGCGGTACATCCCGTCTATGATAAATTGTTTGATAGTTTTGCACCTAAATCTTATCATAACAACCCGCCTGCAAGAAGAGAATGGGCCGTGCAGCAACTAAAATATGCAGCTAAAGCTTCGCAGAATTTAGGACTTAAAGCACATGCAACTTTTAGCGGTTCATTGCTTTGGCATACTGTATATCCATGGCCACAGCGACCTGCAGGATTAGTTGAAGATGGTTTTCAGGAATTAGCTAACAGATGGCTTCCTATATTAAACGTCTTTGATGAAAACGGCATTGATCTATGTTATGAAATACATCCAGGCGAAGATCTACATGATGGGATAACGTATGAGATGTTTTTGGAAAAGGTTAATAACCATAGCCGTGCCTGCATTCTTTATGACCCGTCACATTTTTTATTACAATGCCTTGATTACCTGTCTTTTATTGATCATTATCATGAACGTATACGAATGTTCCACGTAAAAGATGCAGAATTTAACCCTTCCGGTAAACAAGGGGTATACGGAGGATATCAGAATTGGGTAGATCGTGCTGGACGATTTCGTTCACTTGGCGATGGACAAGTTGATTTCAAAGCAATCTTCAGTAAATTAACTACTTATGATTTTGAAGGCTGGGCTGTTATGGAATGGGAATGTGCATTAAAACATCCATTAGATGGTGCACGTGAAGGCGCCATATTTATAAAAGATCATATTATCAGAGTTACTGAAAAAGCATTTGATGATTTTGCATCTGCAGGCACAGATAAAGAATTAAATAAACAAATATTAGGGCTTTTATAACGAAAGCCCTAATATTTGAAACGGTTAAAAGTCAATTGATTAACAAAGGGACACCCCTTAAATTAATCAGATCCAATAATACCAAGTTCAAGGCCGCGTAATTCTGCCAAGCCTCTTAATCTTCCTATAGCTGAATATCCAGGATTTGAAGTTTTGCTTAAATCATCAAGCATTTGATGCCCATGATCTGGCCGAAAAGGAATTGGTTTATCCCTTCTCAAATTTTCTTCAATTAAAGCCTTCATTATTGCATACATATCCACATCACCATCAAGGTGATCAGCCTCATAAAAATTACCTACTGCATCTTTACTTACATTTCGCAGATGAGCAAAATTTACACGGTGTTGTACTACCTTAAAAATTTCAAGAATATCATTGTCTTTGCCTGCTCCTAGAGAGCCTGTACAAAAGCATACTCCATTAAAAGGTTTATCAACCGCATGAATAATATGCTTAAAATCTTCTAAATTACTTGCTATTCGAGGCAGACCCAGGATTGGATATGGAGGATCATCAGGATGAATGGTCATTTTTATATTATTCTCTTCACAGACCCTACTAATTGCAGTCAGAAAAAGTTTAAAATTTTCCCTCAACCCATCAATCCCAATTGATTTATATTTTTCAATACTTTGTTGAAGATCTTCTATCGCGATATCACCCTCATCAGGTATTCCCATTAAAATAACATTGCTCAGTTGATCTAACTGAGCCTTATTCATACTATCAAATCTATGTTGAGCTTGCTCTGAAATTGCCTCAGAATAATCGTTTTTAGCATCTTGTCTTTTTAAGATAAACATATCAAACAAGGCTAAATCTATCCAATCAAAATACAAGGCCTTAGAGCCATCAATCATTTCTTTATCCAGTTGCGTTCTGGTCCAATCAAGAACAGGCATGAAATTATAACATATTGTCTTGATACCACAATCTGCTAAATTCTTTAACGTCTGATTATAATTAGCTAAGTACGTATGTGCATCATCAGCGTTCGTTTTAATTGACTCATGAACAGGTACGCTTTCCACTACCTCCCACCGTAATCCTGCCGCTTCAATACTTGTTAACCGTTCTTGAATATCCTCAACCGGCCAAACTGCCCCGTGGGGAATATGATGAAGGGCTGTAACAACATGAGTGGCCCCAGCTTGTTTTATATCCTGTAAGCTGACTGTATCAGATGGTCCATACCAACGCCAGCTTTGGATAAGCTTATGGTCTTTTTTCATTTTTTAATTCTGCAATTTTGAATCACATTTAAAACTTCAATGGTATTTTTCTTTAAAAGGTCATATTGTTCACCTTCCAGAATTTCTTTGCTAACCAATTTGCTTCCCATTCCAACTGCTACCACACCTGATTTAAACCACCCACTAATATTTTCTTCCGTTAAATCAACTCCGCCCGTTGGCATAAAAGCCTGTCCTGCAAAAAGATCTTTTATAGACGATACAAAAGCAGTTCCTAATATATTGGCAGGAAAAATTTTTATTAGTGCGGCACCATTTTGTTGAGCTAGAGATATTTCAGTTGGCGTCATACAGCCAGGTGCCCACAATAATCCGTTTTCGTTGGCCTTAGATGCAACATCCAGATTAACAGTTGGGGCAACAATAAAATCAGCTCCTGCATCAATAAATTGCTGGGCTTCTTCAGCAGTTTTTATGGTGCCTATGCCCAATTGCAAATCAGGCATACTCTTCACTGCTTCAGCCTTTAATTTTGAAAAGTTATTTAAGGCTTCCTTTCCCCTGTTTGTGTATTCTACAACTCTGATACCCGCTTCATATAGCGCTCTCGTTATATTGATTGTAATAGTTTCACTAGGATGAAAAAACAAAGGCAGCATTCCCTGTTCTATTATTAGATTCAGCGATCTTAATTTATTGTCCATTTTTTTAATAAAAGTTTAATTGTTATGAATATACTGCTAAAGTAAAGAATTAATTATAATTTATAGAAAAAAGAACGCTCCTTGTAAGATATTAGCACATTTTTTAAATATTTCAAAGCTATTTTCTTATTGTATTATATTATTATGTATTTTTGAATTTATTCAATATTTGAATGACCAATTGCATTTATTTACTATTTTAATTTATAAAAAAACAATGTCTAAAAAAGTTGTAACCCTTGGAGAGATTATGCTTAGATTATCGACTCCTGGTTTTAAAAGATTTGTTCAAAGTGATAGTTTGGACGTAACTTATGGCGGTGGAGAAGCAAACGTAGCGGCCTCACTTTGTAATTATGGTTTGAACGGAACATTTGTAAGCAAAGTTCCAGAGAATGCTATAGGTCAATCAGCTATCAACCACTTACGTCGCTATGGAGTAGACACCCAATTTATAGCTAAAGGAGGTGATAGATTAGGAATTTATTTTCTTGAAACCGGAGCATCCATGAGAGCATCACAAGTAATTTACGATCGCGATCATACTTCAATTTCTGAAGCAGAAATATCAGATTTTGACTTTGATAAAATATTCGAAGGAGCTGATTGGTTCCACACTACCGGTATTACTCCTGCATTGAGCGATAAAGCTGCGGCTTTAACAGAAGCTGCCTTAAAAGCGGCTCAGGAAAGGGGAATTACCACTAGTATTGATTTAAATTACCGTAAAAAGTTGTGGAGCAAAGAAAAAGCTCAAGAAGTTATGACACGTCTTTGCAAATATGTGGATGTTTGTATTGGTAATGAAGAAGATGCTCATGATTCTTTAGGCTTTGTAAGTAAAGGAACGGATGTAACAAAAGGTGAATTAAATCTAGATGGTTTCAAAGACGTTTGTAAGCAAATGAAAGATAAATTTAATTTTAAATTTATCGCATCCAGCTTGAGAGAAAGTCATAGTGCTTCTGATAATGGTTGGTCAGCATTAGTTTATGATGGTAACGAATTTCATCATACTAAAGAATACAATGTACGTATTGTTGACCGCGTAGGTAGTGGCGATTCTTTTGCAGCTGGTTTTATTTATGGCTTGGTAACAGGCAAACCATTAAAAGACGCTGCTGAATTTGGAGTTGCAGCATCTGCATTAAAACATACAATTCCAGGCGATTTAAATCACGCAACTTTAGCTGATGTGAATAACTTAGTTAAAGGAGACGGTTCAGGTCGTGTTCAACGATAACAACTGATAGACAAGCGGTTGAATAGAATACCAACCTAAAAAAGGCCTCTAGCATTAGCTCTAGAGGCCTTTTTAATTTCTATAAAATTGATAATTCTCTTTCGTTATAATATCAATAGGCATAAAATAATTTTTCTGTATATCAACAGCAAAAGTTAGATGCTGGTACAAGGTCATAATTCCTCGATATGCCTGCTCTTGAGGTTTTTCACAAATCAAAAAATCAATAATTCCCTTTTCTAAATATTCAATATTTTCCTTTATAAAATCATAACCAATTAACAGTATATCTTCTCGATTGACTAATTCAATATATTGTGCAACCTTTGAAACCCGAGAATTGGTTACGAATATAATTTTTATATCAGGGTGTTTTACGAGAATGAAAGAAATATGCTCTTCAACCGATAAATAATCGGTATTTTTAATATTTAAATTTATAACATTTGTTTCATTATGATTATTGAAATAGGCAATAAAACCTTCTTCTTTTCTTTGAATATGATGATCAGATTTTATTTTCTTTGAAATATTAACAAGCAATACCTTTGCATCCTTATTCTTTAAATAACTAATTAAATGAGCCGCAGAATAACCACTATGGTAAAGATCAGTCTATAATAACATAAGTTTTTCTGATTGGGTATATCAGAATTTATGAAGACAAAGGGTATTTTTTTCTTTTCACAGTTTCTTGTAAAATCAATGGTCTCGTTTATGAAAAGAGGCGCTAATAAAACTCCATCAACATCTTCTTTTAAAATCAATTCAGTTTGTTTTACAAAATATATATTATCATTCATATTGTAAAACCGTTTAGTGATCATGACATTATAAAGTTGAATTTCATTCTCAGCTTGTATAATTCCATGTAAAGGCACTTCGCAATAATTAAATTAGTTTCTTCAGATACCTCAGGGATTAAAGTTACCAAATTCAAGGTTTTGCCTGAAGCTAACCTACGGGCTAGGAGATTAGGTTGATAGTTTAATTCCTTAATGATCGCATTAATTTTTTCCTTCGTACTTATTAATACCCCGGATCGATCATAAAGAACTCTATCAACAGTAGCAATGGAGATACATTTGCTCTTTTAGCAATCTCCTTTACACCAACTAATTTCTTTTCTTTTCTATCCATAAGAGAATTAATCCGAAAGCAGCACAATATAATGCATAACCATTTTTAATTTTGATTCTCGCCCTGAATGATACGCTTTAGTAAAGGCCAAAGCAGCTTAAGATTTATTTCCACTTATCCAACTCAGCTGTTGTAAAAGCATTCTGTCTATCTTTAAATTTTTTGCGTATTTTCAATACATCGTCCCTACTAATATTAGAAGCTGTGTTACTCCAATAATTTCTAATAAATGATAATAACTGTGCTATATCTTCGTCAACCAGATCTTTATTATTTCCAATACCAGGCATCTCGCCATTTATTTTATCATATAATTTATTATTTACCTTAACTGGCCCCCGCAATCCATATAAAACAATTGAAATCAACTTGTCTTTATCGCCTTGTACCCAGTTTGAAGTGTTTAACGGCGGAGCTAAGGATTCAATACCATTTCCATCTGCGCCGTGACAAGGCTGACAAGTAGATTGGAATACAGAAACTCCCCTAGGATATTTTTTTATTGATAAATGAATATCCTGATTCCCTGAATTTTTTTCAATATCATCCATCACTTTTCTTAATCGCTTAACTATTTGCAAACTGGTATCCTGTGAGTTTGTAGATAATACCTCCTTGTAAAATTCATTTTCTTTATCTTTTAAGTTGCTAATAATAGCGTCAATAACGTATTGATCGTTGGGGAATGCTTTCGTTAGATCAACCAAAATTTCTTTGGCGGCCTTACTATCAAATTTCTGTATTGCATTTACTTGAAAAGCAACGAATGGCGCTATAATGGAATCTTTCTGGCTTACCATCTCTCTTAATACAGGAATAAAAGATTTATAGTTAGAACCATCCAGAACAGCCGGTAAAACAGTTAAAGCTTGTTTACGGACTTCCTGATTGGAAACATTTAATAAAGCCAATATATCATCTGCCTTTAACGAATTTAAACCTTCTAAGGTCCATAAAGAATGAACTAATGCAATTGGATGTTCAATGTTCTTTAAGTTCTTTTTCAATAATGGTACAGCTTTAATTAGCTTATTATCGATAATCGTTTGTTGGGCCCGATCTCTAATCCAACCATTTTCATTATCGAATAATTTTGCAAGTTTAACAGGATCAGTTGGGAAAATAAAAGGTTTAGTTTTCTTGCCCTTTGGAACAATTTTATATATCCTCCCGTAGTTAATTGGCTTTTCAAGATTCCGGCTATGAATTTCACCTTTTAGATATTCAGTTAAATATAGTTTGTGTTGGATAATACCCCGATACATATCCACAACATATAGGGCACCATCTGGACCGTCATATAAACTTACGGGTCTAAAACGTTCATCATAACTAGCCAAAAATTCCTTTCCCTGGTAAGCCTGTTCACCTGTTATACTATTCCCTTCCTGCTTTAAAATATTTCTTTTTATAAGGTTGGCTGCAGGTTCGCCTACAAAAGCATTATTTTCATATTCTTTTCCAAATAGAGCACCTCGATAAATTACAGGTCCACTGGCAGCTGTAAAGGTTTTTAAACGAAGACTATCATCCAAAACGTTATCTTGATAACCTCTATTCACACCCGGAGTAGGTCTAATCGGGAACACCTTATTGTCTTTAACAACTCTTTCAGTAAAACCAAATACTTTTTGTTGATTAGGGTTTGTTGAGCCCAAACCTGGACTAAAATAATCTCCTAATAAGTTTTGAGAATTATTATTATAGTAAAGCCTTCCATAATCGTCCTGAGAAATTCCCCACTGCCCTCTTTGATGAGTTATTTCTACCAACCATTGATTACCTTTTTTTCTGTATCTCTTATTCGAACTACCATTATAGATCCAATTATCCATTGCTCTATACAAACCATTTGGCTGATGTTCTACATTGTCGCCTGCTGCATATGTGGAGTCTACCAACGTCTTATTTATCGGCTTATCATTTTCAATTTCATAATACCATAAATAAGGAGGTTCTGCTATCAATATCCCATTTTCAATAAAACAAAGCGCTCTTGGCAGAACTAATGAATCCAAAAAAATCTTTCTTACATCTGTTACACCATCTTTATTATTATCTTCTAAAATCACTACTTTACCACTTGGAACATCCTCACCCGAGCCATCCGTATCCGGCATATATCCTTCCATTTCAGCAACCCAGATTCTACCCTTATTATCAAAAGACATGGCCACAGGTGAACTAACAAGAGGCTCCGCTGCTACTAATTTCACTTCAAAGCCATTTTCAATTACCATTGTCTGAAGAGCTTCTTCAGGAGTTAAGGGCGGAGCTTCAGTAATTATTTTTTTTATAAATAAGGAATCAACTTTAGCATTCTCATTTGAACTTGAGTCCGTTTGACAGCTAATTATTAAGCATCCCAAGAAGAATAGGGAAATATAAATTAAACTTTTATTCATTTTTGTTTTTTTTCTAAGATCAACTTAATGGCAACGTAACTTTTTCGCCAGACTTGGCGCTTTTGTATATCGCCCTCACTATTTCAACAGATTTTCTACCTTCATGTGCATCAATTAAAGGTTTCCTATCTAACAGAATGGCTTGAATCAAATCTTCCATTTGCTCCTTATGACCAAAATAACTGATATCCATCGGATTGGAAACACCACCTTTTGATAATTGATTAGCTGAATGATTTTCCCGGATTGATGAATCATTAGTTAGCTCAGAATCAAATTGCCATTGAAGTATATTATTTTCTTCCATAACAACCGAACCTTTAGTTCCCATAATTTCTAAGCGTTTATAAGATCCGGGGAAAACAGCAGTTGAACATTCTATTGTTCCTAAAGCGCCATTTTTAAATTGAACCATAGCAACAACGGTATCTTCAACTTCAATATTTTTATGCCTTATATTTCCGGTGATGGCTTGCACCGACTCAATAGGCCCCATATACCATTGAAGCATATCTACCGAATGAATAGCTTGATTCATAAGCGCACCACCACCGTCCAATTCCCAGGTTCCTCTCCATTCCGCAGATTCATAATACTTCTCATCCCTGCTCCACTTTACATAAGCACTTCCTAATACAAACTTTCCAAACCGATCAGCATCAACAGCGCTTTTTAAATCTTTGCTTACCTTATAAAAACGATTATGAAAAACAACCGCTACTTTAACGCCTTTTGATTTATCTGCTTCTCTAATAATGGCATCGCATTTTTCAAGATTAACCTCTAACGGTTTTTCAATGAGACAATGTTTTCCAGCTCGAATGCATTGAATCGCTGGGTCTAAATGAGCTCCAGAAGGCGTACAGATACAAACAATATCAAGCTCTTTAATTTCAAGTAATTCTTCTATTGAATTAAAAACAGAACAATTATATTTTTCTGCAAAAGTCAATGCTTTTTGTTTGGTTTTACTTAAAACACCTAGCAGATAAGCATTTTCAATAGCCAAGATTGCTTGCGCATGAATACTGGCAACTGCGCCTGTTCCGATAATTGCAAAACCAAATTTTTTATTTTTCATTATTAACTATTAAATAGGGTTGTTTTGATGATTCCAGTTATAAAATCGAATTATTTAAACGTTGATTTATTATTTCATCTTTACTATTTCTTTTCAAGGATGAAATAATAAAGAGGGTTAAAGCTGCCAAAGGAAATGAAATGATTGCAGGGTTTTCCAATTGATGGAATGCGTCATCTGGATTTAACCCATAGCGTTCCCACATGGTTGGCGAAGCCAATATGATTGCCAGTGATGAAACTATGCCCATAACAATTGACCAGGCAATGCCCTTCGCAGTTGTTTTTTTCCAAAAAAGAAGAAAAAGTATGGCTGGTAGATTCGCTGAAGCAGCAATTGCAAAAGCCCATCCTACCAGAAAAGAAACATTCATTCCTTTAAATGCAATTCCTAATATTATTGCAAAAATACCCACTACAAAAGCTGAAATTTTACCCGCTTTGACTTTCTTTTTATCGCTCAGATTCTTATTGAAATAACCATCTAAAAGGTCATGGGCAATAGCGCCAGAGGAGGCAACAATTAAACCTGAAACCGTACCCAAAACTGTGGCAAAAGCGATAGCAGAAATAACCGAAAAAAGTATGACGCCAAATGCACGTGCTAAGAGTGGCGCTGCCATATTACTAGATTCAACATCTAGAACACCGTTGATTGCAGCTCCTATACCCATAAATAGGGTTAAAATATAAAAAGCACCAATGGCAGCAATCGCTAGGATGGTAGATTTTCTTGCGTCCCGGGGTGATTTTACCGTATAATAACGAATCAAGATGTGAGGCAAAGCCGCAGTTCCCAAGAACAAAGCCATCATTAATGAAACAAAGTCCATTTTACTCCAAAGACTGGCTCCTTTGCCTATTTTATATTTCAATCCGGGTAACATGAAATCTTTACCGGCTATTTCCTCCTGATAAAATAAAGACACATTCTGATCATTATCAGTAAATTTTATATTCTGAAAGCGTACAATTTCACTATCCTTGATAATCGTTAAAAACTCAAACGGGCCTACCGGCCCGGTTTTGCTTACTTCCTTACCATTAACAATTATTTTACTTAAATGTCCAACTTGATAGAAGTTCCCATTTTCTTTAGGTTCTCCATTATAAAGTTGCATTCCCTTTTGATTTTCTGTAATTGATAATACTTCTTTAAGAACATAGGCATGATTTATCTCTACAAGATCAAACCACTTTGAAATTCCATCTTTTTCCAGATTCACAAATTGCTTTCCCTTTACCTCAACTTGTGAAATAAGATCCCAATCATTAACACGTTCTACTTTGCCATCTGCCATTACAGGAGAGAGCTCCATAAATTCATGATAGTTCTGGCCTTTGTGTTCCGGGTTTAGCGTAAAACCGTTTTTTAATATATATAGTGTTAAAATGGTTGACAATATAATTAACAGTCCTCCCTTAATAAATTGAACATAGGTAGTAGAAGTCATGCCTGCCGTTGCAACTATTACAATAACGATTATACCGACAAGTAGAACCCCTACCCAATGAGGCAATCCCAATAATGGAGTAACCAAATCACCAGCACCAACCATTTGAGGTATCAAATAAAATATGGAAACTATTAAAGTACTTATTGAAGCTGTTAGAGTAACCAATCTAGATTTAAACGTTGAATTTAAAGCATCAGAAAATGTATATTTTCCTAATCTCTTAAAAGGCTCAGCCACTAAAAACAGAGCTACCATCCAACCACCAAGAAATCCTATAGCATATAAAAAACCGTCGAAGCCTGATACAGCTATCATTCCACAAATTCCTAAAAAAGATGCTGCAGAAAGATAGTCGCCTGCAAACGCGATTCCATTTACAGACCAATGAATTTGTCCGCCAGCTGCATAATAGGAAGATGCAGATTTTGTTTTTCTTCCAAAATAAAAAGACAATCCTAGTACCAGCCCAACAAAAACTATAAAAAAGAATAAAGCAGTATAAGATATTCCATAAATCATATTACAGTCCCTCTTTCCATGTTATCCTCATACCGAGAACAAAAATAATTGTAAAGAATACCAAGTAATACAGCAAAAACGATTAAACCAATTCCATAAAGAGTTGCAAGATTTAATCCTCCTATAGTTTCAATAGCTAATAATTCGTAATTAATAACGCCAATTGTGACAAATCCACCATAAAAAAAGAAATAAATAAAGAAAAATAAAACCCCTAACCGGGATTTCTTTTTTGATGCCGAATCAATTTTTGTAGGGATAGAAGGTTCATGAAACATAATAAGGGTTATAATGAATTAAAAACAACAAAGTAAATTGCAAATCAACTTATTCCGAGGAAAACACATAAGTTGAAGTAGTTTTATAAATATCTCCCGGATTTAAAATAATTGTCGGGAATTCCGTATGGTTTGGAGAATCAGGAAAATGTTGAGTCTCCAGGCAAAAAGCTGTTCTAAAATCATCTTTAGCACCACTTTTAAGGGTATTTCTTCCTTCCATAAAATTACCACCGTAAAATTGTAATCCCGGCTCAGTGGTATAGACATTCATAACTACTCCACTCTTGTCACCTTTAATAGTAGCAGCATGAACATAATCGTCCAGTTTAGTTTTATTTAAAACAAAATTATGATCATATCCATGACCATATGCAAGCTGAACATTTTCTTCTTCTAAATTAGTCCCAATGGCTTTCGCTGTTCTAAAATCAAAAGGCGTATTTTCTACGGGCTCAATTTTACCGGTAGGAATTAACGTACTATCCACAGGCGTATACTTATCGGCATTAATCTGCAAAACATGATTGTTTATCACTCCAGATCCTTCTCCGTTTAGATTAAAAAATGCGTGGTTGGTAAGATTAACAGGAGTCTTTTTGTCTGTAGAAGCTTCATAATCAATCTTCAAACCTTGATCATGTGTAGCAGTATACGTTACTTTCACATTCAGGTTACCTGGGAAGCCCTCTTCTCCATCTGGAGAGTTATAGGTTAATACTAAAGTGGAATCATTGAGCTGATTACCATTCCAAACCATACTTTGGAATCCTTTTTTCCCCCCGTGTAATGTATTCGGAGCATTATTGGTAAAAATTGAGTAGTCTTGACCATCAATTGAAAACTTGCCTTTTGCAATTCTATTTCCGACACGCCCAATTAAAGCTCCAAAATAAGGTTCGGTAGACCCCGCATAGGCTTTTGGAGATTCCATTCCTATCACTACATCTACCGGTTTACCATTTTTATCAGGAACAACTAAACTAACGATCCTACCACCATAATTAGTAATAGAGGCAATAAGACCTTTTTGATTCTTAATGGTATACAACTGAGTATGGTTACCGTCAATGGTTTCGGTAAATGCAGATTTTTCCGGCAAAATCTTTTCTAAATCTTCAGAAGAGTATGTTTCTGTATTTTTAGTACCTACGCAAGATGCAAACATTACCAACGCAGAGAAAGTTAATAATCCATAACCTCTTTTCATAATCATAGTTTAATGGGTTTTATTTAATTTATTCATAATAATTCATGACTAAAACAGAAACCGAGCATCCAAATTGATAAAAAAAATGAAATTTACAAAATTTCAAAGAAATTAAAATAGAAATGAAAGTTGTATTGCCAATGGATTATAATTTGCCTTTAATCATCCGCGTTCCATCTTCAATAGAAACGCGATATATTTTCAACTCTATCCCCATTTGCCTTTTATAGGCATCAGAGACCTGACTAACAATTTCGTCAATAGCTTCAGTCCGGATCAAGTTAATCGTACACCCTCCAAAGCCGCCACCCATCATACGTGCACCAATAACATCAGAATGAGCTTTTACAAAATCAACTAAAAAATCAAGCTCCAAACAGCTAACTTCGTATTCATTTTGAAGTCCTTCATGGGTCTCAAACATCCGTTTGCCAAATTGTATAAAATCATTTGCCAACAGATCATTACACGCATCCTCAAGACGCTCGATTTCGTTCACTATAAAATTGCACCGTCTGTAAACAACTTCATCTACTTCCTTAACATAATCATTAAGCATGTCATGAGTAACATCTCTTAAACTCTTAACTTCCGGATGATGTTTATGAACTAGCTCTACTCCATGTTCACATTCACTTCTTCGTTCATTATAAGCAGAAGATGCCAATGAATGTTTAACTTGAGTATCGAACAATACAATACCATATTCCTTGGTATTAAAAGGGATATAGCTATAGTTGAAGTTTTCACAATCCAACTTTATCAGGTTCTTTGCTTTTCCGAAGATACTCGCAAATTGGTCCATTATTCCACACTTCACACCAACAAACTTATTTTCGGCGCTTTGGCCAATCTTAGCCAATTCTAAAGGAGAAAACCCTAAATCAAAAATAGTATTGAGTGCAAATGCAGTTGCGCATTCAATCGCTGCCGAAGATGATAAACCTGCACCTAAAGGAATATCGCCGCCAAACATGATGTTTAACCCTTCTAATTCCTTACCTGATTTTTGTACTTCATCAATAACACCTAGTATATAATCTGGCCACAACTTTCCCGATGGCTCTAATTTTTTTAAGGAAGAAACATACATTTCTTGATAATCTAGTGAATAGATATGTATCTCTTTATCTTGCCTTTTTGTTATTCCTAATAGTATATATTTGTCAATGGCCGCTGGTAAAACCAATCCATTATTATAATCTGTATGCTCACCAATCATGTTTATTCTTCCAGGAGAACAAAAGACATCGGGTGCTGCTCCAAATTTCGACCTAAATATTTTTTCTATTTCATTAATAATCAGCATATGTTTTATATTCCTCTGTTTATGTAATCGATTACGTTATACATAATTACTAAAAAGATATTAAATACTGAAATATAAAAAACCATTCCTCCTATTCCAGCCCTTTTGAAGTATGTTATCTACTTATTATACAATATTAGCATTCTTTTGTATGTTTCTTTTTTTTTATATAGATTTAAGTATTATAATCTAACCAACTTATTTTTAGGGTAAAAGTACAGCATTGAGAATTTTCATTTTATAAATTCACACTATTAAGCACTCTATTATGAAACCACTTTTCCACAAAGTTCCAACCCAATTACAATCGTCCTTCAGTATAAGGCATGATATACAACCTCATTTTGCCACCGCATGGCATTATCACCCTGAACTCGAATTGCATCATGTAGTTAAAGGTGAAGGCGTCCGCTTTATCGGGGATAATATTGGAAATTTCAGGGCTGGGGATATTGTTCTTCTGGGGCAAGATTTGCCACACACCTGGAGATGTAATGAAGAATATTTTCAAAGTGAATCCAATTTACATGTAGAAGCCATTGTTATACATTTTCTGCCCGATTGCCTTGGTCGTGATTTTCTAAACTTACCTGAAACTTACCTTATACCTCAGCTTTTCGAGAAAGCCCGCAAAGGAATGAAAATTACAGGTAAAACCGCAGAGTACTTGTCTGAACTGATCCATTCAGCAATCCATGCTACTGACCTTATGAGGATTACTATTTTATTATCCATATTAAAAGTATTAGCAGAAACAGAAGAATTTGAATTAATTGCTTCTGCACATGCTTTTTATAAAACAAACGAGATTGACACAGCACGTATTAATAAAATCTGTACCTATGCATTGACAAATTATAAAAAAGAAATCACCCTAGAAGAAATTGCCGCTGTAAGTCACTTAAGTGTAACTTCTTTTTGCCGTTACTTTAAACTAATGACTAAAAAGACATTCTATGATTTTTTAATTGAAATACGAATAAGCCATGCCTGCCGGTTGTTGGTAGAAGACCGGCTTCCTACAGAACTTATTTGCTTTGATTGCGGATTTAATAATGTTTCAAATTTTTATCGCCATTTTAAAAAGATTACAGGAATTACTCCTCTGGAGTATAAAAAGAAACATCAATTCAATAAACACCTGCATCGAATACAATCAGCTTAACTTTTTCTTTATTAAATCTTATTCTCGAACTTCAAAAGTTGATGGATTTGGTTATAATCATGCTGTAATTTATGCATATCGGCTTTAGCCTTTTTACTAATCAAATTTGAGCCCTGCCTGCTAAAAGTTGATATGTTCAATCCTCTTCTTTGTAAAAAGAATTTTCCAACTACAGGGTATTCTTCATGCATTATCTGCATATTATCAATAAAAAATTGCTGTACTTGATCTACTTCCCACGTTAATTCAGAATTGTTATAATTTTTACATAACCAAGTCACCAATTCAGGAAAATAATTTCCCTGGATACAGGATAAACCAGCAGAACCTGCCTTTAATGATTCAACAGCATGCCCCATATAAGCATCGTATAAACCAAAGGAATGTCCCTTGGTAGCTTCTAACTTTGCTTTTACCAAATTTAAATCCAGACAAGTATCTTTATGATAAATGATTCTTCCTGTATCAACAAATTCCCCTAGTTGCTCTGCTGTCAATACTCTTTTATAGGGTACAGGGCATTCATAAAAGCCAAGAGGTATTGCCCCAGTCTGGTTAATAAGTTCAAATACATTCTTATTTAATATATCATCAGGTTCATCTTTCTTTGCAAGCATACCCGTAATAATAATTACAGCTTCAATACCTGTATCATATATTTGCTTAACGAAATTAGCCTGTTGACTAAGGTCTCTGGAAAAAGTACCGGCAGCAACTACAGGAACTGCTCCGTTGGCGACTTTGACCACATGACGAGTGATGTCAAGGCGTTCTTGATCCGTTAGTTCAAACATTTCGCTTGACTGGCAATTAGCAAATAAACCCGATGCTCCAGAAGATAAATAAAATTCAGTTAAGATGGTTAAACCGTCATAATCTACTGTTCCGTCTTTAAGAAACGGAGTCAGCATTACAGGAATAAATCCTTTAGGGCTCTTTTTCATTGACTTAAAACTATTCTTAAAAAATTATTTATTATTAAACACCCTTGCAATTATGTTTAAATGCAATAGTTATAAAACAAATGTACTTTCAAAGAACTTCAGTTTTTTATAGCATGTTGGCTGCTCGTTATACAATATTAGCGAAGAAAATGAAATAGCAAAAAGACAATGAAGTAACTAGCAAATTTTACCCCTGTTATTTTTAAGAGTTAAACCATTAGACGCAGTAAATTTTGGATAAAAAACAGGATCTCCCTTTGTTTTCAGGGTATTTTCAATTTTAAACGTGCTCGTCTGAAATCCTTTTACCTTCGTTTTACTACAAAAGAGGTTTCCACTTTCAGGATATTTTAATAAATCATCTTCACTTAACTCCTGTCTTGCAGTAGTTACAAATAGAATATCTAAATTCTTACCGCCAAAGATGCAAGAGGTAACATTAGGAACAGGTAAACTTATCTTTTCAATAAGGTCACCTGTTACTGGATTCCATCGAAACACTCCAAACCCTCCATAGTGAGCGATCCAAAGCATACCTTCTTCATCAATGGTCATTCCATCGGGAGTTCCTAATGATTCCGGAATTTGAATCGCTGTTTTTTCATATATTAAATCCCCCGTTTTAATATCAAATAAATAAGACTGAACACACTGCCTTATGGAATCAATAAAATACATCCTCTTATTATCCAATGACCAAACTATTCCGTTTGGTATACTAACTTCCTCTATTTTCTTTTGTAGTGAAAAATCCTCATCAAGTACATAAAGCGAACCGGCACCTTTATCCAAATGGATACTCATAGTTCCAACCCATAGCCTTCCGTAGGCATCACAGGCACCATCATTACAACGGTTGATGTCGATTTCTTTCTCAATATCAAGCAACCACTGAAATCGATTCTCACTTAAATCGAAATTTGCGAGCCCCCCTTGCATTCCAAGTATTAACTTATTATCATCACATGAAGGCAATAATAAGCTAACTCGTTTCTCCAACTGCCAATAATACATTTGCTTATTATTCCAATTATATTCGAAAACCATTTTACGCTCGATATCAACCCACATTAAACTATTTCTTTCATGCAACCATAATGGGCTCTCACCTAAAACACATTCACTCTTACACAATATGGATACAAGCATAATTAAATAATATTTATAAAAGCATTTACCAAAATTGCAACATCTTTCTTCTGACAAAAGCTATACTACGTTCTAGTTGGTCCATACCATCAACTCCATCTTCAATACTAATCCAACCGTTAAATTCCACACGTTTTAGTTCTCTGAAAATAGCATCGTAATCGTTCAAACCTTTACCAATCTCTCCATGACGCAGCCTTTCAACATATCCTATTGAGCCTCTCTCTTCCCGTTGAAGATCCTCAATTGTACCTTCCACTAAATAACGATCACTTGCATGCATAGTTACCACACGTTCGGATACCCGTTTAAGTAATTCTAACGGATCTTCTCCAGCTAAATAGGTATTACTTGGATCATAATTTATACCGAAGTAAGGATGTTTTATCCGTTCAACAAGCTCACAAAACACATCCATTTTTTGTGCAAATTCCGGATATTCCCAAAAATCATCTTTATAATGGTTTTCAATAATTAAGGTTATATCACGATCCTGTGCATAGGGAATGCAAGCTTCTATACAATCCACAGCAAGTTTCAATCCCTCTTCAATTTGAAGTTCAGGCCTCCGCTGCCCCGAAAGTACACGACAATAAGTGCCCCCTAATGCATAGGTCATATCTATCCAATACTTTTGCTTACTAATTTCCTTCTTGCGGAATAAAGCATCAGGATGTGTAAAATCAGGAGAACAACACATCATTGGAATTACCTTGCCCTCATCTTCTACCTGGCTCCGAAATAGAGACCACTTTTTCTCATCAGCCATTTCAAGGAAACCGGCATACCACTCTAAACCCTCAACATCTAGTTTAACTGCCAACTTTATCCATTCAGCCACAGTCATACTACCATCCTTACATAAAGCATGCATAAAGGCTTTCGGAAAAACTGCTAGTTTAGGCATAAACATTCTATTATGTTATATCGATATGGTTTATTTTCGACTTAAATATACTGAATTTCAGGATATTGACCAATGTCTTTCTCCTTATTCTTAATTTTTTTAAACAATCTCTTACCATTGCCTTTGTTTCGTAAGAGACATATCTCAAGAATAATTTATTTTTCAATAGTTAAAGAAAACGATTTTTAAAGGCTTTTTTGGAATTTACTTATTATTTACCTTCGTACTAAATTTTAAAAAATCCATCACAATTTCATTAAATACTTTAGGGGTATTGATAGGTGCATAATGATCTGCATTCTTTATAATAATCATTTTAGAATCTGCTATATGTGCATGGATATATCGAGTATGCTCTTCTCTGATTACGTCATTTTCACCAGCTATAATAAGTACTGGTAGCTTAATGGTCAATAATTGTTGTTTCGTAATATGAGGTTCCTGCAAAACAAGATTAGTTATTTTCAATTGGTTGACCGAAACTGAATCAGTCTTACTTAAATATTGCTCTTTTCTTTTTTGGAATATTTTGATAACTGATGGATCAATCGCCTTTTCACCTGGAAAAACATTTGCTCCCATGGTCATTAAGCTTTTTATCCTTTCAGGATAGTGGATTGCCATTAAAAGACCTGTATTACCTCCATCACTCCAACCCAGAACATGAACCTTTTTCAAGCCTAAAGTATCCATTAATTGAATCATATCATCAGCAAATAAATCATAAGAATAGTCATCTTCAAAATTAGAAGTACTATTGCCATGTCCTCTTGTATCAACTGCAATTACTTGAAAACGCTTGGATAATGGGCCTATCTGTTCTGTAAAGGAACCAATGCCCTCATTATTTCCATGTAATATTAACAAGGGCTCTCCTTCTCCATATATTTCATAATAAAGCTTACCCTTATTTATTTTAGCAAAATGACCCGCTTTTAAATTATTACCATACAATGCCTTCTTGTCCATTAATTTACCTAGCAAAGAGAAAGCATTCGCATCCAAACTATCTCTTTCTTCAACTTGGACATCACCTTTCTTAATTACAGCCGCTTCCAATTTGAGCATTAAATTAGAAGTCTTCAATTTCTCCCAAGGGGCTTGACTCTTTAAGCGATAGAAACTTGACTTCAAAGGTTTGGGGAAGAAGAAACAAAAAATACAGTCTTTAAAGTATCCTTTTGAATATAATTGACATCTAAAAGTTCAATTCCTATAGCAATTTCTTTATATCCCTTTATACGAATACCAAATGGCTTTAAATCAATTATTCGTGGTTTAGGCATTCCGATTCTTGGCATTCTATCTGGGTAGACATCAAAACTTATATCTTTTTCTATAATCCGTTTATTTGGCATATGGTTTTTAACATCATATATATTTATTCTAAACTTGAGTCTCTCAACATTTTTAGTACCTAAACTACTTAACGAAAGTTCATGTAAAAGCACATCCTTATCAATTTTCAAAATTGTTGCCTGCTCTCTTCCCAGCTCATCACTCTCTTTTGGTATAGACTTATAGAGACTAGGCGAAACAATAATTCTAGAACTATTCTTACCGTAAGTTTTAAGAATAGGGGCTTTTACACTTATTTTAACTGTTGATAAAAAATTAGAATCAGGACACAAAACAACTTGATTATCAGAATATAGTTCTCTAATGGTTTTAGCAGTACGTTTGTGTCCTATAGTTGTAAATATTACCGAATCAGATTCTGTAATTACCTTCCCATCATATACCAATCTAAAGATCCCAACACTATCAGCAACCGTTCCATACGGTGAATCTTTAATACCAATAGAAACGTAAGGTACCCCATCTCTATTCTCATGACTTAACACTTTACCATTTAAATTTAGTGTTTGCCCTACACCATATAACGGTAAAAGCCAGATAATAGCGAAAAAGAAATGGCATTTCATCATAAAAAGTCCTTATTCAACTAAGATATCTCTTTTTACTTGTTCTATCAAAATAGTTTTCTTCTTGCTGTAATAGTTAATACTCATTGTATTGTATTGATATCCAAATTAATATGCCGTACAAAAAGAAATCACATCGAAATACAAGTATTCGTTAACTGCTAATCAATTCTTCTTTTTTATGCCACATACCCAATATTGCGGTAGGATTGAAATTCATGTTATTTAGGTCTCTTCGGCTGGATAAATTAGCATAAAAACGCAGTCCAAAACATATTAACACAATACCTTCATTTAAATCATCTCTTGACCATTCAACGGGAAGTGAGATCTCTTGCTCTGGGATAATATCGTGCACTGATAAAAGTCCACTTGAATAATTATGGACAAAATAAGAACCCAACGAAGAATGGTTATGGAGAACAGAAGCTGTAAATTCAATAAAACCAGCTTCTTTAGGCAGTTTTCCTTTAACTGTTTCTTTATTGAAACCTGGAATTTTAACAGTGCATTGACTTTCCTTAAAACTAGCTGTTGGATAAGCACCCATAATTGCATTTAGAAGAACCACCTTGTTAATATCCAAAGCGCTTGTTCCGGGAACAAATTTCCAGCAAGGCTTTTCGTCTTCCTCCAGATCCAAAAATCCTAAAGTTTGGAGTCCCCGACATATCCTTACTAGCTCCCTGTAGAACTCAACTTTAACACAGTTCAATGCAAAATCCTTCACCGATTGATATATCGATGCTGCAAGTTTGATTGATTTGCCGAATCGCTGGCTTTCAATCTTACTATTTTCTGAAAGCTCGAATTTTTCAGGAAAGGACTGGATAATTTCCTTGTCCTCTACAATGCGGTAGACATACTTTCCTATCTTACCGCGGATCTTACCATTTTTGATAATCGCCATAACATAAAAATAATTGGTTGAGTAATTAAGCTACTAATATGTTTAATAAAAAAATAATAAACAAATAAACAGTTTATTAAACCATCAGATAGTTGTATTAATATTTATAATAAAATAGTGATTAAAACTAATATTTATCCTATTACATTTTATTCCAATGCCATGTTAATGCAATATGAATGCCTTGTTAATGCCTTCTGTTATCAAAAATAAGGCATTCATATAGTAGTGATATAGGAATAATATAGGATCATCTTAAAATCAAAAACAATAAAAATCAGCATATGATAAATTTATTTTGAAATCATCTATATGAAAGTTATGTTTGTTATGATAAATAAAAAACCGGCCTGTCCGTGTTTATTCTATAAACCTTTAACTGTAAAATATGGCAACTTATGAAAAGGGGGCTCTTGGGCCGTATTCTGGAAAGGTTGGAAGCGTTATCGGATCAAAATGGCGATCCATTGATTATTTACGCTCACTTCCAAAAAAGAAGCATACAAACCGAAAACCATCCGGAAAACAGCTGGAGCAACAAATGAAATTTACAATAGCGGTTGATTTTTTAGCACCATGGAGATCATTTATAAACTTTATTCCAAACAACAAGGGTAAATCGGGTATGACCAACTTCAATGCAGTAAGCTCAATACTTATAAAGAAAATTGAAGGACAATATCCAAACTTAACAATCCCTTATCATGCCGTTGAATTTACAAGGGGACAATTGTTGAATATTCTGCCAACGGCCAGCAGTACGTCAGAAGAGTTAAAAATTACGTGGCCGAATATTCTTGGGTTTGGGGCATCGGACAGAGACTTAGTTGTAATATTAATTTATAATGAATCGGATAAGGCCGCGTATATTTTCAAGAGTACTCTCCGGGGAGCCGGTCAACAATCATTATTTACTGATGAATTTGGTGAAGGGATTATGCATATCTGGACTGTCGTCCTTTCGGTTGATGGCACGAAATGGTCTGACAGTAAGTATTGCGGTATGTTTGAATTTAAACGAAATGTATCTAAAAATGAAGACTTATTGATAAATACAAATTAGAAATTTTGGCTTTACTCGTTATACATTGCCAGAAGAAGAAGGAAGAACACTTTCATCCTTTGGAGGATTACGACCAATTAATGGATGCTGCTCCAATTCTACTACCTGACCGCTAATAGGGCCACTTTCATCGGCAAGCCAGTATATTGCAGCAGCAGCTATCTCCTCAGGCTTCAAAATTCTTCCGGCAGGTGCAAATACCCGCGGAACTTGCTTATACCAGTCGTCTGCAAGTCCTTGGTTACGCTTTCGTTCAATTTCCTTTTCCGTAAGTACCCATCCTACATTGATTTGATTAACACGAATGCCCATTTCCCGGTGAAGTGTATCTCCCAGATTACGGCTTAATGTCATAAGTGCTCCTTTCGAAACACTATATCCAAGCAAGTTTGGTTCTCCACTCCAGGCATTCACCGAACCAATGTTCAAAATATTACCTTTTGTTTTGCTCAAATAAGGCAATGCTGCCTGAATAAGAGCAAATGGAGCTAGCAAGTTTACTTCAAGTATTTCACGAAAAAGTGGAAGATCTGTGCTGTGAACATCGGATGATACAATCATGGCTGCGTTGTTCACTACTCCGTCTAGCCGACCAAATTTGTTTAATGCTGCATCAACAAGACGTTGAGGCGCACCATCATTTGAAATATCTTCAATATACAATATTGATTTACCCTTCCCAAATTGGTTAACAATCTCATTACCTTGATTATTATTCCTTCCATGAATAACAACACTTGCACCTTCTGCAATACAACGAATAGCTATTGCTTTTCCAATACCGGTACAACTTCCTGTTATGATAATTACTTTATCTTTTAGTCGCATAATTAAAACGGTTTAAGTATACTTTTCACCACCTCTCCTCTTTGCATTTTGTCAAAGGCCTCATGCCAGTCGGCAAGATGGAATACCCCTCCTATTATCGGACGCACGTCAAGTTGCCCGTTCGCCAACAAGGTAATCACTCTCTCCCATACAGACCAGTTATGACTAAAGCTTCCCTGAAGGGTTATATTCTTCTGTACCAATGGATCAAGAGAAAACCCAAGTGGCTGAGGTCCCCATCCTACCTTAAGGATATGACCATTGGGACGAACCGCTTCCATTGCAAATTTCAGCGTAACACTTGTTCCCGCTGCATCAATAACACAATCCGCACCTAAGCCATCACGTTGTTTAGCCCAATCCAAAGCATTATCAATGATAGCTTTACAACCATACTGTTTAGCTATATGTAACCGTTCTCTATCTGCGGCAAGGCCAACCACTGCTACCTCAGCACCACAAAGCCGGGCAACTGCTGCACAAAGAATTCCAATAGTACCCGGTCCTAACACGATTACCCGATCGCCAGGTCTTAAATGAGCGTTGTTAATAACAGCATTGTAAGCTACACAATAAGGCTCTGTTAATGAAGCATGCTCTAATAGAAGTTCATCTGGAATACGATGCAGACAACGCGCCGGAACACAAACGAAGCGTGTCATCGCCCCGTTTACACCATAACCGAAACCTTTGCGAGTTGGATCAAGATTATACAATCCAACACGAGACATGGGGTTTTCAGGATCAATAATTGCAGCAGTTTCACTTACCACCCGATCCCCTTCTTTCCATCCCTTAACAGAACTGCCAGTTTCTACAATCTGCCCCGAAAATTCATGACCTAACACTATCGGATAATTTACTTCCCAGCTATGATCATTGGTCCATTGGTGTATGTCACTACCACAAACACCTACATAAGCAACTTCAAGTAATACGTCTTCCTCTCCGATTAAAGGCTTAGACATTTCACGGATCTCGACAGCACCTTTTTTAGGAGCATAATTTACTACTGCTGCTGATTTCATTTCTTTCCGATTTTAACATCTCCATAAGAATGTATTCTTTCACATATCAGGGAAAGGGATTTTTCCAAATCACCATTAGCAGTTTTAAATGAATCGGCATCAATCGTTAATGGTGCGCCTAGAACAACCATTGGTGCTCCGTATTCCGGACAACGAATAGCTTGTTCTAATGACAAGCCCCCAACAGCCTGAACAGGAATATTTACTGCGCATACAACTTCTTGTAACTGATTTAAGGGACTCGGCATAGGATTACCTTGCGCAGCGATACCTCGCCGTTCATCATATCCAATATGATGAATAATGTAATCACAGCCCAATTCTTCCAATCGCTTCGCGCTAGCAACCATATCTGAACTTGCTAAATTGTCTCCCATCACTTTGACACCGAAATCCCTGCCTGCATTTACAACACATTTAATTGTTTCTTCATGTGCTCTAGCCATAACAACAACATGCGTCGCTCCGGCTTTAGCCATCATCTCCACTTCAAGATAACCACCGTCCATTGTTTTTAAATCCGCTACTATAGGAACATCCGGGAAAGATTTACGAAGTTCCCGTATACAATGTAATCCTTCCGCTAATAGTAATGGAGTACCTGCTTCAAGCCAGTCAACACCTGCTCGTAAAGCCATAGCGGCGGTATCTAAAGCTTCACCAATATTTATTAGGTCAAGTGAAATTTGGACTATAGGTTTCATTATCCCCACCCCTTTCTATATTCCCTTTTTACAAATTGATTAGCTAAATCATAATTTGTAACACGCATATTTTGATTATCCCATAATAACTTTGTATTGCTTCCAGGATAGTCAAACCCTTTTCCTGATTCTCTAGGCTTTGGCATATCGGCTACTCGTATTGCTAAATTAGCCATTAATACGGCCTCTGTTAAAGGTCCGGCCAAATCAAAAGATGAACTCATCTTCATATTTCCATAACCTGCAATTGCTCCTTCTACCCATTGAGCATAATGCCCATCTGCTCCATTCGGAACACGGTCTAGTGTTTGTTTAACATTCACTTCATTTGTACGAGAAAGTGGTAAAAGGCGCGGATTGGCAGCGTATTCACTAGCCATCATTTTACCTTTGGTACCAATGAACAATATACCACTATTACCATCGCCAAAAACCTCTTCAGGCCCAAGTTCTTCAGGGCGTTCAGGTTTTATACCCCCATCCATCCAATGCATGGTTATATTTCCTTGCGTTTTATTGGTTTTAGGAAAAGTCAACGTTGCATGACTTGCCGGGGGGCAACTATCAGGGAAAAATCCACGCTTCCCAAATTCTACATACACACTGCTAACGCTGGCCTGCACATCAAGAGCATATTTCAGATTTAAAACGCTGAAAGGTGCTTCTATAAGATGGCAACCTAAATCACCCAATGCACCGGTACCATAATCCCACCAACCACGCCAACTCCCTGGAATTAAATTATCCACATAATTTTTATAGGGTGCTGTACCAAGCCATAAATCCCAATCAAGCTCTTTTGGTACCGGAGGCTTACTTGTAGGCCAGGGAATACCTTGAGGCCAGATGGGCCGGTTAGTCCAAATATAAACGGTATGCACATCGCCTACAATACCGGCATCATACCATTCACGTAATTGCCTTACACCATCCCCCGAAGCGCCCTGATTACCCATTTGTGTAACTACTTTATAGCGTTCTGCAGCTTGTGTTAACTTTCTTGCCTCATAGATATCATGAGTCATTGGCTTTTGTACATACACATGCTTGCCAAGTTGCATAGCTCCCATTGCAATGATTGCATGATTATGATCTGGAGTGGAAACCGAAACCGCATCAAAGTTTTTTGACTCTTTATCAAAAAGTTCACGCCAATCTTTATAGTACTTAGCCTTCGGAAATTTTTCTATAGAAGTAGCAGCCATACGATCATCAACATCACATAAGAAACCGATATCTGCTTTTCCACTTTCATAAAAATTAGAAATATCAGAACGTCCTTTACCTCCTACACCTACAGCCGCAATAATAAGTCGGTCACTCGGAGCTAAAAATCCTTTCCCTCCCAAAACATGCCTGGGCACAATGGAAATGCCGGTTGCCGCAATGGTTGCGTTCTTAATGAAATTTCTTCTGGAATTATTTATTGAACCTTTCTTCATAGCTATCCTTTCTTAATTTGTAATTTCTGAAATAACATGTCCAATATTTCCACTGGGCATTTGAATATTCAGCAGTGCAGCCAATGTTGGTGCTATATCTGTTATATTAATTGTACGATTGGTTTTCCCTGAAGTTACTCCCCAACCCATCCAAACTAATGGAATATGAGCGTCGTAAGGGTTCCAGGCACTATGAGATGCTCCCGATAATGACCCCGTCTTCCATCCTGATTCAAGTAGTAATACAATATCCCCACTTCTTTTGGCATGGTGCCCGTTAATGAGCATCGATTTTATCGGTTCAGATAAAACGGCAGAACCTAATTTTCGCGAAGGAATTGCGTCGGCAATACCTTCAACCTTTTTCATGAGTTCAATTATTCTGACTTCTATTTCTTCCTGAGACACTTTATTTTTAGAAATTTCATTGTGATTAAGGTAAAGCTGAGAATTAGCAGATGTTAAAATGACATTTTCTATTCCAAATTCATTTTTAACAGTTTGATTTATCGTTTTTATAATAGCTTCTCCATCAACTCCACCGCCAGGTAATTTATTTTCAATAAGAAAGCCAGGTGAATGAGAAACTGCATGATCTGCTGTTATAAAGAAGAGGTATCCATCTTTTCCAAAGCGTTCATCCAAGTATTTAAAAAAACCAGCAAGTTCATTATCAAGTCGAAGGTATGTATCTTCAATCTCAATAGAATTGGGGCCAAAACGATGGCCGACTGCATCTGTACTTGAAAGGCTTATAGCGAGTAAATCTGTTTCTTCTCCTTTACCCATTTTGTATCCTTCCAGTACTGCTTTTGCAAATTCAAGAACAAGTGTGTTTCCAAAAGGAGTATTGCTTATACTCACGTTTTCTTTACTTTTCTCATCTATTAATAGATGCGGAAAAACAGGCCGCTCTTCATTTCCTAGTTTATTCTCATACTCTTGGTCATCAGGAGTACTTTGTCTATAAGTTTCAATTGGATATAAGGTATTCCAGTTATTTTGAATTAAAGTTGTTGGTAATTTTTTATTGTTAAATTCCTGAACCCAGGCAGGAAGTTTCTGCATGTACCATGTGCTGCTTATAAAATTACCCGAGCTGCTATCAAACCAAAAAGCTCCGTCTGCAGCATGCCCTGCAGGAAGGATTGCAGCTCTATCTTTTATAGAAACACCTACTACTTTACTTCTAAAATTGGTTGCTATTTTCAATTCATCACCAATCGTGGTAGTTAGCAAGTTTCGAGGGGATGCTTTTCCACGAGACGAGTTTGAACCCACTGGAAGTACACTTTCATCTCCAACACAATTCATATCTATTCCCTGGTCAATTATTGGCCAGGAATTGCCTGCAATTCCATTAATTGCTGGTACTGACCCGGTATAAACCGAAGCATGCCCACAGGCTGTTATGGTAGGTGCATAATTAATTTGTGTATTTTCACAAGTAAATCCTTCTTTCAATAAGCGCTTAAAACCTCCATCCTTATATCGATCTGAATACTTATACAAATAGTCCCAACGCATTTGATCCACCATCATACCAATGATGACTTTAGGCTTTTTCTTAACGGTTTGGGCTACCGAAAACTGGAAGAAGAAAACACACAACAATATTCCTAATATCAACGCCGTTTTTCTCATATAACATTTATTTAATTCGTTCCTACCATTTTTAATGGTTCCTTCAATCAAATATGGTGATTCTGAGAACATAGATCTTGTATTATATTAACATGTTTATACTAGATATTATCTTCTGATAGCTATTTCATTGCCTTTCGGGCATGTTTTGTGGAATTTTATTGATAAGTTTATTGATGCTACCTTTTTGTTTAATTAAATCAAATGCATCATATAATTCTCCTGTAGCTGTAAAGGTATTAAATTCCAATTTCTCATTATTGACCGATATAACATGGTAAAGCTGGTTATAAACTGCCGACCTATCCATCCATGGTTTCTTTTCTACTTGGTTATCAGTCATTTTTGGTCCGCTTACTGAAACCACATACATTGTACCTGATTTAGAACCATTTTTAGCCATTGGAATTTTTTCCATTCCTCTGGCATACGTATGATCGTGACCTTGTAATACTAAATCAACTTTGTATTTATCAAAAATGGGTTTGAAGGTTTCCCGCATCCGTTTATTATCCCGAGTTCCTTTAGGAGAAAAAATAGGATGGTGAAAAACAACACAAGTCCACTTATTAGGATTATTACTCAGCAAACTATCTATCCAGCGTTTTTGCTTCTCCAGGTATATATCCGAAACCTCTGCTTGATCTGAGTTAAGTGCAATAAAACGAACACCTTGTATATCTGCGAAATAACATGTCTCTTCTAAACCTTTAGGACCATTTTCTGGCAGGTTGAATTGTGGCCGCCAAAATACTGAAGTTGTATTTACTCCTAGCGGTGAATCATAATGATCATGATTTCCTGTTGACGGAAAACCCGCAATCATGCTATGAATAAATCCGCCCGCCTGAAACCAATCTCCCCATTCAATATCCCGATTGGCCTTATTAATCAAATCACCGGCATACAACATTAACCTCGCCTCCGGAGCTTTCGCATAAGCATCTCGTATAACCCTGGACCATAATGAACTTATATTGGTTTGAACATCTCCAAAATAAATGAAAGAAAACTTTTCTCCAGCTTTGCCAGCTGTATTGAAATGAAACCATTCACTCCAATTTCCTTCCTGACCTACGCGATAAGCATATTTTGTATTGGGATTAAGGTTTTCAAAAATTAACGAATGATAATTGGCGGTGGGTGCCTCTTCGAATTCAAATCTTTCTGTATTGGCTTTTAAACGAATGGCTTTTTGAACAAAGCGGGGATCTGCTTCTGCAACCACAATTTCGGCAAAACTTTCTGAAACATTTTCGTTAGTACGCCAGTTAACGGCCATAGAAGTTGAAGGATCTTCAGTCACATTTAGAATTATACGATCAGGTTTTATTGATGGATATAAAATCTCTTGTTGGGCATTGCTACTATCAATAACACAAAAAAGCATTATTATTACAAAATAAAAGCACTTCATAAACTTAGTTTTTATTTTAGTATAGCATACAATTAAAGAACACCCTTATTGTTTAAAACAAATACCCGAGTACTTTGGGTATAAGTACCACCCTGAAGGTTTTTATATTTCAGATCGATATAAAATGCGTTATAACCACTTTTAGGATAGTTTTGTTCAATTTTGACTTTGGCCTTATTGTGGATTCCAAGGCTCTTACTTGTCCATTTATCATTCCTGAAATCTTTATCATCAGATGTAGCTGTCCAAACAATGACATCAAGCAATCTATCGGCAGTAGAATTAATTGCAATTTCTACCTTTTGTTTTGATGGAACAATACTCCAATCACTATGCGGATAATCAACATCATTTAGCGTAAATCCAACAAATGAACTTAATGCCTGCATCGCTTGTTCACCCTTATTTAGGTCATGGCCGGCATTTGGAACATAGTGCAATATGTTTTCTCCTGGGATACTGTCATAATAGTTTTTAACGTTATCCACTACCCAATATGGATCATTCGTACCCATGAAAATCATCTTAGGCATCGTCAGGTTTTTACGATAAGAATAAGGATCAATCATAGTTGTAATTTCCTTACCCTCTGGAGTCTTACTATTTTGTGGAATACCCAGGTTTACATAATCTTGAATTTCGATACTATAATCTCCCCAGGTTTCTATTTGGTATTGTAAACTAACTGGCATGTTCAATATATCAATAACCATAGGAGCAATTGCCTTTACTCTTTTATCCATTGCTCCAGTTAACCAGGTCGTCCAACCTCTTTTTGAAGCACCTGAAATAATAAATTCATTAAGTTCAATTTGGAGCTTTTCTTTTGCAAAAAGTTGAATTGCATCCATGGCGCTAATAGCACTTTTTACCATTGGAAACAACAAAGGCCATTCATAATCTTTATCTTCTTTATAATTGTGAAGTGTCTTAGAGATAAGTGCATCTTCAGTTAAGTTATTATAAAGTGGCTGATTAGGTGTTTGGCGTAGTAAAGCAACGATGGCCTGATTTGAAGATGAAATGTGAGACATTGCCAAAAGTAAATCATTGTCTTTTTTACTGTTCCAGTTTGGCATACCATCTTTGACACTGCCCCCAGTAATAAAAAGCAAAGCGCCGTCGTGCTTTACTTCGTTTGGCACTACAATAGAGAGCTGATGAGTCCATACAAATGCTTTCCAATTTTGAGAGAACAAAAGGACATTGTACACCGTTAAATCACCTTGTTTATAAGAATCTTTTATTTCCCACTTAAAAGTTGTGTCAATTTTATTTATATAGCTTTCCAACGCCGTTGATGGAGTTATATTAAATTGAGCTGTTACATGATTACTATAAAACTGCAGTGTAACTGCCAATACAAGCGCATAAAGAGCTCTACATTTCATATAATTATTTTTAGTGTTATGATAAATTTTTTATTTTATTACCAAGGCTTTCCTGTACCTTGTAGTAGCCACGATTTAGACCATGCACTGTTTTCATTATCAGCTTGCGAATAGCTTGTCTTTTCCAACCTGCTTAACGCTTTATCTGCATTTTCTTTATTAATATTTAATTCGTCCTGCATATAGTAAAACCGCACAGGTAATACATTGCGTTTAGCTGCAGGACCAGCTTTTAAGTTGGGCAAACCCGTTCTGCGGTAATCAAACCAAGCTTCAGCAGCACCTGTCCAGCTTGCAATCCATTTTTGTTCAATGATTTGTGCAAGAGAATTAGTAAAAGCCAACTGTGGCTGGTTTATATAGTCAACATATTGACCAGATACAGTCCAGGTCTCAAATGAAGCTTTTATCCCTTCGTCAAAATGTGTTTCTGCACTACCTGCATTCCATCCTTTCAATGCAGCCTCAGCTAAAATAAAATGAACTTCAGCAGCCGAAAGTAGACGGGCTTTCAATAAAGGACCACTGGCTGCTTTATAAATATCATTCAGAAAAGAAACGTGGGGATTAAAGGATGTTTGTCCGGGTGTTGGATTAAGATTGTATGAGGAAGGTAAGGCCGAAAAACTTGGTGGCAATCCAACATATTCCGGATCTGTATCAATTTTATTATTTCCAACTTTATCTGGTGATAAATGTCGCTTTCCATCAACAATTTCATCAGTTCCTGGAGGAAAACTATTACTTACAACCAATGGAACTTCTACTTTTTTTGCCCAGATAGACAAACGCGGATCATTTAGTTCTTGTAATTTGTCTACGAATGTCGCACACATTTTCAATCTCCTGTAATTACTTCCGCTAGCATCAACAACAGTGTTATTAGGCCATGAATCATCTTGTGTATTACCAGGAAAGGACATGGTAACATCGTCAGCGGAGCTTGTTATTATCGGGTAAAGATTGGGGTCAGCAACAATTTTCTCAATTCCAGATTTTGCTATATCGGGTAATTTTAAAGAAATCCGCATATAATAACGAAGCAATAAAGAATTAGCGAATTTTCTCCATTGCACCGGATTGCCTTTATAATAAACATCTACATTACTTACGATACCTTCATATTCACTGGCAGATTTTGATAACAATTGATTTGCTTGTTCAAGCTCTGCTATGATCCCTTTATAGATAATTTCTTGCTCATCAAAGACAGGTAACAAATTAACAACTCCACCATCCTCTCCCTTAAGAGCATTGGTATAAGGAGCATCACCCCAAAGATCGGTTATTAAGCCAAACATAAAAGATTTCATAACTAAGGCTACACCTTGATGAAATTCCATATTCATCTCTTTTGAACGTTTAAGCAACAATTCGTTGTTTCTTAAAACATTATAATAGCTATTCCAACTTTGGTTACTCCAATCATAATCATTATGTTCTGAAGACCATGCATCTTTTTGAGTATGTTGTACTACACCTGCTATATTCTGATATCCCAGATCAAGATAAATTTTTGCAGCCTCGGTAAGTACCGTTGGCATTAGCAAATTCGGATTCACTTCACCAGCTCCAACACCATTGGGATTTATATTTAATTCTGTAAGGTCTTTACAAGAAAAACAGAATATACTAATCAGTATAAAACTGATAATTTTGGTTTTTATAATAAATTTCATGATCAATTCAGTTTAAAAAATGACACTTAAAAAGTAACCCCAAGTTTAAAGCCGATCGGCATTACCCAAGGTGTAACATTATATCTTTCAATCCCCTGTCTAAATTGTGTGCCAGCCTGCGCACCGCTTTCTTGTTGAAACGCCATTTCAGGATCAATTCCAATTTTAGATTTTGTCCATAATATTATGTTTCGACTAAATAGGGCTATATTTGCATTTTGAAGCCCTAATCTTTTAGTAAAATTAACCGGCAAGTCGTAACCAATAGATATTTCGCGTAGTTTAAGATAAGATGCATCAAATGTTGCAGCTCTCATAAAATCCCAGGGATAGTTATCTCCATAAGGGATATATTGAGTACCTTCTCCACCCAAATTTTCCGTATAGCCGGTAATTTCTCCTTCACTGTTGTATTCAGCAATAACCCCAGGATTAAAAACAGCATAATTATAGGTATTACCACCATATTCAAAAGGGAAGCCACCATATTCAGCAGTAGGACCACCTACAATTGGAAATCGGTTACCTTTGATTATTACTAAATCATTATTAATTAAATAATTTTTCAACTCCTCTCCGGACATTCCGTTGGGATTGATAAGCTGATCGAGAAAACGTTGAGACTTTAAATCAGATTCGCCGTAGCGATAGGTTTGGGAGACAAAATCTCCGCCGAATCTCATATCGAACGCCATGTTTAAAGAGAAGCGTTTATATGAAAGTGATGTTTGCATTCCCATGGAAAAATCAGGATTAAAGTTCCCGATTTTATTCTTGGCATTTGAGGAACTTATAGATTGCCAAGAACCGTTTTGATCTAAAATGGGAAAGCCATAATAAGGTGAATTTTTGTCTGTAACCGTAACAATTTCTGCATCATATAAACTTCCGATTTCTTCACCTATATAAGTTCTTGCTCCTCCTTTTGCATCACTCCACAGCTCATAAAACTCCAAACCCTCAGATAATTCCTCGATGGTTGTTCGGTTTCTAGACCAATTCACACTAATATCCCAATTCCAATTTTCATTTCTGATGGGAGTACCGCCGATAGTGAATTCAAACCCTTTACTAACCAATAGGCCCGCATTAATATTTTTTGATGTAAAACCACTAGATCCAGGAAGCTTGGTTGGAATAATTTGGTTTTCATTGTCTACTCGATAGTAAGTTGCCTCAAAGCGCAATCTATTTTGAAAGCCAGCAATATCGAACCCTCCTTCGTACGAGGTTGCTATTTCTGGTTTTAAATCAGGTAGCAATAACGATTCTGATTGGTTCAAACGTATAATATCACCCCACGATCCAGCATTACCCAAGGTATTCAATAAGCTATAGGGGTTAGTATCATTTCCAACCTGCGCTATTCCCCCTCTTAGTTTGAACATATTAATCTTATCTGACATTCGAAAAATCTCATCTAATAAAATGCTTACAGAGGCTGAAGGATAAAAGTAGGAACGATGGTTTTTAGGTAAAGTACTAGACCAGTCATTCCGTGCTGTGATATCCAAATACAATAAATCTCTATAACCTAAATTGGCCAGACCATAGAGGCTATTTACTGATTTTTCTGACAAATAGCTACCGTATTGAAGACTTGTAGGAGCAATATTGTTTAATGTATACAACCCCGGTATTATAAGTCCCGTACCATTTTTAGTAGAAGAGCTAACATCTCTGTTATTCTGATATCGGGTATTGCCTCCAGCAGAAACCGAAAGACTTAGATCGCTAATTTGTTTTTTATAGGTTGCTAAAAAATCAATATTTTGCTCCTGACGACTCAGATTGATTAAACCATATGCTCCTCGGGAATCTTCAGTATAACTATAGGGTATTTTAGTTTCACGTTCTTCCCGGTAAGTATCCAACGAATATCGGGCCATAAAACTTAAGTCAGAAGTTATTTGATAATCGGCGCGCACATTTCCAAAAAGCCGATCCCGAACAAAACCGTTATTTACCTCATACGCTAAAAAATAAGGATTGTTAAACTCCCCAGGCCCTTGTGATAATTGCTGTATTCCTTCTTGTCCGGGCACCCAGTAATTTCTCAGGTCTTCAATGTTAATATGAGGTGAAACGGCGTATGCCCATTGTAATGGGTTTGCACCCCGATTCGTAGCAGGCCGATTATTTGAGTTGTTTCTACTAAAGTCTACCTGTGCACCAACTCGTAATTTTTCATGTAATTTGAGCGATGAATTCATATTTAATGAATTACGAAATAAATCCGAATTGGGAATTATTCCTTTATTACTCATATTTGCATAAGAAATCCGATAATTCATTAATTCATTATTGTTTGCGATAGATATGCCGTTGGTTGTAGTAATTCCTGTTTGAACAAAATTTTTGACATTATTTGGATAAGAAACAAGTTCAGTTGGAATTGGATTGCCATTCTCATCCAGCGGACTGTTCCATTGAATAGCTTTATAACCTTTATCTAATTCTGGCCCTACGCCACCGGCAGAGGCCTCATCAATAACCAAAACTCCTCCAGGATAAGGATTATTCTCTGGGCTAAATGGTAAAATGCCTGTTGCAAATTTTGAATGCATATCAAGGTATTTATAAGGGATATCAAAAACAGTATTACTGTTAACTGAAATCGTCATCTTATCTACTTTACCTCCCGATTTAGTTGTGATTAGCACTACGCCATTTCCTGCCCTTGATCCGTATAAGGCTGCTGCACTTGGCCCTTTAAGAATAGAAACATTGTCAATATCATCTGGATTTATACTTGAGATAGCATTACCATAATCAACACGGTTATCTGTTCCAATTTGCCCAACATTATTAAGTGTATTAGCTATTGGAACACCGTCAACCACAAAAAGAGGTTGATTATCATTGCTCAGTGATGTAGCCCCTCGAATTATCATACTTACGGATGAGCCTGTACCACCTGTTGAATTAATGGACACGCCTGCCACTTTTCCAGCAATTGCACCCAGCACATTTTCATTGACCACTCTGTTCAAATCTTCCCCATCAACCTTTCCCACCGAATATCCCAAAGACCGTTCATTACGTTTAATGCCCAAAGCCGTTACTACAACTTCTGTTAATAGCTCTTCCGATACCTTAAGGGAAATATTCAGGGACTTCCTGTTATTTACTGGAATTTCCTGAGTTTCATACCCAATAAAAGCAAAAACTAAGACGGGATTAGCTCCTGAAACTCGAATGGAATAATTTCCTGAAGCGTCTGTACTGGCCTTAACCGGACTGTCTTTAACGGAAACGTTAACTCCAACCATAAGTGAATTATCCTCACCGGATTTAACTGTTCCAGAGACAATTTGACCCTGCGTAGAATTCTGTGCTTTTGCAGGAAGAATAAACAAACTTAAAATAATCATTAAACATGATACTCTTTCAATTTGTTTATTGACGATAAAATGGATTCTCATAATTGTATCATTTAGGTTGTATATTAATTACATAATACTATGGTTGACTACAGACTGCTAATATCTTGATTAGATTTCTCTTATGTTGCTACTTAAGGTTAACAAACTATTAAATAACTATCCGAATATATAATATAGATGAGTATAATACTTATAGGATATTATCCTTTATATCGTAAATGTTACCATCTTAAGAACGGCTTTAAAAGTATTATTAATCCGTCATTTTTCTATTTTATTACCTTTAAGTATCTTCCCATCCAGTATGGAAATAACCAAATATCCCCTGCGCTACTTTCTGCCTTTCCGTCACTGCCTCCATCCAAAACAAACCGGTTTGCATTATGCCTTGAAATTTTCAATTCATCAGGTGGCAATACTTTTTTAATAGTTTGATTTCTAAAATTAGGTTTCAAAAATTCGATATCTTTTCTATGACTATTATTTACTGTCCATTGAATTAGGTCCATTGGGTATTCTTTTAAAAACCAAATAGTTTCCTCCAGATCAAAATCTTTTATTCCTGTAATAGAAGCAACAACATTCCATGCTCCGTCTTTTTCAGGTCTTTCAGATTCCCAATGATCTATAATCGCTTCTTTATACTTTGTTTTTAACGTATCGTTAAAAGCATATTTATATAGACCCCAATAACCAGCAAAATACATTTCATCATCAGAATGATTCCAATAGGTTGATAGTTTTTTACTCAATTCATCTGCTTCATTTGAGGCTTTACCTATTTCTGCCATTGGCAAAGTCAAATTTTCCAGATACCCATACTTATCCATAAGTTCAAACGCCTTTTCCTTATATACTTCCTTCTTGGTAAAGTGATAGGCTGTTTGAAGCATTGAAATGATGTTGGAAGAGTTTAGCTTTCGATCACCAATATTTTTAGAAAAGGAATTTACATATTCCGGATTCCACTTTCCCCAAAGAGTTGGTTTACCATCAAAGTCAATTAAGTATAAATCGTTCTTAACAATATGGTTCATCAATAAATCAATTAATGCAATAGCCCTTTCCTGAGTCGGTTTATGCTTTACAATTTCAGCAACAACCCCAAAAGCAAAGATATGTCCAATCGCTTCATCACTGCTGGTTGTAGCTTTCCAGACCCACTCAGGATCAGGAGACTGCTGCCAACGTTCCGGATCTGACAGTTCTTCTATATGGCCACTACGCTCAAAAGAACGTGCTGGAAATCCTGAAACAGGATTTATCGTATATAATCTTTCCATAGCATCCAATGATTCTATGCAATTTTGTAAAGCTTCTTCTTCAGTAGTTGTTGCATATCGAAATGCTTGTGAAGCCAAGTATAATGAAGTCCACAATCCATCATTATCTGAGTCTCCCATATAGCCTGTACTTAAGTTTCCTTTTTCCATTCCCACTAAACTTGCATTAAAACCATTTCTGATATGCCTGGTTCTTACCTGCTTTTCATAAAAAACTGCTTTCTCATGTAATGACATTCTTTTAAAATTAATTTCTGCAATCCCACCTTTCGTAAGTAATAAAACCCCATCGTTACTACCTTGAGTGATCTGAAGAACATGATCATTAGGCAACCATCGTTCACTGGCATAATAATTTATATGACCATTTTCTTCTACCATAAAAGCTCCTTTAATTGTCCCAAACCACAGATTATCTCCGATAGTTTTAACAGCTGTTATCTCCGTCCAAGGTAATTTCTCATACAGTCCTCCAATTTGTCGGCTTTCCTTCAAATCATACAAGAAGTAACCTCTATTACTTCCTATAACCAGTTTATTTCCTAATCTGTCCAAATCAAAAGCAGTCAATTCTTGCCCCTGATAGATTCTCTCTATTTGCTTACTTTCCGCTGAAAACCTGTAAACGGAGGAACTCGTAAGTAGCAAAAATGAAACTGGATCTTCAGATTCACTAATGATTTGAATAATAGTTTCATCTTGTAAATTTCCACGCCAGGTAACATCTCCGTCTTGAATAAAATGAATATTTTTACCATCTGAAACCAAGAAGTTTAAATTATCATTTCCCTGAAACAATATTGGCTCCGATATTTGGTGTTTTACATGTAAACTGCCAGCCCAAGCATTACTGAAAATATACTGGTCATCCATAAAAACGAATTGCTGATCACATAAGATCATATCAATCAATTTTTTGTCTTTCATAAAGCGGTAAGATTGATCTTCCACAATTTTACCAGGATATAAAAACCTGCCATCATAAAGATGATGCAAACCAACGTTAGTTAATATTTCAATTTTTCCGTTTCTATCTGAAAAAACTCTTAACGGTTGAGTGCCTGGTAACTCAAGATTATATTTTACGCTATAATCCTGAATAAAAGCATGATCTAGATGAGCAGTCTCCTCTTGTGAGAAGATTCTTTTTCCACAGAAAGTAATAAGTGTAGAACATAATAAAACTAGCACATAGTTTATCTTGGTCATAGATTTATAGATTATTTGGTGATTTTGACAGGGTCTATTACTACATACTTGATAGACTTATTGTTATTTTCAAGATGATAAGAATAACTTATATATATCAATCCATCTTTTCCAGCAATTAATGAAGGATAGGAAAATCTTCCCTTTTGAGAGGTATCGTTTTCAATGGTTATTTTTGAAGGCCATGTTTTTCCTTCATCGGCTGATAAATACAAACTTAGTTTATAACGCCCGTCGTCAATGTCATTTCCCAAAAAGGCCCACCTACCATCCTCTAGAACAGTCAATTCTACACTTGCTGTATTTGGAATCGCAGTTTTTTGTGCTGCTGTCCAAGTCATCCCTTCGTCTTTTGACTCACTAACTTGAACCCGTGTTGGGGCATCACCACTGTCCCGCATATAGGCTACAATTGTTCCATCCTTCTTTTGTGCCAAAGCAGGTTGTATGGGTCCCCTTCCAACAATGGGTAAGCTTGGCTGCCAGGACTTACCATTATCTTTAGAAATAGCAATTATGGACATGTTAAAACCATCTGAATAAAGTGGCAATAAAATCTTTCCATCTGCTAATTTCAGTGGTTTTATTCGCGTCATCCAGCCTGTACTTCTTTTTGCAATATCCTTGCTGGCATTAATAATCATATTATCATAGGTAGGAGCATATTCTGACCAGCCAACCCCCAAATGTGGGAGAGATTTTAGTTTTGACTCTACCTCAAGAGGAAAACGATCATTAGGCTTAAGCAAAATATTATCTTGCCACTCCCAAGCTGGAGACCCTAACTTATTATAATCAGTTGAAGTTCTAAATCGTAATATAGATTGTTCCCATTTATTCGCCTGTACGGCAATCCAAACTAAATACAATTTCTCTTCTATTAGAAAAAGAACTGGATTACAATCTGGCAAGCCTGGTGTATCAGCCAACTCAAAAGGTTTACTCCATATTTTGCTTCCTTTACTTAAACGAGCGCCCATAATTCGCACATCATCTGCTTGCCGTTCACCAGTACCTTGAAACCAAGCAATTAATACATCTCCATTAGGAAGCTTCACTAAACTGCTTCCGTGTACATGCTCTTGTTGAGGAGCAAAAACTAATGATTCATATACAATTGGAGAAGTGTCATGTTTACTTTGCCCAAAAACAGGAAAAATAAATATGCATTCCATGATTAACAACAGTGTATAGAAGAACGTGATATTCATAATTCAATGGAAAAACATAAGTATTGATTTAGGTTCACATCAACGTTATGCTAACGTTGGTATAAAACAAAGATATTCCAAATAAAAAATGATTTGTTGTATGATATTGGCACCTCTTTGTATAATATTCTCAAAGATTATAAGAATACATTACAGAACAATGCGTTTCCAAAAATCTTGGATAAACCCTAATCCGTAAGCAATTAATTGGATAAATGAGGAAAGAACGCTCAAAAAGGCAACTTTGACAGATTTAGTTACCTTCAAGGCATGAAAAAATAAAAGTAGTGTATAAACCGCTAATAGTAAATTACCCAATTTAGCGATTGATGGGGAAAAAAAATTAGTGATAATTGTGCCTAGTATAAACAATACGAATACGGAAGGAAAAAAGTGAACAAGCTTCAATTCAGAAGGGAAATGTTTGTAAATATTGATCCTAGCTCTTCCAAAAAAATGCAATTGTTTATAAAATTGTTTTAAATTGGTTCTGCGTTTGTGAAATACTACAGCATCTGGAATAAGACCAATCTTGAATCCGGCTTTTTGAATCCGGATACTATATTCTATATCCTCTCCAAGCCGGGTTAATTTAAAACCACCCACTTCCTCCCAAACTTTTTTAGAAATTCCCATATTGAAACTTCGCGGATGAAAAGTTCCAACATGTTTTTTATTACCACGAATCCCTCCTGTAGTAAACGGAGAGGTCATTGAATAGCTTATTGCCTTTTGAACGGAAGTAAATGAGTCATGAGCTGCATCCGGGCCGCCATAAGCATCTAAGTAAGATTTTTCGAGGTGGTTCTTAACGATGCTTAAATAATCTTTTGGAATAAGACAATCTGAATCAACTATTATAAAGTAATCACCATTAGCATGTTCAAAGCCATAATTTCTAGCGAATCCCTGACCGCCATTTTCTTTATAAAAGTATCGGATATTTAATCTATCAGCATATGACCGGACAATTGATTTAGCATCAAGATTAGATCCATCCTCAATTATTAAAACTTCAAAACTTTTATATTCTTGCTGTTGAAGAGTGAAGAGCAATTCATCAATCTCTTGAGGTCGGTTGTAAAGAGGAATAATGATCGAAAAATACACGTTAAATTACCTTTTCAATTTGATAGTTATTTCTTTCAGCTGAGTTCCTTGAAACCAACTCGGCTACAAAGCCAGTAAGAAAAAGTTGAAATCCGACGACAATTGCTACAAGGGATAAATAGAACAGAGGCTGATCAGTCACATCTCGATAAACAGTATGAGAAGAAATTGCAATCATTTTTTTTACAAGAAGCCAAATCGTAATAAGAAATCCAATAAAAAAGCTTAGCGCTCCCATGGTGCCAAAAAAATGCATCGGCCGTTTGCCAAATTTACCAACAAAGAATATTGAAATAAGATCTAAAAAACCATTAATAAATCTGCTCATTCCAAATTTTGTTGTTCCATATTTACGTGGATAATGCTGAACAACCTGTTCTCCTATCCGTTTAAATCCAGCCCATTTAGCAATTACCGGAATGTAACGGTGCATCTCACCATAAACCTCAATATTTTTTACAACATCTTTACGATAAGCCTTTAATCCACAATTAAAATCATGAAGGTTATTTATTCCAGACATGCTTCTCGTTGCAGAATTGAATAATTTTGTTGGTAATGTTTTGGATAAAGGATCATGTCTTTTCTGTTTCCATCCAGAAACCAAGTCATATTTTTCTTCTTTTATTCTTCTATAAAGTTCAGGGATTTCATCCGGACTATCTTGTAAATCGGCATCCATTGTAATAACAACATCGCCTTGAACCATAGCAAACCCAACATTTAAAGCAGCTGACTTACCATAATTCCGTCTGAATTTAACTGCGGTAACCGCTTGGTATTTTTCTTTAAGACTTTCAATTACATACCAGGAAGAATCTGTACTTCCGTCATCAATAAAAATAAGCTCATAGCTGAACTCATTTTCCAGCATTATTCGGTCAATCCACTCAGTTAGTTCAGGTAAAGATTCTTCCTCATTGTACAAGGGAATTACAACAGAAATATCCATTTTATTAATCATGCACCTCACCATCAATTTCTTCCTGTGTATAAAAAACAGGCCTATCCTTTTTAAATATTGCAGCCCAAATCATAGATGCCACAAAATAAATGAGTACAGAAAACACAATACTTTTTACCATATCCATAAAGGAAGGATTAAATTGTTTTACCATGGCAGCTTCAGCGTCCCCAATAGCCTGATCGATAGCCTCCTGATCGTCTGTTATCCTTTCCATTAATTCAGTTGTAGTATTTAATGTAAGCTCAGTGATCTTTTGCGGATAGCTTGGTTCAATCCATTTTCCAAAAACAATTGAAAAGAAATACAATAAAACAGTTGGAATAATAAATAATATAAAAATAGATTTTAATGCTTCACTAAACGACCAAAAACCCCCAATTTGCTTTCTTATTTCTAAAGTGAAATAAATTGCCAAACCTATGCCGACAATAAATTGTATTGTAGAATGTTTCCATGTCCCCATATACTGAGGAACAGCATAATAAACAAGCAAAAAGACAACAATATTAATGGCAGTCCATATTAAGCCGTATTTAATAGCCAGGGATTTTCCGGAAATAGGGTTAGTTGAGTTTTCCATTGTATATATTTAAGAGTGGTTGTAAGCAACAATTAATGCATAAATAGCACTGTCAAAGGATTTATTTTTACTCACTTTAATAAAATTCTCAAATTGTTCTTCGGTTGGTTCCGGTTCTGAAAAAAAACTCATAATAGGATAAAACAATTCAGCAAGCTCATGATCTGGATCTAGCTTAACTGCAATTTTCTCGATCTCCTCAAAGTTACTTTCTACCAAAATTTGATTTTCAATGAAGGGTTCATAAATGCGGTGTTCATCTTGAAATTCATCTTCTTCAACTAACAAAAACTCCTTAAGAAAGTCATCTAATTCAGGTTCTATTTTTTCATCTTTGCATTCTCTTATATAAAGCAATACATTCAGCAACTCAGTTCCCCGATCAATTGTTTGATCTTCTATACGCTCCCATTCTTCAGACTCAAGGTAATCAGCTTCTAATTTTTCGACATCAACAGTAAAAAAGTTGATTAACAATAAATCAAAAAATACCTCGCGTAAATCATCAAAATGTATAAAATCATCAAAGACGCCATCTAAAAGTTCTACCTTTTCTATAAAGGGCTTATCCGTATTAAACGCATCAAAAATGCGTCTCTCAAAAACATCTGATTTCTGATTATTGGCTAAGGTATATTCATGCAATGAAGCCTTAAGTGCTTTTTCTATTTGGAGATTCATGATTGCGTTTTTAAAAAATTAAAGTCTTATTTTTATGGATTAATAAACTTATCTTTCCTTTTAATTCAGAATTGAAAAAAGGATTGTTAGTACCTTTTGAGCGGTTAGATTTATCATCAAATATCCATAATTCATTCGGATTAATCAAAATTAGATTTGCAGAGGCTCCAACTTCAAATACAGCTTGCTCAACATTCAAAATCTTACGTGGATTAATGGCAAGCTTGTCTATAATTAATTCAAGAGGTAATTTTGCTTTTAGTACTATTGGCAATACCGTTTGTAAGCCGGCAATACCAAATTCAGCAATTTCGAATTCAACTCTCTTATACTCAATTTCATGCGGTGTATGTTGAGATACAATGGCATCAATTGTATCATCTTCCAAACCTTTAATTAAAGCAGCTCGATCATTATTTGTACGTAAAGGTGGTCTTACCTTGAAGTTGCTATTAAAAGAAATCAATTCTTCATCTGTAAATAATAAATGATGTGCTGCAACATCACAACTAACCTTAAGACCTTTCTTTTTTGCCTCTCGGATCAACTCAACAGATCCAGCTGTGCTTATTGTACTAAAATGTATAGGAGTATCATTATATTCTGCTAAAAATAAATCACGGGAAATCATGATTTCTTCAGCTATATTAGGATTGCCTTTCATTCCTAAAAAAGTACTCATCTCGCCTTCATTCATTTTGGTTTTACCAGCGATTGACTTGTCTTCTGGGAAAGAAAATATTAACCCGTCAAAACCTTTGCTATACAGTAATGCTCTGCTCATTAAACCTGAATGCTGCAAACTACGATTTCCATCACTAAAAGCTAAAGCTCCTGCGAGTTTCATATCGTATAATTCAGCTAACTCTTTCCCTTCTCTATTCTTAGTAATTGCACCCAATGGGTAAACCTTTACAAGAAGATCACGGGTACTATTTACCACAAAAGAAATTTCAGAACGGCTATGTAAAGGCGGATTGGTATTAGGTTGCAAAACCACTTCGGTAAAACCGCCCGCAGCAGCAGCAGCACAGCCACTAGCAAAATCTTCTTTGGTCTCAAGGCCCGGTTCTCCAAAGTTTACGTTTAAATCAAAAAAACCAGGGGCTAAAAACTGTCCTTTACCTGCAATCAATTTGATATCGTCAGATTGAGCGAGTTGTCCAGGTGATTCAATTGCTGATATAATTCCATTTTCAATCAAAACATCGGCTTCTTTTTGATAGAATTCAGAATCGGGAAAAAGGATATTTGCAGATTGAATAATCAATTTTTCCATAAATAAAGTTTAAGAACAGAGATAATTTTAAGAAATGAGTGCCCAGACAGATGAGTCATGTTATTCCCAACATGAAGGAATAAAGAAAATTGTTTTGAACAAAACAAAAATTGGTTTTGGATATTTCCCATTAAAAAACAAAAATACAAAATACTCGTTAATGAAAAACGAATATTTTGTATTTTCCTAATATTAAATCAATCCGATTACTGTATTATTTGCAATTATTGCTTTCTTTTTTATCACCACGATTCCGTCTCTGACTGTATACGTTTCAAAATCACCGTCTTCCAAGTGTCGCCCACCGTTTATACGAACGTCGTTCCCAATACAAGCGCTCTTATCAATGATGGCATTATCAATATAACATCGTTCACCTACACCAACAAGTGGGCGATTCATTTTTTGAGCAGCTTGAATATCATCTAAACTTTGATAATGATCAGCTCCCATCATATACGTATTACGAATCACTGTTCCCTTTCCTATTCTAGAGCGTACACCTATAACAGATCGTTCAATTTTATCAGCGTTAATAATACATCCACCAGCAACAATCACCCTATCGAGCAAACAACCTTGATATTTAGAAGGTGGTAACATTCTAGAACGTGTATAAATGGTATTCGAGTCAAATAAATTAAATAATGGAATATCATCCGTTAAACCAATATTAGCTTCGAAAAAAGAATCAATATTTCCAATATCAGTCCAATACCCATCATATTGAAAGCTATTCACCTTCGAATTTTCAATTGCGAATGGTATTAACTCTTTTCCAAAATCTAATCCATCATGCGTTTCTAATAATTCAGCTAGCTTACCCTTATTAAAAACGTAAATACCCATAGATGCTAAATATTCACGATTCTGCATTTTCATTTCTAGACTTACTTCTGAACTCCAATCAACCAAAAGCTCGGTCCTGGGTTTTTCGATAAATGACGTTATCTGATCGTTTTCATTCGACTTAAGAATTCCAAATGAAGTGGCATCTCTGGCTGTTACCGGAATTGTTGCCAGGGTAATATCTGCACCTTTCTCAATGTGAAATTCAATCAGCTTTTGAAAATCCATTTGGTAAAGCTGATCCCCTGAAAGTATAAGAATATATTCATATTCATGCCCTTCCAGGTATCTGCGAACTTGGCGAACGGCATCGGCAGTTCCCTGATACCACTTATCTCCTTCATTCGTTTGTTCAGCAGCTAAAATATCCACAAACCCTTTGTCAAAAATACTGAAGTTATACGTATTCTTGATGTGTGAATTTAAAGATGCAGAATTATACTGCGTAAGAACAAAAATACGATTGTAGCCTGCATTTAGACAATTAGAGATTGGAATATCCACTAATCGATACTTACCAGCGATAGGTACGGCCGGTTTTGAACGGGTTAGGGTTAAGGGATTTAAACGAGTTCCTCTTCCTCCTCCTAAAACAATGGAAATCACACTAGGTTTCATAAGCGATTAATTAAATTTTCATATAATTGGACATATTTTTTTACAGAGCTTTTCCATGAATAATCTAATTTCATGTTCCTCTTACGTAATTCATTAAAAGCGATCGAATCTTTATATAAATTTAATGCACGTTTAACCGCTTGTACCATATCTCTCAAAGAAACATCATTAAAAACAATACCATTTGCATTTTTTTTTGATAAATCATTAACGGTATCTTTTAGTCCGCCAATCTTCCGAACAATCGGAATAGTTCCATATCGCATAGCATAAAGCTGATTTAAACCACAAGGTTCAACCCGGGACGGCATAATCAAAAAATCTGCAGATGCGTATATTTGGTGAGATAATTTTTCATCGTAGCCAATGACAATGGCTAAGTGCTGCCCCCACTGTTCTTTTTGCTGGCTTAATGCATCTTGTATCTGTAAATCTCCAGAACCTAAAACTAAAAAATTAATTTTTCCGCTAAACTTTAAGACTAACTCTTGAATAAAGGCAGGCAACAAATCAGCGCCTTTTTCCATAGCAAATCGTCCTATAAAGACCAATAAAGGTAAGTGGTGATTTAAACCATAGTTTTTACATAAAGCTTCCTTATTCTTTTCCTTTCCATAAATTAAACTTTCTACATTAAAATGCTGTATTAAAAATTGATCTGCTTCCGGATCCCATATTTCCTCATCAATACCATTAATAATTCCATAACCTTTTTCTTTTTCAGAGAGAAACAAGCCCTCTAGTCCATTTGCTTCAACAAATAATTCTTGTAGATAACCAGTTGATACCGTATTGAACGCCCAACAGCATTTTATTAAGGCAGCAAGCGGATTTATACATTTGTCCCAATCGAGCAAGCCCCATCTGTCAGAATTAAAAGTAGGCATCAAAATAGCCTGGTGCCAATCCATCCATCCTTGGTATTGTCCGTTATGAACAGTAGCAAGTGTAGGTATTCCTTTAAGGATTTTAAATTCATCACAATTTTCAATGAAAAATGGAATCAAACCGCTATGATGATCATGGCAATGAAAGAGATCGGGGGCAAGACCTGATTCGCTAATCCAGTGTAATAATGCATGTTGGAATGCAATAAACTGATTACTCTCATCGGGATAGCCATATACTTCAATCCGATCTAATAAACCAGGGATTTTAATTAAATAGATTTCAAAACCTAAAATATCTTTGGCTTCTTTTAAAACGGCAAATGGATAAAATTGCGATCCCTGTTTGAATTCAGATTCAAAAACCTTTTCAAATTCATTTTCATTTACAAAAGGTTTATCATACCAAGGCATGATTACAGCCGAGTTAATTCCGAGCAGCTTTTGGTATTTAGGCAATGCGCCAACCACATCTCCTAACCCACCTACCTTTGCAAGCGGATAACATTCTGCGCTAATATGAAAAACCCTCATAAATAGTAAATTAAATTAAATTCGCTTGCCTCTTTAAAACCAATCCTCCCAATGGAGGTATCGACAGTATTGCTGATTGAGGCTGCCCCATCCAACTCATCGGTTCGCTCAAAACTGATTGTTGACTTATTCCTGATCCATAAAATTGTTGCTCATCCGAATTAAGCACCACAACCCAGGTACCCGATGCTGGCAAACCAACCCGATAGCCTTTACACACAACAGGTGTTAAATTCAGAATTATTACTAAGTTTTCATTGGCATGAAGCCCTTTGCGCAAATAAACCAAGACGGAATTTTCCGAATCTCCAGACTCAATCCATTCAAAGCCTTCATGCCTAAAGGATATTTCATATAAGGCTGGTTCTCTTTTATATAGTTTATTCAACTCCTTAACAAATGAAAAAATACCTTGGTGTGGTTTATATTGTAGCAAATGCCAATCAAGCGATTGGTCAAAATTCCATTCAGCGGTTTGGCCAAACTCTGAGCCCATAAATAACAGCTTAGTTCCCGGATGCGTATACATATATAAATACAAAACTCTTAAATTGGCAAATTGCTGCCATTCATCACCTGGCATTTTATATATCAAAGAACGTTTTCCATGAACTACTTCGTCATGGGAAAGGGGCAAAACGAAGTTTTCTGTAAAAGCATAAACCGTACTAAACGTTATTTTCCCATGAGAATATTTTCGAAAAAGAGGGTCTTCACTAAAAAAATCTAACGTATCATTCATCCAGCCCATCATCCATTTCATTCCAAAGCCCAAACCATTTTCAAAGGTGGGACTGCTTACTCCTGCCCAGGCGGTAGACTCTTCAGCAATAGTCTGTACGTCAGGGAACTCACGATAAACAGTTTCATTGAATTCTTTTAGAAAAGAGACTGCTTCCAGATTCTCTCTGCCTCCAAATTCATTTGGAATCCACTCACCCTCTTTTCTGGAATAATCAAGATATAACATGGAAGCAACCGCATCAACCCGCAATCCATCAACATGATAACGATCAAGCCAATAAACTGCGTTACTAATTAGAAACGAACGAACTTCATTTCTGCCATAATTAAAAATATAGGAATTCCAATCCGGATGAAAGCCTTGTCTGGGATCGGCGTGTTCATACAAATGCGTTCCATCAAATTTATAGATCCCATGTGCATCACCTGGAAAATGAGACGGAACCCAATCCAAAATTACTCCGATTCCATTCAAATGCAGTTTTTCGATAAGAAACATTAATCCTTGTGGAGAGCCAAATCTTGACGTCGGTGCAAAGAAACCGGTAATTTGATATCCCCAGGAAGGACTATAAGGATGCTCCATAATAGGCATAAACTCTACATGGGTAAAACCTGAATCTACTATATAAGGAATTAATTTTTCCGCAATTTCTTCATAACTTAAAAACGAGGAAGGATTTTCAAGATTTCGCATCCAGGAGCCCAAATGCATTTCATAAGTGGCTATTGGTTTATTCAAGGCGTTTTTCTGGAATCGTTTTTCCATCCAATCCTTATCTTTCCACTCATACCAGGTACTGTTAATAATTGACGCTGTTAAGGGCGGCTCTTCCCATTTAAAAGAAAAAGGATCGCCTTTTTCAAGGATCTCTCCATGAGGTGTACTAATTGAATATTTATATACTTCTCCATTTCTTAGCTCTGGAATAAACCCCTCCCAGATTCCAGATTGATCCCAACGTAAAAAAAGAGGATGAGAATAACGATTCCAGCCGTTAAAATTTCCAATTACAGATACTGAAGCTGCATTGGGAGCCCAAACTGCAAAACAGGAACCAACTTGCTGATTAAATTCCAATTCGTGTGCCCCAAATTTTTCATAAAGCTTAAAATGCTTTCCGGCTCGAAATAAACTGATATCAAAATCAGTAAATTTTGAAAAAGCTTGTACAGGATTCAGCATAACTGGTTCTTTAAATGTGTTAACTTAACATAATAGTTTTAAATCTTTTACTTGTTTTCACAAAATAATTACCATTTAAATCTTTATTAAAAGATGCAATTGCATGATCAATTAAAATACTTTTTAATTCAAAAGGCAATCCTATAATTTGAATATTATATTCCTGATAGGATTCAGTATATAAACCTTCGATTACCTGATTAATTTCTAATGAAGACGAATCCCCCTTAACTGAAAACTTCTTTTCCAAATATACTTTTTGCTCATAAGCGTATGAATCGCCATGGTCTTCATATATAGTTGAATCAAGATCCGAATCTGTATAAAAAACCTTTAGGTCTAAAATATCAATGCTCTTTTCATTTACAAATTGCATTACTGGATATTCCGGCAAAACTGTGCCCGCTTTAATAAAAATTGGCATTTCGTCTAATGGCGTTTCAAACTGAAGTTCCATTCCTCCTTTTATCGAATCATAATTCCAGTAATTATACCAATAACCTTTTGGAAGATAGATTGTTTTTATTTGTTGGCCAGGTTCTAATACGGGTGAAACAAGAATTTTATCTCCAAAAGCAAATTCTTCCTCACGGATCATATTGCTTTCTATTTCTTGCTCAAGTAAGATCAACGGCCGTAAAATAGGTACACCATAACGAGCGTGCTGCCAAAAAACCGTGTAGATATAAGGCAATAATTTATATCGTAGCTCAATGAACTTTCTATTTAACTTTTCATATTCTTCGCCAAAACTCCAAGGTTCTCTTTCTGCGGTATCACCTGCTGAATGGGCCCGCATAAACGGAGAAAAAACCCCAAATTGTATCCATCTGGTAAATAATTCGGCACTCGGTGCACCACTAAACCCACCAATATCTGTTCCGCAAAACGGCAAGCCTGACATGGATAATCGTTGCAATTGCAAAGCCCCGATCTTCAAGTGCTCCCATGTGGCCACATTATCACCTGTCCACACAGAAGCATAACGTTGCGTACCGGCATAGGCTGCACGGGTGATCGTAAACGGTCTTTTATCAGGCATTAATTTTTTTAAGCCTTCATAGGTAGCCCTAACCATTTGCATTCCGTAAATATTATGTGCTTTCCGATGTGATCCACGGTGTCCATCATAATTATGACGAACATCATCAGGAAAAGTACCTCGCCCAAATACTGCTGGTTCATTCATATCGTTCCAAACCCCTGCTACTCCACTTTCAACCAGATCTTTATACAATCCTCCCCACCAGGCACGAACGTCTTTATGTGTATAGTCTGGAAATTGACATCTACCTGGCCAAACGTGGCCTTCCATAAAATAATCATCTCCTCTTCTACAGAAGTAATTATTTTTCTTCCCTTCTTTAAATACCCAATAATTATCATCAACCTTTATTCCCGGATCAATCATTACTACGGTTTGAAATCCATCTTTAGCTAACTCTTTTATCATTTGCTGTGGATTCGGAAAATACTTTTTATTCCAAGTAAAGCAACGGTAACCATCCATATAATCTATATCCAGATAAAGCGCATCACACGGAATCTTTCTGCTTCTAAACTGAAAGGCTAAATCTTTTACTTTGCTTTCCGGATAATAACTCCAACGGCATTGATGATAGCCCAAAGCCCAAGTTGGGGGAAGATAATGGGTTCCTGTTAAACCATGATAACGCTTTATCACATCCACCATAGATGGTCCATGAATATAATAGTATTGGAGCTCTCCTCCTTCTGACCAAAAGCTTGTCTGATCTGACTTCTCGTTAGCAAAATCAAAGTAGGTTCTAAAGGTATTGTCAAAAAAGATTCCATAAGATTCCCCGTTATGCAGCCCCATATAAAATGGAATACTCTTATATAATGGATCTTGATTGAAGGAGAATGAATAGGTATCTGAATTCCAATTGGTCAATCTGTAGCCTCTCAAATTGAGGTTAGAAGCTTTATCTCCCAAACCAAAAAAACCTTCATTTTCATTCGCCTCTTTTGTACAATAAACGTAAAAACCACCGAAATCAGCATTCTCTTCCCAATGCATTGGAGCATAATCCCTATTTACTATTTTACCATCCCGGTTTTCAAAAGAAATTAAGAAATTTTCTTTATTTAATATGCAGGTAACTGTGTTAGTCTTTACCCGGTAAGTTTTTTCATCTTCCAACAGTTCGAATAAATCAACATGTTGATTGGCATTAACGACAGCATATGAAAAATCTGCTAGAAAACTTGAGTTTGGAGCTAATCGGACTCGAATTATCTCATCGCTTACAACTTTAATTTCGACAGTTGCATTTCCATCATAAAAATAAAAATTATTGTCTTTTTGTATATACTGAATGATCTTGCCTAAATAGTTTTTCTCAATTTGCGGTGGATCTAAAACGGGATTATTAACATGATGAACTTCCTCCTCAACCTGATGACTTAATTCTTCTTTTAATTTTTGAGCAGCATTGAATTCTTCAATCATTAGTTTCTTTTGTTTCTTATTACTTAAGCCAATTTACATTAATTTTACATTATTTGTATAAAAGAAACCTATCAAATTTCAGACTACTTTGTATCTTCCGTTTTAGTCCTAATTATCCGGCTTTGCTTTGATAGGAAAACTAAAACAGCTGGCTTATACCTGAAACATGTAGAACACAACATAAACAGAACATAACATAAAGAAGCGTACCTTCCAGGTATCCGTTAATCAAAGTATTTTATCCTCTAGTATTTTGAATATTATAAAGAATTCGGCTTTTCTTTTAAATATTAATTTGCTTTTGTTTAAATTGCCATTATATTTGCAATAACAATGCTATCAATAATAACTAAAACAATATGAATTACGCTAATACACATCACTTACATTACCATCGCCATTGTGGCGATATATATTAGTATGTTTCTACGTGGAGCGTAAACCCAATGTTTAATTTTATTAATAATTTATCTTTTGAAAGCATTAAAAATTGCCATACAAAAATCTGGCCGCCTAAACGAAAAATCTGTAGCACTTCTTAAAAATTGCGGATTAAACTTCGAAAACTATAAAAGTTCCCTTATCACTTCTGTTAATAATTTCCCTCTGGAAATTTTATTTTTAAGGGATGATGATATACCTGAATATGTTCAAGATGGAATAGCTGATTTGGGAATCGTTGGAGAAAATGTCATTCTAGAAAAAGAAGTAAACGTTGAATATTTACAAGAATTGGGTTTTGGAAAATGTACTTTAAAACTTGCAGTTCCGAAAGGAAACGAATTTAAATCTATACAAGAGTTAAATGGCAGATCTATTGCTACTTCTTATCCTGTAGTTTTACAAAAATTTCTTCAAAAAAATCATATTCAGGCAGACATTCGAACCATCTCTGGTTCTGTAGAAATCTCTCCAGGCTTAGGATTAAGTGACGCTATTTGCGATATTGTTTCAACTGGAGGCACATTGAAAAGCAATGGATTAGAGCCTTTTGCAGATGTTTTATCTTCCCAAGCCATTTTGATTGGAAAAAAGGGAATAGAAAACGACGAAATTGTCGGTGAACTATTGCAAAGAATACAATCAGTATTAAAAGCGAAAGAAACCAAGTATGTAGTGTTGAATGTAGAAAGCAAAAACCTCTCTTCTATTTTAGCTTTATTGCCTGGAGTTAAAAGTCCTACGGTTATACCTCTTGCTGAAGAAGGTTGGGTTGCTGTTCATACCGTTATAACTGAACAAGATTTTTGGGAAAAGATTAATGTTTTAAAATCTTATGGTGCTCAGGGCATAGTTGTTATGCCAATAGAAAAAATCATTATGTAAATCTAATTGTTTGATGATTTATCAAATTCAATTTTCTTTATAAGAATACCATGTTAGCATATTTAGAATATAGCCAATTAACTGTTGAAGATATTAAGAAGCTAGTATCACGCAATTCTGATTCCGACCGTACCATTCAAACACGAGTTGAAGAGATTATATTGGACGTTAAAAAAAATGGTGATCAGGCTTTAAAAGCTTATGCCAAAAAATTTGATAATGTTTTGTTAACTTCTTTAAAAGTTGATAAAGATGAAATTACATCTCGAGCAGAAACTGTTAACCGGGATCAAAAAAGAGCTTTAGAGATTGCTTTTAATAACATTTATATGTTTCATCGCTCTCAACTGCTTAAAGAAAAAAAAATAGAGACAACCAAGGGTGTCACCTGTTGGAGAGAGAGTCGTCCTATTGAGCGGGTAGGTTTATATATACCCGGAGGCACTGCAGTTCTTCCCAGTACATTTTTAATGTTAGGCGTTCCTGCACGAATTGCAGGCTGCAAGGAAATTATTGTTTGTACTCCTCCCCAGCCAGATGGTAATTTAAATCCATATATTGCTCACTGTGCGCAATTGCTCCAAATAGAAACCATTTATCAAGTTGGTGGCGCCCAAGCTATTGCCGCTATGGCATATGGTACAGAAAGTATCCCTAAAGTTAATAAACTATTTGGTCCTGGAAACCAATATGTTACCCAGGCTAAAACATGGATTCAAATGCAAAGTAATACAGCAATCGATATGCCGGCGGGGCCATCAGAAGTAATTGTTATAGGCGATGAAACCAGTAATCCCTCATTCATAGCAGCAGATTTACTCGCCCAGGCAGAACATGGAGTAGATAGCCAAGCCATATTATTAAGTACAGATAGGGCCTTAATTGATAAAGTACAAGCAGAATTAAAGAAACAGATTGTAGATTTACCAAGAGCCCAAATCGCACAAAAAGCAATTGAGAACTCCTTTTCAATTTTCTTCGATTCAACGTCTAAACTGATGGAGTTCTGCAATAATTATGCACCGGAACATCTTATTATATCGGTGGATGAACCAGCTGTATATACTAGAATGATAATGAATGCCGGTTCTGTATTTTATGGACATTTAACTCCTGAAAGTGCTGGCGATTATGCTTCAGGGACAAACCACACATTACCGACAAGTGCTTATGCGAAAGCTTATTCAGGGGTTTCAGTTGATTCATTTATTAAAAAGATAACCTTCCAACAAATTAATGAAGAAGGAATGCTTAATTTAGGTCCCACTATCGAAACTCTTGCAGAAATTGAAGGTTTACAGGCCCACAAGAATGCAGTAAGCATTCGTTTAAAATACTTACAATCAAAGTTATAGTAAACATGTCTAATTTTAATATTCAATCAATTTTAAGAGAAAACATCAAAAACTTAATTCCTTATTCAAGTGCTCGTCATGAATTTAAGGGGAAAGCATCCGTTTTCTTAGATGCGAATGAGAATGCCTATGGATCTCCATTAGATAAAGATTACAACCGTTATCCTGACCCATTACAAATTGAATTAAAAGAAGCAATTAGTAAAATAAAAGGTGTTCCTACTTCTAATACGTTTTTAGGAAATGGAAGTGATGAGGCTATTGATATCTTAATACGAGCCTTTTGCAGACCTGGTATTGATAATATTTTGATATTGCCTCCTACTTATGGAATGTATGAAGTTGCAGCAAATATAAATGATGTTGAAGTTAGACGGGTCGGGTTGAATGAGAATTATCAGCTTGATTTGGAAACTATTTCAGAAGCTATTGATAAAAATACAAAAATCATTTTTGTATGCTCTCCTAATAATCCAACCGGAAATTCTATTTACAGAGAAGATATTGAAACGCTCTCAGCGAATTTCAATGGATTGGTAGTAGTAGATGAAGCCTATATTAATTATTCCCGTCAAAAATCGTTTATTCAAGAATTAACAGAATATGGCAATTTAGTAGTTCTCCAAACCTTATCAAAAGCATGGGGGCTTGCTGGATTACGTATTGGAATAGCCTTTGCCAGCGAAGAAATTATCGAAGTTTTCAATAGAATAAAACCCCCGTACAATATAAACCAATCTTCGCAGGAATTAGCTTTAAAAGGACTACAGGAAATTGAAAAAATAAATCGATGGATCAGGGAGACCGTTACTGAGCGTGATCAATTAATCAAAGATCTATTAAAGTTCTCGTTCGTTGAGAAAATCTATCCTTCAGACGCTAACTTTATATTGGTAAAAACCCTAGACGCTGCATCGGTTTACAATCATTTGTCAGCTCAAGAAATAATTATTCGCGACCGTTCCAAGATTTCTTTTTGTGAAGGTTGTTTGCGCATTACAATTGGAACTCCGGCGGAGAATCAACTTTTGGTTGAATCTTTAAAAAAATACAAATAGAATGTTAGAAAATTCGCTAATCAACCAGCCTCAAAGGCTACTGTTTATCGATCGTGATGGAACTATCATTATAGAACCTGAAGATGAACAAATTGATAGTTTTGAAAAATTGAAATTTTATCCTGAAGCCATTCAATACCTTGCACGCATAGCTAAGGAATTGGATTACAAATTGGTTTTGGTAAGCAATCAGGATGGTTTAGGAACAGATTCTCATCCTGAAGAAAACTTCAAACCTGTTCACGATTTTATTATCAATACATTAAAAAGTGAGAGCATAGATTTTATTGCAGAGCATATTGACAAAACATTTCCACATGAAAATGCTCCAACGCGTAAACCAGGAACTGCACTTCTTACTGAATACTTCAATTCTGAAATTTACGATTTGCAGAATTCATTCGTAATTGGAGATCGGGTAAACGATGTAAAGTTAGCACAGAATTTAGGCGCCAAAGCAATATGGCTAAATAACAATCCCTCACTTGGCATCAATGAGAACTTAGAAATCGACCATTCAACTATTGCTCTGGAAACTAGCTCGTGGCGATCAATCTATGAATTTCTTAAGCTAGGAAAAAGAAAAGTTAAACATATTCGTAAAACGAATGAAACGGATATTCAGATTGAACTGGATCTGGATGGTTCTGGGAAGTCGAATATATCAACTGGAATCGCCTTTTTTGATCATATGCTAGATCAATTAGCAAGACACGGAGGTGTTGACTTGACTGTTTTAACAAAAGGCGACCTACATATAGACGAACACCACAGTATTGAAGATACAGGTATTGCTTTAGGAGAAGCATTTTTACAAGCGCTAGGAGATAAAAGAGGATTAGCGAGGTATGGATTTTGCTTGCCAATGGATGATTGTTTAGCACAGGTGGCTATTGATTTTGGTGGAAGGAGCTGGCTTGTTTGGGATGCAGACTTTAAGCGGGAAAAAATAGGCGAAATGCCGACTGAAATGTTTTATCATTTTTTTAAATCTTTCTCTGACGCTGCTAAATGTAATTTAAATATAAAGGCCGAGGGTCAGAATGAACACCATAAGATTGAAGCCATCTTTAAAGCTTTTGCAAAATCAATAAAAATGGCCATTAAACGCGACGCTGAAAACATGCAGTTACCGAGTACCAAGGGCTTATTATAATGAAAACAAAAAGAAACCACTCTTCAATTGGTATTATTAACTACGGTGCAGGGAATATTTTCTCTTTAACCGCAGCTCTGAAACGCCAGGGAATAGATTATGGAATGGTAAACCTGCCCGAAGAACTGGACAACTATGAACGGATCATTATTCCAGGTGTTGGACATGCTGCAAAAGCTATGGAGAAATTGAAGGCAAGTGGAATGATTCATTCCATTCTGCAATTAAAGAAACCTGTGCTTGGAATTTGCTTAGGCATGCAACTTTTAACGAATTACTCAGAAGAAGGGAATCAGAATTTATTGGGATTAATTCCGCTGCAAACTCTTAATTTTGAAGGGAAAATTGCTTTAAAGGTTCCTCATATGGGATGGAATATAATAAAGCAGGTGAAGGAATCCGAATTAATGAAAAGTATCCCTTCACAATCATACTTTTATTTTGTACACTCGTTTTATATTGAATATAATCCTAAATTTACCGTCGCTTCCTGCAACTATGGAATATCATTTTCTGCAATTATTCAGAATGATAATTTTTACGGTGTGCAATTTCACCCAGAAAAGTCTGGAGTTGTAGGAGAATTAATACTTAAAAATTTTTCAACAATTTAACTAACCAGGAGCATAATATGTATATTATACCAGCCATAGATATTTTAGACAAAAAAGTTGTTCGTTTGCGAGAGGGTAATTATGAAGATGTAACCTCTTATGATGTTAGTCTTGAAGAAATGATTGAAAAATATCAGGCAAATGGCACTGAGGTTATTCATATCATTGACCTTAATGGAGCAAAAGGAGATTTTACAAATCAAAAACATCTGTTTGACATTGTTAAAAAAATAGACATGAAAATTCAATATGGCGGCGGGATCCGTAGTATTGATATGGTGAAAAAACTAACAGATGAAGGAATTTTTCGAGTAATAGTAGGTACCCAAGCTGTAACCAATCCAACTTTTTTGGATGAACTGAGTAAGTTAAAATGTTCTGACCAGGTTATTATTGCCATCGACGTTTTGGATGAAGTAATTAAATATTCAGGTTGGATGGAAAGCTCACCTGTTAAGCTAATCGATTATATTGACCGCTGCCTTGAGCTTGGTTTTTTCCGTTTTCTTTGTACAGATATCAACAAAGATGGCAAGCTTGGTGGGGCAGGCGTAGAATTATACAAAAAGCTTCTTGACCATTCACCAATAATTAAATTGATAGCTTCCGGCGGTATAAGCTCAATGGAAGACATTAAAGGGTTGGCTCAATTAAGAATTGAATCTGCAGTTGTAGGAAAAGCTATTTATGAAAACCATATCAGCATTGAAGAAATAAAAGAATGGAACCTACGATCACTGATAAAATTTTAAATACTTCAACCCTGGCTAAACGTATTATTCCTTGCTTGGATGTTAAAGACGGCCGAACCGTTAAGGGTGTTAACTTTATAAACTTAAGGGATGCGGGAGATCCGGTAGAATTGGCATGGCAATACTCTCAGCAAGGTGCCGATGAGCTTGTTTTTCTGGATATTTCGGCAACAAATGAAGGTAGAAAAACTACCTTGGATTTAGTAAGAGCAGTAGCTGAGCAAATTAATATCCCTTTTACCATTGGAGGTGGAATAACTGAGATATCAGATGCTGAGGCCTTATTAAATGCCGGTGCAGATAAAATATCAATCAATTCTGCTGCAGTTCGAAACCCCGAATTAATTAGGCAGCTCGCTGATACATTTGGAAAACAGTTTGTTGTGGTTGCTGTAGATACCAGGCTTATTGATGGGCAAAATTATGTCCACCTTAATGGAGGGCGGTTAAAAACTAATTGGGAAACATTTAGCTGGGTTAAAAAAGCTGAAGAGTTAGGAGCTGGAGAGATTTTATTAACATCAATGGATTTTGATGGTACTAAAAATGGTTTTGATTGCGACTTATTAAGCGAAATTAATTTAAACCTTAGCATTCCTCTTATTGCTTCGGGAGGAGCAGGCAGCAAACAACACTTTATTGATGTATTTCAACAGTCGAATGTGGACGCTGCATTGGCAGCTTCCGTTTTTCACTATGGAGAAATAAACATCCCTGATTTAAAGAAAGAACTTAAAAAGAATGGAATCAGTACACGGTAAAAAAAAGAAAACAAAAACAATCATGATTGATTTTGAAAAAAACAACGGACTTGTTCCAGCAATCATACAACATTACCAAACGTTAGAAGTTCTTATGCTTGGCTATATGGATGCCGAAGCCTGGCAGCTTACTCAAAACGATAAACGTGTAACCTTTTTTTCTCGTTCCAAAAACAGACTTTGGACGAAAGGTGAAGAAAGCGGGAATTTTCTTGAAGTTAAATCTACATATATTGATTGCGACAATGACACCTTATTGATTAAGGTTAAACCTACAGGTCCGACTTGTCATACCGGATCAAGAAGTTGTTTTGGCACAGATTATAACCAGAATTTTTTATTTGAGCTTGAGCGGATCATCAGTCAACGTTATGAATTTCCAAGCGAAGAATCATACGTAAATAAATTAAAGAAAAAAGGAATAAACAAGATTGCCCAAAAAGTTGGAGAGGAAGCTGTTGAAACAGTAATAGCCGCTCTCAATGAGACAGAAAAAGATTTTATTAATGAATCATCTGATTTAATCTTCCATTTATTGGTTTTGTTACAGGAAAAAAAGATATCACTTAAAAAGATTGCAAAGAACTTAGAAAGCAGACATAAATAACTGATATCTTCGTAAGAATAATTATTTACGAAAACTAATGTTATGTTGGAACTCACTGTACAGTTAGACGCTATACTCAGTGGTCACCAAAACCCTATTTATACTGTTGAAAATGGCTCAAAACCAAACGAAATCCTAACAGCGGGCAATGATAAAGGCATTGTTGCATGGAATCTAGACAAAATGTCTTTTGATAAAATTTTATTGCCTGTCCAATCTTCTGTATATGCGCTTCATTATATTCCAACCTTAGATTGTTTGGCGATTGGCGAGAGAAGTGGCAAAATAAGTATCTTCAGTTTTAAAGAAAATAAAATATTAGCAACTTTACCATTTCATGAAAAACCAGTATTTGATATTAAGGTTTTAAAAAGTAAAAATGAATTACTTGCTGCCTCAGAAGATGGTGTTGTTAGTATATGGTGCTTAAAGGATTTTAAAAAGCTTCATCATATCCAGCTCTCTGAACAAACAACACGGACAATAACGATAAGTCCAGACGAGAAAACAGTGGCTTTTGGAACAAAAGATGCGAAAATCTATATTTTTAATGCAGAAGATTATAGCTTTAAATTCCTTCTAAAAGAACATACTATGCCAGTTACTTCCATGTGTTTTTCACCAGATGGAAAATATTTTTTATCGGGAGGACGCGATGCAAAGCTTAACATCTATCGCTCTTCTGACTTTTCTTTAGTGGATCAAATAACAGCACATATGTATAGTATATATAGCATTGTATTTCACCCGATATTGCCTTTATTTGCTACAGGAAGCCGCGACAAAAGTATCAAATTATGGGATGCCAATAATTTCAAACTTCTTAAAATTATTAGCTTTGAAAAAGGTTATGATGCTCATAAGCTTTCTATTAATAAGCTAATTTGGAATCGTAACGCAGATCAATTAATATCAGTTGGTGATGAGAAAT
>Ga0160445_100134_pt1 | contig 64521 bp, 48 predicted proteins | sample HID1972M_E1MG_FD_108215 | JGI IMG/M metagenome (GOLD analysis project Ga0160445, IMG submission 108215) | Enriched pill bug-associated microbial communities from UW Madison campus, WI, USA - HID1972M_E1 MG | ecosystem: Host-associated > Arthropoda: Insects > Digestive system > Unclassified ... | reverse complement strand
CCGGCTCGTTCCCTCCGCCGGCGCAGCCGGCGAGGGTCAGCGCCGCGCCGGTCGCGAGTGCGACCGCGGCGAGAGTCCGCTTCTTATTGAACATCCTTGTCCTCTCTGTGAACGTCCGCGTTCCTGACGAAGCGCTGCACGTTCGTGTGCTGTGTGCAGTGTGTTGATCGCCCTCCGGCTGGAAAGCGCTTGCCTGTTGACGTTACTACGCGCCCTCATGTTTGGCAAGTGTAACTTGCAAGCGTTGTCCACCAGGAAGTTCGTGCACGCCGCTCAGCACAAATGCATGTCAGACATTGATTCTCTGGGCCATAACCGCTCCATTACGGTTGCCGTCGCCGCGGAGCGCCGACTACGGTGGCCGTGATGGAACGTTTTCCCGCAAGCTCTGTCCCACCGGTAAGGACATCATGAACACTCGTCGATATGCGATCGTGGGAGCCGGCAGCCGCTCCCAGCTCTACTCGGACGCGATCGCGGGGCCGTACTCGCACGTTGCTGAACTGGTCGCGATCTGCGAGCCGAATCCTGTCCGCGCCGCTCACGCCGTCGCGCGCGCAGGCTCCTCCGGAGCCGCAACTCCGACCACGTGGCATCCCGATCAGCTCGAGGCGATGATTCGCAGCGAACGGGTCGAGCGTGTCATCATCACCGCGCGCGATGACCTGCACGCACCGCTCATCGTGCGCGCGCTCGAGACGGGTGCAGACGTCGTGGTCGAAAAGCCCCTCACGATCGACGCCGACGGTGCCGCCGCGATCGAGGCCGCGGTCGCCCGCACCGGCGGCGATGTGCTCCTGACCTTCAATTACCGCTACTCCCCGCGCAACAGCGCCCTGCGGCAGATCATCCAAGATGGCCTCGTGGGTCAGGTCACCTCGATCGACTTCCAGTGGATGCTGGACACCAAGCACGGCGCCGACTACTTCCGCCGGTGGCACCGCCAGAAGGCGAACTCTGGCGGACTCCTCGTGCACAAGTCCAGCCACCACTTCGATCTCGTCAACTGGTGGATCCGATCGACTCCGCACCGCGTGTACGCATCGGGCGGGCTGAAGTTCTACGGTGCCGCGAGCGCTGCCGCACGAGGGATGAGCGCGCGACCGGCACGGGGAACACACGATGGAGCACGTGGCCCCTTCGAGCTCGATCTGCGCGAGCATCCTCTCTTGACAGAGCTGTATCTGGACGCCGAGAGGCACGACGGCTACATCCGAGACCGCGACGTCTTCGGCGAGGGAATCACGATCGAGGACAATCTCGCGCTCATCGTGGACTATGCGTCGGGCGCGACGCTCGGCTACTCGCTCAATGCGCATGCACCCTGGGAGGGTTACCGTGTCGCGGTGAACGGGACCGAAGGTCGCGCCGAACTCGATGTCGTCGAGCGAGGCGCCGTCATCGAGGGTGAGGGACTGCTCGCCGCGGTCGATCCGAGCGTCAGCGCGGCCGGATGCTCGGGCTCGATTCGTCCGGAGGGCGAGCGGCTGCTGCTCCAGCGGCATTGGCAGGCTCCGGTGGAAGTGCCGATCAACGCTGAGTCCGGCGGCCATGGCGGGGGCGACGCGATCCTGCTCGCCGATGTCTTCGACGGTCCGCGCGCGGACCCGCTCGCTCGCTCCGCCGACTGGCGCGATGGCATCCGTTCCATCGCCGTGGGCATCGCCGGCAACCGCTCGCTCGAGTCAGGTCTTCCGATCCAGGTCGGCGACCTCGGGATCCCCCTTCTCGCGCAGACCGCGTAGGTCAGGGCTCACCGCGCGCGAGCCGGCCCCGTGCTGCCCCGAACGGCGAGCGAGACGCGCAGCGAACGCGTCTCCCCCGGAGGGGCGCCGGTGCGCAGCAGCCTCCACGCCGCTCGCGCGGCGGCCGCCATGTCGACGGAGACGGTCGTCAGACTCGGCGCGCTGAGCTCACTGGCCCAATCGTCCCCGAATCCCACGACGCTCATATCGTCGGGCACCACGCGATCCGACGACATGAGGCTCCGGACCACGCGCGCGCCCTGCACGTCGCTGTGCGCGACCACCGCGGTGACGCCCGCGTCGAACACGGCTTCGCCGGCCGCTTCACCCTCGAACGGCAGCGGCTGGATGCTGACATCGTGATGGGTCGCCAGGAACAGCTCGATCCCCCAGCGCCGTTGCGTCTCGGCGGGATCCGCCTCGTCTCCCGCGAGATAGACGATCCGCGAATGCCCGAGCGCGTAGAGGTGCTCCAGCGCCGACTGCACCCCCTCCGCGGCCTCCACCGACAGCTGGGCCGTCTCGGCGGTATTCGGCAGATCGACCGAGACGCACGGCATGCTCGCCGCGCGTGCGCGCTGGACGACGGCCGGGCTCAGCGGCCCCCAGGCCAAGAGGGCATCGCAGCTGTCGAAGATGCTCGCGTCGGCGCCTTCGCCGCGCAGCGACTCCTCGGCGAGGACGATGCAGTGACGATCCTCGGCGCGCGCGAGGCTGAGCACCTCGGCGATGAACGGCCACATGCCGGCGGCCGGCGCCGGGACGACCACGCCGACGGTGCCGCCGAGGTCGGGAATGCTCGGCGAGGGCGATGAGATCGGCGGGCGCTGACCGATGATCCGGCGCGGCGTGCTCGCCCGCATCCGCAGACTGCACGGAAGCGACAGGTGCGTGCCCTCGGTGTCGGCGAGGGCGTGCTCCAACGCGAGTTCGCCTGCTCGGCGAAGCGGAATCATCACGGTGGTCAGGTGCGGGCGGAGGGCATCGGCGATGGCGTACTGGCCGAACGCGGTGACCGCGACGTCTGCCCCGACGCGATGCCCCCGCGCGCGGATGTGCCGGTAGACAGCGGGAAGCACGGCGCCCTCGACGCAGACGACCAGATCCGCGTCGCCGAGCGCGAGGAGTTCATCATCGCCGGCGGCGCGTGACACCGCCGTCGGCTTCTCGGACAGCGTGATCGCATCCGGGGAGAGGCCCGCCCGGACGAACCCTTCGATCAGAGCCCGGGTGCGAGCGGCGAGATCCGCTCGCTCGGACGAGCTGTTGAACACGAGCGGACGCGCGTACCCCAGCGAGACGAGCGCCTTGGCCAGTTCGTGCGATGCCGTCTCCTCGTCGAACGCGCAGCTGGCGAACGGCAGGTCGCGCCCGTCGACGATCGCCACCGAGCCGCCGGTCGCCTGGTACGCCTCGAGCGCACGGATCAGCTCGTCGCGGATCCCGGGATCCTGTACACGCCCAGTCGCCAGCACGATGGACCGGGGCCGCAGCGCGCGGGCGCTCGCGATCATCTCCAGCAGATCGCCGGGATGCGTCTCCGCCCCCGTGACATTGACGACCAACCCGTGGCGGGATGCCGCATCGACCACGCCGCGCGTGATCTCCACGCCGAACGGACTGCGGAGGTAGTCCACGATCAGCGCCACCGTCTTGGTCGCGCCGCGGGCGACCGCCTGAGCGGCGAGGTCCGGACGGTATCCGAGCCGTTCGGCCGCGACTTCCACCCGTTCTCGCAGGACCGCGCGCACGGCGCCCCCGCTCAGCGCTCGTGACGCGGTCGCGACCGAGACCCCAGCCTCCTGCGCGACTTCCTCCAGGCTCACCCGTTCCCGTCGTGGCCGCGGCGTGGGCACGTCGGATGGCGTCATTCCGGTATCCTGACACACGCATACCCGCTCGGCGCAGGAGGCCACCCTGAAGGCTCGCACACCGCGCTCGACCGTGACGCTGAGCGACGTGGCCGCAGCCGCGGGCGTCTCGGCATCAACGGCATCCCGCGTGCTGAACGGCGGCAAGCCGGTCAGCGCCGACCTCGATGCCCGCGTGCGCGAAGCAGCGGCACGCGTCGGATACGTCTCGAACACCGTGGCGAGCGCCATGCGCGGGCGCAGCGGGCTCCTGGCGATCCTCACGGACGAACTCGGCGCGGAGGCACTGGCCGAGCTGGCGATCGCCGCCGGCGAGGCCGCCACCGCGGTGGAGCTCAGCACCACCGTGTCTTCGGCAGGCGTCGAACCGGAGCAGCAGCTTCTCGCGCTCCGTGTACTGCGTTCGCTGCGCCCCCGCGCCCTCGTGCTGACCGGCGGCTGGATCTCGGAGGCGAGTATCAGAGGCGCCGTCGAGGACGAGCTGAGCGGGTTCGTCGACGACGAGGACGGCGCCGTCGTCGTGATGGGGCCTCCGGTCCTTCCCTACCCGACGGTGAGCTTCGACGACTTCGGCGACGGGAAGCTGATCGCTCGGCACATGGCCGCCGAAGGTGGATCGTCGGCACTGGTGCTCGCCGGGCCGTCCACGAATGAGAGCTATCGACGACGCGCCGCCGGCATCCTCGCCGGGCTCGACGAATCGGGCGTCCACGATGTCCGCGTGCTTCACTCGGAGAACGAGAGCAGAGCCGCTGAGGACGTCATCGTGCGGCATATCACGGCGTCGACGCCGGAGATGATCCTGTGCGTGAACGACCGCCTGGCTCTGGGCGCGTACGCAGCCGTCGACGACCTCGGCCTGCGCGTGTCCCAGGACGTCACGCTCAGCGGCATGGATGACCTCCCGGTCGCCCACCAGCTCACCCCCTCATTGACGACGATCGTGCACCCGCTGCGCGAGGCCGGATCGCTCGTGGTCGCGCTCGCGCTACAGGTCACCGGCGCCCACGAGCGCCGCGTGCTTCCCGGCGCCCTGGTGATCCGCGACAGCAGCCGACGACTCGACCGCTGAGGCGGCGGATCCGCACCGCCGGCTACGCGGTGAGGCGGCGCGTGTCAGACGGCGTCGTCGCGTCCCGTCGTCCGCGGCAGGAACCTCTCGGCCTGCATCTGCACCGCGGCCGTCGCCGCGTCAGTCGTCCACTGCCTCGGACGACTCCCCTCGAGCGCACGGGACAGCGGCACCCAGCCGACGAAGCTCAGCGCCTCCCATCCGGGGGCAGGCGTGAGCGAGTCGAGGTCCCGGTAGTGGTCGATACGCACCGTGTCCCAGGCGTGGATGACCTCGCCCGCGCCGAGGCTCAGAGCGACGTGGCCCCAGTTCCGCCGGGTGCCGAGCATCTCCCCCACTCCGTCGTAGAAGACGAGCGATCCGATCGGCGGCTCGCTCGTGCGTGCCGCCGCGTCGTACAGCCGGGCAGACTCGGCGGCATCGTCTCCCCCGAACATCTCGATGCCGTTGGCGCGCTCGATCGCATCCTCCACGAAGGCCAGGCAACGCGTCGCGTACGCGGTCGACCCCAGGTACGCCTTCGCCCAACCGATCGCGTGAGCGCCATAGCTCTCTGCATTCTCATTCATCGCGGATGAGCCTACTCAGTCGCCGAGTTCTGGGGCGACGGGCGCGATCCTCGCCTGTGCCGCACCCGTGCGATAGAGGATGCTGGGACTGTGAGAGTTCCCAACCCCAGGCCATCGATCGCTCGCATCGACGGTGTCGACGCCGCAGACTGGATCGTTGCGCATCGCCGCGACCTCGTCGCGACCGCCCTGGCCGAACTCGCCGACGCCACCGTCGGCGACGACATCGAGCGGGCCTCGCAGCTGCGGTGGATCATGGACTACAACGTGGCGCTGTTCGCCCGCGTGTTCTCCGGTGACGCGGTGCTGGACGAGACGTCGGCCGCCGAGCTCGTCGCCTCGGCCGCTCTCCGTGCCAGCGAGGGCTCGCCGGTCGAGATCCTCCTCGAGACCTACGTCGGCGGAACCGGCGCGATCTGGCGGCACATGGCCGCGCACGCCCGCCCCGAAGAACTCACGGACCTGGTCGCGCTCACCGGAGCCCTCTTCGACTACCTGCGCGGGGTCATGGCGCTGGTCGTACGCGGCTTCGAGCGCGAAGCCTCGCGAGTACGCCTCGGCGAGCGCGACGCGCGGTACGCGCTGTATGCGGCGCTCCTCTCCGGGGACGACCTGGAGCGGGCCTCCGCGAGATCGGGCCTGGAGGTCGCCGCGCGCTACCTGGTGCTCGCGATCCATGTCGGCGATGAGCCGACAGTCGCGCCGGCCGCCGCCCACGTGGCGTCGATCCGCCGCGGCAACGCGCTGCTGCGCACCCTCGACGAACTCGCATCCGGGGAAGTGCTGGCCGTGCTCGGGGATCAGCGCGGAACGGCTCTGATCCCGATCTCGCCGCTCGCCTCACCCGACGAGCGCGACCGCGTCAGGTCGGCGATCGACCAGCTCCACTCTGAACTCGGGGCCGCCGTGCACGTCGGCGCCGCCCCCGCCCCGGCGGGCCGCGTCCCGGATGCCGCCGCGCAGGCAGAGGAGATCCTCGACCTCGTCCTCGCGATCAGCTCATCGGCCGGCGCGTGGTTCCTGGAAGACGTCCTCCTCCCCTATCAGCTCACGCGCCCCGGCCCCGCGTTCGATGCGCTCAGCGAACGCCTCGCTGTCCTGGACGGCCATCCCGAGTGGGTCCAGACGCTACGCGCATACGCGCGCCACGGCTGGGACCGCATGTCCACGGCACGCGAGCTCCACATCCACCCGAACACGGTCGACTACCGGCTTCGGCGCATGGCCGAAGCGACCGGATTGGATGCCGGTGACCCCGCCCAACGCCCCCTCGTCGTGGCAGCGATGTACGTGCGCGCCGCCCAGCACGGGTGACCGCGCCCTGTCGATCTCACAAACGGGGGCCGAAAAGTCGCACTCACCGTGCATATCGGCCGCTCCTCCGCATGACGCAGACTCAGAGTCCTTCCTTCGCACAGCGTCGTCATCGAGGAGTCCCGTTGGTCGTCGAACCCACCGCACTGGCCCCCGCAGCCGCGATCCGATCGCGCACGGGCATGATCCGCGTCGGCATCGCCATGATGCTCGGCACGGTCGCCTTCATCATGCCGTTCAGCGCGGGCAGCAGCATCCTTCTGCCCGCCCGCATCGCCCTCACCGACCCCGACGACAAGGTGCAGCTCCTCGCGCTGATCACCGGCGTCTCCGCGCTCGTCGCACTGCTGGCGAACGTCGTCTTCGGCACCCTCTCCGACCACACCCGCACCCGATTCGGTGCGCGCACACCCTGGATCCTCGGGGGCGCCGTCGCCACGGCGCTGCTGCTGATCCCCGTCTCACTCGCCGAGGGCTTCGGCGCCCTGACGCTGTGGTGGTGCCTCGCCACCGCGGCGATCAACGCCACGGCCGCCTCCATCGCGGCGATCCTCCCCGATCGCGTGCCTCACCACCGCCGCGCGACGATCGCGGCCCTCATCGGCATCGGGCTGCTGCTCGGTCATGCCGTCGGCGCGGTGGTCGGCTCGCTGTTCGCAGAGGACACCACGACCGGGTTCCAGGTCGTGGGCGTGCTGTTCGTCGTGCTCGCCGTGGCGACCGTGCTCATCGCCCCCGATTTCTCCAACCGGGGCGACGCCCGTGAGCGCCTGCGGATCGCCGAGGTCACCGCGTCGTTCCGCTTTCCCCGTCACGCACCCGACTTCTACTGGGTGCTCTGGGGACGACTCGTGCTCGTGCTCGGCTACTTCATGGTCAACGGGTTCCAGCTGTACATCTTCACCGACTACGTCGGGATGACAGAAGCGGATGCCGCGGCCGCCGTGCGGCTGAACTCCCTGATCTTCCTCGGCACGGCTCTCGTCGGCGCTGCGATCGCCGGACCGTTCTCGGACCGGGTGCGGCGACGCAAGCTGCCGGTCATCATCGCCTCGCTGCTGGCCGTCGCCGCGGCCTCCGCCCCGATGTTCGATGCCTCTCACCTGGGCATGATCTGGTTCGCGATCATCGGCGGCGTGGCGTTCGGGTCCTACTACGCGGTGGACGCGGCGCTGACCAGCGAAGTGCTGCCCAGCGATCAGTCCCGCGGGCGAGACCTCGGCATCCTCAACATCGCGAACACCGGCGGCCAGGCTCTCGCCCCCGCGGCGAGCGCGGGCCTCGTCGCGCTCGGACTGGGGTTCTTCCCCGTCTTCATCGGCGCGATGGCATTCTGCGCCATCGGCGCGCTGTGCATCGCCCCCATCAAGTCCGTCCGCTGATCGAAAGGCGCCACCCATGGGCTATCCCGTCGCATCCGACGGCTTCCTCACCACGGAGCTTCTGAGCAGCTGGCAGGCGGAGCTCGATGCCCGCGGCCTGCGCGCCACCGGCTCCCCCGAGCACGCCGCGTACATCGACGACCTGGCGACGCGGCTCGCCGAAGCGGGGGTGTCGAACGTGGTCACCGAAGCCCTGCCGATGCGGCGGTGGACGCCGCGGACCTGGTCGCTGCGCGTGGGCGCAGAGTCGGTGCGCGTGATCTCGCCGGTCGCGTACTCGGGCTCCACCCCTGCAGAGGGCATCACCGCGATGCTGTCGGCCGAGCCGGCGGAGGGGGCCATCGGCGTCGTACGGATCAGTCGCCCCCCGTACAACGCGGCGCTGTTCGACGCGCTGGATTGGGGCGCACCGGACCTGCCCGCCCATCCCGCCGGCTACGACCCGGCTCTGCCGTACGAGCGCATCTGGCTCAGCCAGGACGAGATGCGCGCCCAGCTGACACGGTTCGCGGCTGCCGGAGCCGCCGGCCTCGTCATCGCCGTCGATCTGCCCGCCGCCGAGCTCCCCGGCGCGTATCTCCTCTACGACGGTGTCCACCGCGGCATCCCCAGCCTGTTCGTCGGGCGCGACGAAGGCGAGGCCCTGCTCGCGCACGTCGGCGAAGACGCCACCCTGGTCCTGGATGCCGTCGTCGAGGACGCGGTCACGCACAACATCATCGGGCTGATCCCCGGAGCCTCCGACGAGCTCGTCGCCATCCAGTCCCACACGGACGGCACGAACGGGCTCGAGGACAACGGCCCCGAGGCGATCATCGCGATGGCGGCGCATCTGGCACGGACCCCCCGCGACGAGCTCGACCGTGGAATCCTGGTCCTCCTCACCACCGGTCACTTCGCCATCGAGGAGGTCTGGGGCATGGAGGCGTTCCTCTCCGCGCATCGAGAGGATCTCGTCCCGCGCATCGCCGCCGCGCTCTGCCTGGAGCATCTCGGGGCGCGCGCCGTCGACGGCGACGAGGAGTACGAGTTCGGATGCTGCTTCGCCACCCCGCATCCGCCCGTCATCGACGCGATGCGCAGGGCGCTGACGACGGCAGAAGTCACCGAGGCACGCGTGGTGCGACCGTTCGTGCCGGACGTCACCGGTCGCTCCCCCGACGGGAAGACCTGGCCCGGTGACGGTGGACCCTTCTGGCATGCGGCCGGTCTTCCCTCGGCGAACTTCATCACCGGGCCGAACCATCTGCTCAATGTCGAACCGGTCGGCGACCGGATCGACGTCGACGCGATGCGACGTCAGCTCGTCGCGTTCACCGGCGCGGTCCGCGAACTGAGCCGCACGCCCTGGAGCGAGCTGCGCGGATGACGCACGCCCTCCCGTGGGACTTCGGCGCCGCCGAACACGGACACCGGGTGAGCGGCTATCACTGGGCGACCCCGCGACCGCGCGGCCGTGTGCTGCTGCAGCACGGGTACGGCGAGTACGCCGAGCGCTTCGTCATCAGATACGACGAGTTCGTCCCCGCGATGCTCGCGCGCGGTCTGGACGTCTACGCCTTCGACATGCCGGGGCACGGTCGTTCCCCCGGGCGCCGGGGCTCGCTGGATGTGCGGGATGCGGCCGCGCTCCATCTCCTGGCGAAGAACGCGCTCGCGGCAGACGGCCCGGTGCTGCTGTACGGGCACTCGCTCGGCGGGCTCGTCGCGGCGCACACCGCGGCCGCAGATCCCGACGGCGTCGCCGGCGCAGTCATCAGCAGCGCCGCGCTGCCGACCCACACCGGATGGGGGCTGCGAGCGGTCACCGGCATGCTGTCGACCGTCGCGCCGCACGCCCCCGTACCGCTTCGGGCCACGCCCGTCTCCGCCCTCGCACGCCCGGCCGAGAACGCAGAGATCATCGCTGCCGACGGGGTCATGTACCCGGGACGACTGACCAACCGCACGGCGCACACGGCACTGCAGGTCGCCGCCGACCTCTGGCGTCTCGCGCCCCGATGGACGACGGTGCCGACGCTGATCCTGCACGGCAGCGCCGACCGCTCCACCGACCCGCAGGGCAGCGTCCGTCTCGCGCGGGCGGTGCCGGTCGACGACCTGACGCTCGACATCGTCGACGGCGGCTATCACGAGCTGCTCAACGACACCTGTCGGCGCGAGATCCGCGATCGCGTGCTGGCTTGGCTCGACGAGCGCACGGCGACCCGCTGATCCGGACAGGACCGTCCCGCCCGAGGTCGGGCGACTAGACCGGGGGCCCCTGATCTTCGTGCTGACCGGCGGGCTCGTTCGCTCCCGCCCAGGTCCGCAACGCGGCCATGGCGGGTCCGAGGTTCCTGCCGTGCGGAGTGAGGCAGTAATGGACCGCCGGCCCCGAGGGTCCTCCGGACTCGCGGCACACGATGCCCTCATCTTGGAGTTCGGTCAGTCGCTCTGCCAGCACCCGGTTCGAGAGCAGCGGAAGCGCGTCGCGCAACTCACTGAATCGCGCGGGCCTCTGGAGCAGGAGATCCACGATCAGTCCCGTCCATCTCTTGCCGAGCAGCCGGAACACCGACTCGGTGTACTCGCACGCATGCAGCGGCAGACGATCCTCCATGCCCTCAGAATAGCCGACATTTGCGCCTGATGGTTACTTTGTGTAACCTCGTTCTCGGTTACAGAAAGTAACTTGATCGCGAAGGAAACCCATGACCACTGCGCACTACCCCCACAACCGGCTCGAGCGTGACCGGACGGCGCTCGTGCTCGTCGATCATCAGGTCGGTCTGCTGCTCGGCGTCCACGACCAGGATCAGGAGACGCTCCGCCGCAACGTCGTCGCCCTCGCGAAGACGGCCAAGGCTTACGGCCTGCCGGTCGTGCTGACCACGAGCGCCGAGCAGGGACCGAACGGCGCGCTGCTCGCCGAGCTCACCCGCGAGCTTCCCGATGTCGCCGTGATCCGCCGCCCGGGCGAGATCGACGCGTTCGACAACGACGAGTTCGCCGCGGCGGTGCAGGCAACGGGTCGCGACCAGCTCGTCATCGCCGGGATCAGCACCGACGTGTGCGTCGCCTTCGCCGCGCTGTCGGCACTCGATCGTGGCTACCAGGTCCATGCCATCCTTGATGCCTCTGGAACATGGAGCGCGCTCGCGTCGCAGGCTGCAGCCTCTCGCATGGAAGTCGCCGGCGTCACGCTGAACAGCACGGTCGCCGTCGCCGCGGAGCTCCAGCGCGACTGGCGCCAGCCGGGTGGTGCAGAGCTCGCCGCGCTCTACGCCTCTGACGCGATCCCCTTCTACGGCTCGTTGGTCACCTACGTCCAGCCGTGACCCTTCGGGCGTGACGCCCGGCATCCACCCCCTCTCCACGTCGCGGCAGCGCCGCAGAACAGGCAGCCCACCATGCAGATCGGCATCTTCAGCATCGGCGATCGACGCCCCGACCCCCTCACCCGGCAGACCCTCGACGACGCGTCACGCATCGCGCAGATGGTCGCTCAGGCGACCCTCGCCGACGAACTCGGATACGACGTGTACGCCGTCGGCGAGCACCACAATCTCCCGTTCGTCACCTCGTCGCAGTCCACGCTGCTGGCGTTCATCGCCGCGCGGACCTCGCGTATCGTCCTGTCGACGGCGACGACACTCATCACCACCAACGATCCCGTGAAGATCGCCGAGGACTTCGCGACCCTCCAGCACCTGTCCGGCGGACGCATGGATCTCATGCTCGGACGCGGCAACACGGGACCCGTCTACCCCTGGTTCGGCAAGGATGTCCGCGAGGGCGTCGCCCTGTCCATCGAGAACTACGATCTTCTGCGACGCCTCTGGACCGAGGAGGTCGTCGACTGGTCCGGCACGCACCGCACCCCGCTCACGGGGTTCACGGCCGTCCCCCGGCCGCTCGACGACACCCCGCCCTTCGTCTGGCACGGATCGGTGCGCACACCGGAGATCGCCGAGCAGGCCGCGTACTACGCAGACGGCTTCTTCTCGAACCACATCTTCGCCCCGGCCGCGCACACCGAGCGCATGGTGAAGCTGTACCGGGACCGGTTCGAGCACTACGGACACGGGCCGGCCGAGCAGGCCGTGGTCGGCCTGGGCGCGCAGGCGTTCATCCGGCCGCGGTCACAGGATGCGATCGCGGAGTACGGACGGTACGTCGCGGACAGCCCGATGATGGGCGGTTACTCGGTCCCCGAGTACATGCGGGCCACACCGCTCGCCGTCGGCAGTCCGCAGGAGGTGATCGACAAGATCCTCGCCTACCGTGATTACGCGGGACCGATCGAACGCCTGCTGTTCAACCTCGACTCAGGCGGGATGCCGCCCGCCATCGCGACCGAGCAACTCCACCTGCTGGCTTCCGACGTCCTCCCCACCCTGCGGCGGGAGATGACGCCCTCCACACCGCCGGCGGTCGCCGTGACCCACCGCGACCGCGTCCGGGCGGCTGCCGAAGACCTCCAGCCGGCTCTCGACTGACCGACCGACCTCCCGTCATCACATCAGCACATCAGCACAGGAAAGGACATCCGATGACCACGCTCACCGGAACAGAACTCGCCGACAAGGACACGCTCGTCGTCGGCGGCACAGGCAACGTCGGGTACTACCTGGTCGACGGCTTCCTCCGGGCCGGGAGCACGCGCGTGCTCGTGCCCAGCCGGTCGCCCGAGAAGATCGAGCAGCTGAAGGCACGGTTGGGATCCGACAAGGCGAGGCGCGTCATCGCCGTCCCCGGCGACATCGGGTCGGCGGACGGCGCGGAATCGCTTCGGTCCCGAGTCGGACACCTCACCGACGGCCTCCACGCCGTCGCCGCGTCGCCTGCGAGCTGGCACCAGAACTCGTCGATGCTCGCAGCCGGCTTCGCCGACTTCAGGCACGTCATGGAGACCCGGCTGTTCCCGCACTTCCTCGCGGCAGAGGCGTTCCTGCCCCTCCTGACCGCGGAGGGTGCGTACACGACGATCAACGGGCCGGCGGGATTCTCCGGACCGCCGCAGCGCGGAGTCGGCGCGATCTCTGTCGCCGCCTCGGCGCAGAACAAGCTCATGCAAGCGTTCGCCGTCGAGACCGGAGGGCGACCGCGCGTCAACGACGTGATCATGTGGGCCTTCATCGGACCCCGGGGAACGCGGGCGGGGTCGCCGCTGGCGGGCGAGCAGGTCGGTGACTTCGTGGCATCCCTCTCGTCGCGGCTCGGGGCCGGCGTGCATGGGCTGACCATTCCGCTGCGCACCGCCGAGCAGATCGAGGACGCGCTCGAGGGACGATTCCCCGCCGGGCAGGGTCCATCGCGCTGAGACGCGCTGAGTCGCGCTGGCTAGGGCAGCAGTCTCGGGTCGACGTGCACCTTCGGTCCCGGGCCGGCATCCTGACCCCGGCGGCCCTCGAACCGCGCAGGGACTTCTTCCAGCGCGATGACTTCGCTGACGAGCGCGTCCGGGACCACCGAACCGTCGGCGAAGTGATCGATGGCTCCCGCCAGGCCGGGTGAGGCCGACAGGATGCCGACGGCGGTGACGTCCTTCAGCGCAATGTCGCGGGTGTCCACGAGGCTCGGGGTCGACGCGAGTCCGATGTAGACGACCCGCCCGGCCGGCTTGGTCAGGCGAACCGCGAGGGCCGGCATGGCTTCGATGCTCGTCGCCTCGATCACGGCGTCGAAGCGGTCGGAGCCGGAGGCGCGCAGCTCGCCGAGCTGCCACGTGTGCGGCACACCGAGCGACCTGGCAAGGGCAAGGGACCCCTCGCGGACCCCGCCGACGTGGACCTCAGCGCCCGCGGCGAGCGCGAACTGCGCCGCCAGCAGGCCGATCGTGCCCGACCCCAGGACGAGGACGCTGCCACCGGGCGTGACGTTCGCGGCCCGCACCGCCCGGAGCGAGTTGCCACCGGGCTCCACGAGTGCGGCTGCGGCGAGGCTGACATGCTCAGGGATCTCGTACGCGAAGCGCGTCGGGAGGAGGACCTTCTCGGCGAGCGCGCCCGCCCACTCGCCGCGGATGCCCACCTCGGAGCGATCGGGGCAGACATGGTGGTTGCCTGCGCGGCAGAATCCGCAGCGCCCGCAGCCGAGCATCGTGTCGCCCGTGACGCGCTTGCCGATCCAGTGCGCATCGGCCGGGTCACCGACGGCTGCCACCCGCCCCGTCCACTCGTGACCGAGCCGGAGGGGGAAGGCCGTGTGCCCCTGCTCGATGTAGGCCATCTCCCCCGTGTAGAGCTCGACGTCGGTTCCGCAGATCCCGACCCGCTCGACCTCGACCAGCAGCTGTCCGGATGCGGCGACCGGATCAGGGACCTCCTGAACCGACGCTTCGCGCGGTGCGGTGACGACGAGTGCGCGCATCAGGCCACCGCGTCGGGGTGCGCGACGACTCGCTGCGTCTGCATGCCGAGACGAGAGATACCCAGGGTCATGGTCTCGCCCCCGTGCAGGAAGACCTGCGGCGACTGGCCCATGCCCACCCCCGGAGGCGTGCCGGTGTTGATCAGGTCGCCCGGCTCGAGCGCGAGGAACTGGCTCAGATAGTGCACGATGAACGCCGGGCTGAAGATCATCGTCGACGTCGAGCCGTCCTGACGACGGATGCCGTCGATGTCGAGCCACATGTCGAGATCGAGGACGTCGCCGATCTCGTCCGGCGTGACGAGGTACGGGCCGGCGGGGTTGAAGGTGGGTGCGGACTTGCCCTTCGACCACTGACCGTTGCGCTCGAGCTGCCACTCCCGCTCGCTGACATCGTTGACGAGGACGTAGCCGGCGATGGCCGCTTCCGCCTCGGCCTCGTCCGCGAGGTACGACACGTGGGAGCCGATCACGATGCCGAGTTCGACCTCCCAGTCCGTCTTGCGGGATCCGCGCGGGATGAGGACATCGTCGTTCGGGCCGATGAGGGTATTGGGCGCCTTGGTGAACAGAATCGGTTCGCTCGGGACTTCCTGACCGGTCTCGGCCGCGTGATCGCTGTAGTTCAGGCCGATGCACAGGATCTGATGCGGCCGCGCGATGGGGGCACCGAACCGGCGGTCGCCGACCGGTTCGACGCGACCTGCTTCGACCCGCTCATCGACGATGCCCGCGAGCGTGGCGAGGCGGCCGGAGCCGAAGAACTCCTCGTCGAAGTCGCGGACGACGTCGGAGAGGTCGACGAAGGCGTCGTCGTCGATCAGGACGCCGGGGGTTTCGGTGCCGGCGGGGCCGAGGCGGACGAGTCTCATGCGTGTGCTTCTTTCGTGTGGTGCCAGTAGGGGGTGGTCGTACTGCCGCGCCAGCGCGATGCCGGCATTCCGGTCGCGCCGACGTCGGCGAGGAAGATCGCGCCGGACAGGTCGTCCCAGGCATCGAGACCCTCCTGCGCCGTGGTGATGGCGAGGATGTCGAGGTCCGGTCCGACGAATGCGGGGCACGAGACCTGGGTGGCGTCGACGGCGACGAGGTCGAGGAGCTCGCCCGTCGCCGCGTGGTGCCGCACGCGGGAGCCGCCCCATTGCGCGATCCACAGGCTGCCGTCGGCGCTGACGGTCATGCCGTCGGGGTAGTGGGGCAGGTTGTCGACGACGACCGTCCACGGCTCGTCCCCGTCGAACGAACCAGGCCCGTAGGAGTGTCGAGACACGGTCTTCGAGAGTGTGTCGACGTGATAGATCGTCTCGCCGTCGGGTGAGAACGCGACGCCGTTCGAGAGCCGGATGCCGGTGCGCAGCGTCTCGACCTCTCCCGTCGCCGAGATCCGCAGCAGCATCTCCTCTCCGGTCTCGGGTCCCACTGCCAGCGAACCGACCACGATTCGGCCCTGCGGGTCGACGGCGCCGTCGTTCAGCCGGACGTCGGGGCGGGAGCCGAGGAGATCGGGACCGAATGAGACGACTCCATCTGGGCTGATGGTGGCGAGTCCCCGCGCCGCGGCCACGAGCAGCCCGCCGTCCTCCGCCAGTGCCACCGCACCGGCGGTCTGACCCAGCTCGTGCGCCGTGATGTCGTCGATGCGATCGTCGCGAAGCACGCCCGACATGACCCGCCCTCGCCGGATGTCGACCCAGCGGACCCGTCCGGCGGCGTCGTCGAAGATCACGCCCTCAGCGAGATCGAAGTCCGCGGCGGTGGCCGGCTGAGCGGTGACGATCTTCACGGGAGCCGCAGTCCGGCCATGCCCCCGTCGACGGCGAGCAGTGTTCCCGTGGTCGAGGAGGACAGCGGGGATGCCAGGTAGACGATGGCGTGCGCGACCTCCTCCGCCGAGACGAGCCGGCCCATGGGCTGTCGCGCGCGCAGGGCGGCGGCCGCCGCTTCGGAGTCCTCCGCGGCATCCAGCAGACGGCCGACCCACGGCGTGTCGGCCGTCCCGGGCGTGACCGCGTTCACGCGGACCCCCTCGCGCACGTGGTCGGCGGCCATGGCGAGGGTGAGGGCGGCCACGGCACCCTTGCTCGCGGAGTAGAGGGCACGGTTGGGGACGCCGACGACGGCGACGACCGAGCACGTGTTGACGATGGCGGCGCGCGACGACCGTCGCAGATGGGGAAGCGCCGCGCGGCTGACACGGGCGATGCCGACGACGTTGACGTCGAGCACGCGGCGCCACTCGTCGTCTTCGTTCGCCGCGACGTCGCCGGCGGCCCCGATCCCCGCGTTGTTGACGACGATGTCCAGTCCGCCGAAGCGCTCGACGACAGCGGCAACGGCGGTCTCGACCTGCCGAGGGTCGGTGATGTCGCAGGCCACCCCGAACTGGGACGATCCGACGCCCTCCGGTGCCCGATCGAGCACGGCGACGCGCGCACCCCGTTCGACCAGGAGCGCGGCGGTGGCAGCTCCCAATCCGCTCGCGCCGCCGGTGACGATGGCGACTGCTCCGTTGAACTCCGTCATTGTTCCTCCTAGTAGGTGGCGCGGCCGCCGCTGATGTCGGTGACGATCGCCCGCCTGTTCATGGGAGCCTCGTCCGCGCGTCGAGCACTTCGAGGATGTGCTGATACGGGTGCCCCGTGGCCCGGGTCATGCCGATCTCGCACGTGCGGTTGCACGACACGTAGGCATCGAAGTCCTCCCGCCCCACGTCGGCCGCCTCGCGCCTGGTCGCACTCTCGGTGAGCTCGGGGTGCAGCATCCCCCGGTCGCCGGCGAACGCGCAGCATCCCCAGTCGTCGGGGACCGTGACGCTCGTCGACACCGCTGCGGCCAGGTGCAGGAGGTGCTCGTTCGAACCGGCACGGGTGCTCGAGCACGTGGGGTGGACGACGATGCTGTCGAGCCGTCCATCGACCTGCAGGTGCGAGAGCACGTTCTCGGCGACGAAGTCGACCGCGTCGACGATGCGCATCGCGTGATACTCGGGATGCGCGGCGATCGCCTTCTCGACCGACAGGACGAGGCCCTCGGAGCAGGAGGAGTTGTCGCACACGATCGGCAGGGCACCGCCCTTCGACGCGACCCACAGGGCGTCCATCGTGCGGCGGACCATGGCCTCGTGACCGCGGGTGATCCCCTTCGACTTCCACGGCGTTCCGCAGCAGAGGTCGCCGATCCCCTCGGGCCGGATCAGGGCGATGCCGCCCTTGACCGCGAGCGACTCGAACGCCGAGGCGACACCCGGCCCGCCGTCGGCGGGGCCGAACATGGTCCCGACGCACGCCGGGAAGTACACGGCCGAGACGTCGGCGCCCGACGATCCGGCCCGCCCTGCGCTGCGCTGCGTCCCGCCTCGCGGCAGGTCCGGCGACCACAGCGGCAGCGCGTCGTGGCCGAGCACGCCGCGGGCGAGCCTGTTGGGCACGTCGATGACCGCGGGGGGCACGGCAGCGGCAACGCTGAGGGCGGTGGACGCGATCCCGGTCGTGGTCTTCCACGATGCGCCCGCGGCGTTCCACACGGCGCTCTCGACGGACCCGACGGTCTCGGATCGCAGCCGGCGTACCAGGTCGCCGGTGTTGATCAGCACCGGACACGCGGTCTGACACATCCCGTCGACCGCGCACGTGTCGACGACCTCGTACTGCTGGCTCTTGCGCAGCGCCGTCAGCAGGGCGCGGTCGCCGCGCGCCTCGGCCTCGGCGAGCGCCCGTCGCACCACGATGCGCTGTCTCGGCGTCGTGGTCAGGTCCTTGCTGGGGCACACCGGCTCGCAGTAGCCGCACTCGACGCAGCGATCGACCTCGGCCTCGACCGTCGGGGTGGACTTGAGGTCGCGCAGATGCAGGTCTGCGTCGTCGGTGAGGACCGTGTCGGGATTGAGGATGCCGGCGGGATCGCAGGCGCGCTTGAGGGCGACCATGATCTCGTAGAGGTCGGCGCCGTACTGGCGACCCACGAACGGCGCCATGATCTTCCCGGTGCCGTGCTCCGCCTTCAGGGTGCCGCCGGCGGCGAGGACGAGGTCGACCATGTCCTCGGTGAAGGCGCGGTAGCGGGCCACGCTCGCGGGGTTCTGGAAGTCCTCGGTCAGGAGGAAGTGGATGTTGCCGTCCTTGGCGTGTCCGAAGATCACCGCATCGCGGTAGCCGTGCGCGTCGAAGAGTCGCTGCAGGCCCGCGCAGGTCTGGGAGAGCTGGGCGACCGGCACGGCGATGTCCTCGAGCAGCGCCGTGGTGCCGGAGGGCCGGGCACCGGCGATCGTCGCATACAGGCCCTTGCGCACGCGCCACAGCGCCGCCCGAGCCTTCGGCTCCGATGAGAGGACGGCCGGCTGCACGAGCGGCAGCGTGGCGAACAGGGAGGCCGCGGGCTCGATGAGTCCGGCGAGCGCTTCGGCATCCGCCGCCTGGTACTCGACCAGGAGCGCGCAGTGATCGACGATCTCGAACTCGGGCAGAGCTGTCGCCGATGCGGGATCGATGCGCGCGGCGCGCAGCGACGCGGCATCCATCAGCTCGACCGTGGCGGCGCCCGACGCGACGAGGGTGACGAGGGCAGCTGTGGCGGCGTGCAGCGACGCGAACACGAGCAGCGAGGTGGCGGCGTGCGTCAGGACCGGAACGGTGCGGAACGTGGCCTCGGCGACGAACCCCAGTGTCCCCTCGCTCCCGATCATGAGGCGCGTGAGGATCTGGACGGGTGTGTCGTGGTCGAGCAGGGCATTGATGCCGTAGCCCATCGTGTTCTTGATCGAGAACTGCCGGACGACCTCTTCGCGCATCGCCCGATCGCCGCGCAGCCGGTCCCTCAGGTCCGCCAGCGCCTGCCACAGTCGCGGCTCGCGCGCTCTCAGATGCTCGTCGGCGTCCGGGGCCGCCGAGTCCACGATCGTCCCGCCGGCGAGCACGATCACAGCGGACTCGAGCGTCCGGTAGGTGTTCTGCGTCGTGCCGCACGCCATGCCGCTGGAGTTGTTGGCGACGACCCCGCCGATCGTGCAGGCGATCTCGCTGGCCGGGTCTGGTCCGAGCTTTCGCCCGAATCTGGCCAGCCGGGTGTTCACCTGACGCACCGTCGCCCCGGGCCCGACGCGCACGCGGCCGCCTCCGTCGAGGACCTCGATCCCACGGAAGTGGGCACGGGTGTCGACGAGGATGCCGCCGGTGCTCGCCTGTCCCGACAGGGAGGTGCCTCCCGATCTGAACGTCACGGGCTCGCCGGCCGCGCTCGCATAGGCGAGCAGGAGCGAGACCTCCTCGGTCGTCGTCGGCGTCACGACGGCGCGAGGGGTGAGCAGGTAGTGCGACGCGTCGACGGCCGCGACGACCCGGTCGAAGGGATGGACCGACACGGCGTCGTCCCGGGTCAGCACCGCGGAGATGCGGCGGCCGAGCTCCGCCTGCTCGGGGACGTCGGCGCGTGAGGCCACGTCGAGGTCAGTGGGATTCACGGCTGACCCCATCGCCGCTCGCGCCGACCAGGAAGTCCAGGTCGGCACCGGTGTCGGCCTGCATGACATGGTCGACGTAGAGCTTCGCCCATCCTCGTACCGGCGCCGCGTAGCCCGCCTCGCTGGCGGGAGTCTGGCTCCGGGACTGCAACTCCTCCTCCGACACGTCGAAGCTGAGCGAGCGGCCGGCGACGTCGACGGTGACGATGTCGCCCGTGCGGATGAACGCGAGCGGCCCGCCGGCAGCGGCTTCGGGCGCGACGTGCAGGATGACGGTGCCGTACGCGGTGCCGCTCATCCGGGCGTCGCTGATGCGCACCATGTCGCGCACGCCCTGCTCGAGCAGCTTGCGGGGAAGGGGCATGTTGCCCACCTCCGGCATGCCGGGGTACCCGCGTGGCCCGCATCCGCGGAGCACCAGCACGGAGTCGGCGGTCACGTCGAGGTCGGGGTCGTCGATGCGCGCCCGCATGTCTTCGATCGAGTCGAACACGACGGCGGGGCCGACATGCTGCAGCAGTTCCGGCGTGGCCGCGGATGGCTTGATGATCGCGCCGCGCGGCGCCAGGTTCCCGCGAAGCACGGCGATGCCGGCATCGTCCATCAGGGGCGCCTCGCGCGGGAAGATGACGGTGTCGTCGTAGACGGGGCGGTCCCCGAGGTAGTCCACGAGCGGTCGGCCCGTCACGGTGATCGGCTCGGGATGGAAGAGATCCTTGACCTGGGTCAGCAGGGCGAGCAGGCCGCCGGCGCGGTACAGATCGTCCATCAGGAAGGCGCCGCTGGGCTGCAGGTTCGCCATGACCGGAACGCCCGCACCGGCGGCGTCGAAGTCCTCCAGCGTGAGGTCGAGCCCGAGACGGCCGGCGATCGCGAGCAGGTGCACGACGGAGTTGGTCGAGCCTCCGACGGCAGCCACGGCGATGATCGCGTTGAGGAACGCCTCCTTGGTCATGATGTCGCTGGGCTTGCGGTCTGCGGCGACGAGGTCGACGATCAGGCGTCCCGTGTCGTGCGACAGCGACAGCAGACGAGCGTCCGCCGCCGGAGTTCCCGCGAACCCGGGAATCGTCATCCCCAGCGCCTCGGCGACGACGGCCATCGTCGACGCCGTGCCCATCGTGTTGCAGTGACCCTTGCCGCGGATCATCGACTGCTCCGACGCAAGGAACTGCGCACCCGAGATCCTGCCCGCCCGCGCTTCTTCGCTCAGGCGCCACACGTCCGTGCCGCAGCCGAGCGCCTCGCCGCGGAAGTGACCGGTGAGCATGGGGCCGCCGGGGACGACCACGGCCGGAATGTCGACGGATGCCGCGGCCATCAGCAGCGCGGGGATGGTCTTGTCGCACCCGCCGAGCAGCACGAGCCCGTCGATCGGGTTGGCGCGGAACATCTCCTCCATCGCCATCGCCGCCATGTTGCGCCACAGCATCGCCGTCGGCTTCACCTGCGTCTCCCCCAGCGAGACGACCGGGAGGTTGTACGGCACGCCGCCGGCCGCCCACACGCCCTGCTTCACGCTCTCGGCGACCTCGTTGAGATGCATGTTGCACGGCGTCAGATCAGACGCCGTGTTGGCGATCGCGATCTGCGGCTTCGTGCCGTCGAGCGCGTTGACGGGATTGCCGCGGCGCATCCACGCGCGGTGGATGTACGCATTCCGATCGTCGCCCTCGTACCAGTCGGCGCTGCGCAGGTCGTTCATCGTCGAACCTCGTTCCCTGTTGTGTAAATTCGTGGCGTCAGTCGACGAAGAACCGATCGCAGAAGCTCTCCCAGACCGCCGACGGATCCACCGTGGGGTCGTGGCGCGACGCGAGCTCGAGTCCGTCCCAGAACGCGTAGAGCTCGACGGCGGCCACCTCAGGATTCGATTTCCATTGCAGCGACTGGGCGATCTCGGCACGAGCCTGCACCGATCGCTCTGAGAAGTACTCGTGCGCGGGATGGCTGGGATCCAGCGCCTCGGCCGAGAGGATCGAGTACAGCCTGACGAACTCCCGGCGCTCGAGGTTGTGACGGAACACCCGGGTGAACCGCTCCCGCGCCATCGCCGCATCCGCTGGACCGGCCTGCTGCGCCTGCTCCATGTAGAAGTCGAAGTCCTGCAGCTCGCGCATCTGCAGCACGCCGAAGAGCAGGTCGTTCATCGAGGGGAAGTAGTGCAGGACCGCGGACTTCTGAATGCCGCACGCCTTCGCGATGTCGGACAGCGACACCGCGTTGAAGCCGCCGACGGCGATCAGCTGGAACGCCTCCTGCAGGATCTGCGCGCGTCGGTCCTCGGGGCGCATCCGGCGGACCGGCGGTCGGGCATCGAGATCGGTCATGGTTCTAATATACCGATCGGTAGACAAAGCGCCATCCCTTTGCTACGTTCTTATCGACCGAGCGGTCCATAGCGTACGAAGCGGTTCGCTTCCCGACGAAAGCTGGATGACGATGTCCACAGAACTGCCCGAGCCGGCGGCTCATCCCACCCTCCTCGACGAGCCGACCAGCACCCTCGGCACCATCCGCTCCCGCACCGGGACCAAGCGCCTCGGCTTCGGCTTCTTCATCGTCGGCCTCGCGTGGGTCTTCGCGAACTCGGTGGCGACCGCGCTGCCGCTGCAGGCGAAGATCGCGATCCTGGCGCCCGACGACAAGGTGTTCATCCTCGCCCTGTTCACCGCCCTCGGCGGCGTCTTCACGACAATCGCCCTCTTCTTCTGGGGGTCAGTCTCCGACCTCACGCGCACCCGGCTCGGCAAGCGGACGCCCTGGATCATCTTCGGAGCCGTGAGCGGGTCGATCGGCCTCGTGCTCATCGGCATCTCCGACAGCATCGGCGGTCTGCTCACCGCGTTCATCGGCTACGGCCTGCTCTTCAACGCGCTGCCCGCCGCGGTGCTCGCGATCTTCCCCGACCGCATCCCGCGCGACAAGCGCGGCACCGCCTCGGCGGTCTACGGCGGCGCGCAGGTGCTCGGCGGCGCGATCGCGAACATCGTGGGTTCGCAGTTCCTCTCCGCGCCCTCTGTCATGTTCTTCGTCGCCTCCGGAATCCTGCTCGCCGGCGGGCTGCTCTTCGTGGCGATCGCCCCGGACTTCTCCAGCACGGACGAGCCGCGGGTCAAGCTCGACATGCGCGGCATCGCGTCGTCGTTCACGTTCCCCGCCAAGGCACCCGACTTCTACTGGGCGTTCGCCGGCCGCTTCCTCCTGCTGCTGGGCCTGTACATGGTGCAGAACTTCACCCTCTACATCCTCACCGACTACATCGGCCTGACCAACGACGAGGCCGCTCCGGTCGTGGCGCTCACCGGGTTCGCCAGCCTCATCACCATCGTGCTCGGCATCACTCTCGCCGGTCCGATCTCCGACAAGATCAAGCGCCGCCGGATGCCGATCTTCATCGCATCCATGCTGTTCGGCGTTGCCGTCGTCTTCCCGCTGCTCTGGCCGACTCCCACGGCGATGATCGTCTTCGGCGCGGTCTCCGGACTCGGCCTGGGCGCTTTCCTCGCCGTCGACACGGCACTGATGACCGAGGTGCTGCCCTCGGAGGAGAGCCGCGGCAAGGATCTCGGCATCCTCAACACCGCCAACACCGTTCCCGGCATCATCGCGCCCCTGGTCACCGCCGGGATCATCGGCATGGGCCTCGGGTACCCGCCGGTGTTCGTGATCTCGCTGATCGTCATCGTGATCGGCGCGTTCAGCATCTTCATGATCAAGTCGGTGAGGTAGCGACACATGGTCAGCACGCCGTTCACTCGCGATTGGGGGTACCGGAGCGAGCGCGAGGCCTCGTTCGCTCCGGTGCTGCTCCCCCATGACGCGATGATCGGTGAGCAGCGCGGTGCCGACGAGGCCTCCTGGGCGCATGGCGCGTACTTCCCCGGTGGCGGCTACACCTACCGCAAGATCTGGGTTCCGGGCCCGGAGGTGGCGGGAGCCGAGGTGTCGCTGCGCTTCGAAGGCGTCTATCGCCACGCGACCGTGTTCCTCGACGGACGTGAGGTCGGCCGATCCGTCAGCGGCTACCGCGAGTTCGAGGTGCGGCTCGATCCGCACCTGTCCCCCGGGATCACGCACACGATCGAGGTCGCCGTCGACAACGAGGACCTCCCCAACTCGCGCTGGTACACCGGGTCGGGCATCTACCGACCGGTGTGGCTCGAGGTGCGCGACCGGGTGCACATCCGACCGGACGGCATCGCGCTGAGGACCGGACTGGCAGGCTCGACGGCCACCGCGCACCTTCGCATCGGTCTCGCCAACCCCGACGGCGCGGAGGCGTCCGTCGCCGCGACGCTCTCACGCGACGGCGACCCGGTCGTCGCGCGGAGCGTGACGACGGACGGGACGCAGGCGGTCATCGAGCTCGCGCTCGAGCATGCCGTCCTGTGGTCCGCGGAGCATCCCGCGCTCTACGACCTCGACGTGGAGGTGCGGACGGACGGCATCATCCGCGATCGCCTGACGCGCAGGATCGGGCTGCGGAGCGTGCGTGTCGACGTCCGTCGCGGACTTCTCGTCAACGACGAGCCCGTCCTTCTGCGCGGCGCCAACATCCATCACGACAACGGCGTGCTCGGTGCGGTCTCACTGCCGGCCGCGGAGCGCCGACGCGTCGCGATCTTGAAGGACGCCGGATTCAACGCGATCCGCAGCGCCCACAACCCGGCCTCGCGCGCCCTGCTCGAGGCGGCGGACGAACTCGGCATGTACGTCATGGACGAAGCCTTCGACGGCTGGTATGACCACAAGACCGAGCGCGACGACGCGGATCTCTTCGCCGAGATCTGGCGTGAGGAGCTCGCATCGATGGCGCGCAAGGACCGGCTGCATCCGTCGGTGATCATGTATTCGGTCGGAAACGAGAACTCCGAGGCCTACTCGCCCCGGGGCCGGAGCCTCACCGCGGCGATGGTCGCCGAACTGCGCCGTCACGACCCGACGCGGCCCACGACCATCGGGGTCAACCTCGTCGCCGCCGCGTTCGCGGGGATCGCCAACAGCCACCGCACCGACGACCCGGCCGCTGCGGCCAAGGCCGCCCCGGACATGACGAGCACCGCGCTCAACGTGATCTCGAACCGCTTCGGCGCGCTCATGAAGCGGGTGCCACGGCTGCGCGCAGCCGATCGCTCGACGAAGGAGCTGTTCTCGCTGGTCGACGTCGCGGGGTACAACTACGGCACGTCCCGCTACGAGATCGACGCCGCCCTCCACCCGCAACGGGTCATGGTCGGCACCGAGTCGATGCCCGGGGACCTCGCCCGCAACTGGGCCCTCGTCAGGAAGCTTCCCGCACTCATCGGCGACTTCGTCTGGGCGGGCTGGGACTACCTGGGCGAAGCGGGGGGCGGCGCGTGGACGTACGGGACGAGGAGCGCCCCGTTCCTCAAGCCCTATCCGCAGCTGACGTCCCAGATGGGGATCATCGACATCACCGGCATCCCCGGCGCCGCCGTGCGCCTCGCGCAGGCCGCGTGGGGGCGGCTCGACGCACCCGCCATCACCGTACGGCCGCTCGATGTGCCCGCCGGTCCGGTCGCCAAGACGGCGTGGCGTTCCACCGACGCCGTCGAGAGCTGGTCCTGGGCAGGTCACGAGGGCAGGCCCGCCGACCTCGAGATCTACAGCGCCGACGACGAGGTGGAGCTGCTGCTCAACGGGCGCAGCCTCGGCCGCCGACCCGCAGGCAGCACCTACGGGTACCTCGCCCGCTTCCGCTGTCCCTACGAACCCGGGACGATCGAGGCGATCGGCTACCGGCGCGGCCACCCCGCCTCCCGCTCCTCGCTGCGCACGGCCGGGCCTGCGGGTCTGCGCATCACCGCGGAGGGCGAGTTGGGCGTCGACCTGCGGGATGCCGCCTACCTGCGGATCGAGATCGCCGACGCGGACGGGATCGTCGATGCCACGGCATCCGATCTCATCACGGTTCACGTCGACGGAGCGGCCACGCTGGCCGGCCTCGGCAGCGCACACCCGGCGACGACCGAGTCCTTCGTCGACGACCAGCACACCACGTACCGCGGACGCGCCCTCGCCGTGATCCGCAGCACGGGCGAGCCCGGTCAGGTCGTGGTCCGCGCGACCAGTCGCGCGCACGGCGAGACGGAGTGGGTCCGGCATCCGACAGCGTCATCCGTGAGAGGCCCCGCATCATGAGCACCATCGTCTGCAACCCCGTCGACCTGCCCTACCGCTTTCAAGAGCTGACGGTCGGGCCGTTCTACCGCCGCGTCGTGCGCGAGGGCGCGGACCCTTCGGTCGTCCACTACGAGGGCCGCTTCTACCTGTTCGTATCGATGTCGGGAGGCTTCTGGCACTCCGCGGATCTGCACGACTGGGAGTTCGTCGCGACACCGACCCTGCCCAACTACGATTACGCCCCCGATGTGCGGATCATCGACGACGCGATGGTCGTGTGCGCTTCGCATCCCACGAAGAAGGGGAACTTCTATCGCACCCGCGATCCGCTGGGCGGACAGTGGGAGGAGATCACCGGGACGTTCACGTTCTGGGATCCGAACTTGTTCCAGGACGAGGACGGCCGCGTGTTCTTCTACTGGGGATGCTCGGACAAGACGCCGATCCGGGGTGTCGAGCTCGATCGCGCCACCTTCCGCCCGCTCGGCGAACCGATCGACATCATCCACGGCGACACCGCCCGGCACGGCTGGGAGCGCAAGGGCAAGGACTTCGATCCGGCCAACGACAAGGTGCCGCTGCTCATGAAGCCCTTCATCAGCGCGAACCCGTTCATCGAGGGCGCCTGGATGACCAAGCATGGCGGACGGTACTACCTGCAGTACTCCGCGCCGGGCACCGAGCTGCACACGTACGCCGACGGCTACTACACGGCCGACTCCCCGCTGGGCCCGTTCACCTACGCGCCGAACTCGCCGTTCTCCTCCAAGCCGGGCGGCTTCCTGCCCGGCGCCGGTCACGGCTCGACGTTCCAGGATGAGCACGGCAACTGGTGGCACACCGCGACGATGCGCATCTCGAAGAGCTTCATGTTCGAGCGGCGCATCGGGATCTTCCCCGCCGGGTTCGACGATGACGGCATCCTCTTCTGCAATCAGGAGTTCGCCGACTACCCGATGCGCGTGCCCGACGGCCCCGCCGACCCCTGGACGCTGTCGGCGCGGTCGATGCTGCTGAATCCGGGCGCGCCCGTCAGCGCCTCGTCGTCCGACCCGGCCCACGGGCCGGCGCTCGCCGTGGACGAGGACGCGACGACGTGGTGGGTCGCCGGCGACCGCAACCCCGGCCAGTGGGTGCAGACCGAGCTGCCCGAGGGGGCCGTCGTGCACTCGATCCAGGTGAACCTCGCCGAGCACGATCTGCGTCCCACCGTCAGACGGTTCCGGAAGGAGACCACGCTCACCGCCCTCTGGCAGCGTCACATCAACCAGACCGAGCCCGCAGCGGAGTTCATGGTGCAGCTGTCGCACGACCGCGCCGAGTGGAGCACCGTCTACGACTCCCGCGACACCGGCTCGAGCCGCTCACACGTCTTCATCGAGCTCGACGAGCCCACCGCGTACCGCTACGTCCGCGTCACCGGGTACGCACAGCCGTATGGCGGTCGCTTCGCCGTCAGCGGACTGCGGGTGTTCGGCCTCGGCGGGGGCGAGAAGCCCGCCCCCGCGCTGCCGACGGCTCGTCGCACCGGCCCGCTGAACGCGCAGATCACCTGGACGGCCGTTCCGGGCGTGCAGGGATACAACCTGCGATACGGACTCGCCGCCGACAAGCTCTATGCGAGCTGGCAGCTCGATGCCCGCACCTCGCACGACCTCGGCGCGCTCAACGCCGGCCAGGACTACTGGATCGCCGTCGACTCGTTCAACGAGAACGGCATCACCCGTGGCGCGCCTGTGCGCGTCTCGGCCACCCCCACCGGAGGACACTGACATGCCCACCACGACAACCGTCCGAACGTTCGACGACGCGGTCCGCGCCGTCCGAGCAGGCGAGCTCTCGCAGGACGCCGCGACGGAGCAGCTGCTCTCTCTGCTGACCGACGAGGAGCTGCTCGGTCTGCTCGACGGCGACATCCCGGTCCGTTCCATGACGAAGCTGCCCGGCATGATCAAGAGCGGCGCGATCGGGGCGGCCCAAGTCGAGCGGATCGGCTTTCCCGGCGTCCAGTTCGCCGACGGCCCGCGGGGCGTCGTGATCGAGGGATCCACGGCCTTTCCGGTGAGCATGGCGCGCGCCGCCACCTGGGACCCCGAGCTCGAACGCGAGGTCGGCACCGCGATGGGCCTGGAAGCCCGCGCACACGGGGCGAACTACTCCGGCGCCGTCTGCATCAACGTGCTGCGGCACCCGGCGTGGGGGCGCGCGCAGGAGTCCTACGGCGAAGATCCGGTCCTGACCGGCCGAATGGGCGTCGGGCTCACCCGGGGACTGCGACCGAACGTCATGGCGTGCGTCAAGCACTACGCGCTGAACTCCATGGAGAACGCCCGGTTCAAGGTCGATGTGCGCGTCGACGACCACGCGCTGCACGAGGTCTACCTGCCGCACTTCAAGGCGGTGGTGGATGCCGGGGCAGAGTCCGTCATGAGCGCCTACAACTCCGTCAACGGAAAGTTCATGGACGTCAACAGGGTGCTGCTGACCGACGTGCTGCGTGACGAGTGGGGGTTCACCGGCTTCGTCACCAGCGACTGGGTGTTCGGCACGCACGCCGGGGTCGAGAGCCTCGAAGCAGGGCTGGACATCGAGATGCCGCTGCGGCTGCTGCGCGCCCGCGAACTTCCCCAGGCACTCAAGGCCGGCCACCTCTCGCGGGCGACGGTCCTGACGTCGGCTCGACGCATCGTCGGCACGATCGTCCAGCACTACGCCACGCGCGACAGCGCCGTACCCGACGCGAGCGTCGTCGCGAGCGCCGGCCACCGCGCGCTCGCGCGCCGCGTCGCCACTCAGGCCATGGTGCTCCTGAAGAACGACGCGACCGACGGGTCGCCGATGCTCCCGCTGTCGCCGTCGATCACGCGCCTCGCCGTCATCGGCGCTCTGGCCGACGCGGCCAACACGGGCGACCACGGCTCGTCGCTCGTGCACCCGCCGGCCACCGTCTCACCACTCGCCGGCCTGCGCGAGGCGCTGCCCGGCGTCGAGATCACGCACGCGGACGGGTCGGATCTGGCCGCGGCGGCCGCCGCCGCGCGACGTGCGGATGCCGTCATCGTCGTCGCCGGCATGAACCACGACGACGAGGGCGAGCGCGTCGAGAACGACGACATCGACCTCAGCATCCTCGGCTTCCCGTTCACCCTCGCTCCGGTGCGCTGGCTGCTCAGCAAGATGCCGCGCAAGAACAACAGCCAGTTCGGGCGGGGCGGCGACCGCGAGTCGCTGCGCCTCCACGACGCGGACGAGCGCCTCATCGAAGCGGTGACGAACGCCAACCCGCAGACCGCGGTCGTCCTGATCGGAGGCAGCGCGATCATCGTCGAGGCGTGGCGGGCGCGCGTGCCGGCCATCCTGCACGCGTGGTACCCGGGGATGGAGGGCGGTCGCGCGCTGGCGGACGTGCTGACCGGCGCGGCGGAGCCGGGCGGCCGGCTGCCCGTCGCCATCCCGACGGATGCCGCCCACCTGCCGTTCTTCGATGCCGAGGCGCGTTCGATCGTCTACGACGCCTCCTGGGGACAGCGCAAGCTCGACCAGGACGCTCACCCGGCGGCGTTCCCGTTCGGGTTCGGCCTCGGCTACACGACCTTCGACATGGAGCTCGTCGGCCTGTCCGCCGAGACCGGCACGGGGACCGTGCGCGTGCGCAATACCGGGCAGCGCCGCGGCTCGACCGTGGCACAGGTCTACGCCGCAGACGCCTCCGTGTCCCCTGTCGTCCCGCAGCTCATCGGCTTCCGACGCGTCGAGCTGGATGCCGGGGCGGCCACGACCGTCGAGGTCGACCTCGATCTGACGCCCGCCCGCTCACGCGATCCGCTCACGCGCGTCTGGTCGCGTCGCCCGGGCGAGTGGCTGGCGGTGGCGGCCGGTCACAGTCCGAGCTCGCTCGACGGGGCTCTGCCGTTGGGGGCGGTCCGATGACAACGGCATCCGAGTTCGATGAAGCGGTCCGCTTCGTCCGCGCCGGCGAACGCACGGCGGACGAGGCTGCCGAGGGGCTGCTCGCTCAGCTCACCGACGCGGAGCTGCTCTGGCTGTTCGACGGCGACACCCCCGTGCGGGCCATGACGAAGCTTCCAGGACGGATGAAGAGCGGACCCATCGCCGCGGCGCAGATCGGCCGGGTCGGCTTCCCGGGCATGCTCTTCGCCGACGGCCCGCGCGGCGTCGTCATCGACGGCTCGACGGCGTTTCCGGTGACCATGGCGCGGGCCGCGACCTGGGACCCCGACCTCGAACGCGCCGTCGGGATCGCGATCGGACGGGAGGCCCGGGCGCGGGGGGCCAACTATTCGGGCGCCGTGTGCGTCAATCTGCTGCGGCATCCCGGCTGGGGGCGCGCTCAGGAGTGCTACGGCGAGGATCCGGTCCTGACCGGCCGCATGGGTGTCGCGCTCACCGAGGGTCTGCGACCGAACGTCATGGCCTGCGTCAAGCACTTCGCGCTCAACTCTCTCGAGAACACGCGATTCACCCTCGACGTCCAGGTCGATGATCACGCCCTGCACGAGGTGTACCTGCCTCACTTCAAGGCCGTCATCGACGCCGGCGCGGAATCGGTGATGAGCGCCTACAACTCCGTCAACGGCAAGTTCATGGACGTCAACAAGGTGCTGCTGACCGATGTCTTGCGTGACGAGTGGGGGTTCGACGGGTTCGTGACCAGCGATTGGCTGGGAACGCACGACGCGGTCGAGAGCCTGGAGGCCGGCATGGAGATCGAGATGCCCCTCCGCCTGATCCGCGCCCGCGAGCTCCCCCAGGCGCTGAAGAGCGGGCGCCTGTCCAGGGACACCGTCCTGACAGCGGCCCGCCGGATCGTCCGGACGATCGTCCGCCACTACGCCGGGCGTGACCCGCAGGAACCCGCCGCGGAGATCGTCGCCGGAGACGAGCACCGGGCCCTGGCGCGTCACGTCGCGACGAAGGGCATGGTGCTGCTGAAGAACGAGGCGATCGGCGCCGCCCCGCTGCTGCCGCTGAGTCCGTCGATCACGCGGCTCGCCGTCATCGGCGCACTCGCCGACCAGCCCAACACCGGTGACCACGGCTCGTCGCTCGTCCAGCCGCCGACGACCGTCTCACCGCTCGCCGGCCTGCGCGAGGCACTCCCCGGGGTGCTCATCGACCACGTCGACGGATCGGACCCCGCGACGGCTGTCGCAGCGGCGCATCGGGCGGATGCCGTCATCCTCGTCGTGGGCATGAACCACGCCGACGAGGGCGAGCGCGTCCAGAACGACGACATCGACGTCAGCATCTTCGGCTTCCCGTTCACGCTCGCGCCCGTGCGCTGGCTGCTGAGCAAGCTGCCCCAGAAGAAGGTGGACACGCAGTTCGGCCGGGGCGGCGACCGCCGGTCGCTGACGCTGCACACGCCCGACGAGCGACTGATCGCGGAGGTCGCGCGCGCCAACCCGAGCACCGCCGTCGTCCTCATCGGCGGCAGCGCCATCGTCACGGAGGCATGGCGCGAAAGCGTGCCGGCCATCCTGCACGCGTGGTATCCCGGCATGGAGGGCGGCCACGCCCTCGCCGACGTCCTCACGGGCGTGCAGGAGCCCGGCGGCAGACTGCCCGTCGCGATCCCCACCGACCCCGGACACCTGTCTCACTTCGACTCCGAGGCGCGTTCGATCGTCTACGACGCCTCCTGGGGACAGCGCAAGCTCGACCAGGACGCTCACCCGGCGGCGTTCCCGTTCGGGTTCGGCCTCGGCTACACGACCTTCGACATGGAGCTCCTCGACAACGACGGCGCCACGGCGAGGGTGCGCGTGCGCAACACCGGCACCCGCGCGGGTTCCACCGTCGCCCAGGTCTACGCCGCGAACACGTCAGCGGAACGCGCCGTGCCACAACTGGTCGGATTCCGTCGCGTGCGGTTGGAGGCCGGCCAGGACGCGATCGTCCAGGTCGAGCTCGACCTCACGCCCACGCGGCAGCGCGACCCCGGGACCAAGATCTGGCGGCCGAGGCCCGGCGAGTGGGCACTCGTCGTCGCCGCACACAGTCCGTCGGACCTCGCCGGGGCCCACCCGATCGCGAACACGAAGGGAACGAAGTGATGCAGACCGCGGTGATCACGGGGGGCACAGGCGGGATGGGGCTCGCGACGGCTCGCATCCTCGGGCGCGACCATCGGATCGTGCTCGCCGATCTCGATCAGGATCGCATCGATCGCGCCGTCGAAGAGCTCAGCACGGAAGGCATCGACGCGGCCGGCTTCGTGTGCGACATCGCCGACCGCGCGTCGGTGGAACGCCTCTTCGACAGCGCCGCCGCCGGCGGCCACCGCGTGCGCGCAGTGGTGCACACGGCGGGGATCAGTCCGCAGATGGGCGGCCCTGACCGGATCGCGCGCATCAACGGTCTCGGCACCGTCCACGTCGCCCGGGCATTCCTTCCGCGAGCGAGCGAGGGCGACGCCCTGGTCAACGTCGCCTCCACCGCCGGGCACGGCTTCCCGAAGGCGCTCATCCCCTTCCGCGCGTTCCCGCTCGCCGACACCGACCCGGTCCGGTTCGAGCGTGCCGTCGTCAAGCGCTCGCGCTGGCTCGGGCGCAAGCTCCGCTCGGGCCTGGCCTACGGCATCAGCAAGTCGTTCGTCATCTGGTACACGCGACGGATGGCTGTCGCCTTCGGCAGGGTCGGGGCGCGGATCGTGTCCGTCTCGCCGGGAACGTTCGACACAGCGATGGGGCAGCTCGAGAAGGACCATGGCGCGTCCGAGTTCCTCAAGGTCGCCGCGATCAAGCGCTTCGGCCTGCCGCAGGAGGTCGCCGCCGTCCTGGCGTTCTGCGCCAGCGAGGGCCCCGGCTATCTCACGGGCGCCGATGTCCTCGTGGACGGCGGCAGCCGCGCGGGCAAGGAGTTCCGCAAAGCCGCTCCCCTCGACCGATCGAAAGGCTGATCCGTGACACTTCGTCCCGCGCATCTGCGCACCAACGCCCGGGTGCGTCCTTTGGGCATGGACGCCCCTCGACCCGAGTTCGCGTGGCAACTCGTCACCGACGCGACGGAGGTGCTCCAGTCGGCGTACGAGGTCGAGGTCGCGACCACCGAGGACTTCGCCTCGGGCATCGTCTGGTCCAGCGGTCCGGTCGACTCCGACCTGCCGTTCGGCGTGGTCTACGAAGGGGATGCTCTGCTGTCGGCGACGCGCTACTGGTGGCGCGTCCGCGTCGCCACGACCGTCGCCGGCGCAGCACCGCCGCTGTCCGCGTGGAGCGAACCGGATTGGTTCGAGACCGGCATCCTCGATCAGCGGCTGTGGCGGGCGACATGGATCGGCGGGCGTGCGCCGACGTCGAAGAAGGACGACCCGGTGCTCTACCTGCGTGGGGGCGTCGATCTGCCCGGCGACGTGGTTCGCGCCCGTGCCTACGTCAGCGCGCTCGGCTGGTATCGCCTGTTCGTGAACGGATCGGACATCACCGGCGACGATCAGGTGCCGCGCTGGACACCGCTGTCGGAGTACGTCGAGTACCAGACCTACGACGTGACCGCCGTGCTGCGGGCGGGAGCGAACATCCTCGCGATCGCCGTCGGCGACGGCCGGTACCGCGGCGGGCTGGGACTCACCGGCGCGCGGGCCGTCTACGGCGACCGGATCGGCGCCTACGCGCAGTTCGAGATCGATCTCGCCGACGGCCGCACGCTCCACACGCAGACCGACGGGACCTGGCACGCCGGCCCGGGCCGCATCACCGGATCGGATCCGAAGAACGGCGAGCGCGCCGACCTGCGCATCCCCGACAGCGACTGGCTCACGGGCGGTGAAGTGCCCGATCGGTTCGCCCCCGCCGAAGCCCTTCCCGACCAGGCGCATCCGCTCATCGCCGAGGAGGTCGAGCGCGTGCGAGCCGTGGCACGGCTGCGGGCGACGGTGTCCCGCGCGCCGTCCGGCGCACAGCTTCTGGACTTCGGGCAGAACTTCTCGGGAGTCGTGCGGATCCGGCTCGGCGGGAGAACCGGCACCGTCGTCCGGCTCACGCACGGCGAGCTGCTGACACCGGCGGGCGAGCTCGACGTCAGGTCCTTCACCGACGGCTTCGACTTCTTCCAGCGCGATGAGGTCACGCTCGGATCGGAGCCCGAGTGGTACCAGCCGTGGTTCACGACCCACGGCTTCCGGTACGTCGAGGTCACGGGCGTGACGGAACCGATCGATCCGGATGACGTGGCGGGCATCGTCCTCTCGACGGACCTCACCCACACGGGCACGTTCGCCGCCTCCGATCCGCGCCTCAATCAGTTGCACCACAACGTCGTGTGGAGCGTGATCTCCAACTTCACCGATACTCCGACCGACTGCCCGACGCGCGAGCGCGCGGGCTGGACAGGCGACATCCAGGCGTTCAGCGCGACGGCGGCCGTGCTCGTCGACTCGCAGGCGTTCCTGCGCCGGTACCTGCGGAATCTGGTCGTCGAGCAGTTCGACGACGGGTTCGTCCCGATCTACGTGCCGAGCCAGGCGCCGATCCGCAAGAGCATCGGGCGGACGATGGTCCACTACATGTCGGGCGCCGTCGGCTGGTCGGATGCCGCCGTCATCCTGCCTTGGACGGTCTATCGCTACTACGGCGACCGGGAGCTGCTGGCGCGCCAGTACGACAGCATGCGGCTGCGCGTGGACGGCATGGCGCGACGCGCGGCGAGGAAGCGACGGGGCGGACGGTTCATCCTCAACAGCGGCTTCCACTTCGGGGAGTGGCTGCGACCGGGAGACAACGCGCTCAAGACGATCGCGGGCCACATGGTCCGATCGCCCGCGGAGATCGCCACCGCGTACTTCGCGCACTCGTCCGCGGTGCTGGCGCAGGCAGCGGAAGTGCTCGGGCGTGACGCCGACGCCGACCGCTACCGCACCCTCGCGGACAAGGTCGCCGAGGCGTGGCGCACGAGATTCGTGCACGACGACGGCACCGTCGCCCGCGACCGCCAGGACGACTACGTGCGCGCGCTCGCCTTCGACCTCGTGCTGCCCGAGCAGCGCGAACGGACTCTCGACCGCCTGGTCGAGCTCGTCCGCGAACGCGGAAACCACCTCAGCACCGGGTTCCTCTCCACGCCGATGCTGCTGCAGGTCCTCACCGACGGCGGTCGCACCGACGTCGCCCTGGACCTCCTGTTCCAGACCACCGCACCGTCGTGGCTGTATCAGGTCGAGCGCGGCGCGACGACGGTCTGGGAGACGTGGGAGGGCTACAAGGACGACGGGCACGGCAAGGCCTCGCACAACCACTACGCCTTCGGCGCCGTCGCGAGATGGTTGACGGAGGATCTCGCCGGGCTGGCGCCCGCAGCGCCGGGATACCGCGAGATCCGGGTGGCTCCCGTCATCGCCCCGCAGTTGGACGATGCGGCGACGAGCGTCGAGACGCCCTTCGGTGAAGCCTCGAGCAGGTGGCAGCGCGAGGGCGGCGACATCGTCCTGGAGGTCGTGGTGCCGCCGGGCGCCACCGCGCAGATCCTCGCGCCGTGGAGATCCTACTCCGTAGGCTCAGGCACCCACGTCCTGCGGGGACGGGCATGACCCCGTTCGGCTGATGGTCGTCAGAATCGGCATCCTCGGCGCCGCACGCATCAATCGCGCCGCGCTCCTCGCGCCCGTCCGCCGCACGCCCGGCGTCGAGGTCGCCGCGATCGCCGCTCGCGATCCGGCGAAGGCCGCCTCGTACGCGAGACGTCATCACATTCCCGTGGTGCACGACTCGTACGCTGCGCTGCTGCAGGATCCCGAGATCGATGCGGTCTACGTTCCTCTCCCGGCTGCGCTGCACGGGGTCTGGACTCTGTCTGCGATCGATGCCGGAAAGCACGTGCTGTGCGAGAAGCCCTTCACCGCCAACGCCGACGAGGCGCGCTCGATCGCAACGGCCGCCTCAGCATCGGGACTCGTCGTGATGGAGGCGCATCACTCATCCATGCACCCGTTCACCGCTCGTATCCGAGACGTCGTGAGGTCGGGCATCCTGGGCGAGATCACAACCGTGCGGGCCTGGTTCCACGCGCCGATCCCGCCCGGCGGCGACATCCGCTGGAATCCGGATCTGGGGGGCGGATCGCTCATGGATCTCGGCTGCTATCCGGTGCGTCTTGTTCGCGATGTCATCGGGGAACCCGAGGTCAGCGGGGCTGCAGTGCTTCGTCGCGGAAACATCGACCGCCGGATGACCGGACAGCTCTCGATCGACGGGATTCCGGTCATCGTGGACTGCGGGATGTGGTCGTCGCGGGTGCTCGGGAGTGGGCTCGCGGTCGACGGCACCGCGGCGCGGTTGCGGGCGAGCGGACCCTTTCACCCGCACCTCGGGGCGCGGCTACGCGTGGACGGGCCCGGAGTGCGGCTGCGCGAAGGAGCGGAGAGGAAGAGCACCTACCGCTACCAGCTCGAGGCATTCCGTGATGCCGTGATGCTGGGCGCAGACCATTCGTGCGGGCCGAACGAGGCGTTACTCACCATGCGGGTGATCGACGACCTCTATCGCGCGGCCGGTATGGCCCCACGACAGCCGGCTACGCGGAGATAGCACGGTCGGCGGGCCGCGTGTTCACCGGAACCGTCCACCGGTGGTCGCCGGCGCCGACGACGTCATCCAGGCTTCCCAGCCGGATCTCTGCCGAGACGCCCGCCGGAACAGTGACTTCCAGGCGCAACTCGCCGTTCTCGATCGACCAGGTGGAGGCCGCCGAGCCGTAGGGAGTCTCGATGTGAACGGAGGCGGAGGTGAGCCCACCGCCGATGTGCGGTTCGACGCGAATCCGTCGATAGCCGGGTTCGACCGGCGCCAGCCCCGCGACATACTCCTGGAGGAATCGAGCGACCGATCCGAACGCGTAGTGGTTGTGGGACGCCGTCGGCCGCCCGGCGTCGTCGTGGCCGGACCAGGTCTCCCAGATCGTCGTCGCGCCGTGCTCGACCTGATGCAGCCACGACGGCGAAGCGGTCTGCATGAGAACCCGGAAGGCGACATCGGCGTGGCCGGAGTCGGCGAGCGCCGGCAGCAGCATGGGCGTGCTCAAGAAGCCGGTACCGAGGTGGAAACCCGCGTCGCGGACGAGCTCGGCGAGACGATCGGCGGCCGGTTGGCGCTGCTCTGGCGGCAGCAGGTCGAAAGCGAGCGCGCGGACATAGTCGTCCTGCTTGTCCTCCCCGATCCGTCGACCGCCGTCATCGACGAATGCCCGCTGCCATGCGGCACGGACGTCGTCCGCGAGTGCTTCGTACTTCGCCGCATCATCATCACGGCCGAGAATCCGGGCCATCCGGGACAAAAGCCGCGCAGAGTAGGCGAAGTAGGCGGTCGCAACGACAGCGGGAGGCCGAAGGACATTCCCCACGACTTCCGCCCCCGTCTCGCCCGGCCTCAGCCACTCGCCCCAGTGGTAGCCGGTGTCGAGGATGAAGCGCTCCGCGCGCCCCAGCGCCGCGGCGCCCCGCTGCAGCCGACGCGCCAGTCCTCGTCGCTTCGCCCGACGGGCAAGGCGATCCACCCACCTGCGCGCCGAGTCGTACTGGTCGTGCAGCACCTGGGTGTCGCCGAAGTACCGGTAGAGATGCCACGGAAGGATCACCAGCGCGTCGCCCCACCCCGCAGAGTTGCCGGTGAGGCTGAGCGGGTTGCGGGAACGTCCCGCCGAGGCCTCGGCGGGGATGATGGGCGGGATGCCGCCATCGGCGTGCTGCTCGAGCGCCGCATTGGCAAGGTAACGCCGCAGGTAGCGGTCAACATCGACGAGTTGCGCCGCCGTGTCGCCGAACACCTGCGCATCTCCGGTCCAGCCGCTGCGCTCTCTGGTCGGGCAGTCCGAGGGGGTGTCCGTGAAGTTGGACGTCAGCGACCACATCACATTCCGCCAGAGCTGCTCGAGCCGCGGGTCGGAACAGTGGAACTGCGCGATCTGCGGAAGATCCGTGGAGAGGACGATGCCCTCGACATCACCGTCGCCGATCGGATCCGCGCCTTCGACCGCGATGTACCGGAACCCGTGAATAGTGAGTGAGGGCGTGTAGTCCACCGGCTCATCCGCGAGGATGACCTCGTCGCGCTGGAACCAGTCCGGCTTGGCTTTGCCGTGCAAGTAGGCGGTGTTCAGCTCTCCCTCAGGGGTGAGCACTTCGCTGTACAGGAGCCGAGCAGTCGACCCGGCCGCGCCGGAGAGTCGAATGCGGGCGACGCCGGCGAAGTTCTGCCCGAGATCGATGAGCTGCGCGCCGCTGGGCGTTCGCGTGACCCGTGCAGCGCGCCGTGCCACATCGGTCACGGGCGGCAGGTCTTCGCGGATCAGCAGGCGCGGATGAGGCGGGAGGCTCACCGCCGGCTCGGGATCCTCGAGGAGGCCACCGGGACGCATCCACTCGTCGTCGTCGAGCCGGAGATCGACGCGCTCACCGTGCTTGGGATCGCTACGGCGAATACGCCAGGTGCCCACGGTCCACGACTCGTCGGTGACCAGGACGACGGTGCTGCCGTCGGCGAGGTCGAGGACGATCTGGGCGAACGCTGCGAGGCGGTCGCCATAGCGCGCATCGCGGTCGAGGAAGCCCAGATGTCCCCGATAGCGCCCATCGCCGACGATCATGCCGATGCGGTTGACGCCCGATCGGAAGGCAGCCGTCACCTCGTACGACTGGTACTCGATCGTCTTGTCGAACGGAGTCCAGCGCGGGACGAGGGAGTGTCCTGTCACGTGGGTGCCGTTGATGCGCAGCTTGTACCAGCCGAGTCCGCTCGTGAAGGCACGTCCGCGGACCACGGGTGAGGTGAGTTCGAGATCGCGGACGAAATACAGCGTGCGGCGATCCTTCCTTCCCGCTGAGGGTGCGGAGATCCACTGCGCGCGCCAGAGACCGGGGTCGAGGATTCCGCTCTCGAACTCTGCCTCATCGCTCCACTCGGTGACGGAGCCGTCATCGAGGTGGGCGCGGACACGCCAGCAATAGGTTCGCATCGATACGAGCGCGGGGCCGTCGTAGACGACTCCGAACGGTCGAGACTGCTCGACCACACCGGTGCGCCAGTACGGACCGTCCTCGTCTGCGGCGCGAAGCTCGAGCTCATAGGCGCGTTGTTCCACTGTCCCGCGGAGCTTCCAGGCGAACTCGGGGTGCGCTCCGATCCCATCCGGAGCGCGGCGCCCATCGGTCGTCAGATCATGAGGAGAGGCAGGCATGCGGGGCTTTCACTCGGGGGCGACTCAGGCTGCGTGCGCCCTACGGACGCCTCACCGGCAGCACCGTGACAGCCGCCAAAGTGACCAAGACCGCTGCGATGATCCACGTCCACTGATAGCCGCCCGTGACCGCCACCACCTGAGCTGCGAGGATCGGAGCGAGCGCCGTCCCGAGCAGGGAAGCGACATTCGCGATTCCGAGATCACGCCCCGCCGCCTCCTGCTCGGGGAGCACGTCGATGAACAGCGCCTGATCGACCGGGAGGAACACGCCGAAGCCGAAGGCAGCGACGACCACCTGGATGAACAGCGCCGGAACGGTCGGCCAGATCACCAGGACCACCATCGACGCGGCCATCAGGATGGCCGAGGCGATGATGAACGGCTTGCGGCGGCCGACTTTGTCGGAGATCCGGCCCGACACCAGAATCGCGACGACCGTGAACGGCACCCCGGCGATGGCGACGAGCGGCATGAGCGCCGTCGCCTCGGCGGCATTGAGATTCGGCTGGATGTAGCTCTGCAGCGCGAAGAAGCCGAGCGCCGAGGAGACCGTGTATCCGAAGAACAGCAGCAGGCGCGAGATCCACACCCAACGGAAATCTCTCGCGCGGAACGGAACAGTGAAGCCCCGGAGGAAGGGTCCCCACCGGAACGGCTCGAGTTCGAGAGTGCGCGAGGACCGGTCGCGGTTGAGGAGAACGAACAGGACCAGGCCCCCGACGGCGATGAGCGCCCAGATGAACCACAGGTTCAACCCCAGCACGGCGAAGACGACACCGGCGACGACGGATCCAAGGATGCCGCCGAGAATGGAGCCGAAGCCCGTCATCGACGACACCGTGCCGCGCTTGCCCTCAGGCACCCGGTCGGCGATCGTCGCCATCATCGCGGTGATCGTGCCGTTCAGACCGGCCTGGACGAGCGTCCAGCAGACCGCGATCAGAGCGATGGACGGGGAGAACGCCAGACCGACCAGTCCGACACCCGCGGCGATCGCACCATAGATCACCCACGGAGCGCGGCGTCCGAGGCGGGACCGAGTCCGGTCCGAGAAGACGCCGACGAGCGGCTGGGTGATCATCGTCGCGATCGTGGACAGCGCGATGACGAGTGCGAGACCGGCGGCGCGTGCGGCCTCGAAGTTCGCGAGCACGCTGAGCAGTCTCGCCTGCTCGAGCGTCGCCGTGGCCGTCCCCGCCTGGACGGCGAGCGAGAGCTGGGTCAGCTCCTGCAGGTCGACGCCGGCATCCGCGCCGAGGAACCAGTTGCCGACTTCGATCAGCTGCACCTGATTCGGCAGCAGGATGGCATTGCCGGACACGAGGACGAGGTTCACGACCGCTGCGGCGATCGCATACCAGAAGATGTATCGGCGAAGCTTCTTCTTGTCGCTGTAGAAGACGGAAACGCCTTCTCCCGCCGGCGGCGCGACCGATTCCGATCCCGGCTGCTGCACCTCTGGTGCGCTCATGTTCTTCTCCATCTTCGTTGATGCACGGCAATGCGATGCGGTTCGGGTCGGCTACTGACACACCCGTCAGTAGTGCTGAGGTCAGCATAGAGTCCAAGGGGCGGATTGGCAACTACTGACACAATTGTCAGTAGGATCGCAGTGCGCCGATCGAGGAGGCACGATGACCATGAAGCGCACGCGACTCGCGGCCGACGTCCGCCGCGAGCAGCTCGTGACGACCGCGGCTGAGCTGATCGGCCTGCACGGATACAACGGCTTCTCCCTGACGGCCCTCGCCGAGACATGCGGGATCTCTCGCGGAGGGATCCTCTTTCACTTCGAGTCGAAGGAGCAACTCCTCCTCGAGGTGCTGGCATGGCGTGACGCGCAGGATGTCGCCGCGGCCAGTGCGACCCTGGTCTCAGCGGACGACATCATCGACTTCCGGGGCGCACTGGACATCATCATTCAGCGCAACTTCACGCAACGGGAATTCGTCAGGCTCTACGCAGTGCTGAGCGCGGAGTCCCTCGAACCGTCCCACCCTGCGCACGAATACTTTCAACGGCGGCAGGCAAAGACGCTGACGGATCTCGCACCCGTCCTCACGGGGCTGGGAAGGGACCCTCATCACGTCGCGATCGAGGTACTAGCCTTCCTCGACGGTCTGCAGCTCGCGTGGCTGAGGGATCCATCGATCGATCTCATCGCGCAATGGTCGAGTTTCGCCGATCGCCTCTTCGAGTCGTCCGGTCGGAAACCTCCGGTTCCGATCCGTGTCAGCGATCATCCTCACGCCCACCCGGAGCACGCGTCCGATTCGTGGCAGCAACGCGGCGACTAGCAGGGGCAGATCAGGTGGGCGCACAAGCCCGCGTTCCGCCCATCTCGACCGCAGCATGAACCGTCTTGTGTCTCTCCGTCAAGAAAGGTCCGGACACGACACGGACACTTGGACGCAGAACGACACTCTATGCGGGCGACCACGAGGCCAGCTCCGCGAGAAGAAAAGAGTCCCTGACCTGGGATTCAATGGCGGAGACGGAGGGATTTGAACCCTCGGTCCCCTTACGAGGACTCCACCTTAGCAGGGTGGTGCACTAGGCCTGACTATGCGACGTCTCCAGGCATTCGGCCGCCGGAGCGGGACGAACACGCTCAGCAATCATAACCGCAGATGCGCGGCGCGCCGAACGCGCGAGCTCAGCGCTCGGCGCGGGTGCAGGTGACCTGCGCGGCCGTCTGGCCCGTGATCAGGTCGGGCAGGTCGACCGTGTCGTCGCCGGCATCCCCCGGGTCCGCGGTCGCGCCGGGCGTCGGCGTCGCCCCGGGGGTCGGAGTCGCGCCCGGCGTCGCCGTGCCGCCCGGCTTCTCGGCCTCGCCGACGACGTCCACGCCGTTGCCGGCGCTGGCCTCGCCGGTCAGGCGGATCGGCTTGTTCTGGGCGAGCGCGTCGAACAGCACGTCGGCCGCGGAGTACACGGGCATGACGCGGCCCCCGCCGTCGGCGTACACGGTCGGGTACTGCACGAACACGATGTCCTCGTAGGCGACGTCCTTCACGGCCATCGCGATCTGGACCATCCGCTGCGGGTTGGTCAGCGTGTCACTGAGGACGAGCTGGCCTTCGTTCACCTGGCGCACAGCCGTGTTGGCGAGATTCAGGAGCGTGCCGGGGTTTCCCAGCACGCCGCCGGACTGCAGCTTGCGCACCATCGAGCTCATGAACTGCTGCTGGTTCGAGATGCGGCCCAGATCCGAGCCGTCGCCGATCCCGTGCCGGATGCGGAGGAACTGGAGCGCCTCGGCGCCGACGAGGTTGTGAGTGCCCTCGGTGAGGTGCAGCCCGGTGTGGCGATCCGAGATCTCCTCCTGGACGCACACGTCGACGCCGCCGATCGCATCGGACATGTTGATGACGCCCGTCCAGCGGACCGCCGCCGCGAACTGGATGTCGATTCCGGTGAGTTCCTCGACCGTGAGCACGGTGCAGGGCAGCCCGCCGTACATGTACGACGCGTTGATCATCTGGCCGCTCATCGACGAGTAGCGTCCGCCCTGGCCATCCGGGCAGGACGGGATGGGGACGACCATGTCGCGCGGGAACGAGACGACCGTCACACGCCGCGGATCGTCGCTGATGTGCACGAGCATCGTGACGTCGTTGCGCTCGCCGCCGTCGTCGTGCTTGCAGCGCGGGAACAGCGTGACGTCCTGGCCCTCGCACGAGTCGGTGCCGACGACGAGCATGTTCACGCCGCCCTCGATCTCGCCGATCGTCGGGGGGAGCTGGCCGTCACCGAGTGAGACGCTCGTCTCGTCGAGCGCGCGCGCCGCATCCCACACGTAGAACGCGCCCACGGCGCCGACGCTGACGACGACGACCGCGAGCATCGCGCCGAGCACGGTCAGAATCTGCACGAAAGGATTCGGCGAGCGATGGATGCCGTGGCGCGCGAGCGGCTGCAGGCGACGACGTTCGCTCACAGGCGTCCTTTCAGAAATGCGGAGGGTGTGGGATTCGAACCCACGGGACATTGCTGCCCACCGGTTTTCAAGACCGGATCCTTCGGCCGCTCGGACAACCCTCCCGACGGGTGCCTGCGGCATCCATCGAACGGCGTTGAGTCTAGTCGACCCGGGATGCTCCATTTTCGTCGCCGCGGCTGGGGGCGGGCTGGGAACGCGGCTACAGGCGGCGGAGAATCTCGGAGACGCCGCCGTCGTGCACCGAGGCAGTCGTCTCACTCGCCGCGCTGCGCACCTCGTCGGGACCCTGCGCCATCGCGATGGCACGGCCTCCGCGCTCGCGCGCCCAGCGGAGCATGCCGACGTCGTTGCGGCCGTCACCCATGACGAGGACGTGGGCGGGGTCGACGCCGAGCCACTCCCGCACCCGCTCGAGCGCCGTCGACTTGTCGACGCCCTGCGGGGCGATGTCCAGCCAGGCCGACCAGCCCACGGCGTACGAGACCTTGTTGAGCCCGATGCGGGCGACGAGCTCGACGAAGTCCTGGTCCGTCTCGTCGGGCGAGACGACGACGACGCGGCAGACCGGCTGGGCCGACAGCTCCTCGAACGAGACACGGCGCGCGCGCTGGAGGTTCCAGTCGTCCATGAACTCGGTGTACAGACGACGCCCGTCGGCGAGCTCGACGAGGTACCGGCCGTGGGGCAGGTGCTCGCGCAGCAGCCGCAGCACCTCGGTCGGATCGAACGTCTCGACGTGGAACCGCTCGTAGCGCACCTCGTCGGCGAAGTCGCCGCCGATGCGCTTCATGATGACCGCTCCGTTGGAGCACACGACGTACTCGGGCCGCATGTCCAGCACGCGCAGCACGCCGCGCGTGCCCTCCCACGACCGCCCGGTGGCGAGCATGACCTCGTGGCCGGCCCGATGCGCGTGGGCCACGGCATCCACCACGCCGGGGCTGAGGGTCTCGTCCTCGAGCAGGACCGTGCCGTCCACGTCGAGCGCGATCAGCAGTCGCTCGGTGGGGATGTCGGGATTCTCGGTGTCCTCGGCGATCTCCTCGACGAGCTTGGCAGCCTTCTTGGGCTTGACAACCCTGATGCTGCCCGTCGGCGGGAGATTCGCTTCGGTCACGCGATCGGCTCCGCGACCTCGAGGCCGCCCAGGTACGGTCGCAGCACCTCGGGGATGACGACCGAGCCGTCTGCGCGCTGATGCGTCTCGAGGAGCGCGACGATCCAGCGGGTCGTGGCCAGCGTGCCGTTGAGGGTCGCGACGGGCTGCGTCCTGCCGGCGCCGCCGTCTTCGACCGGCGGCCGGTGGCGGATGTCGAGCCGCCGCGCCTGGAAGGTCGTGCAGTTGCTCGTCGAGGTCAGCTCGCGGTACGCGCCCTGCGTGGGCACCCACGCCTCGATGTCGTACTTGCGCGCGGCGGACGAGCCGAGGTCGCCGGCCGCGACGTCGATGACGCGGTAAGCCAGCCCCAGGTCCTGGAGCATGCGCTCCTGGGTCTCGACGAGGCGCAGGTGCTCGGCTTCGGCGTCTTCGGGCGTCGTGTAGACGAACATCTCCAGCTTGTTGAACTGGTGCATGCGGATGATGCCGCGGGTGTCCTTGCCGTGAGATCCGGCCTCGCGCCGGTAGCAGGTGGACCAGCCGGCGTAGCGCTTCGCCCCGCCGCTGAGGTCGAGAATCTCACCCATGTGGAACCCCGCGAGCGGCACCTCGCTCGTGCCGACCAGGTAGAGGTCGTCGTCGTCCAGGCGATACACCTCGTCGGCGTGCTGGCCGAGGAAGCCCGTGCCGCGCATGACCTCCGAACGGACGAGCGTCGGCGGGATCACGGGCACGAAGCCGGCCTCGAGCGCGCGCTGCATCCCGAGGTTCATGAGGGCGAGCTCGAGCCGCGCGCCGATGCCCGTGAGGAACGTGAACCGGGCTCCCGACACCTTCGCCCCGCGCTCCATGTCGATCGCGCCGAGCTTCTCGCCGAGGGCGAGATGGTCGAGGGGCTCGAAGTCGAACTCCGCCGGCTCTCCGTGCGTGCGCAGCGTGACGAAGTCCTCCTCGCCGCCGGCGGGAACCCCGTCGATCACGATGTTCTCGATGCGCGCGAGCGCGTCGGCGGCGGCCTGCTCGGCGAGCGTCACGCTGTGCTGGGCCTGCTTGACGCGGTCGCTGAGCGCCTTGGCCTCGGCGACGAGTGCCGCCTTCTCGTCCTTCGGCGCGCGCGCCACCGTCTTGCCGTGCGCGTTCTGTGCCGCGCGCAGCTCCTCGAACGCGGTGATCGCGGCCCGGCGGTCGCGGTCGGCGGCGATGGCGGCATCCACCGTCTCGGACGACTCCCCGCGCGCCTCCTGCGAACGCTTGACCAGGTCGGGGTTGTCGCGGAGGAGGGCGAGATCGATCATCCGACAAGTCTACCGGCGCGGGATTCGCCGGACCGCGTGCCGGCGGCGTGCACAACTCCGCCACGTCGCGCGCTTCCGCGCCGCCCGGCCGCGGGATCACGCGGAACTCTTCGCGTGGCCGCCTCGAACTGGAGGAGTTATGAACGCCGACCGGCGGGCTATGTTTGCTCCATGTCCGACGTCTCCCCCGCACGGCGCGCTGCGCTCGTGTACAACCCCATCAAGGTCGACGCCGACGCGCTGCGCGCCGCGGTGGAACGGCGCTCGGCCGACGCGGGCTGGGGTGCACCCCTGTTCTACGAGACGACGATCGAGGACCTCGGCGACGGCGCGGCCGGAGAGGCGCTCAGCGCCGGGGCCGCCGCCGTGCTCGTCGCCGGCGGCGACGGGACCGTCCGCGCCGTGAGCGAGACGATGAGCGGGTCGGGCGTGCCGCTGACGATCGTCCCGAGCGGCACCGGCAACCTCCTCGCCCGCAACCTGCGTCTGCCGCTCGACGACCCCGACGCGATGGTGGCGGCGACCTTCGACGGCGACACGCTCCCCGTCGACGTCGGCTTCGCGAAGATCACCCGACCGGGCGGCGATGCCGAGGAGCGCGCGTTCGTCGTGATGGGCGGTGTCGGCCTGGACGCCGCGATGATCGCCAACACCAGCGGAGACCTCAAGAAGAAGATGGGCTGGGTCGCGTACGTCGACGGCGCGGCGCGCTCGCTCGTCGGGGCGAAGCCGTTCCCCGTCATGTACCAGCTGCCCGGACACCGCATGCACCGCGCGAACGTGCAGAGCGTGCTCGTCGCCAACTGCGGCTCGCTGCCGGCGGGCCTGGAGCTGATTCCCGAGGCCTCGATCTCGGACGGCCTGCTGGACGTGGTCATCGTGCAACCCAAGAGCGCCCTCGGCTGGGTGCTCGTGTGGCGCCGCGTCGCGTGGGACAACTCCGTGCTGCGGCGCTTCCGCGCCGGGCGGCGCGTCCTCGCGCTGCGCACGGCCGACAGCGCCGTGCGCTACGCGCGGGGCACGGGGATCGACGTCGCCGCGCAGAGCGCGCAGCCCGTCCAGCTGGACGGCGACGAGTTCGGCGAGTGCACCCACCTGCACTGCCGCATCGAGGCCGGCGGCCTGCTGGTCGCCGTCCCGCGCGGCCACGCGACCGGGGCGCTCTGACCCGCGGTCGCGCTCCGGCCGTCAGCCCTTGACGGCGCCGCCGAGGCTCGCGCCGTTGAGGAACAGACGCTGGAACACCAGGAACAGCGCGATCGGGATGACGGTCGCGATCGCGAGGGCCGCGAGGAACACGTCGAGCTCGATGAACTGCTGCAGCTGCGGCAGCCGCACCGACAGCGGCTGCATCGCCGGGTCCTTGAGGACCAGCAGCGGCCAGAGGAAGTCCTTCCACGCCGCGATGACGGCGAACACCGAGACGACGCCGATGATGGGCCGCGACATCGGGACCACGATCGAGCGGAACAGCCGGTACGGCCCGGCCCCGTCCATGCGCGCCGCTTCGAAGACCTCACGCGGCAGGGAGTCGAAGAACCTCATGACCAGCAGCACGTTGAACGCGTTCGCCCCGGCGGGCAGCCACACCGCCCAGAACGTGTTGATGAGGGACTGTCCGAGCAGCGGTGGCTGGACGATCGTGAGGTACAGCGGGACCAGCAGCACGATGCTGGGAACGAACAGGGTCGCCAGCACGAGCCCGACCACGACCTTGCCGTAGCGCGGCCGCAGCACCGACAGCGCATAGCCGGCGGTCGTGGCCACGAGCACCTGCACGAACCAGACCCCCAGCGCGATGATCACGGTGTTGAAGAAGTAGCGGTCGATCTCCACCCGGGTCCACGCCTCGCCGAGGTTGGCCCAGTCGATCCCGTTCGGCCACAGCGCGAGGGGCTGGCGCAGGGTGTCCTGCGTCGGCGTGACGGCCGACTTCGCGAGCCACAGGATCGGGCCGAGCCCCACGACGAACAGCGAGACGAGCAGGATCAGGTGGGTCAGGCGGGTGGTGACGCGTACGCGGCGACGGCGCCAGTCGGCGAGCGAGAGGATGCCGCGATCCGGCGCTTCGGCATCTTTCCGGCGGCGCGTGGACCTCGTCGTTCGAGTGTCGGTCATGACGTGCTCCAGCTCTTGGTCAGGCGGAAGTAGATCGCCGAGAAGATCGCGAGGACGACGGCGAGCATGATGCTCAGCGCCGTCGCGGCGCCGTAGTCGCCGCCGAGGCTGTTCTGGAACGCGTACTTGTAGATGAGCATGAGCACCGTCATGGTCGAGTTCGCCGGGCCGCCGGCGGTGAGCAGGAACGGCTCGAGGAACACCTGGGCGGTGCCGATGATCTGGAGGATGAAGGTGATCAGCAGCACGCCGCGCAGCTGCGGCAGCGTGACGTGCCACACCTTGCGCCAGACGCCGGCGCCGTCGACCTCGGCGGCGTCGTACAGCTCGGGGGCGACGCCGACGAGCGCGGCCAGGTAGATGATGATCGTGCCGCCGGCCGCCGACCAGGTCGCGAACAGCACGATGGACGGCATCGCGGTGGCCTGATCCTGCAGCCAGGGCAGCGGGCCGACGCCGATCCAGCCGACGATCGTGTTGAACACGCCGTTGGGCGACGCGTCGTAGAAGAACTTCCACAGCAGGGCGCCGACCACCGGCGGCACGATCACCGGCAGGTACGCCAGTGCGCTGTACAGGCCGCGCGCACGGCGCACCTCGCTCATGAGCACGGCCACCACGAGCGGCACGGGGTAGCCCAGCAGCAGCGCCAGCGCCGCGAACCAGAGCGTGTTCACGACCGCCGCGCCCAGCAGCGGATCGCCGAGCACCGTCGCGAAGTTGTCGAGTCCGACCCACTCCGGCGGCGTGATGAGGTTCGTCCGCTGGAAGGCCATGACCGCCGCGTCCACGATCGGCTTCCAGGAGAACAGCACGAAGCTGAACAGGAGCGGCAGGAGGAAGACGAGGGTGTGCGGGCCGTCGCCGCGGAACCAGCCGAGCAGTCCGCCTCGCCGGCGACGACCGGGGCCCGTCGCGTGCTCGATCGTGCCGGCGGCCTCGGGCACGGGCGGCGGTGCCGTCGTCGGCGTCAGCTGCGTCATCTCTGGTGCTCCTGTCGAGAGAGCTCCCCGGGGCGCGCGGCGCCCCGGGGAGCGGCGGTCAGCCCGCCTTGGCGTACAGCGCGTCGGCCTGCGTCTGGACGTCGGCCAGCAGCCGATCGATGTCGGCGTTGCGGTCGGTGAGCACCGACTGGACGACGGTGTCGAGCAGGGCGTACACGTCCTGCGTCGCCACGCGCGGCTCCGCGATCAGCGGCTGGTCGAAGATGTTCTCGGTGTACGGAGCCATCTGCTCGACGGGGACGTTGACGAACGGCGCGATCCAGGACTGGTAGGCGGCGAACTGCTCCTCGCCGAACACCGGGAGCTCAGGCGCGCCGACCGGCTGGTCGAGGGAGGCCGCGAGCTCGGCGGTCTCGACCGCGGTGGCCTCGTCGGCCAGCTTGGCCATGTAGTAGAAGTCGATCCACTTCACGGCCGCGGCCTGCTCCGCCGGGCTGGCCTTGGGGCTGACCGCGGCGAGGGTCCCGCCGCCGAGCAGACCCGGGTCCGCACCCTGCAGCGGCAGCACCGTGAGCCCGTAGTCGTCCGGGTTCAGCGCGTTCTGGGTCACGAGATTGCCGTAGTTGCCTCCGCCCGAGACGTACATGCCGATGCGGCCGGCGGCGAAGTCCTGGTTGATGGTGCCCCAGTCATAGAGGAAGTTGGCGCCCATCGCGTCATCGTCCCAGCGCAGCTCATGCAGGTACTCGAGCGCGTCCCTGACCGCCGGGTCGGTGGCGATCGTGGCGGCGGCGGCATCGGCGCTCTCGGTGCGCCCGCCGAACGCGTTGACCAGGGTCGTGAGGATCCAGCCGCCGGTGTTGCCGCTGGTCATGGTCGCGTAGCCGGCCTCGCCGGTCGCGTCCGCGATCTTCTTGGCGGCCTCGCGCACCTCCGCCCAGGTCGTCGGCGGCGCGTCGGGGTCCAGGCCGGCGGCTTCGAAGAGGGTGCGGTTGTAGTGCAGCCCCTGGCCGTACGCGGCGATCGGAATCGCCCACTGGCTCCCGTCCTCGGCCTGACCGGCCTGCGCGACGTGGGGGTTGAACTGATCGGCGTAGGGCAGCGCCGCGACGAGGCCGGAGATGTCGGCGAGCTGCCGATTCGCGATGAGGCCGCGTCCGTCGGTGAACGGGATCGTGAACACGTCGGGAAGCGTGCCGCCGGCGAGGTCGGTCGTGAAGGTGGGCGCCGTCCAGGTGTACTCCTGCGCTTCGACGGTGATCCCCTCGTTCGCCTTCTCGAACAGTGCGACGCGCGCATCGAAGTTGTCGCGGGCCTCTTTCTCGAGTCCGGCGTCGATCGAGACGGTGATGGTGACGGGCGCGCCCTCGGAGGCCTCGGGCGCGGGCGCCCCGGCGCAGCCGGCGAGGAGCGCTGCGCTGCTCAGCAGCGCGACGCCCGAGAGCGCCGCGCGGGTGGTGGTCGACGACATTGTCTTGTCCTTTCGTGCTGTGCGGGTGTTGCGGGATCGAGGCGCCCGGCTCACAGGGTGAGCCAGACGGTGGTGTCGGGAGCAAGCGCGTCGTCCTCGAGCGGCGCGCTGCTGAGAAGCACCCCGCGGTGCGCGGGAAGGGCGATCGGCACGGGGCCGAGATTCGTGAGGGATGCCGTGCGCTCGCCGCGGCGGAAGGCGAGCACGTCCGCGCCGAGTTCGAGCCAGGCCAGATCGCCGTCGACGAGGTCGGGAACGGTGCGGCGCGCGGCGATCGCCGCGCGGTACAGGTGCAGCGTCGAGGCGGGGTCCGCCTCCTCCGCCTCGACCGTGTACGCGGACCACTCCGCCGGCTGCGGCAGCCAGGGAGCCACGTCGGGGTCATCCGCGAAGCCGAACGGCGACGTCGCCCCGGCCCACGGCAGGGGCACCCGGCATCCATCCCGGCCCGGATCGACGCCGCGGGAGCGGAAGTGCATCGGGTCCTCGATCTTGTCGAGCGGCACGTCGGCTTCGGGAAGGCCCAGCTCATCGCCCTGGTAGATGTACATGCTGCCCGGCAGTGCCGCCACCAGCAGTGCGGCGGCGCGGGCACGGCGGATGCCGCGCGACAGATCGGTCGGGACGCCGAAGCGCTTGCGGTCGAAGGCGAATCCCGAGTCGGCGCGGCCGTAGCGGGTGACCGGCCGGGTGACGTCGTGGTTGGAGAGCACCCAGGTGGCGGGCGCGCCGACGGGCGCATGCTCGGCCAGGGTGCGCTCGATCGAGGCACGCAGATGGCCGGCGCTGAAGGGCTGGGTCATGAAGTCGAAGTTGAACGCCGTGTGCATCTCGTCGGGGCGGAGGTACCGCGCGAAGCGCTCGGCGTCGTCGAGCCAGACCTCGCCGACGAGGATCCGGGTGCCCTCGTACTCCTCGGCCACGGCTCGCCAGGACCGGTAGATCCCGTGCAGTTCGTCGCGGTCGAGGTGCGGATGGGCGCCGGGGGCGGGCCGCTCCGGCAGCTCGGGGAGGGCCGGGTCCTTGACGGGGAGCGCGGCGGAATCGATGCGGACCCCGGCGACGCCCCGGTCGAACCAGAACCGGAGAATGTCCTCGTGCTCACGACGCACGTCGGGATGGTTCCAGTTGAGATCGGGCTGCTCGGGCGTGAACAGATGCAGGTACCACTCGCCCGGCGTGCCGTCCGGGTTCATCGTGCGCGTCCAGGTCGGGCCCTGGAAGCTCGAGACCCAGGCGGTGGGCATCTCGTCCCCGTTCGGCCCCTTGCCCGGGTGGAACCAGAATCGCTCGCGCGCGGGGTCGCCGGGGGCTGCGGCGAGCGCCTCCTGGAACCAGGGGTGCCGGTCGCTGATGTGGTTGGGGACCACGTCGATGATCGTGCGGATGCCCAGGGCCAGCGCCTCGCGGATGAGGGCCTCGGCCTCGGCGAGGGTGCCGAAGCGGGGGTGGATCGCGCGGTAGTCGGCGACGTCGTACCCGCCGTCGGCGAGCGGACTGGCGTACCAGGGGTTGAACCAGATCGCGTCGACGCCGAGCGTTTTCAGATACGGCAGCCGGGCACGCACGCCGGCGAGGTCGCCGGTGCCGTCCCCGTTGCCGTCGGCGAAGCTGCGCACGTACACCTGGTAGATGACGGCCGACCGCCACCAGGTGGGGTCGTCCGCGGGCAGGGTCACGGGTGCCTCGCTGCGGGTCTGGACCTCGGTGTCCACGGGTCTCCTCGTCGTTCGCCGACGCCGATCGTCCGGCGTGAGGATGAATGTAGCGATACCGAAGAGTTAACGCAAGAACTTGATCGTGGATCGCAAAATCATGATTGTGCAAGCCCGCGCAAAGGCACGCAAGCGAGTTGCGTCGACGAAGGGCGCGCTCAGGGGCGCAGCGGGGCGGTGGAGGCGCGCAGAACGAGCTCCGGCTCGAAGAGCAGCTCCTCACCCGGGCCGGACGCTCCGCTGATCTGGGCGAGGAGCAGGTCGATCGCGGTGCGGCCGAGCGCCTCGATCGGCTGGCGCACCGTCGTCAGCGGCGGCTCGGTGCAGCTCATGAGCGCCGAGTCGTCGAAGCCGACCACGCTCACCTCCTCGGGCACGCGGCGCCCCGAGCGCCGCGCCGCGCGCACGGCGCCGAGAGCCAGCAGATCGCTCGCGCACACGATCGCCGTGGCGCCGGCGGCGAGCAGGCGCGTCGCGCCGGCCTGACCCGACTCGAGCGAGTACAGGCCGCGCACGACGAGCTCGTCGGGCAGCGGCTCGCGCAGCTCGGCGAGCAGCCGCCGTGCCGCGGTGAGCTTGCGCTGCGAGGGGACGTGATCGGCCGGCCCCAGCAGCATCCCGATGCGGCGGTGCCCCAGCTGATGCAGGTGCCGCACGGCGTGCTCGGCGGCGGCGCTGTCGTCGGTGGAGACCGTGACGAACCCGAGCCCGTCGATGCCCGCGTTGACGAGGACGGTGGGCAGGTTCACCTGGCGGAGCCGCTCGTAGTGGCCGTGCGCCGCGTCGGCCTGGCTGTAGTTGCCGCCGAGGAACACGACGCCCGAGACCTGCTGCTGCAGCAGGAGGTCGATGTACTCCGACTCGGTGATGCCGCCCGCGTTCTGCGTGCACAGCAGCGGCGTGTAGCCGTTCTGGGTCAGCCCGCCGCCGACGATCTCGGCCAGCGCGGGGAAGATCGGATTGGACAGTTCCGGCAGCACGAGGCCGACCAGCCGGGCACGTTCGCCGCGCAGCTTGGTGGGACGCTCGTAGCCGAGCACGTCCAGTGCCGTCAGGACGGCCTGGCGCGTGGCCTCCGAGACGCCGGGCTTGTCGTTGAGGACGCGACTGACCGTCGCCTCGCTCACGCCCACCTTGCGGGCGACTTCGGCCAGGCGCTTCGACATGCCGACAGTGTACGCAAGAACTTGCAGAATCGCGCAAGTGCTTGCGACCTGGAATCGGATGGAATCACCGGATGCCGGGCGGCGTTGCCACCGGGGATGAGTATGTCCGCGCACCCCGCCCTGTCCGTCCTCGACCTCGTGCCCGTGCGCGCGGGGCAGACCAGCGGCCAGGCGGTGACGGCATCCCTGGCTCTCGCGCAGCGCGCCGACGCGCTCGGCTACCGGCGCTACTGGTTCGCCGAGCACCACAACATGCCCGCCGTCGCCTCGACGAGCCCGCCCGTGCTGGTCGCCGCGGCTGCGGGGCGCACCGCGCGCATCCGGCTCGGGTCGGGCGGGGTCATGCTCCCCAACCACGCCCCGCTGATCGTCGCGGAGCAGTTCGCGGCCCTCGAGGCGATCGCGCCGGGGCGCATCGACCTCGGCCTCGGGCGGGCGCCGGGCAGCGACCCCGTCATCACGCAGCTGCTGCGCATGTCGGGCACCACCAGCGATGTCGAGCGCTTCCCCGAGCACGTGCGCGACATCGCGGCGCTGGTCTCGGGCGACGGCGCGACCCTGCGGTTCGCGTCGGGCGGCACCTACGACGTCCACGCGACGCCGGCGGCCACCACGACGCCGGAGGTGTGGCTGCTGGGCTCGAGCGACTACTCGGCGCAGCTGGCCGCCTCGATGGGCCTGCCGTACGTGTTCGCCAACCACTTCTCGGGCGAGGGCCTCGAGCGCGCGCTCGACCTGTACCGGTCGCAGTTCCAGGCCTCGGCGACGCTCGACCGGCCGCGCACCTTCCTGACGGCGAACGCCATCGCCGCCGCGACCGCGGATGAGGCCGAGGAGCGCATGCTCCCGCAGGCGCGGATGATGGCACGACTGCGGGGGAACCGCCCCCTCGTCGCGCTCGAGACGGTCGAGCAGGCCCGTGCCGCCGAGCCGGTGGACCAGCTCGCGGCCCCGCTCCGGGATGCGCTGCTCCGCCGCTGGTTCGTCGGCACCGGGACCGAGGTGCGCGAGCGGCTCGCCGCGTTCGCGGACCGGCACGGCGTGGACGAGGTCATGGTCTCCCCCGTCGCCGGCGCCTACGACGACGAGCCGCTGGACGCCGCGGCCGGCCGCGTCGCGACCCTCGAACTCCTCGCGGGCTGACGGCGCCGCCGCAGGCGCCGGGATCGATCGCTCAGCAGTCGCTTCGGCACAGTCGCGGGCGCCCGGACTGTGCCGGAAGGGCTGCCGAACCGGGCGCCGGGTCGGGTCGGGTCGGGTCGGTTCGGGTCGGTTCGGATCGTTCAACAGTCACTCGCGCACAGTCACGCGCGCCGACACTGTGCCGAACCGACTGTCGAACCGGGCGGCGGGCCGGTGCGCGTCACTCAACAGGCGCTCGCGCACAGTCACGCGCACCGACACTGTGCCGGACCGACTGCCCAACCGGGTCAGACCGGTCCGGGTCGGCGCTGATCGCTCAACAGTCACTCGCGCACAGTCACACACGCCGACACTGTGCCGAACCGACTGCCGAACCGAGCGCCGTACCCGTCCGGGGCACTCAACAGGCACTCGCGCACAGTCACACACGCCGACACTGTGCCGAACCGACTGCCCAACCGGGCGACGGCCCGGTCCGCGCCACTCAACAGTCACTCGCGCACAGTCACACACGCCGACACTGTGCCGAACCGACTGCCCAACCGAGCGCCGCACCCGTCCGGGGCACTCAACAGGCGCTCGCGCACAGTCACACACGCCGACACCGTGCCGAACCGACTGCCCAACCGGGCGACGGCCCGGTCCGCGCCACTCAACAGTCACTCGCGCACAGTCACACACGCCAGCACTGTGCCGAACCGACTGCCCAACCGGGCGACGGCGCCGTCCGGGGCACTCAACAGTCACTCGCGCACAGTCACACACGCCAGCACCGTGCCGAACCGACTGCCAAACCGGGCGCCGGGCCGGGCCGCGCCACTCAACAGTCACTCGCGCACAGTCACGCGCGCCGACACTGTGCCGAACCGACTGCCGAACGGGCGCCGAAGGGGATGCCGGTGCAGCGACGCTCAGGCGTCGGGCTCGCCCGAGATGAGGCCGCGAAGCCAGTCCCGCGCCTCGACGAACACCTCGTCGGAGTAGCGCTCGGGGTAGCGGACGATCGCGCGGTCGGCGCGCGGGTACGAGCCCAGATAGGTGACCTTCGGGGAGAACCGCCGCAGGCCGAGAAGCGCGTCGGCCATGCGCTCGTCCTCGATGTGCCCGTCGGCGTCGATGACGAACCGATAGCGGCCCAGCTCGTCGCCGATCGGCCGTGAGGCCAGCAGCGACAGGTTGATCCCGCGGGTCGCGAACTGCTCGAGCAGTTCGAGCAGCGCACCCGGATACTCCTGGGGCAGTTCGACGATGAGCGACGTCTTGTCGGCCCCCGTCGGCGGCGGCGCGGCGACCGTGCGGCTGACCAGGACGAACCGCGTGACGGCGTTGGGGTTGTCGCCGATGTTCTCGGCCAGCAGCTCGAGGTCGTAATGCTCCAGGATGCCGGGCGGGGCGATCGCGGCGTCGGCGTCGCTGACGCCGTCGATGATCCCCACGGCGGCGGCGACATTGCTCGGCGACGGGATGTGCGCGTGCTCGGGCAGCGTCCCCGTCATCCACTGCAGGCACTGGGCGTACGCGACGGGGTGAGCAGCCACGAGCGAGACGTCCTCGAGGCGCACGCCGGGGCGCGAGACGAGGACGAAGCTGACCGGGACGAGGTACTCGCCGACGATGCGCAGGCCGGGCATGGTCGCCAGGGCGTCCTGCGCGGTCGACACTCCGCCATCGACGGAGTTCTCGATCGCGATCATCGCGGCGTCGGAGCGCCCCTCGACGACGTCGGTGAGCGCCTCGCCGACATTGCGGACGGGGCGCCAGATCTGCTCACGCGCCTCGGGAACCTGACTGAGCGCCGCCTCGGTGAACGTCCCCGCCGGCCCCAGATAGCTGTAGGTGCGTCGGACGGGCGAACCGGGATCGATGCTCACGGGGGTCAAGCCTAGTGCGGCGTTCACAACTCAGGCCCGGCGAACCGCGCGTGGCGCCGCGCCCGCAGGATCACGCGGCGGAGCGCGCGCGGTCGGCCCGGCGAGCCTGAATTGCGAACGGGCCGACGCCTAGACGGTGCGCCGCGCGCCGGTGCAGGGCAGACTGGAGGAATGAGTCGCGCAGGACAGCCAGCCGAAGCATCGGACCTCATCGACGTCGACGAGCTGATCGCCGCCTATTACGACCGCAAGCCCGACCCTGCCGTCGCCGGCGAGCGCGTCGCGTTCGGCACGAGCGGGCATCGGGGGTCCTCGCTGTCGTCGAGCTTCAATGAGGACCACATCCTCGCCACGACGCAGGCGATCGTCGATTACCGCGCCGCACAGGGCATCGCCGGGCCGCTGTTCCTCGGGCGCGACACGCACGGCCTGTCGCGTCCGGCGGAGCGCACCGCGATCGAGGTGCTCGTCGCGAACGGCGTGGACGTGCGCGTCGACTCGCGCGATGCGTGGGTGCCGACCCCCGCGCTGTCCCACGCGATCCTCGCCCACAACCGGGGGCGGGATGCCGGTGATGCCGGCCGCGCGGACGGCATCGTCGTCACGCCCTCGCACAACCCTCCGCGCGACGGCGGGTTCAAGTACAACCCGCCGCACGGCGGCCCCGCCGACACCGACGCGACCGGCTGGATCGCCGACCGCGCCAACGCGCTCATCGCCGCGGGGCTCGACGGCGTCCGGCGCACGCGCTTCGCCGACATCGACCGCACCGCGCTGGGCACCCACGACTTCCGCGACACGTACGTGCGCGACCTGGCGAGCATCATCGACGTCGACGCGATCCGCTCGGCGGGCGTGCGCATCGGCGCCGACCCGCTCGGGGGCGCGTCGGTCGAGTACTGGGCGCTCATCGCCGAGGTGCACGGTCTCGACCTCACGGTCGTGAACCCCGACGTCGACCCGACGTGGCGATTCATGACCCTGGACTGGGACGAGAAGATCCGCATGGATCCGTCCTCGCCGTCGGCCATGGCGGCGCTGGTGGCCCGCCGCGACGAGTACGACATCCTCACCGGCAACGACGCCGACGCCGACCGCCACGGCATCGTCACCCCTGACGCCGGGCTGATGAACCCCAATCACTTCCTCGCCGTCGCGATCGACTACCTCTACCGGCACCGTGCGGGATGGCCCGCGGACGCCGCCATCGGCAAGACGCTCGTCTCGTCGATGATCATCGACCGCGTCGCCGCATCGCTCGGTCGCACGCTGCTGGAGGTGCCCGTCGGCTTCAAGTGGTTCGTGCCCGGCCTGCTCGACGGCTCGGTCGCCTTCGGCGGCGAGGAGTCGGCGGGCGCGTCGTTCCTCCGCAAGGACGGGACGGTCTGGACGACCGACAAGGACGGGATCCTGCTGTGTCTGCTGGGCGCCGAGATCCTCGCCGTGACGGGCAAGACGCCGTCGCAGCGCTACGCGGAGCTCGAAGCGGAGTTCGGGGCCTCGGCGTACCAGCGCGTGGATGCCCCGGCCTCCCCCGCCCAGAAGGCGACCCTCGCGAAGCTCGCACCGGAGTCCGTCGCCGCCACCGAGCTGGCCGGTGAGCCGATCACGGCCAAACTGTCGCACGCGCCGGGCAACGGCGCCGCGATCGGCGGGCTGAAGGTGCAGACCTCCAGCGCCTGGTTCGCGGCGCGCCCGTCGGGCACCGAGGACGTGTACAAGCTGTACGCCGAGTCGCTGCGCGGTCCGGAGCACCTCGCCGAGGTGCAGGCCGAAGCCCGCGCCGTCGTGGCCGCAGCCCTCGGCGACTGACCGCCCGCGCCCGGTCCCGCGCCGGCCCCGTCGCTCGGGATGAACGGGGGCGATCGGGGTCGCCCCGAGCGCAACTGAACGGGCCGCGCGCGTGCGTGCGATGCGGCCTGCGGCCACCGCGCGGGATCGGCGCGCGGTGGCCGCAGGCGACCGAGCTGGCCGCGGGCGTGCGGTGCGAGGTGATTCGGACGGTGCAGGCGGCGCGTGCGATGCAGGCGGACGCGTGCGATGCAGGCCGCAGGCCGCAGGCCGCAGGCCGCAGGCGACCGAGCCGCTCAGCGCGCGAGAGCAGCCCCGGCGGCGCGGAGCCACCGGGCCGGATCGGCGAGCGAGGCCGCGGCGCTGCCGGCGAGCGCCGTGAGCGACAGGGATGCCGTGAACGCCGAGACATCGGCATCCTCGGCGATGCGGCCGGCCACCAGCGCGACCGGCACGTCCGCCTCGGCGGCGATCTCGGCGACGAAGGAGGGCACTTTTCCGGCGGCGGACTGTCCGTCGAACGAGCCCTCCCCCGTCACGACGAGGTCGGCGCCGGCGATGGCCTCGCGCAGTCCGATGAGGGCGGCGACCTCGGGGGCGCCCGGCACGAGGAGCGCGCCCCAGGCGCGCAGAGCGAAGCCGGTGCCGCCCGCGGCGCCGGCGCCGGGCTCGTCGGGGTCGGCGGGCAGCAGCGCGGCGAGGCGGCCGAGGCCGTGATCGGCGCGCTCGATGCCGGCCGCGTCGAGCCCCTTCTGCGGCCCGAAGACCGCGGCGGCGCCGCGGGCGCCGCGCAGCGGGTTGGTCACGTCGCTCAGCACGAGCACGCCGCCGGGGGGCAGCGGTCTCAGCCCCGAGAGGTCGGCGACCGCGACGTCGGCGAGCCCGCGCGCACCGGGCGCGAGGGGCGCACCGCCCGCGTCGGCGAACCGTGCGCCGAGGGCGGTCAGCAGGCCGGCCCCGCCGTCGGTCGACGCGCTCGAGCCGATCCCGAGCAGCAGGCGGGACACGCCGTGGTCGAGGGCGGCGGCGATGGCCTGTCCGAAGCCGAGGGTGTCGGCGTCCCAGGGGCGGCGCTCGTCACCGAGGAGCTCGATGCCGCTCGTGGAGGCCAGCTCGACGACGCCGGTGCCGTCCGGCAGGCGCAGCCACGACGTCTCGACGTCGCGGCCGTGCGGGCCGCGCACGGCGAGCGGCATCGCGACGGCACCGTCCACGGCGGCGGCGAAGGCCGCGACGGTCCCCTCGCCGCCGTCGGCCATGGGCCGGGACACGACCTCGGCGGCGGGATCGGCCGAGGCCCACCCCTCCGCGAGCGCGGCGACCGCACCGGCGGCCGTGATCGAGCCCTTGAAGCTGTCGAGGGCGACCACGACGCGGCTCACGGCCGGGCCGCCCCGCGGTCGAGAACCCGGCTCCGCACCGGCCCGGGGGACGTCCGCGCGTCGCGCGGACCCCGACGGGCCGACAGCGTGCGCGCCGGGGCGGGCGGGCGGACGGCCACGACGCCGGTCACCGCGCGGGGGTCGAGGCGCGCAGCAGCACCTCGAGCCGCAGGGCACCGGGATCCTGCGACCACTCCGCGTCGGTCGCGGCGTGGAAGGCCTGATAGCCGACTTCCTCGAGCGGGACGCGCACGGTCGTCAGCGGCGGAGTGACGTCGCGGCCGGTGGGGATGTCGTCGAAGCCGCACAGGGCGATGTCGGTGCCGGGCTCACGCCCCGCGTCGCGGAGGGCGGACAGTGCACCGATCGCGACGACGTCGGAGATGCCGAACACGACCGTCCCCGGCTCGACGCCGTCGGCGAGGGCCTGGGCCATCAGCTCGGTGCCCGCCTCACGCGTGAAGCTGCCCCGGTACACGCGGGGCGCCTCGCCGCCGCCGGCCGTGAAGCCGGCGGCGAAGCCCTCGAGGCGGCTGTCGCTGGTGACGACGCCCTCGGCCGTGGCCAGGATGATCGCCTTGCGGTACCCGCGCCCGGCGACCGCGGCGCCGAGCGCCTCGGATCCGCTCCGGTTGTCGATCGTCAGCGCACGGACGCCGTCGGCTCCCGTGCCGAGCGCGACGACACGTCCCCCGGCGGCCGAGACCAGCTCGAGTTCACGCGCCAGGTCGGGCGCGAACTCGTGGGACGTGCGGGATGCGGCGAGGATGAGCCCGCGCGGACGCTGGCCGCGCAGGGCGCGGACCAGGCGCACTTCGCGCTCGGGGTCGCGCTCGGTGATGGCGATCGTGACGACCAGTCCCGCCTCGTCGGCGCCGCGCGCGACGCCGGAGGCCAGCTCGCCGAAGTACGGGTCGGCGATGTCGGCGACGAGCAGCGCGATGATCGCGGACGTGCCGCGGGCCGTGGCCTGCGCAGACAGATTCGCCGTGTAACCCAGGCGGACCGCGGCCGCCTCGACCTTCTCGCGATACGCCTCGGCCACCTTGCGCGTGGAGCCGTTGAGCACCCGCGACGCCGTCGCCAGCGATACGCCGGCCTCGCGGGCGACATCGTGCAGCGTCGCGGAGCCGGTCCGCAGGCGGTCGAGGTGCGTGTCGGTCACGATCGAGAGTCTATGGCGACCGGCAGGAACGGCGAGACGGAAGCGCCGAAGCCGGCCGCCGTGCGACGGACCGCCTCGAGCGGGTCGGTGGCCCAGATCTCCGCGTTGAAGATCTCGACCTCGATGTCGCGGTCGTACCCGCTCGCGATGACGGCCTCGGTCATGGGCCCGAAATCGATGACGCCGTCGCCCGGGTAGTGGCGTCCGAGGAGCACATCGGCCGGCAGCGGCGTCTTCCAGTCGCACACCTGGTACGTCGCGATGCGCCCCTCGCGGCCGGCGCGCTCGATCTGGGCGATGACGTCCGGATCCCACCAGATGTGGAACGTGTCGACGGTGGCGCCGACGGCCGCCGCCTCGAAGTCGGCCGCGATGTCGAGTGCCTGCCCGAGCGTCGAGACGACACAGCGGTCCGAGGCGTACATGGGGTGCAGCGGCTCGATGGCGAGCGTGACGCCCGCGGCCACGGCATCCGGCACCAGCTCGCCGATCGCGTCGCGCACGCGCTCGCGCGCGCCGACGAGGTCGCGCGAGCCGTCCACCAGCCCTCCGGCGACGAGCACGAGGATCGCGGTGGACCCTGCCGCGCCCGCGGCGGCGAGGGTCGCCGCCTCTTCGATCGCGCGACGGTTGTCGTCGAGCGAGGCCCGGCGGGCCGGGCCTTCGGGCATCGTGAAGAATCCGGCGCGGCAGTGGGTGGAGAAGCGCAGACCCGAGTCGGCGAGCATGGCCGCGGCGGTCGCGAGGCCGACCTCGTGGACCGGCTCGCGCCACAGCCCGATCGCCTGCACCCCCGCTTCGGCGGTCACGCGCAGCGCCGTCGCGAGATCGGCGTGCTTGATCGTGGCCTGGTTGATCGACAGGCGCGGATCGACCGGGATACGCGGTTCGGCGGTCATGCGTCCACTCCGTTCAGTCGCAGCATTCCGTGCCAGCGCTCGGCGGCGAGCCCGGGGTCCTCCAGCGCCTTCGACGCGTTGGCCAGCTCGACGATCCGCGACAGGTGCGGCAGGCTGCGGGCGGAGTGCAGCCCGCCCACCATCTGGAACGCGGGCTGGTGTCCGTTGAGCCACGCGAGGAACGCGACGCCGGTCTTGTAGTAGAACGTCGGGGCGGCGAACACCTGACGGCTGAGCTCCTCGGTGGGGCCGAGGATCTCGAGGTAGCGGGCCGGGTCACCGGCATCCAGCGCCTGGATGGCGGCCGACGCGACCGGCGTGAGGGCCGCGAAGGCGCCCAGCAGCGCATCGGAGTATCCGGTGCCGCTGCCGGTGGTCTCGCCGCCGATGAGGCCGACGTAGTTGAAGTCGTCGCCCGTGAACATGCGCACGCCCTCGGGCAGGCGCTCGCGCACCGACACCTCCGATGCGGCATCGAGCAGGCTCATCTTCACGCCCGCGACCTTGTCGACGTTCTCGGCGATGATCTCCAGCAGAACGGCGGATGCCGTGGGCCAGTCGTCTGCGCCGAAGTATCCGGCCAGCTGGGGGTCGAACGCCGTGCCGAGCCAGTGCAGCACGACCGGTGTCGAGGCCTGCTGCAGCACGGCGCGGTAGACGCGGCGGTAGTCCTCGGCGCTCGTGGCGACGCGGGCGAGGTGGCGCGAAGCCATCAGCACGGGCCCGGCGCCCTGCTCCTGGGTGTACTCGAGCTGCTCGGTGTAGGCGGCGATCACCTCGTCCAGGCTGATGCGCTCCTGGTCGACGTGGTCCGTGTTGACCCCGACCACGACCGAGCCGCCCTCCTCGCGCGCGACCTGTGCAGAACGGGCGATGAGCTCACGGGTGGCCGCAGCGTCCAGCCCCATGTTGCGCTGCGCGGTGTCCATGGCGTCGGCGACCCCGAGGCCCCACGAGTACACATTGCGCCGGAAGGCGAGCGTCGCCTCCCAGTCGATCTGCGCGGGCTGCCCCGGAGTGTTGTCGCCCCAGGTGAGGGGCACGACGTGCGCAGCCGCGTAGGCGACGCGGCTGCGCAGCGGTGCGGCCGGGCGCGTGTAGCCCGAGTTCTCGATCAGGTCCGTGCGCGTGACGGCGCCGTCGGCGCCGAGGAGGGTCAGCTGGCTCATGGCGCTCAGTCCAGCGAGAGGGCGGGCAGCTCGACCTTGCGACCTTCGGCGCTCGAGCGCAGACCGGCCTCGGCCAGCAGCACGCCGCGGGCACCGGCGAGCAGGTCGTACTCGTACGGGGTCTCGAGCACGTACGAGGCGAGGAACTCCTCCCACTGCTGGCGGAATCCGTTGAGGAACACGTCGTTGGTGGGAACCTGCGCCCAGTCGGCGTCGTAGTCGTGATCGTCGGCGAGGTCCGGGTTCCACACCGGCTTCGGCGTGGCGTTGCGGTGCTGGATCTTGGCGCCGAACAGCCCGACGACGGCCGAGCCGTGCGTGCCGTCCACATGGAACTCGACGAGCTCGTCGCGGTCGACGCGCGTGGTCCAGCTGGAGTTGATCTGCGCGATGACGCCGCCGTCGAGCTCGAACACGCCGTAGGCGGCGTCCTCGGCGGTCGCGGTGTAGTGCTCGCCGTTCTCGTCCCAGCGGTCCGCGATGTGCACCGAGGCCTGGGCGTACACGGACTTCACCCCGCCGAACAGGTTCTCCAGGATGTAGTTCCAGTGCGGGAACATGTCGACGATGATCCCGCCGCCGTCCTCGGTGCGGTAGTTCCAGCTGGGGCGCTGCGCGGGCTGCCAGTCACCCTCGAAGACCCAGTAGCCGAACTCGCCGCGGACGGAGAGGATGCGGCCGAAGAAGCCGGAGTCGATGAGGCGCTTGAGCTTCTGGAGGCCGGGGAGGTACAGCTTGTCGTGCACGACGCCGGTCTTCACGCCGGCCGCCGCCGCGAGGTTCGCCAGCTCGAGCGCTTCGGCGACCGACTCGGCCGTGGGCTTCTCGGTGTAGATCGTCTTGCCGGCGGCGATCGCCTTGCGCAGGGCCGTGGCCCGCGCCTTCGTGACGAGGAAGTCGGCGTAGATCTCCCAGCGCGAGTCGGCCAGCGCGCCGTCGAGATCGGTCGTGTAGTCCTCGATGCCGTGCTGCGCCGCGATCTCGGCGAGCTTGGCCTCGCTGCGGCCGACCAGCAGCGGGCGCACGGTCACCTTCGAGCCGTCGGGCAGTTCGATGCCGCCCTGGTCGCGGATCGCGAGGATCGAGCGCACGAGATGCTGCCGGTACCCCATGCGACCCGAGACGCCGTTCATGATGATGCCGATCTCGCGCACGTCGGGCGTGGCGGGGGCCGCGGCCGGCGCGGCGAGGGTGGTCGTCTCTGACACTGTCGTTCCTTCTCTCTTCGCTGACCCGTCACGGCGGGTAAGCGCTTTCCGTTCATCCATCATCATTACAGCGGAAGGCGCTTTCCGCAAGCGTTGCCGTCTCTTGCCCGATCCGTGCCCATGCCGGTCTCCCGTCGCGCGTCACCGCGTGCGGCGACGCTCCGGGATCGCGACGACCGCGAGGGCGGCGCAGCCGATGGCCGGGAGGAACAGCGGGATGAGCGCCCACGTCGCGACGCCGACGAACACGGCGGTCGCGAGCAGGTACGCCGCACCGGGGAGGTCGGCGCGCAGGCGCGCGGGGACCTGGCGCAGGGCGTCGCGCCACCCGGACTCGGGCGACCAGGCCCCGGCCGCGGTGAGCAGCACGAGCGCGACGGCGCCCAGGCCGGCCCACCCGACGACCTCGATGGCCGCTCCCCCGGGCAGGAACCCGGAGCGGGCGAGGTCGATGTCGATCAGCAGGATGAGGGTCGCCACGAGCGCGGCGGCGCCCACGGCCGCCCCCGGCAGCAGCGCTGCGCGCACGTCCTGCCAGAAGAGGGCCAGCCGCGAGTCCTCCGCGGCGACGAAGCGGCGCAGATGACGGATGCCGGCGGCCAGACCGACCGGCAGCGTGACCACGAGCAGACCGACGAGCGTGACGAGCAGGCCGACCGTCAGCACCTCGCCGAACAGCGCGAACTTCATGCGCGCCCCGGGGAACGGCGACGCAGCGCGCTCGGACAGCGTGGGTCCGCTGCCGGAGTGGTCCGCCCGTCGCGCCGCACTTTCGGCGCGGCGTGATGTCGCGGCATCCCCTCGCCGTGCCATGACCTAGCCCTTCAGTCCCTGCGTCGCGACGCCGTCGACGAGGAAGCGCTGGAAGACGAGGAAGAAGAGGAGGACGGGGAGCAGGGCGATGAAGCTGGCGGTGACCGTGGCGCCGAAGTCGCTGGTGCTGGTCTGGTCGTTGTAGAGGCGCAGCGCGATGGGCAGCGGGTAGTTCTCGGGGCTGGTGAGGTAGAGCAGGGGCCCGAGGAAGTCGTTCCAGGACCAGATG
>Ga0160445_100132_pt1 | contig 65388 bp, 58 predicted proteins | sample HID1972M_E1MG_FD_108215 | JGI IMG/M metagenome (GOLD analysis project Ga0160445, IMG submission 108215) | Enriched pill bug-associated microbial communities from UW Madison campus, WI, USA - HID1972M_E1 MG | ecosystem: Host-associated > Arthropoda: Insects > Digestive system > Unclassified ... | reverse complement strand
CCTGTGGGAGCGAGCCTGCTCGCGAAGGCGTCAGCACAGTCAAAACCTTCATTGCCTGACACACCGCTTTCGCGAGCAGGCTCGCTCCCACATTTGATTTGGGGTGTGACCGGGGATTTGTGTGCGCCCGCGAACCCTGTGGGAGCGGGCTTGCTCGCGAAGGCGTCGGCAAAGTCACCATCAGTGTCGGAGGCAGTCCGGTTTTACATGGATCACCCTTGATTGGGTATATTCCTCCTCGTGCATTCATCGATGACGAGGTCTGTTTCATGAGCAAGTCGCCTTACGTTCCGCCCAAAGTCTGGAAACACGAAGCACCGTCCGGCGGCCAGTTCGCCAGTATCAATCGCCCGACGGCCGGGCCGACTCACGACAAAACCCTGCCGGTCGGCAAGCATCCTTTGCAGTTGTATTCCCTGGCCACGCCCAACGGCGTCAAGGTCACTATCCTGCTCGAAGAGCTGCTGGCATTGGGGCACACCGCTGCCGAATACGACGCCTGGCTGATCCGCATCAACGAGGGCGATCAATTCTCAAGCGGCTTCGTCGAGATCAACCCCAACTCGAAAATCCCCGCCCTGCTCGATCACAGCACCGAGCCGCCGACTCGCGTGTTCGAATCCGGTTCAATCCTGCTCTACCTCGCGGAGAAATTCGGCGCCTTCCTGCCCAAAGATCCGGCTGGACGCACCGAAACCCTCAACTGGCTGTTCTGGCAAATGGGCGCAGCGCCCTATCTCGGCGGCGGCTTCGGCCATTTCTACGCCTATGCGCCGGAGAAGCTCGAATACCCGATCAACCGCTTCACCATGGAAGCCAAGCGTCAGCTCGACGTGCTCGATCGGCGCCTGGCGGAAAGTCCGTATCTGGCCGGCGACAGTTACACCATCGCCGACATCGCAGTGTGGCCGTGGTACGGCCAACTGGTGCGCAACAACGTCTATTCGGCGGCGGAGTTTCTCGCGGCGCAGGAATACACCCACGTGCAGCGCTGGGCCGAAGAGATCGCCAATCGTCCTGCGGTGATTCGTGGCCTGCGGATCAATCGCACGTGGGGAGATGAGGCAACTCAGGTGCCTGAGCGCCATCAAGCCGAAGATTTAAGCTGACCCCCTCTCCCCCTCGCTGCCGATCACAATGTTCGTTGATCGGCAGCGACTCCCCGCTTAGCCCCCCGTGTTCTCAAACGCGCCAAATGTGAAAATTTCATTAACTAACTGACTCGTACGGGTTTCTTCGAACGATTCGATCTGCCAGACTAATGCGAATAATTCCTACACGCAGTCGCAACAGATTCGTTTTTGTATTACTTGGGGAAGCAGATTGATGTCGTTTCACACCAAAAGCCGTCGTACAAACCGTTCACCTAACCTGTTGGCACTCGCCATCTGCATGGCCAGCATCACCAGCGTTTCAGCGGATGAAACGCCTGAAACCAAGCCGAAAGATGACGCCCCAGCCACCGTTCTGGAGCTCGGCGCCACCGAAATCGGCGCCACGCAAATGAGCAGCACCACCGAAGGTTCGGGCTCCTACACCACCGGCCCGATGCAGACCGCGACCAAACTGCCACTGACCATGCGCGAAACACCGCAAGCGGTAACCGTCATCACCCGCCAGCGCATGGACGATCAGGCCATGACCAGCGTCAACGACGTGGTCAAAGCGACGCCGGGGTTGTTCCTCAGTCAGTCCAGCGGCCCGGGCCGGCAGACTTACAGCTCGCGCGGTTTTGACATCGACAACATCATGTACGACGGCCTGCCGAGTTCGTACCTGCCGTTCTCGATGGCCGTGCAACCGAATCTGGCGATGTTCGACCGCGTGGAAATCATTCGCGGCGCCACCGGTCTCGTTACCGGCGCCGGCAACCCTTCGGCCGCGATCAACATGGTGCGCAAACGCCCGACGGCCGAGCAGCAAGTCACCCTCACCGGCGCCGCTGGCAGTTGGGATGATTATCGCGGCGAGATCGACGCCTCCAGCCCGCTGAACGAGAGCGGCACATTGCGCGGCCGCGTGGTGGGTTCCTATCAGGGCGCCGACAGTTTCCGCGACAAAGAACAAAACGATCACGGCTTGTTCTACGCCATCGGTGAAGCCGACCTGAGCGACAGCACCACCGCATCCCTGGGCTTCTCGCGTCAGAACGAGCAGACCAACTACTTCTGGGGCGGCTTGCCGCTGGGCACCGACGGACACCACCTCGACCTGCCCCGCTCGACCTATCCCGGCACCGACTGGGAAAACAAGAAGCTGCAGATCGACACCGTTTTCGGCGATATCGAGCACCGCTTCAACAACGATTGGCGACTGCACGTCGCGGGTTCCGCCTCGACGCTGAACGGCGAATTCTCCGGTACCTATCTGTCGCGCTACAGCGGCCCGCTGGAAACCACCGCCTACCAGTCGCACAACACCGACAAACAAAGATCGATCGATGCGTTTGCCAGCGGCCCGTTTGAAGCCTTCGGCCGCACCCACGAACTGGTCGTCGGTGCGAGCAATCGCGTCTACGATGCGACCTCAAAAGAATACGACCCATACACCACGGCCTGGCCGATCGGCGCGCCAAAACCTGATTTCGTGCGCGACAGCAAAACCCGCACCGTCACCACGCAGGACGCGGCTTACCTGACCACGCGCCTGAGCCTCGCCGACCCGCTGACACTGATCCTCGGCAGTCGCCTCGACTGGTATGACTACGACGACCGCAGCGGCGATGGCGACTTTAAAGTCACCCGCAACCTGACCCGCTACGCCGGCCTGATATACAAACTCGACGATCATCACTCGCTGTACGCCAGCTACACCGACATCTTCAGCCCGCAATCGTCGAAAGACCTGTCCGGCAAAGTGCTCGATCCAATTGTTGGCGAAAACTACGAAGTCGGCATCAAGGGCGAATACTTCAACGGTGCGCTCAACGCCAGCCTGGCGGTGTTCCAGATCGACCAGACCAACCGCGCCACCACCGCCGAAACGCAGTTGGGTTGCCCGGTCATGACCTGTTATCAGGCCTCGGGCAAGGTTCGCAGCCAGGGCGTCGACATGGAATTGCAAGGTGCGCTGACCGAAAACTGGCAAGTGGGCGCCGGCTACACCTACACCCGCGCGCACTACATCAAAGACGAAAACCCGGCCAACGATAATCAGCAGTTCGACACCGACACGCCGGAGCACCTGTTCAAGGTTTCGACGATGTATCGCTTGCAAGGTCCGCTGGAAAAACTCCGCGTCGGCGGCAGCGTCTACTGGCAGAGCCGCATGTACAACGACGTGCCAGTCGCCAACGGCACCTATCGCGTCGAACAGGGCAGCTATGCCACCGCCGACCTGATGGCCGGTTACGAAGTCAACCAGCACCTCGATCTGCAAGTTAACGCCAACAACATCTTCGACCGCGTCTACTACTCCGCCATCGGCTCCAACACCACGTGGGGCTCCAACGACAACTACGGCGATCCGCGCAGCTACATGCTGACCGCCAAGTACAAGTTCTAAAACGACCAACGGCACCGGGATTTTCTCGGCGCCGTTGCATTTGTTGCTCTGGAGCAATTAGTCATGTCGGCTAATAAGAGATAGTCTTTGACAGATATCTTTTCGAAGCGCCCGCCATGACCGACCCGCAATTCTCAGCTGACATCGACGCGATCAGCAGCATAGACGCCGTGCCGGTGATTTTGAGCATGGTCAAACACCTCACCGGCATGCGCTTTGCGGCGGTCGCTCGTGTCACTGATCACAACTGGGTGGCCTGCGCTGTCGATGACTCGATCGATTTCGGCCTCAAACCCGGCGGCGAGCTGGTGCTGGAATCAACCATCTGTCACGAAATCCGCCAACACCAGCAACCGGTGATCTTCGGTCACGCCAGCACCCACCCGATCTTTTCCACGCACCACACGCCGATAACCTATGGCCTGGAAAGCTACATTTCCATTCCGATCGTCAAAGCCAATGGCGATTTTTTCGGCACGCTGTGCGCCATCGACTCAGTCCCGGCCAATCTCGATGAACCGGCCATCGCGAAAACCCTGACCCTGTTCGCCCAGTTGATCGCCATGAGCCTCGACACGCAAAGCCATCTGGCGGCCACCAAAGTTGAACTGGCCGATGCCAATGAACTTGGCCGATTGCGCGAGCAGTTCATCGCGGTGCTTGGGCATGATTTGCGCACGCCGTTGAGCGCGATTCGCATGAGTGCCGATCTGCTGGAAAGCAAGACCGAAGAAAAACGTTCGCTGAATCTGATTTCGGCGATTCGCAACAGCTCGTTGCGCATGGGCGTGCTGATTGAAAACATCCTCGACTTTGCCCGTGGGCGGCTGGGTGGCGGGATTCCGATCCAGCGCAAACTGGTCGATGACCTGCAACAGACGCTGCAGTTGACCCTTGAAGAAGTGCAGGCGTCACACCCGCGAGCGACGTTCACGCACACGCTGAATGTGCCGAGCGGCGTGTATTGCGATGCACTGCGCATCAGCCAGTTACTGTCCAACCTTCTGGGTAATGCGGCCACTCACGGTTCGGTACACGCGCCGATTGTCTTGAACGCCTACGCGCAGAACGATGAAATCGTGATCTCGCTGACCAACCAGGGCACACCGATTTCGGCACAATTGATGCCGCTGCTGTTCGAACCGTTTTCCCGTTCGGAAGCCGGCCATCGCAAAGAAGGTTTGGGGTTGGGGCTGTATATCGCGGCGCAGATTGCCACGGCGCACAACGGCACGTTGAGCGTGACCTCAGACGCCGAGTCGGGAACACACTTTGTGGCGCGGTTCCCGGCTCAGTTCAAGTGGGTTTGAGGCGATGGCTGCTTAAGACTGGTCGGCTGTCAGGCCGCCATCGCTGGCAAGCCAGCTTCCACAGTGTTTTCGTATGATCGGGATTTTGGAAACCCCTAGAAACCTGTGGGAGCGGGCTTGCTCGCGAAGGCGGCGGCAGGTTCAGTATCCTCGTTGCAGGTACACCGCTTTCGCGAGCAAGCTCGGCTCCTACAAAAGCACAAGCAACATCAAAAGATCGCAGCCTTCGGCAGCTCCTACACAGGATGAGCGCGAGCTCGGCTGCAGCTTTTGATCTTGCTCTACCCGCCCCGTCGGCAGGCTGAGTGGAGGGATTGATCCGGGGGTGGGAGCGTAGCGACCGTTTGGCGCAGCCAAACACATCGAGAGGAGGTGCAGCGCAGCAAACCGGAGGCGATGCGCCCGGATCAATTCCGGAGGGAAGGAACCCCGAGCCCCAGCGAGCGGGCCGAACGCTGGGGCAAAGCCTTTTGGGTTACCTTTTCGGCGTCTGGAAAAGGTGACCCGCCGTAAGGGCGGAACCCTAAGCCGCCGTAACCGCAGCAATGGATATGTACCCAGTCAAAAAAATCCAGCCGCCCAATCCGACGCCTTCGCGAGCAAGCCCGCTCCCACAATTGGAACCCAGCACATCAAAAAAAACCGTCTACCGACGCATCGTCAGAATCGCCGCCCCGAAACCGATGAACGTCGTCCCCACCACCCGGCTGACCCACCGCGACAACGCGGGTCGGGTCAGTACGCCTTTGGCGCGTGATGCCAAAGCTGCGTAGACGCTGAGCGATGACACCGAAAGCGCCATGAAGATCGAGGTCAGGATGAAAAACTGCGGCAGCAGCGCCGCGTCCTGATCGATGAACTGTGGGAACAGTGCGGTGAAAAACATCGTCGCTTTCGGGTTGGTCACGGCGGTGAGGAACGCCGATTTGAACAGCTTGCCGCGACTCGGGCGGTTTTTGCTGGTATCGCTGTCACTGCCAACTGCGAGCATTGGGCCCTTTTTCAGCAGTTGCTTGACCCCGAGGTAGAACAGATAGCCGGCGCCGAGAATCTTCACTGCGTTGAAGAGCATCTCAGAACTGGCGAGCAAGGCGCCGAGGCCCAGCATCGCGGCGGCGGACAGGCAGAACAGGCCGCTGGCGTTGCCCAGGGAAGACCAGATCGTGCTGCGCTGACCGTGGGCCAGGCTGTTGTTGATCGCCATCAACGTCGCCGGGCCTGGGCTGGCGATTGCGATGGCGCCGACCAGGGTGAAGGTCAGAATCGAGTGAGAATCCATTTTCAGTGCTCGCGACAGGTGGGTGTCGGCATGTTACAGCAGCCCTGAAAACCGTCATACACAGAGCTCCGTGATGAAAGAGTAATTGTGGCAAGTGAGGTCATCGTGGTGAGGGGATTTATCCCCGATGGGGCGCGCAGCGGCCCTTTCTTTTGAATCTAAAGAGGGGCTGCTTCGCAGCCCAACGGGGATAAATCCCCTCGCCACAATGACCTCACATGCCACAGAGGTTTTTCTCATGAGAGATTTCGTAGAGGCAAAAAAAACCCCGCAACCCATAAAGGCGCGGGGCAAAAAATTGGTTGGTTGCGGCCAACCAAAGGAGCTCTTTCAGATACGTGTTCGCACAGTCTTCAGATGCAATCCTGTGCAGCACGTTCAAAACTGGAGGGCAGCAAGTTCGAGGCGAGCAAGTGTCGTTCATAGATAAACACCTTGCCGCCAGTGCCGGCCTTGTAAGCCTCCAGCACGTTGTCGGCGGAAATCTTGCTCGGCACCACGATCCGGTAGCTGCGCTGGGTTTGCGAAACAGTCGGGCTGAGCGCATCGCCCTGCAACTTCGGCACCACGCAATCGGCGTATTGCGCCGGGGTCTTGCTGGTCTGCAAGGTCAGGCTCGGCGTGTTCGGGGCGGAAGCACAGCCGCCGAGCAACAAGGAAGCAACCGCCAGAACAGGCACAAATAAAGGACGCATCGGGTTCAATCCTGAAAATAAAAGGTTCGGTTTAACCGGCAATGGTTCAGCCTCACGGAGCCGCCATGGCCATTTATGTGTTGGGTTCAGCTCGCGGCGACCAGGGCCTTGAGCGAAGCGTCGAACTGCTTCAACGCATTCAGTTGCAGGTCACGCTGCTTGTCGATCTGCGCAGCAACAGCAGGCGCTGCCAGGTTATGCACCCAGACCGATGGCAAATTTTTCTCCACCGCGCCTTCGGCCTTGCCGATGTATTGCAGATTGGCGTCGTAGAACTTCGCGGTGAAACGCGCTTCAACCAGGCTGTTACGCTGGGTCAGCAAGCGATTAAACGTGTCGAGCTTGACCACCACGTCCGGATGCGCCTGAATCAAGGCATCGAGATTGTCGTAAACGGTCACCGACAAAAACTGCTGCTGCAACGAACTGATCAACCAGTCGACCGCCAACTCCGGATCGGAACTGGCGACAAACGCTTCACGAATCCGCGAGTCCAGCGCATCTTTTGCGCCGTTCGCCGCCATGTCGTGGTAACGCTCCAGATATTGCAGGTTTTCCAAGGTGTTTTCGCTGTACAACACACCGACCGTTTGCGTGTGTTTCAACGCCGCACTGCTGGCCGTAATGGGTTGCAAGTGACACGACCGGGCGTCGTCTGCGTAGGTCGGTGCTGCGGCAACCGCCCCGCCCATCAGCAGGGCGACCATGGCCAGTCGAGTCAATGTGTTCATCGCGCAAATTCCTTGAGCAGCGTGTTCGATGGGGGCAATTTTCCGCCTAACGCCGCTAAAGCAGAACTTCCGTTTCGTGATGATCACTATTACTTCCAGCGATAGTTGCGCGCCGTGTAGATTGATACACACTCAATTCCAACGAAAAATAATCACAGAGGATCTTTCCTTGAGAACGTTTGATCTGATCCGCGACGCCGTACTGCCCGACTTCCGTGATCGGGTGGCCGAATACCTTGTCCAGTACGAAAGCGTCCTGCTCGACAAAGACATCCACGACCCACAGCTCATTCTCGACACCGCCAATCAACTGCGCGGCTACCTGCGTGGGCTGAACACCACGCGGGTGTTAGGCATGGCCTATTGGGAAGAACTGGATCGACGGGTGGTGGACACCTGGCTCGCGCCGCAGCCATGACCGAACGCCCGACGCGCGACGGCTCACACCGTCCGCGGCCGGGCCGACACCAGTGGTCTGCGCGGCAACGCGCCCCCTGCGAAAAATCCGCCCAAACGCTTACAATCGCCGGTCTTAATGCCCAATAGACAGGCTCGCTCAGAAATGCCGCTCGACCCTATTACAATGCTGACCATCTCGATCGCGCTTGCAGCCGCCGCGGCGCTGTACCTGGCGATCGAGTGGCGCAGCATTCGCGAGCCTTCCCTGCTGTTCTGGAGCGCCGGTTTCGCCACGATCACCGTCGGTTCCACCCTCGCCTTGCTACGCAGCAGCGGCTTTTTGCTGATCGGCATCTGGTTCGCCAATGGTCTGCTGGTGACCGCACACTTTCTGTTCCTGCTCGGTGTCGCGCGCTTCACCCAGACGCGCCTGTCGAGCGCCTGGTATCTGATTTTCGTCACCTGGCTGGTGATGTTGCTGCTGCCGGACGGGCCGCTGTGGTCGAAAGTCATGCTCGCGGCCAACTCGCTACTGGTGGCACTGGCGACGCTCAAAGGCAGTTTTCTGCTGCGCCCGCACGGTAAATCCCTGAGCGTCGGCGCCGTGCAACTGCGCTACGTGTTGCTGGTGCACGGCGCTTTTTATATCGCCAAGGCGCTGACCGTAGTCATCCCCGGCACGTTGATTGATCTGGCGGCGTTTCGTGGTGAGATCATCCAGATATCACTGGTCGAAGGCGCGATGGCGATCATGTTGATTGCGCTGTCGATGACCGGCACCGAGCGCTACCGTCGCGAAAAAGAGATCGCCCGCCTCGCCGAACGCGATCCGCTGACCGCCCTCTACAACCGCCGCGCGCTCGAAAAACGAGCGCCGCGCTTGCTCGCCGATGTCTCGGCTGAACGCCCCGGCGCCCTGCTGCTGATCGATATCGACAACTTCAAACTGGTCAACGATCAGTACGGCCATATCGCCGGCGACCGCTTGCTGATCGCCTTGAGCGAGATGATTCGTTCGCTGCTGCCACGCAATGCGCTGACAGCTCGATTGGGTGGCGACGAGTTCGTCATCCTGCTCAACGGCGCCACAAGCGAACGTATCGTCGAGCTCGGCAACGTGCTGCGCGAGCAGTTTCTCGGCACCACTGCGCAGACATTCCCCACCACCGAACCCGTCACCTTGAGCCTCGGCGCCACTCTGTTCGAGGCGCCGCCGGCCAGTCTGGCGGCGCTGATCGAACAAGGCGACGCCGCGCTCTACGAATCCAAACGCGGTGGCCGCAACCGCATTCGCCTCACCGGGCTCCCACTTTCAGGATGAAATCAACATGACCAGCCTCGACACTGCTTTGCAAGACAGCGCCGCGCCAGAAGGCGTTTGCTATGGCTGCGGCGGCAGCAACCCGCACGGTCTGCACATCAAAAGCTACTGGCATGAAGACGGCGTGCACGTCCTCGCCGACCACGTGCCGGACGCCAAATACTGCGGCTGGCCGGATCTGGTCTACGGCGGCTTGATCGCGATGCTGGTCGACTGCCACTCCAACTGGACGGCGATGGCCTATCACTACCGCGCCGAGAATCGCGAGCCGGGCAGCCTGCCGCGTATCGATTGCGTCACGGGCAATCTGGGCATCAAATTCATCAAGCCGACGCCGATGGGTGTGCCGCTGACCTTGCGCGCCAAGGTTGAAGGTGAGGTCGGGCGCAAGTCCCGGGTGATCTGCGAAGTGTTTGCCGGTGATGTGCTGACAGCGGTGGGTGATTCGGTGTTTGTGCGCGTTGATACGGGATCATTGGCGGATGCAGCGCACGGACGTTAAGGTACTTTTGAACTCAAACATTTCATCAAGGATTGTGAATGTCGCTTATCTCGCAACGCGTGGAAATGGCCCGCAATGGCAGTAACGAAAAAGTCATCTGCCGAATGCCTTCAGGCTGGGCGGTCATGGGCGATGTACAGTTTCTGCCGGGTTATTGCCTGCTGCTGCCCGACCCGGTGGTGCCGAGTTTGAATGATCTGGACGCGGAGGCCCGGGCGGTTTACCTGCTCGACATGGCGCGCCTTGGGGATGTGGTTTTGGCGGTGACCGGTGCGCTGCGCATGAATTATGAAATTCTGGGTAATTCAGAGCCAGAGCTGCATTGCCATTTGTTTCCCCGTTACGCCACGGAACCAGACGACAAACGCAAAATGCCTGCGTGGTTTTATGACTGGAAGACAGCGGTGCCTTATGCGGAGGAAGTGCATGGGGAACTGCGGATGAGGATTGCGCAGATGCTGGAGCCCCTCACCCTAGCCCTCTCCCAGAGGTAGAGGGGACTGATTGGGGGATGCTGGTGAGGTACGCCGACCTGAAAGTGCTTTACGGAATCCGGGATCGAACGAGCACTCTGAAAGTGTTTCACCGAATCCATAATCGACCCGGTCGTTCAGGTCGATGTATGACGCAAGACACCTCGGTCGGCCCCCTCTCCTTTTGGGAGAGGGCTGGGCGGGCGGCGTTCCGATGAGGGTATCGCTTAACGAGCCTGAAAATCAGCCCGAGCCGAATGCAATTTCTTATAGCTCTCAATCAAGCGCAAATGCCGATCCAGGCCTTCCAGCTTCGTGCTGGTCGGCGTCAAACCGTAAAACCGCACGCTGCCATTCACCGAGCCAATCGCCGCGTCCATCCGCTCGTCACCGAACATCCGGCGGAAGTTGGCTTCGTAGTCTTCCAGCAGCAAATCCTCATCCAGTTCCATCTCCAACACCACGTTCACCGCTTGATAGAACAAGCCGCGCTCAACCGTGTTGTCGTTGTATTGCAGGAACGCTTCAACCAGATCCTTGGCCTGTTCAAATTTCTGCAACGCCAGATAAATCAGCAAACGCAGTTCCAAAATCGTCAACTTGCCCCACGGCGTGTTGTCGTCGAATTCGATGCCGATCAGCGTGGTGATTTCGGTGTAATCGTCCTGCTCGCTGTTTTCCAGGCCTTGGGCGAGGTTGCGCAGGCCGACTTTGCTCAAGCTGTGCAGGTTGAGGATGTCAGCGCGGAATTGCAGGGCTTTGTTGGTGTTGTCCCAGATCAGGTCTTCGATCGGGTAGATCTCCGAGTAGTCCGGCACGAGGATGCGGCACGCCTTGGCGCCGATGTGCTCGTAGACCGCCATGTAGACTTCTTTGCCCATGTCTTCGAGGATGCCGAACAGCGTCGCGGCCTCTTCGGCGTTGGAATTTTCGCCTTGTCCGGAGAAGTCCCACTCGACGAATTCGAAGTCCGGCTTGGCACTGAAGAAGCGCCACGACACCACACCGCTCGAGTCGATAAAATGCTCGACAAAGTTGTTCGGCTCGGTCACCGCTTGCCCGGAGAACGTCGGCTGCGGCAAGTCGTTCAAGCCTTCAAAACTGCGGCCCTGCAGCAATTCAGTCAGGCTGCGTTCCAGCGCTACTTCCAGGCTCGGGTGCGCGCCGAACGAGGCGAACACGCCGCCGGTGCGCGGGTTCATCAGGGTCACGCACATCACCGGGAATTCACCGCCCAGCGACGCGTCCTTGACCAGCACTGGGAAGCCCTGCTCTTCCAGGCCTTTGATGCCGGCGAGGATGCTCGGGTATTTCTCCAGCACTTCCTGTGGCACATCCGGCAAAGCCATTTCGCCTTCGAGGATTTCGCGTTTCACCGCGCGCTCGAAGATTTCCGACAGGCACTGCACCTGCGCTTCGGCGAGCGTGTTGCCCGCGCTCATGCCGTTGCTGAGGTAGAGGTTTTCGATCAGGTTCGACGGGAAGTACACCACTTCGTCATCCGACTGGCGCACAAACGGCAACGAGCAGATGCCGCGCTGAGTGTTGCCGGAGTTGGTGTCGTACAGGTGCGAACCGCGCAGCTCGCCGTCGCGGTTGTAAATGCCGAGGGTGTACTCGTCGAGGATTTCCGGCGGCAGTTCGTCTTTCGCGCCGGGCTTGAACCATTGTTCGTCCGGGAAGTGCACGAACTCAGCGTTGGCGATTTCTTCGCCCCAGAACTGGTCGTTGTAGAAGAAGTTGCAGTTCAGCCGCTCGATGAACTCGCCCAGCGCCGACGCCAGCGCGCCTTCTTTGGTCGCGCCTTTGCCGTTGGTGAAACACATCGGCGAATGCGCGTCGCGGATGTGCAGCGACCAGACGTTTGGCACGATGTTGCGCCACGAAGCGATTTCGATCTTCATGCCGAGGTCGGCGAGAATGCCCGACATGTTGGCGATGGTCTGCTCCAGCGGCAGGTCCTTGCCGGCAATGTAAGTGCCCGCGTCGGAACTTGAAGCTGGCATCAACAAGGCCTGAGCATCGGCGTCGAGGTTGTCGACTTCTTCGATGATGAACTCAGGGCCGGTCTGTACGACCTTCTTCACCGTGCAGCGGTCGATCGAACGAAGAATGCCCAAGCGATCCTTGTCGGAGATGTCCGCCGGCAGTTCGACCTGAATCTTGAAGATCTGGTTATAGCGGTTTTCCGGGTCGACGATGTTGTTCTGCGACAGGCGAATATTTTCCGTGGGGATGTTACGGGTGTCGCAGTACAACTTCACAAAGTAAGCCGCACACAACGCCGACGAAGCCAGAAAGTAGTCGAACGGTCCCGGTGCCGAGCCATCGCCTTTGTAGCGAATTGGCTGATCGGCGATCACCGTGAAGTCGTCGAACTTGGCTTCAAGTCGAAGGTTGTCGAGAAAATTGACCTTGATTTCCATGCGTGATTACCAGAATACGGCTAAACGAATGGCCGCCATTATCCGGTTTTTGCGCGGGAAGTCTTGCGGTTTCGGGAATGGCCGATGACGGGGGCCGCCGTTATTTCGCCAACAGCTCGCGCACCCGCCCACCCAGCGCATCGACGGCAAACGGCTTGGTCAGCACGTGCATGCCGTCCTCAAGCTGACCGCCGCCAAACACTGCGCTCTCGGCATAACCGGTGATAAACAGGGTCTTCAGCTGCGGGCGCAATTGCAGCCCCGCTTCGGCCAGTTGCCGGCCGTTCATGCCGCCCGGCAGGCCGACATCGGTGACCAGCAAATCGATGTGCACATCGGAGCGCAACAGCTTCAGCCCGGCGACGCTGTCGGCGGCTTCGATCACCGTGTAACCGAGTTCGCCCAGCACGTCCGCCAGCAGCATGCGCACGGTCGGCTCGTCGTCGACCAGCAATAGGGTCTCGCCCAGTTGCGAGGCCGCGACGGACTCATCGGCAGGGTCATGTTCGTCCTGGCTGGCCTCGACATGATGGCGCGGCAGGTAAATCGACACCTGCGTGCCCTCACCCACCGTCGATTGAATCTGCACTTGCCCGCCGGATTGCTGAGCAAACCCGTAGATCATCGACAGCCCGAGGCCAGTGCCCTGGCCGATCGGTTTGGTGGTGAAAAACGGTTCGAACACATGCGCCATGACGTCCGGCGACATGCCGGTGCCGGTGTCACGAACGCTGACACAGAGGTAATCGCCTTCGGGCAGATCAATGCCGCGCGCTGCCTCGCGATTCATCCACTGATTGGTGGTTTCCAGGGTGATGCGACCGCCATCGGGCATGGCATCGCGGGCGTTCAGGCAGAGGTTGAGCAGCGCGTTTTCCAGCTGACTCTTGTCGACAAACGCCGGCCACAGCTCCGAGCTGCCGAGCGTCTCGACGACAATGCCCGGCCCGGCGGTACGCTGGATCAGCTCGGCCATGCCGTACATCAGCGTATTGACGTTGGTGGCGTGCGGTTCGAGGGTTTGCCGGCGCGAGAATGCCAGCAGGCGATGGGTCAGCGATGCCGCACGTTTTGCCGCGCTTTGGGCGGCGACCATGTACCTGTCGACTTCGCTCAGGCGCCCTTGGCCGATGCGCCGGTTCATCAGCTCAAGCGCACCGGAAATACTGGTCAGCAGGTTGTTGAAATCGTGGGCGAGGCCCCCGGTCAGTTGCCCCACCGCTTCCATTTTCTGCGACTGGCGCAGTTTCTCTTCGGCCTGCATCAATTCGGCGGTGCGCTCGGCAACGCGCTGTTCGAGGGTCTCGTTGAGTTCGCGCAAACGCGCAGCGGTCTGCCGTTGCTGCTCTTCGACTTCGCGCAACGCCTCTTCGGCGATGGTGCGTTCGAGCAAATCAGCGGCCTGGCGCGCGAGAATGTCCAGCAGGCGCAAATCGCGCTCGGAGGGATGGTGCGGTTTGTTCCAGTGCGTCGAGATCATGCCGAGCAGATGGCCATCGCGCGACATCAACGGCGTGGTCTGCGCCGAGCGGATACCGGTGCGGCGGAACGCAAGCAGGTCTTCGGTGCCGGCAATGTCGGCCCATTGTTCGAAATCGGGAATGATCGCGCGCTGGCCGAGTTTCAGCGCCAAGGTGCAACTGCTATAGGCCGCCGGGCTGACGTAATGCCAAAAACCGACCGCCTCGGCCGGCAGGCCATGGGCATACAACAATTGCAACTCACCACCATGGCCGGCGCCGTGTTCCGGCGTACAGAGCAATTGCATCGTGCCGAACTGCGAACCAGTGATGAACACCGCCGCATCGACGATTTTGCCGTAGAGCGCTTCGCGATCCTGCTCGCCTATCAGGCTGACGCTGATGCTGTGCAGCAGTTCGATGTCCGAGAGCGCGGTTTGCGCCGCCGAAACATTGCCAGGAGCCAGGTCTGGAGGAAAAGCGGCGTAAAGGCCAGTCATGAGAGGCTCCCGAGAGCTGCAGATAATCGGGCGGCAGGTTACCAGCTAACATCGGATTAAGGGATGCGACGTGCTGGCGCGCCGCCATCATCCGACGAGCAGCGCCTCATGCACCTCGATCGAGGGGATCGCCACCTCGGCGCGGCGACTGTCGAGCCAGCCTCGGGTTTTGCCGACATCGAAGATTTGCCCCTGCTCAATCAGGGTCAGCAAGAGTTCGTCGGCCACGCGATAGCGCCCGCAGTCAGGGCAATCACGTTCTTCCCATGGGCCTTGGCAATGAATGCGCTCAGCGCCCCCCGCACAAATCAGACAACTCATGACAGACACCTTTTTATAGTTTTCAACCGACCCGTCGTATGGCCGGTTTTGTGGTTGTCTGGTCGACTCGATGGAGGGGATGAAAGTTCTCGGGGCTGACGTTTTCAGAACAGACAGGTCGCATCTGCCAGTATCTGGCCAGCCAATACGCTCTCAAGAAGACTTGATCGGCCGCACTTTGCCGCTGAAGACTTTGAAGCCAAAGGTGTTGTAAACCAGGGTCACCGGGATCAGCACGGCGAAACCAATCAACATGAACAGTTGGCTTTTCGGGCTGGACGTGGCGGCTTTCAAGGTCAGATCCGGCGGTATGATCAGCGGAAACAACGCAACCAGCATCAGCGCGAATGCCAGCACAAACACGCCCAGCGCGGCGAACAGCGGTACGCCATCGAAGCGGCTGCGAAACCCCGACCAGAACACCGCTGAAAGAATGGCGAGCACCATCAGCGTCGGCGCCCAGACGCGAATATCGGTCAGACGCTGCATGTATTGGGCCTGCAACGTTGCCGTCCATATCACCAACACGATCAACAGCATCACAGTGATCAGCGCCAGCACCCGCGCCTGGCGTGCGCAGCGCCGCTGCAAGTCGTCGACGGTTCGCCAATACAGCCAGCAAGCGCCGAGCCACGTGTAACCGAGCACCAATACCACGCCGCAGAACAGCGGAAACGCCCCCAGCCATTCCACACCGCTGCCGGTGTATTGGCTGCCCTGATGCGGCACGCCTTGCACCAGCGTTCCCAACACCACGCCCTGAATCGCGCCCGCCAGCAAAGAACCGCACAACAGCGCGCCATCGACCCAACGCTTGATCGCTTCGTTGGGCGAATAGTCGCGAAATTCCAGCGCCACCGCGCGCAGAATCAGCGCGAGGAACATCAGGATAAAAGGCAGATAAAGCGCCGGCAGCAAAATCGCGTAGGCCAGCGGAAACAGCGCGAGCAGCCCGCCGCCGCCCAGCACCAGCCAGGTTTCATTGGCATCCCAGATCGGCAGAATGGTTACCGCCATGGCGCGGCGGTGCTGGCTGTTTTCGGTCAAGCCGAGCAGCACACCGACGCCCAGATCCGTGCCGTCGAGCAGCACGTAATTCATCACCGAGAAGGCCAGAGCGCCCGCGCACAGCAGCGTGATCCAGTCGGTGTCCATCAGGAATGCCCCGTTTCATCGGCCAGCGTCGGCTGCGGCCCGGACTCGTCCTGCTTTGGCGGCTCGCGCAATAAACGCAGCAACACCCACAGGCCGATGCCAAAAATCAGCAGATAAAACAGCAGAATCAGCCAGGTCGAAGCCAGCACTTGCGCGCGGGACACCGAGGACAGGCTGTCGGCCGTACGCACCAAGCCGTAGACGGTAAACGGCTGGCGACCCACCTCGGTGACAACCCAGCCACTGAGCATCGCGACAAAACCCGCCGGCGCCATGCACACGCTGGCCCATAACCAGCCGCGCGACGTGTACAGGCGCTGACGACGACGGAAAAACAGGCTGACCACGCCCTGCCCCAGCATCAAAACGCCCAGTCCGACCATCAGCCGAAATGCAAAGAACACCGGCGCTACGGGAGGAATGTCCTGCGCGGGAAATTCATCGAGGGCGGCGATGGTGCCGCTGAGATCATGGGTCAGGTACAACGAAGCCACTCGCGGAATCGCCACTTCCCAGTGATTGTGCCGCTGCGCCATGTCGGGCCACGCGAACAGCCGCAACGGTTCGCCCGCGCCCTCGGCTGGACGCGTCCACGAACCTTCAATGGCGGCGACTTTCTGCGGCTGCACTTTCAAACTGTGCCGGCCATGCAGATCGCCGACCACGATCTGCACCGGCATCAGCACGACGAGCAGCCACAGCGCCATGGAAAACCCCAGCCGCGCCCGTGGATTGTCCGCGCGTTTGAGCAACTGCCAGGCACTGATGCCGGCCACCAGCGTCGCGGTGCCGAGCAACGCTGCCAGCGTCATATGCACCAGCCGATAGGGAAACGATGGATTGAAAATGATCGCCCACCAGTCTTCGGCGATAAAACGGCCGTCGGCGGCAATCGAATACCCCGCCGGCGTGTGCATCCAGGAATTCGCCGAGAGAATCCAGAACGCGCTGATCAGCGAGCCCACCGCCACCGCGCAGGTGGCGAAAAAATGCAGGCGCGGGCCGACCTTCTTCATGCCGAACAGCATGATGCCGAGGAAACCCGCTTCGAGAAAAAACGCCGCCAACACTTCGTAAAACATCAGCGGGCCGAGAATATCGCCCGCCTGAACCGCCAGCCGCGACCAGTTGAGGCCGAACTGATACTCCAGAATCAGCCCCGAGGCAGTGCCCACCGCGACATTCAGGGCAAATACTTTCAGCCAATAGCGGTAAACATCGAGATAAATCTGCCGTCCGCTCTTTAACCAAAGCGCCTCGAGCACCAGCAGAAAATTGGCCAGGCCGATGGTGAACGCGGCCAGCACGATGTGAAAACTGATGGTGAGCGCAAACTGGCTGCGCGCCGCCATCAGCGCTGAGTCGAGCGAGTCCATGGCGTCACTCAACCGTTGCCGGTTTTATCTGCGCGCTTGATCGGGATGCGTGAACACGCTGCCCGCATCGCGCACCAACTGACGCCATTCGGCGCTGGTGATCAGCCCTTGCTCCTCCATGTCATCGGCGGCTTTTAGCAACTCGTCATATTGTTCTTCCGGATCCAGGCGCATTTGCGATTGCGTCGCCAGTTTGCGCCATGCCGCCAGTGATTCTTTCTTCCGCTGATCGAACATAGGGGATTTCTCATCGAGGGCTTGATCGATAGAGATAAGTCCTTCCTGCGTCGTTCAGCGCGGGCGACGGATGGAGAGTGTTTATGCCGGTTGCGGATTCTCCTGAAAGAATCGCTTGGGCAACACTGCCGGGCACAGATGGATGATCGACATGCGCACCACGTGATTGAGCATCACAAACGCCGGGTCGAGTTTGAGCAGCAACGCCGCTGCCGTCATCACCTCGACGCCGCCCGGCACCCACGACATGAACAGTGCGAGAAACGGCTTGCCGGTGAACTGGCTGAACGCGAAGGCAATCGCCAGCGTCGAGCAGAACGTCAGCGCGGTGACCACCAGCCCGGCGCGGATGTAGCGGACGAAATCCTTGAGGGTGATGTCTTTGAGACGGATACCGATCAGGCCGCCGAGCAGGATCAGCGCGACAATCGCCAGTGGCTCGGGCACCTGCAAATCGGCGTGAAACCCGACGTTGGCCGCCGCTGTGCAGAGCAACCCGGTGAGCATGTACGGCGCGGGGACATCGAAGCGTTCCAGCAGATACCCGGCGATTACTGCCGCCAGCGCGGGCGGGATCACCCGCAGGTAATCGTCCAGCGCGCCCAGAGTCGGTGCCGTGTTGTCTGCATGACCGCCCGCGATAAGCGTCACCACCAGCAACAACGCGAGCAACCGCACGATGTGTACAAAGGCTATGCGCCCCGAGGCCGGGCCCTCCGCGCTGGTGACCGTCATCACCGCCGCCATTGCGCCTGGTATCGAACCGAGCAGGCTTTCCACATGACCCCAGCGTTCCATGCGCCGCAGCCAGTTGTAGCCGACGACGATTTGCGCGGTCATGCAGATCAGCAGGCCGAGCAGAATGCTGAAATCGCTGAGCTCGCCGAGCATTGAAGCGGTGACGATCGATCCGACACTGACGCCGAGCAACAACTGCACGGCGGCCACGAACGGGTAAGGCATACGCATGCGCACGCCGATTTTGCTTAACGCGGTGACCAGGCAGATCGCGCCGATCAGCTCGCCCAGCGGCAGGCCGGTCAGATAGCCGAGCCATGCGCCCAGCGCCGCTACGGGGATCGGGATAAGGCTTTCGAGCAGAGTCTTCATTGAATATCCATGTTGTTCTGAAAGCGATGTTGAGAAGCCGCAGGAATTTTCGGAAATATTTTTAAACATTTTTATAAGATGAACGCTGCACGGATCCAATACCGATTTCCGACCGATTGATACCCAAGGATGAACATGCTCGATCTGCGCCGCCTGCGTTACTTCCTGATCGTCAGCGACGAATTGCACTTCGGCCGCGCCGCCGCACGTCTGCACATCGCCCAGCCACCGTTGACCCGGCAGATTTCGGCACTGGAAAAAGAGTTGGGGTTTCGGCTGTTTGATCGCAGTAGCCGCAATGTCACGCTCACTGCAGAGGGGCGGCATTTTTTACCGCATGCGCGAGCGCTGCTGGAGCAGGTGGAAATGACGGAAGGCATTACGCGCAAGCTGGCGACGGGCTCTGCAGGGCATTTGGCGGTGGGGTATGCGAGCTCGATTGCGTTGTCGGATGTGTTTAGCGAGACGCTTAAGCGGTTCTGTTCTTTGTATCCGGATGTGCAGGTGACGGTGGATGAAGGGGCTTCGAATCATCAGTGTGCGCAGTTGATTGAGGGGCGGCTTGATATTGGCTTGAGTCGTTTGTTGCCGATTGGCGAGGATGCGCGGGTGCAGGCGATCTGTTTGGGCAATGAGCCGTTGGTGGCGGCGGTTGCCAGTGATAGCGCGCTGGCCTCGCGGGATCGGGTGACGTTGGCGGAGCTGAGCGCTTATCCGTTGATTGCGTTCCCGCAGGATTATGGTTCGGGGTTGAATGACATCGTTGAAGCGCTTTTTCGCCTGCATGGGCTGACGCGGATCGCTGGGCCGACGGGCAAACAGATTACCTCGATTGTTGCGCTAGTGGCGGCTGGTCGAGGGGTTGCGGTGGTGCCTGAATGTGCGCGGGCGCTGGTTAAGCGTGGCGTGGTTTATCGGCCGCTAGCCGAGCCAGGTGCCGTAGCGCCGCTGTTGCTGCTGACACGCAAGCACGAACGCAGTGCGCGGGTGCAGGCGTTTGTCGAAGTGATCAAACAGACAACACCAAACTGTAGGAGCTGAGCTTGCTCGCGATGGCGGAATCTCTGTTCCGAAGATGTTGCCTGACCCACCGCAATCGCGAGCAAGCTCAGCTCCCACAAGGATTTGAGGGGTGTTCGCCAATTTGTGTACGACACAAAACCCTGTAGGAGTGAGCCTGCTCGCGAAAGCGGAATGTCTGTACCGAAGATGTTGCCTGACCCAAAGCAATCGCCAGCAGGCTAGCTCCCACGGGGATTTGTGGGGTGCTCGCAAATTTGTGGACGGCGCAAAACCCTGTAGGAGTGAGCCTGCTCGCGAAAGCGGAGTGTCTGTGCCGAAGATGTTGCCTGACCCACCGCCTTCGCGAGCAAGCTCGCTCCCACAGGGATTTGTGGGGTGTTTGGGATTTGTGTACGGCCTAAAAACCTGTAGGAGCTGAGCTTGCTCGCGAAAGCGGTGGATCTGTACCGGAGATGGTGACTGACCCACCGCTTTCGCGAGCAAGCTCAGCTCCTACAAAGATTTGTGGGGTGTTCGGGGATTTGCATACGACCGAGAACCCTGTGGGAGCCGGGCTTGCCCGCGAAGGCGGCGGTGGGTTCAACATCGCACCCGGCTCCGTATCAGAACTTTTCCGCCACACGCCGATACGGATAATTCGGATCCTTGTACTTGCCCGCCTTCTGCCGCTTCGGCAGTTCGACCTTCTCGCGCTTCACATCCTCATAAGGAATGCGACTCAGCACATCAGTGATGATATTCAGCCGAGCCCGACGCTTGTCATTCGAATCCGCCACCAGCCACGGCGCATGTTCGGTATCGGAATGCTTGAACATCTCATCCCGCGCCCTCGAGTAGTCGTACCAGCGGCTGTAGGATTTCAGATCCATCGGCGTCAGTTTCCAGATCTTGCGACCGTCATTGATCCGCGCCTCTAGCCGCCGCGTTTGCTCTTCCGGGCTCACTTCCAGCCAATATTTCAGCAAAATCACCCCGGACTGCACGATCGCATGCTCAACCCACGGGATCGACTTGAGAAACTTGTCCGCCTGCTCATCCGTGCAAAAGCCCATCACCCGCTCAACCCCGGCGCGGTTGTACCAACTGCGGTCAAAGATCACCACTTCCCCCGCCGCCGGCAGATAAGGCAAATAACGCTGCACATGCATCTGACTCTTCTCGCGATCCGTTGGCGCCGGCAGCGCCACCACGCGGAAAACCCGCGGGCTCACACGCTCGGTCAACGCCTTGATCGTACCGCCCTTCCCCGCGCCATCACGCCCTTCAAAAACAATACAAACCTTTACGCCCTCGGCGATCACCCATTCCTGCAACTTGACCAGCTCAACGTGCAGTTTGCGCAGTTGCTCCAGGTAATCCTTGTTTTTCAGCTTCGGACTTTCAGGCGCCTTGGCGTCCTTCTTTTTGTCTTTTGCCATGACCCGGCCCTCTCGAATGAATGCAGAAACAGAATGTTTATTGACGACACACACCAGACACGTGAGGTTAGTTCATGACCTGCTGTTTGCCATCGCCGGGTAAAAAGCAAAATTGCCATGTGTTTCCTTCGTTCTTTCCTGCGTCGCACTGTTCATTCATTGCCCGCCCTTGCCTGTCTGGAGTTTTTCGATGCCGTCGCCAAAATCCCTGCCCACTGCCCTGCTGGGCCTGGCCCTTGCCTGCCCGGCAATGGCCGAGACTCAAGGTCTGGAACTGGGGCAAGTGCTGATTTCGGCCGATGAGCAACGCGGTTCGGATGCGTCGGTTGAAGAAGCCAAAGAGCGCCTCGAGCAAGTGCCCGGCGGCACCAACGTGGTCGATATGCGCCAACCGTTGCAGGGCCGCGTCTCGAGTAATCAGGATGTGCTGGCCTATCAACCGGGCGTTTACGCGCAGTCGGCGGGCAACGAAGGCGTGAAGATTTCCGTGCGTGGTTCGGGCATCAATCGCGCGCCGGGCGCCCACGCCTCGGGCCTTTACACCATGCTCGACGGCCTGCCGCTGACCGGCCCCGGCGGCACGCCCTACGAATTGCTCGAACCGCTGTGGGTCGATCACGTTGAAGTGCTGCGCGGCGCCAACGGTTTCGACCGTGGCTCATTGGCCCTCGGCGGTGCCATCGATTACGTCAGCCACACCGGCTACAACGCGCCGAAACTGCAAGTGCGCTACGCCACTGGCAGCCACGGCTATCAGCAGCGTCAGGTCAGTTCCGGGCAAGTGCTCGGCGACTTCGACTACTACGTGTCGCTGACCGATTCCAACGCCGACGGCTATCAGGATCACACCGCCAGCGAAAGCAAAGGCGTGATCGCCAACTTCGGTTATCGCTTCAACCCGAACCTGGAAACGCGCTTCTACATCCGTTACCGCGAAACCGACAACGACCTCGCCGGCCGCGTAACCAAGCACTCCATCGAACACGATCCACGCGCGGCCAACCCGTCTTACGTGGCGCGCGACGACAGCCGCAAGCAACCGGGCAGCACCTTCATCGGCAACAAAACCACCTTCTACATCGACGACGACTCAAGCATCCAGACCGGCCTCGTCTACCACGATTACCCGATGGATCTGCGCGAAGGCCCGAACCGTTTGAAAGTCGCCTACACCGACGTCAGCGGCACCTTCGACTACAAACGTCGCGACACGATCTTCGGCATGGAAAGCCGCAGCAACGTCGGCCTGCGCGTGACCAAACACCTGCCCAATGACGGCGCCAGCGAATTCGTGCGCATTCCCACCGGCAACACCGCCGGGTATGCGCCGGGCACAAAAATGCGCGATTTCACCTATCAGGGTTCGGACACCGTGCTGCACTTCGGCAACGACCTCGAAATCGCCAACGATCTGTGGCTGACCACTGGCCTCGCCGCCATCTACACCCGCCGCGAAAGCGACGTGACCTATCCGCAAAGCGGTGGCAAAACCAGCATGAACGACTGGGACTACGCGCCGCGCCTCGGTCTGCGCTACCAGATCAACCCGGATCTGCAAGTGTTCGGCAACCTCAGCCGCTCCGTCGAAGCGCCGCACCCGTGGTCGCTGATCTACAGCTCCAACGTGCGCTTCGCTGCCGGTAACGGCGCCGCGACGGGTACGCAAAAAGACCCGATCAAACTGCAAAACCAGACCGCGACCACGCTGGAGCTCGGCGGGCGTGGCGACAGCGCCATCGGCGATTGGAGCCTGGCGTGGTACTACGCGCAGGTGCGGCATGAACTGCTTTCAGTGCTGCCGGATGCCAACGCCGTCACGCCGTATGAGTTGAACGCCAGCCCGACCGTGCATCAAGGCGTCGAAGCGAGCCTCAACAGCAAACTCTGGTCGGCTGCCGATGGTCGCCAGTTGAGCCTGCGTCAGGCATACACCTTCAGCGATTTCCACTATCGCGACGACGACCGCTTCGGCGACAATCGCTTGCCGGGCCTGCCGATGCATTACTACCAAGGCGAACTGCGCTACGACTGGCCGCAGGGGTTCTTTGCGGCGGTGAACACGCAACTGGTGTCGAAAGTTGCCGTGGATTACGCGGACAGCTACTACGCCGATCCGTACGCACTGTTCGGCGCAACGCTGGGCTACAACGCGCCGAAGGGTGACTGGCAGGGTTGGGTCGACATGCGCAATCTGACCAACAAACACTACGCCGCGACGGTCACGCCGGGGTATGACGACAAAGGTCTGGATGCCGCGCGGTCGACGCCGGGGGAAGGCATGGGGGTTTACGTCGGGGTTTCGTGGAGTTTGCTCTAACCCAACACCTTTGTAGAAGCAGAGCTTGCTCGCGAAGACGGCGGCACATCCCACACCTTCTTGGCTGACACACCGCTTTCGCGAGCAGGCTCACTCCCACAGGGGCTTTGTGTTCTGACTCAGATTTTGTGTACGACAGAAAATCTGTAGGAGCTGAGCTTGCTCGCGAAGGCGGCGGCACATTCAACATCAATGTGGCTGATACACCGCTTTCGCGAGCAAGCTCACTCCTACAGGGGATTTGTGGTGTGCCCCGGGTTTTGTGTACGACATAAAATCTGTAGGAGCCGAGCTTGCTCGCGAAGACGGCGGCACATCCAACATCTCCTTGACTGACCCACCGCTTTCGCGAGCAAGCACGCTCCCACACTGACTGGTGTCGATCAGCCTATCTGCGCCAAATCCGCGTGGTCAACCATCCGAATACTGGCAAACGTCGACTCATTCCGTGCCTGCTCCAGCACCGTCAGCGGCTGAGTCGACACTGGCCTCAGCGCCGGTTTTCGGCTCATCTCCGACCCACCGCGCTCGTCACTCGGCGGTACGCCAAAGTGTTCGCGATAGCATTTTGAAAAATGCGGCGTCGAAACAAAGCCGCAAACATGCGTCAACTCAACGATCGACAACGACGTTTGCTTGAGCAGTTGCCGCGCGCGAATCAGGCGCAGTTTCAAGTAATAACGCGACGGCGAACAGTTGAGGTATTTCTGGAACAACCGCTCCAGCTGTCGACGCGACAAATCAACGTACGCCGCCAGGTGATCCAGCTCGATCGGTTCCTCAAGATTGGCCTCCATCAGCGCCACAATTTCTTGCAGCTTCGGCTGATGCGTGCCGAGCACGTGCTTGAGCGGCACGCGCTGATGATCCTGCTGGTTGCGGACGCGCTCATAGACAAACATCTCAGAGATGGCAGCGGACAAATCACGTCCATGATCGCGGCTGATCAAGTGCAGCATCATGTCCAGCGGCGCGGTACCGCCAGAGCTGGTGACGCGATTGCGATCGAGGCTAAACAAGCTGGTGCTGACCCTGACACGCGGAAACGCTTCCTGCATCGCCGCGAGAAACTCCCAATGCACGCTGCATTCATAACCGTCGAGCAGCCCGGCTTTCGCCAGCGCCCAACTGCCGGTGCACACGCCGCCCAAGCGCTTCGATTGACGCGCCAGGGCCTGCAGCCAAGTGATGTGCTCCCGCGTAATCACGCTCTGAATGCCGACGCCGCCGCAGACAATCACCGTATCCACGCAAGGATTACTCCACGACCCATCCGGCGTAATCGGCACGCCGTCGCTGGCCCAGACCGGCGCGCCGCCAACGCTGAACGTCTGCCAGCGATAAAGCTCACGCCCCGACAATTGATTGGCCATGCGCAACGGTTCGACGGCGGACGCCAGCGACATCAGGGTGAATTTGTCCAACAGCAGAAAGCCAACGGATTGAGTCGCACCGTCAGGCGCGGCGGCGTTCGATGACATCGAATTCGTGTCCTTACAGAAGCGTTTGTGGTTCGGCGTTAACCCGCTGACGTCACCCGCGCCGCCTGCGCAGGATCGCGCGAGGTCACCAGACCGAGAAAGGAAATCAGCAATGCGAGGCCAATGGTCGTGCTCACTTCGGTGCGGTGTTGTGGGGTGATCATCATCACCGTCAACGCCGCGCAAATGAACACGATCACCAGCCAGGTCAGCCACGGGAACAGCCACATGCGAAAGGTCAGCTCGACGTTGCGCTGGCGCAAGATCCGCCGCATGCGCAACTGCGACACAGCGATGGTCAGGTACACCAGCAAGGCAATCGCCCCAGAACTGGCGAGCAGGAATTCAAACAACCCGGCAGGCATGAAATAGCTCCACACGGTGATCGCCGCGCCCAACACGGTGCTGGCAAAAACGGCCGCCCGTGGCACGCCGGCGGCCGACGTCACCTTCAACGCCTTCGGCGCATCACCTCGCCGCCCCAGCGAAAACAACATGCGTGAGGCAATGTAGATCGAAGAGTTCATGCAACTGGCGACGGCGATCAACACGACGACGTCGACCATGAACTTGGCGTGGGGAATGTTCATGATTTCCAGCGCCCGTTGATACGAGCCGACCGAGGCCAGCAACGGATCATTCCAGGGCACCACGGAGATCACCACGAAGATCGACAGCAGGTAAAACACGCCGATGCGCCAGATCACCGAGCGCGTGGCTTTGGCGATGTTCTGCGCCGGATTGTTGGATTCGGCGGCGGCGATGGTCACCGCTTCAGTGCCGATAAAACTGAACATGATGGTGATGAAAGCGCCGACCACTGCAGACATGCCGTTGGGCGCGAACCCGCCGTGGGTCGCCATCAAACCGCTCAGGCCGCTGACTTCGCGATCCGGCACCCAACCCATCAACACGGCAAAACCAACGCCGATAAACCCGATGATCGCCACGACCTTGGCCATGGCGAACCAGAACTCGAATTCACCGTATTTGGACACGCTGAACAGGTTGGTCACGGCCAGCGCAATGATCGACACCAACGCGAACAGCCAGGCATCGATCTGCGGAAACCATTGATGGAGCACATGGCCGGCCGCCAGCGCTTCAATGGGAATCACCAACACCCAGAACCACCAGTAAAGCCAACCGATGGTAAACCCCGCCCAGCGCCCGATGGCCTGGTCGGCGTAGGTGGAAAACGAGCCGGTGTCCGGATTGGCCACCGCCATTTCACCGAGCATGCGCATGACCAGCACCACGAGCAAACCCGAGAACAAATACGCCAACAACACCGCCGGCCCCGCCGCCGCAATGGCATGCCCCGAGCCCACGAACAAACCGGCGCCGATGATCCCGGCGATAGACAGCATTGTTACGTGACGAGGCTTGAAGCCCTGCGCCAATTGGCCATTCGAATCCTTGGACGGGCTAATCATTGGTTTTTTTATTCTCTGCTGATCGACATTTAAGCGACTGGACAGGGGCAACGGATCACCGTTGTTGCCGTACAAGAAGCACCGTCCAACCGCCGCAGTTCTTATCAAACCGATGTGGTTTTTTAATGAAAAGACACTTCACCTTATCTGGCTTGGTGGAGGGCTCAGTAGCCTGATGGCGTCATGGTTTGGTCTGAAATCGACACGGGGGAACCTTACAGTCTCGATCAAGACCCACCAGTCGAAAGACCAAAGCAAAACCCGTGGGAGCGAGCCTGCTCGCGATGGCGGCGGCGGCACATTCAACATCACTGTGGCTGACCCACCGCTTTCGCGAGCAGGCTCACTCCTACAGGGGATTTGTGGTGTTCCCCCGGATTTTGTGTACGGCCGAGAAACCTGTGGGAGCGAGCCTGCTCGCGAAGACGGCGGCACATACAACACCAATGTGCCTGACACACCGCTTTCGCGAGCAAGCCCGCTCCCACAGGGGATTGATGTTCTAACTCAGATTTTGTGTATGACAGAAAATCTGTAGGAGCTGAGCTTGCTCGCGAAGACGGCGGCACATTCAACACCAATGTGCCTGACACACCGCTTTCGCGAGCAGGCTCGCTCCCACAGGGGATTGAAGTTTTAAACCAGATTTTGTGTACGACTAAGAAACCTGTGGGAGTGAGCCTGCTCGCGAAGACGGCGGCACATTCAACATCAATGTGGCTGACCCACCGCTTTCGCGAGCAGGCTCGCTCCTACAGGGGATTTGTGTTCGAACTCAAATTTTGTGTACGACAGAGAACCCTGTAGGAGTGAGCCTGCTCGCGAAGACGGCAGCCCGATCAACACTAATCCCCCTGAATCACCACCCCTTCACCCCACTCATATCCGGCAACTTATGCGCGATGCCCTTATGGCAATCAATGCATGTCGCCTCTCCATTCGCCAGTGCTGTCGAATGCATCGCCGCCGCGCGTTTGCCCTGGCGGGTAAAGTCCATGAACTCGAAGTTATGGCAGTTCCGGCACTCGCGTGAATCATTGGCCTTAAGCCTCGCCCACTCATGCTCCGCCAGTTCACGACGCAGTGTGAGGAACTTGTCGCGGGTGTCAATGGTGCCAAACAACTTGCCCCACACTTCTTTCGACGCCTGCATCTTGCGCGCGATCTTGTGTGTCCACTCATGCGGCACATGGCAATCCGGGCAACTGGCGCGGACGCCGGAACGGTTGGTGTAGTGGATGGTGTCCTGCAACTCGACATAGACGTTATCGCGCATCTCGTGGCACGAAATGCAGAACTTCTCGGTGTTGGTCATCTCCAGCGCCGTATTGAAACCGCCCCAGAAAATGATCCCGGCAACAAACCCGCCCAACGTCAAAAACCCCAGGCTGTAATAAACGCTCGGCCGACAGAGGATGCCCCAGTAATCCTTAAGCAGGGCGAACAGTGCTTTCATGGCGCCTCCTCAAGGTTTCTGCGCAGCATTGGCGTCGTCTTGCAGGATCTTGTCGATGGTTTCAAAGCTGTTGCCCACCAACGGCTGCACCTCTTTTTGCGGCACGTGGCACTGGTTGCAGAAGTAGCGACGCGGTGACACCGCCGCCAATGCCTGGCCATCGCGATCCATGTAATGGGTGATGCTGATCGCGGTCGCCTGACTGCGCGCACTGTTCGCGCGGCTGTGACACGACAGGCATTTGTTGCCGTTCTTGTCGATCTGATAGCCGCGAATGCTATGCGGAATCGTCGGTGGTTGATCGGGGTAATTGCGCTCGCGCTTGAGATCCTTGTTCTCGTCGTTGGCAATCGGCGGCGCTGGCGAGTTCTGGGTGATGGTGCCGCCCAGACGCCGGCCATCCGGGGCCGGTGCATCCAACGGGTAATCGACTTCGGCGGCAATCGTCACGCCGATCACGGCGAGCAATACCCACGGCAGGATTCGAAAAGGCATCACGGTTCTCCTCAAGCCGCGCTGATCAACTCGATGCGGATGGCGCATTTCTTGTAGTCGGTCTGCTTGGAGATCGGGTCGGTGGCGTCGAGCGTGACTTTATTGATCAACTTGTTGGCGTCGAAAAACGGCACGAAGACCAATCCGCGCGGCGGTTTATTGCGTCCGCGAGTTTCGATGCGCGCACGGATTTCCCCGCGTCGACTGATCAGCTTCACTTCGCTGCCACGCCGTGCCTTCAAGGCTTTCGCGTCCTCGGGGTGCATGTAAACCAGCGCATCCGGCACCGCTTTATAGAGCTCCTCGACCCGTTGCGTCATGGTGCCCGTGTGCCAATGTTCGAGCACCCGGCCGGTGCTCAACCAGAACGGGAAATCTGCGTCCGGGGCTTCCGCCGGCGGCTCGTAAGGCAAGGCGAAGATGATCGCCTTCTTGTCCGGATACCCGTAAAACTGCACTTCGCTGCCGGCCTCGACATACGGATCGAGCCCTTCGCGATAGCGCCAACGGGTTTCCTTGCCATCGACCACCGGCCAGCGCAGCCCACGTTCGTCGTGATAACGATCGAAGGCCGCGAGGTCATGACCGTGGCCGCGACCGAATTGCGCGTACTCCTCGAACAGACCTTTCTGCACGTAAAAACCGAAGGCCTTGGCCTCGTCATTTTTGAAGCCGGCCACAATCTGCTCGACCGGGAACTGGTCGACCTGACCGTTCTTGAACAGCACCTCGAACAGGCTTTTGCCCTTGTACTCCGGCGCACTCGCCAGCAACTCGGCAGGCCAGACTTCATCGGTGGTGAAGCGCTTGGAAAACTCCATCAACTGCCACAGATCCGACTTCGCATCACCCGGTGCGCTAACCAACTGATGCCAGAACTGCGTACGCCGCTCCGCGTTGCCAAACGCGCCCTCCTTCTCCACCCACATCGCGCTGGGCAGAATCAGATCGGCAGCCTGGGCAGACACCGTCGGGTAAACATCCGACACGATCACAAAGTTCTCCGGCTTGCGCCAACCGGGCAGCACCTCCTGCATGATGTTTGGCCCGGCGTGCATGTTGTTGCTGGCTTGCGTCCAGTAAACATTGAGCACGCCGTCCTTGAGCATGCGGCTCTGCTGCACCGCGTGGAAGCCGACTTTCTCCTGAATGGTGCCGGCCGGCAGCTTCCAGATCTTCTCCGCCGTGGCTCGGTGTTTGGGATTGGTCACCACCAGATCAGCCGGCAAACGATGGGAAAACGTTCCGACTTCACGCGCAGTGCCGCACGCCGAAGGCTGCCCGGTCAGCGAGAATGGACTGTTGCCCGGCTCGCTGATTTTGCCGGTGAGCAAATGGATGTTGTAGATCAGGTTGTTGGCCCAAACCCCGCGCGTGTGCTGGTTGAACCCCATCGTCCAGAACGACACGACCTTGCGTTTAGGGTCGGCATACAACTCGGCAAGGCTCTTGAGCCGCTCAGCGGAAACACCGGTTTCTTTCGCCGTGCGCTCCAGCGTGTAGGGTTTGACGAACGCGGCGTATTGCTCGAACGACATGTCCGTCCACGTGTTGGCCTTGTCGGCATTTTTCGCCTGTTTCTCCCGTGGATCGTCCGGGCGCAAGCCGTAACCGATGTCATCGGCACCTTTGGCGAAGCGCGTGTGTTTGCTGATGAAATCCTGATTCACCGCGCCGGTTTCGATGATGTGATTGGCGATGTAATTGAGGATCAGCAGATCGGTTTGCGGCTTGAACACCATCGGGATATCGGCCAGTTCAAAACTGCGATGCTCGAAAGTCGACAGCACCGCGACTTTCACATTCGGCTGGCTCAAGCGCCGGTCGGTCACGCGACTCCAGAGAATCGGGTGCATCTCAGCCATGTTCGAACCCCAGAGCACAAAGGCGTCCGTGACTTCAATGTCGTCGTAGCAGCCCATCGGTTCATCCGCGCCAAACGTGCGCATAAAACCCATCACCGCCGAGGCCATGCAGTGGCGCGCATTGGGGTCGATGTTGTTGCTGCGAAAACCGGCCTTCATCAGCTTGTTGGCGGCGTAGCCTTCCCAGACCGTCCACTGCCCGGAACCGAACATGCCCACGGACTCGGGGCCTTTGGCTTTCAGGGCCTGCTTGAATTTCTCCTCCATGATGTCGAAAGCCTTGTCCCAACTGATCGCCTGGAACTCGCCCTGCTTGTCGAACTTGCCGTCCTTCATGCGCAACATCGGCTGGGTCAGACGGTCGACGCCGTACATGATTTTCGACAGAAAATAGCCTTTCACGCAGTTCAAGCCACGGTTGACCTCGGCCTTGACGTCGCCATGGGTGGCCACGACTTTATTGTCGCGCGTCGCCACCATCACGCTGCAGCCCGTGCCGCAGAACCGGCACGGCGCCTTGTTCCAGTCCAGCGTGACCATGTCCGCTTCGGTAATCAGATTGCTCGCCGACGTGACAATCGGCAGCCCGGCAGCCGCTGCCGCAATCGCAGCGGCCTGGGCTTTGACGAATTCGCGGCGCGACATGCTCATTGGGAGTCTCCTGCGGGTTCGAGGAGTTCGTGATAGATCAACGCGGCGTTGAGTACACCGGGCAAGTTATTGATCTGTTCAATGCGTTGCAGGATCTGGTTCTCGTGCGTGGCTTCAAGTACCACCACGAGTTTTCCGGCAGCACTTTCATGATGCAACTCCAGACCGTCCAACAAACGCAAGTTGGCTTTAACCGCATCAAACAGTTCCGGCCGGGCAAGTACCACAAGGCTGGCGATATGCAGCGCTTCTTCCATGTGCTGACTCCAACAGAGTGCTGAGGACGATCAGTTAGGCGGCCCGGGCGGGCCATAAAGCATTTGGAAAAACCAGATCATGAATCCGTAACCACCGACGATGGCGATGGAAAGCAATGGAAACAGGCACACGACCAGGAAAAGGAATAGACGCGTTTCCTTGCGGCGCTGAGTTTTTGGCTCATTTGGCTCGATGAGTGTTGGCATTGTCATGCCTCCGGCCTGATGGGGAATCAGACTAGAACAGTTGGCAAAAACACAACGGCGAGAGAGGGGTTTTAGTGATCAATGGTAACTTTATTAGTTGGGTTAGTGCGATTGGGTTTAGCCAGTGAAGTTGTTAAAGCTTTTGGCAACTAACAGCGGGCACCGCGTTTCATTCGCAACTAATATAATTTCTTATTAAAAGAAAATGAGCTTCGCCCTACCCCAAATTCCGAGTACAACCCCAAACCCTGTAGGAGCCGAGCTTGCTCGCGAAAGCGCCAGTACATCCAACATCACCTAACCTGACACACCGCCTTCGCGAGCAGGCTCGCTCCCACAGTAAATTTGTGGTGTACCCCGAATTCTCTGTTCGGCACAAAACCCCTGTAGGAGTGAGCCTGCTCGCGATAGCGTCCATCCAGCCAACATCAACATTGAATGACCCACCGCCATCGCGAGCAGGCTCACTCCTACAGGGGATTCGTGGTGTTCTCCCGAGTTTTGTGTGCGACTGAGAAACCTGTGGGAGCGAGCCTGCTCGCGAAGAAGCCAGCACATTCAACACCTAAAAAACTAACCCACCCTGCCCAGTCGCAACAATGGAAAACCACCCCCACCCTGCTAACCTCACCCCAACCCCGCTAAGCATCCCCCGTCACTGGATACCTCGATGAACTTCCGATGTCCTGACTGCAACCATCTCGTCAGCCACATCCCGCCCACCCACAAATGCCCCGACTGCGGCCACTTCTCCCACGACTGGCTCATCGATGACTGGGAAAGCTTTGCCGCCATCAAACGCAGGCACATCCACTACAACCTCATCATCATGGGCCTCGTCCTGATCAACATCCTGGCCGCCATCCTTTACCAATCAACCAACCCCTTCCAATGGCTGATCAACCTGATATTCCTCCCCACCTTCATCAGCTGGATCCTCTGCCGCCAACAGCTCAGCCAAAAAGCCCACTACAAAGGGCATAAAGGCAACATCGTGTTCCCATGGTTCGCAGGCTTCGGCGGGTTATAACTAATCGCCCACCCCTGTAGGAGTGAGCCTGCTCGCGATAGCGCCCATCCAGCCAACATCAACATTGAATGACCCACCGCCATCGCGAGCAGGCTCACTCCTACAGGGATTTTGCATGCTTACCCAGCCCCCAAACCCGCCACCAACACTGTGGGAGCGGGCTTGCCCGCGAAGGCGTCAGCCCATCCAACCCAAATCCAACAGCCATAAATCCCGCTCAACTACTCCCCAACAACCTCAACATAACTCGACTCCCCACCCCCACTCGCCCCCGATAGCCAGCCCCAGACAAAACTCAACGTCGTCCGCCCCGCCTCATCAACCCCCACCGTCCCCCGCGACCAACCGGAAAGCATCTCGCCCTCCGTCGTCAAACAATGGAAAAGCAGCTCAATCGTATCGACCCCAGTCACCCGGCCAACCTGATGCCCCGCACGAATCCGCCCGCCCTGATAAGAACTCAAAATGCCTGAGCCCTCCACACGGTAATGAAACACCGTGTCAGCCCCCGACAACCCTTGCGCGTTGTTCGCTACGGCAAATCGACGGTCGTGCAAACGCTCGGTGACTTGTGAAAAACCAGATTCCATAAACAGCACATCCTTAGTTGAGTAGATCCATTCCAGCCTTCGGGCATCCTATTCCATTGCTTCAGCACAGCAAGGCTTTGCAACCGTTTCCGCTAACCCGAACGCGCAGCCGCGTTTGACGACATTACCGCCCCCACCTAGTCTGCCCAAAGCAACCTTCCAGCCAAACCGGGCTCACAGAGGCCAGATGAACAACTTCGCGATCGTCGCCACCGTTCTCTCGATGATCCTCGGGCTCTCCGTCACCCGCCTCCTGCTCGGCGCGTTAACCGTATTCCGCATCCGCCGCGTGGCCGCGCCAGACTGGGTGCCGCTGGTCTGGGCGGTGATGCTCTTCACCACGCAACTGGAATTCTGGTGGGCCGTCAACGCACTATCGACGGTTAAACAGACCTTCTCGTTTCTCGAGTTTTTACTGCTGGTGATGCTGACACTGTCGCTGTTTGTCACGGCGGCGTTATTGCTGCCGAGCCGTAGCGAGGATGAGCAGAGCGGATTGCGCGTCTACTTCGAACAGGATGGGCGATACGCATTGCTATCGCTGTCCACGTACTTGTGCCTGGGGATGGTCGTCAACGTCATGTTGTTCGACGCCTCGCCTTTAGCACTGTGGGGCCTGCTGGACGTGATCATGATTGTGCTGCCAATCTGCGCGTTCTTCGCGCGATCGCGTAAAGGCTATACAACCATCACCCTGATCTACGTGCCTCTGAGCGTGATCGACTTCATCATTTCGCTGGCGACCTAAAGCACCCTTCTTGCCTGAAGCCCGCTAAACCTACAGGGTGATCCCCTCCACTATTTTCTTTCATACGCGCATTTTTATCGGCTCTGGAACAAGGCCTAGGTGGTTGTGTTTTCACCGCGAATAACAAGACGTTTCCTACAGATTGGCCTATGACCTGACTGTTAGCCTCCGGCTTCCCTTACATGGAAAGTACAGAGAGGCCAGGATTGAGCGAGACATCCGATTGGGTAACGGCTTGCGATCACATCATGCCGAACGTTTGCCGGCCCGCCCCTGTTAACGCCCTGCGAACGCGCGCAACATCCAGGCCCGCCGTGCCGCCACAGCGCCAAACACTTATCGACAATGGCCCGCGTGTTGCCAGCGCAACAACCAGAATTGCCCTGCGCATCGGGGTGTTTTTTGATGGCACCGGAAACAATGCGGCGAACACCGCATTGGGTTTGGCGTGTGGCGCCCAACATCCCATCAAGCCAGAGGATCGGGGCGCCAGTTGCAAGCCCTATATGAGTGATCCTGATAGTAGCTATGGGTGTGATGTCACTAACATCAAAAAGCTCAGCGCTGTTTATCCTGTTTCCGACCGCTCAGAGGGCGGAGGCTCCACCAAATCGATCTCTCGAATGATCTATTTGGATGGCATTGGCACGGCTGCCGGCGAAAAGGACAGCGTCATCGGCTCTGGAATGGGTCGAGGGATCACAGGGGTTGTTGGACGTGTCGAGTTGGCGTTCCAATTTATTGCCGACTACATCGGCAAAGTCATTCTGGAAAACCCGAGTTGTGAAATCACCGACCTAACCTTCGATACCTTTGGCTTCAGCCGAGGCGCTGCGGCTGCAAGGCACTTCGCCAATGAGGTAGCGCGCGGTAAAACAGGGCTACTCAAGCAAGCCTTGGAAGCGAATGAAGAAGGCTTCAGCAAAAGCTTTCTCGACTTTTATAAAAGCGATATCAACATGGGCTTCATTGGCCTGTTCGACACCGTCGCGTCCATTGCCGGCGTGAGTAACTTCGGCAGGGTTCAAAGTGCTGCGGCCCCTGGACTCCATTTGTATCTACCACGTTCATTGTTCTCAAACGTGGTGCATTTGGTAGCGCGCGATGAACATCGGGCGAATTTCCCATTAAGTCGTGTCAAGCCAGATCACCTGGAAATAAGCTTGCCCGGAGTGCATTCGGATATCGGCGGAGGCTACTTTGCTGAAGCGGAAGAATGTGTTCTGGTGGGGCCGATGCAAGGGCTGACCGTTACAAAGGGAACAGCTATTGCTACGACCTCAATCTATCGTGATGCCGAGATACAGAAGGCTCGGATGGTTGCTCAGGGCTGGCCGGCCTCCATGCTAGACATCGTCACTCCAGATCCGAAGCTGTTGGACATCGACTCTCAGGATCGAATGGCCGACCGAGAAGAACGCGCTTATGCCGGGCTGCAAATCGCGCGTCCTGTACGGGGTGATTTGTCTCGAGTGTATTTAAAGCTAATGCACGAGCTAGCCAAACAAAAAGGCGTACCTTTCCAAGATATCCCGGAGTCGCCTGAGTTTCAGGTTTGCGCAGAGCTTCAACCACTTTGTGATAGGTTCCTCTCGGGTGACTACGGCATTTCTCCCTCTGAAGAAACAATGCTGAAGCTGCGATACATTCACTCTTCAGCTCATTGGAATAATCCGCTCGATGAGGGAGGGCAACGCGAGTTGAAACTGCTTTATATCAACGCCCCCACCGCTGATGGCGTGCGCGTGCAACATCCCCACGTGCCAGATTGAGGTCAAGGATGAACAGGTTTTTTATTGCCCTCGTGGGCATGCTGCTAATAAGTGGTTGCCAAGCCACCGATCCCCTCTCGAGCAAAGGTGATCCGCATTCACCATGGTGGAATCTCGATTTTCAAGGGCCGTCCTACATGCTTGGCTGGGTCGAGAACAGCACCGTCGAGGATGTTGATGGCCGAATAGTCAATAATCACTTCGGTGGAACGCTGGGTACTGATACTCCAGAAGATGGCACGGAGGCAGCCAAAGGCTGGCACAGAAAAGGTGGAGACAGCATCAAGCTGGTAACCGGAGCGGCATTACCCAAACGAATTTTCGTTCGCTGGCAATCCATTGTTGAACCTAAAACCTACAAAGTCTGGGTGGATATATCAGAGGAAGCCCGACAAGCCTTGAAAGCTTCAATCGCTCGGCGATGCCCGGAAACGCCAAACAAACGCGCCCCTTATGCCGCCTCAATGACGTTGGGATTAGCGCCAGGTGGTGTCGTCCAAGTCTGGGTGAAGGACAGCTGCTTCAAACCCATCAATGTCGGTCGCGCCCAAGCTGAAGTGGAACCTCTAGGCCCGAGCCAGGGAAAGACAGAAGGCCGTTATGCCTACAAGCTCAACGATAAAACCCAGCGTTACATCGAACGCTTCGGCATCCCTTATGGAAGCTGGTAATACCGCGGTTGGAGCTGCTCGGGGCGTTGAGACTATGCCAGCAAGAAAATGCCAGATCTTTCTCAGCAGTCACGTACGCGTTTGGGATACTTGTTATGCCTGTTTCCACTGATCAAAAAACCGCTTTCGTTTTATGCGCAGCTTCCGATAACGATCTTGAACATCTGGTAACCATCAGAATTGAGGCCATGCGCGAGAGCCTTGAGCGGCTCGGTCGATTCAACCCGCATCGTGCGCGCGAACGATTTCTTGATGGCTTCGACGCCCGCAACACACGCCGCATAGAAGTATCAGGTCATGTGGTTGGTTTTGTCGTTGTTAAAGACCACCAAGGCGAGCTATTGCTTGATCACTTGTATGTGATCCCCAGTGCTCAAGGAGCAGGGATCGGCTCTGGCGTTCTGACGCAGATTTTCAAAGAAGCCGATGAGGTCGGGCGCGTCATCAGGGTTGGCGCGCTCAAGGAAAGCGCTTCAAATCGTTTTTACACTCGCCACGGCTTTGTATTCGTCGAAAGCGGTGAATTCGATAATTATTATGTTCGGGTTAGCGGGAATGCTGATAACTCCGCAGACGCAGATCGGTTGATCTGAACCCGGTCGCGCTGCGGAAGATCAAGGTGGCGAACGATGTGTAGCTCCGTCCCCAATCGTCCGCCACAGGTTACCTACCGCTTAAGCCGAAGCCTTCAGCTCAACATTATCCAGCGCCTTATTCACCGCCAACTCCCCCAACATCACAACCTGCGCAATCCCCAACAACGTATTGCGATTCGGCCCCTCCAGCATCCCGGCAAAATCCCCAAGCATCACCGTCGCCGAGGCCAAAGACTCACACGCATTAACAAGCAACGTCTCAGTATCGGATTGCGGATTAACCATGAACAAAGTGCTGGGGCTATACGGAGTGGCCATGATCTTCTCAGGCGCAAGATAATGATCGAGCGCCCGCTCCGCCGCTTCGTGAAGCTTCCTCGAATCGAACGACTCATAAGGCGACGCCGGATCCGTCACCGGCGCCTTCGGTGGTGTAGTGCTCATCAACTAAAACTCCAATCAGCAAACATCAAATAAACCCCTGTAGGAGCTGCCGAAGGCTGCGATCTTTTGATCTTCTTCTTACAACCACACGCAAAATCAAAAGATCGCAGCCTCCGGCAGCTCCTACACGGCGATCGCGGCGGAATCGCTAGTGCGGCAAGCGACGGCCATCCAGAACTCGATTGACCATCAGTTCACTCAGCATGATCACCTGATGCAACATCAACAGCGCCCGGCGTTGTGAGTTGTCGACACCATTGCCGATATCACGCGCCATGTCACTCGCGGCGGCTAACGATTCGCAGGCTTCGACGAGCAGGGTTTCTTCGTCCACGGCGGGATCGACCAGGAAGATCTGGCTGGTCTTGCGGGAAGGGATTGAGAGTTTCAGTGCGTCGGGGTTGAGGTAGAAATTGATTGCGCGTTCGGTGGCCTCTTTTATCTTTTGAGGCTCGAGTGACGGGTCGTACGGGATCGGATCGACGTCCGGTGGGTTTGGCGTGACTTTGAACATAGATGAAGCTCCTAACACATTTAAAGGAGGCTTCACCCTTTCGCTACCAAACGAAGGGTGGCGGCCATGCAGAGGTTGGTAGACCGGGTGTTAGGATCCGGCGCGCCCTAGGACGCCCTATACATGGCCACCATAATCAAGCGAGAAATCTCGACGACAGCGGAATGTACAACTAACACCGGGCTACCAAACCCGATCACTGATTTTCAGTGACAGGGAAACGATATAGCCCGCTGCATAGTCGTGTATGCCGGCGGATTCTGAGCTGCGCGTAGGTAACGGCGCAAGGCGTTGTAGCCTTTATGGCGTAACGGTTTGTGTAATTTAAACGTGCCTGCGGCGTTGCGTTGAATCAGAGCGAAACACTCGTCTCCCATGGAGCTTCGAACATGCTAAGGCTGTAATTGCTACATGGTTCAGTTCACGTTTAGCCGGATGTGCCTCCTACCCAACAACGAACGACTGCATTCGGCCACATGCAGTCGTTCGGGTGTCTAAATGGCAAAGGCGATTGACATATCTTGCGGAGACACTAGCTGCTGTGGCATGTGATCATCTATAATCCACGCAGCATACTAATTAGTATCATGTTACAAATAACAGAATACGCCACGATCAAGGAAAGTAAGCGTGCCTCCCACAAAACTAATCGCAGCGACCATTGTCTTTACCACAATCTTCTCTTTTCTTGCACATGCAGATTCAACTAGTAATAGACTATCGAGCCAGGAGCTTTCTACGCTCCCCCCAAGTGCTCAAAAATTTATTAAATACAATCGTCATTTGATCGACAACCTTGGTTATGCAGGAATCAAGGCGATTAATTTCAAAGATACGAATAACAACATGTCACTAACGGCCCTTATCAAGGATACAAAAAAAACCAAGCCATCCTCATCTTATTCTGCTGTCATATCCGGAGACGCGGGCTCCACCAATTTATTTTTTCGGAATTATCGAGACTGCACTCTCACCGTGCCTAGGAAATTAATGGAGCGATCAATATATATTGATGACCAGAAAATCTCCACCTACTACATGTGCATTAAGTCTCACGAAGGGGATAGCACTAACACCGAAGTTTATCAAATTAAAACTGAGGCTGGAAAAACGTTTGCCTATAACTCATTTTCCAATAACACATTCACATTTGTAAAATTTGATGATATGGAAATTCCTTTCGACACATCAGGTTTCTTGGAAACGTGGGAAGAAGCCAGTAAGCCAGCGTTATGACCTGTCGAACTGTGTGAAAACCCCAACGCCAATTCTAGGAGCGGGCTGCTGAGCGGGATTGTTCAAACTTGGCTACTCAGTATTAGGAATTGGTTATGCCCAGACGGCTGCTGTTACACCGACGGATTGAATTCACAGTCAAAAGCGATAATACTCAGCCTTCGCAGTAGCAGCTTGGCTCTTGGCTAAGTTACGGGGCAAGTATTCGGGTCTGAGCTTCCAGCTCCTTGAGAACGCTCTGCGCCTCTGCGGTATTGACCAATGAAGGAATAAATTTTACTGCAACCAGCCTTCGGTCATTTTTGGTATGTTGTGAGCTAGCGCCAATTGCTATGCTTTCGTTTATTGACTTTGGTGCCAGCACTATATTTATAGATGTACTATAAACATCGCCTTTGAAGCTCAATTGCGGCTCCAGCAATGACAGATATTCTAAAATCAACTTTCTCACATCAATATGCGCAAGACCATCAGGCGGGAGAGCCATTCTGAGTTTGACGTCCATATTGACGCTTGGCAGTGGACTGACAGACTGTGCGGGGTTAGTGAGCAAATAGGTAAACGGCTCGACGCCAATAGCCTCTATAGCGATAGATTCAATATTTGTCTTTCCTGTGTTGTGTATTGTGAGGGCATTTTTAAGTGGCACGACCAGCGCGCTAGTGCTAGTAAAGTCAAACTTGAAATACTCAGAGTTTTGCCGAAACGCATATTCAACTATGGACGGCTCGCGCAGGCGTCCTAAAGCAATATCGTTGGCCTGCCTAGCGGATTGAAGCGCCTCCGCTGCAATACTCACGCTCGACCTCGTACCAGATATAGCGATCCACAATGCGCCAAGGCTCACAATGAAGCTGGCCACCGCTGCAAAGGCCGAGACTATATCCCACATATCTTTATCCAACATATTTCACCCTGATAAAGCCAAAATAGATTGTGACGTTCAGCAATCTTAAAAACTCGCCGTCCAAGCTTACACTGAACTCTTGTCTAATTTGTAGCACTACCAGCTTCCGCTATACAGCACTGTCGATTCTAACGTCGGTTGAGGACGCCTTGCTCCATGCCTCCAACCTACTCAATCCGAGCTGCGACTCACTTTCGGAGCGGCGCTTTAGTTGCCGCTCGCATCCAGATAACAGCCCTCCACGAATGGCAACTACGGGTCGAAAGCTGTTTGTCGTAAACGACCGCTTCTGGCCGAAAGCTGCCTACCAGGTAGACAACTCTCGGCCAAAAACAGCAGTCGCCTTTCGATGGCGATGGTCTAGGCAATAGTCTTTCGAAACACAGGAAAAACCATACCCAAAGTGCTTATATAAAAATTAAGTAAAAAAAACTTATCAAAAACCCTTATCAAAAATATTCAATAGATCATCCAAAGCTTTGTCCACCCCAAGAGCAACTCGACGAGCGTTACTATAGAGGCTTTCCATTATTCTATAGGAACCATCTAGCTCCGACTTAATTTGAACATCCGACACGCTTTCAATCACCGAACCTTCATCATTCATGATGGTGAGCCAGTAATCCGTGCCCATATCTGATGCGGTATAAGATAGTCTGATCGAGTAGTTTGGGAATGATGCCTGAAATACCTCCTCACTTTCCGTTACTTCCCAATTAATTTTTCCAGCCTCAGTCTGCTTAACAATGCCCTGAATCAGACGGACAATTTTAGTGTTGCTCATCTGTAATACCTCTTCCAATTTCGTTCTTGATTCGTACAAGCAATGTTTGAATTAAATCATAATGCTTGGACATCTGGCCATTCATTTTGGCGTGTTCAATCGGCTTGGAATTTCGAATGGAGGCTTCTATAAGCCTTTCCATTGAAGAAAATTTAGCAATGGCGCTTTGCATAACGACTTGATCCTCAGCAGTTAGCAAAGAGTTTGAAGTTCTAATTGAAACTAAGAATTTTTTTAAATTGGCATACCTATCTGGTAGGAAACTCAAGTTATCAGAACGGTGCATCCGTTTTATTTCTTCCATGATAGCAAGCGCAGTAGCGAAATCGGCTACCGTTTCACTTTTGCGCATATCGCCCCTCATGCTCTCGACCGCCGCGGTTGCCTGTTCGGAAGCCGCCTTAGAGTTGAGAGCGGTTTTTATCGTAAAATAAAAACCAATCAAGGAAATGACTAGGCCAATCAAGCCAGCGTAGTCACCTATACGATACTGCTCTAATATTTTATTAAACTCCATTAGCACATCGCATACCTCTTCACTATGTTTGGTGCGAAAAATTAGCCATGAGGTGGTGTGATATCATGATGGCATCCTATTAGCTGCCTGGCTAGAGTAGTATTTACCTTACTAAGATCACTAAATTTCTTGATCTAGATAGTGGTCGATTGGGAGCGTCTGCTTCTGACCGGAAAAAGACCAAGCGGGAGCTACTCCCCCGCATAAACAAATATGGCCGCGTCCTTGAACTAGCGACCTCTTACCCCTTCTTCCTAAACAGTTTTTCCACGTAGTACGTCACGCTCCACCGATCCTTCGGCCGCGGCTTATAGTGCGTTTTATTCCTCTGCCCCGGCTCCCCACCCACCCCACTCGCCGTGTAGTAATACAGCGCAATCGACCGCCGAGTGATGTGTTCAGGCGTAGTCAACGGCTCCGGATGCCCGTGGTTACTGTCCTTATCCGTATTAAAAATCACACAGCGGTTATAAACCGGCAGCACCTTCTTCAGGCATTTCTTCATCCCCACATCCCAAAGCTCCAGGTTGCCCCCGTACGCTTCCTGCCAGTCCTCGGTCAGGTAAATAATCACGTTCAGCCGTCGCTCAACGTTGAGCTTTTTGTTCAGCCGAAAATCCGAGTGCACGCCCAGGAAGCCGCCGGTTTTGGTTTCGTGTAATCCGCCGCCCGCGAAATAAGGATCTGGAATCAACCCTTGTATGCCGGTGAGTTTTTCGAGGAATTCCAGCATCGGCGCGGAGTTGAAGGTGTTGAACACGTTCTTCAGGTACGGGCTGCAGGCGTTGGGGCTGATCTGGCGTTTGAGTTGGCCTTTGTAGCCGCGCTCGTAGATTTGTTCGTTGTTGGTCGGTTCGACCGGGAAGTGTTGGCGGATGCTGGCGATGACGTCGGCTTGCAGGAAGTTGTCGATGACGATGTGCGGGAATGGTGTGGCTTGGGTGTATTCGCGGGTCAGCGATTCGCCGAAAGCGCTGGCGGCGTTTTGGTCGAAGTCGAGTTCCGGGGTCAGGGTGATGGGGAGTGTTTGCGTGTTGGCTTGCATTGCCGCTCCAATGTTCTTCAAGTCTTTCAGGTCACGTCAAACAGGGCCAGGCGCTCGGCGCGGTGCCGCTGTTTGTTCGCTGGGTACAGTGGCGAGCAGGTTGCCATGTCGGCAAAGGCCTGCCGAGTGTACTTTTCCGAAACGTGCTGTGGCGCTGTAACGACATGTTTCCGGCTGTCACAAACTGGTCATATTTCCTCTGCTAATCTCCTCGGCGCCCTACCCCTACACCCCTGTCCTAGAGCCCCCACACGAAGGTGCCGCCACGGTGTTTCCGACTCCCGTTCGCCAGCAAATTATCCTGCGCTCCGACAACCTCCGTTCGGACGATTTCGGTGCACTTTTTTCGAAGTTGTTTGGCAATCGCTATGCCGATAATCCGCCGCTGCCGTCGAACATCATTATTGGCGGGGTTTACGGGCGCCACGATGGCGTGAGTTTTCGGCGGATGCATTATCACGGCGATTTCACGGTGTCTTTTCCGGATCAACAGGATGAGATTACGTTTGTCATTCCTACGGCGGGCAAGATTGTTTTTAACCATGCGACGGAGTCTGTTGGCGTCACGCAGGTTGGGTTGGCGATTGATAAGGCTGAGATTCGCTCGATGCGGTTTTTTGATGATCATGCGCATCATGGGATTTCGGTGAATCGGCATCAGTTGACGGAGCGGTTGTCGGCGCTGTTGGGTAAACCGATTCTGGAAAGGATTGTGTTTGAGCCGAGTGTGAATCTGGAGTCGGCGGCGTTTCAGGGGATCAAGGCGTTGATTGATCTGGCGACGGGCGCGGAGTTTGATGCGCTGATCAACAGCGGGACGTTGATGCCGTCGCGGTTGCGCGAGATGTTGATTGATGCGGTGCTGGAGGCGTGGCCGCACAATTTCACCGAGGCGCTGCGGCGGCCGGCGCCGATGGTCGCGCCACGGCATGTGAAGTTGGCGGTGGAGTTTATTCAGGCGCATCCGGAGCAGTTGGTGAGTGGTGTGGATCTGGCGCGGTTGAGTAATGTGAGTCAGCGGGCGTTGCAGGAAGGGTTTCGGCGGTTTGTCGGGACGTCGATTGTGGCGTATCAGCGGCAGGTGCGGCTGGAGCGGGCTTATGAGGTGTTGGCGCGGCGGGAGTCGGGGTCGGTGACGGAGGTGGCGTTGCGGTTTGGGTTTAGTAATGTGGGGCGGTTTTGTCAGTATTTTCAGGGGGCTTATGGGGTGAGTCCGGCGGAGTTTCGGGCTCGGGGGTGATTGGGTAGCAGGTTTGCAAGGTGACTTGTGGTGGGGGGATTTATCACTTTGGGCTGCGTTGCAGGTCTGGTTTTTTGGGGCCGCTGCGCGACCCATCGGGGATAAATCCCCTCACCACAAGGGGTGGTGTGATTCTTCAGGTTGTTGGTTGAGTTTCAAGGCTGCAGGGTCAGGCTGTTGGATTTGGGGTGACTCATTAGTAGCTTGGAACACCATTGTGGTGAGGGGATTTAGCTAAACGTCGCCCGGTTGGACTGCGTAGCTGGCCTGATTTTTTGGGGCCGCTGCGCGACCCAACGGGGATAAATCCCCTCGCCACAGGGGTTTTGGGGTGGTTTGAAGATTTGTGGTTGGAACGCAATTTGTGGGAGCGGGCTTGCTCGCGAAGGCGGTGGGTCAGTCGATTTGATGTTGACTGAACTGGCGCTTTCGCGAGCAAGCCCGCTCCCACATTGGGTTTTGCGTTGTTTTTTGGAGTGGGGTCGTACTTGACCTCGCTTTTATTAGAAGGCGTAGCTGGCTTTTAGGCCGCCGTTGAAGCCGTGGCTGTCGCCGCCGCCATTAACGCCGATCTCTGCGCCCAGGCTCAAGGCGCCGAGGTTGGCCATGACGTTTACCCCGCCAGTGAATTGGTCGCGGTTGTCGAAGGCGGCGCGTTGTTCGATATCCAGCCCCAGCAGGTGGCTCTGGCTGTCGACTTCGTTGTCGCCCAGTGTGCGTTCGTAACCCACTTGTACGCCCGGCACCAGTTGCCATGCGCCCATCGCCACCGGGGCGAAACCGACGTTTAGGTTGGCGACGGCGCTGCGGCGGGTGGCGGTGTTGTCGTCGACGTCGAGGGCGAGTTCGCTGCCCTTCTCTGTGAAGCCGTTGAGATCGAGGTGGCTGACTCGGAAACCGAGGCTTGGCTCGAAAACCATGCCGTTGACCGGGGCGCGGTAGCCGAGGGCCAAGGTTGCACCGGTGAGGTTGCCGTGGGTGTCGCCCTTCGCTGAGCCGAGGCCGCCGCCGAGGTCGCGCTTGCTGTCGTAGTCGATGTAGCCGGCGCTGGCGTTGGCGTCGAGGAACAGGCCTTGTTCCAGGCTGGTGAAGCCGTAGCGGGCGCCGACGTTCAGGAAAGTGAAGTCGGTGTCGGCTTCGCCACCCGCGCCGCCGACGGTGCCTTTGCTGTAGCCGAAACCGCCGCGTGCGCTGAGTTGTTCGCTGAAGCGTTGGGTGATGCCGACCATCAGGCCTTGGCTGTGTTCGTTGCTGCTTTCGGCGTGGGACGAGCCGTCGGTGCCGAGGTAACCGGCCAGCGCGGTCGTCCACAAGCGGTATTGACCGACTTTGAGGTCGGTGCCGCTGGCGAACGGTGCGGCGGCTTGTTCGATCATCGCGTTTTGGCGCAGCAGGTAGCTGGCGGCGTCGGCGTGCACCTGGCCGCCGACCTGGGATTCGACACCGCCGAGGGTGCCGGCGTCGATGGCCGATTGCAGGTAATAGTTGTAGGCGCTGTAGGTGCCGGACAGGTTGGTGTTCTGCAATTCGCGGAGCAGTTCGGCGCCGGCAGCGGCGTTGCCGATCAGTCCGGCCTGACCCGGCAGGCTGTTGTATTCGACGAGTTTGCCGCGCAGGACGTAGATGGTTTCCTGCGACAGGCCGAGACCTTGTTTGAGGTAGTTGTCCATGGTGCTGTATTGCGCGGTGACTTCATCGAGACCGGCCTGCAAGTAGCTGGCCTGCACGCCGAGCAGCGGCCCGTAGACGGCGGCCATGCTTGGCGACATCGCTTTCAATGTGGCGGCGACGCGGGCGGCGGTGTAGTCGTTGGTCGCGAGGTAGTTGGCCATGATGGTTGCGTTGTCGACACCGGCGATGCTTTGCAACACGGCGGCGGTCCAGCCGGTGCGGTCTTTACCGGCGGTGCAGTGGAACAGTTGCGCGGCGTCGACGCTGGCCAGCGCGTTGAACAGCGTGCCGAACTGGCTGCGCATGCCGGCATCGTTGACGAAGGCACGGTTGGTCTGTTCCATCATGGCGACGGCGTCGGCGGCGCTGTTGAAACTGATGTTGGTGATGTTCGAGCCGGAGGTGGTGGCGCCGATGATGTCGATGTTTTGGTAATTCGCGCCGTTGAGCATGGTGTCGGGCGTGCCGGCGATTTCGCTCGGGGTGCGCAGGTCGTAGACGGCTTTGATGCCGAGGCTGTTGAGCGTCGCCAAGTCCGCCGCCGACGGCGTGATCGCGTTGGAGCGGTAGAACACGCCCGCGCGCATGGTGCCGTCGTGGGCGGTGGAATAGGCAGTGGTAATGCCGGCGACATCGCGGAAGTTGTCGATGCTTTTCAAGCGCGGCGTGTCGAGGGGCACGGACTCGGCAGCGTGAGCAGTGGCGATGGACAGGCTCAGTACGGACAGCGAACACACAAGACGTTGAAACACGGTGCAGCCTCATTGTTTAAGCGTTGGGCTGCTGACTATGCGGAGCGAAGTGATACTGAATATGACAGTTTCGGTTTGTCGCGAAATGGCTGCGCGATTGGGCCATCTGGTGCGTGATTGGGCTGTGGGGGTTTAAGTTTTGGGGTGTCAGTTGGGTTGGTTGTTGGCTGGGATAACGCTTTCGCGAGCAAGCCCGCTCCCACAATTGAACTGCGTTCCCCCAGAGGTCGTGTGGTTTGCAGGTGGTTTGTGTAGGAGTGAGCCTGCTCGCGATCGCGGTGGTTCAGATATTCAAGGGGTGACTGATCGAGTGCGATCGCGAGCAGGCTCACTCCTACATGGACAGTATGTGTCTGCCGGTTTATGAACACCGCTGAAACCTGTGGGAGCGGGCTTGCTCGCGAAGGCGCTGGGTCAGTGCCGGTAATGCTGGCTGTCACGCCGCTTTCGCGAGCAAGCTCGGCTCCTACAAAGTCCGCGGTGGTTTGGGATTATTGGGTGAAGCGCACACCGGGTTTTGCGCGTTCGTCGACGCTGAGTTCGAAGATGTCCGGGCGGGCGTAGTGGCCGACGACGTCGTAGTCGTAACGCGCGCGGATCAAATCATCCGTGTCGATTTCTGCGCTGATCAGCCCGGGTTCATTGCGCAGCGGCCCGGCCAGAACGTCGCCCATCGGCCCGATGATCACGCTGCCGCCGGCGATCAATGGGCGCTCGGCGGGCCAGTTGGCAACGTCCACACCCAACTCGCGCGGCGACGCCTGCACCTGGCACGCACTGACCACAAAACAGCGCCCTTCATGAGCAATGTGGCGCATGCTGACCTGCCACATTTCACGCTCATCCACCGTCGGCGCGCACCACACTTCTACGCCCTTGGCGTACATCGCGGTGCGCAGCAGCGGCATCATGTTTTCCCAGCAGACCACCGCGCCGAGCTTGCCCACCTGCGTGTCGAGCACCGGCAGCGTCGAGCCATCGCCCTTGCCCCAGATCAGCCGTTCAGTACCGGTCGGCATCAGTTTGCGGTGCTTGCCGACCAAACCCTCGTGCGGATCGATATACAGCACCGTGCAATACAACGTGCTACCCGCGCGCTCAATCACGCCGATCACCAAATTGGCGCCGGTGCGCGCCGACAAACCGGCCAGCGCTTCAGTCTCGACACCCGGCACATCGATGGCGTTGGCAAAATACCGCGCATACGCTTCGCGCCCTTCCGGCAAGCGATAGCCCAATTGCGTACCAAAACCCTCGCCTTTCGGATAACCACCGAGCAGCGCTTCCGGCATCACCACCAACGCCGCACCGGACTCAACGATGGCAGCTTCATAACTGAGTATCTGTTCGAGGGTTTCGCCTTTGCCACCCGGCAAGGAGCCGATTTGCAGCGCAGCAACAATTGATTTGGCCATGTCAGTTCACTCCATAAGATCAGGTGTTGCTGATTCTCCGGCCGCACGGGATTATGAATAAAGTCCGATTCACTGCTGAATGATATGAGCCTTATGAATATCGCCACCGTCGACCTCAATTTGCTGAAAGTCTTCGAAGCCCTGCATGAAGAGTCCAGCGCCAGCCGCGCCGCGCTGCGTCTGGGCGTGACGCAATCGGCGGTCAGCGCAGCGTTACGGCGTTTGCGCGATGTGTATGGCGACCAATTGTTCGTGCGTACCGGGCGCGGTCTGGCGCCAACACTAAAAGCCAATCAGCTGAAACCGGTGGTCAGCGAGGCGCTGAACAAGTGTCGGCAGAGTCTGGCGATGGTCGATCCGACGATGCAGCAGTACGAGGGTCGCTCGGTGACGGTGGGTCTGTCGGATGATTTCGAGATCGCTTACGGCCGGCGCCTGATCGAGGAAATTGCCCGCATCGCGCCGAAGTTGCGCCTGATCTTCCGCCAGACCCACAGCCAGATCGTCGCCCGCGATCTGATGGAGCGCAGCATCGATCTGGCAATCACCGCCGGCGGTTTTGCCGAGCGACTGCTCAGTCGTCAGGTGCTGGGCGAAGGCGGTTATGCGTGCCTGGTCGATCCGGCGAGCCTGGCGCCCGGTCAGCAGCAGATCGATCTGCAGGAATTTGTCGCCCGCGAGCACTTGCTGGTGTCGTCCGGGGGATTTATCGGGATTACCGATGAGGGGTTGGCGGCGCTGGGTTTGAGTCGTCGGGTCTGCGCCTCGACCACGCATTTTGCCGCGCTGCCTTATCTGCTCAAGGGCAGCCAGGCAGTGGCGACCATCCCGACGCACGCCGCCGAGAGTATCGCGGCGATCAGCGGGCTGACGTTGCTGCCCTGCCCGCTGCCGTTGCCGCGCTATCCGATCGAACTCGGCTGGCGCACCAGCACACAGATAGATCCAGTGGTGGTGAAGGTTCGCGAGGCGATTGCCGCCACGTTCACACCGGGCTGAGGCGTTACTTGTTCGCCGCCATCAGGCGATTGACTTCACTGCGCACCATGTTGGCGAATTCCGGCGGCGACATCGTGTCCAGTTCCGAACGTACCCATTCCGCCCATTTGCCTTTGCGCTTGCCGCGCTCGCCGAACAAACGCGCGGCTTCGCCTTTGGCTTTGCCCAGATTGTTCTGCCAGAGTTCGAACAGACGGGATTTCTCGTCCTCGAGCGCCGCGCGCTCAGCGAGGGATTTGTCGGCCAGATTGAAACTCATGGGGATTTATCCTGCTGCGTAAAATGGCGACATCTTACACGCTCGGCGGAAATCTCCTGCGCAGGTTTTGCCTCGTGGTCTAAATTCAGTGCAACTTTTCGCGCACCGTCGCACTCCATTGATCACGTCCATTCAACTGCAAGGAGTCACCCAATGGCCCGGAAATCCGCCGTGCAAGCCGCCCAGGATCAAATCAAGGATCAAGCCTTCAGTGAGCTTCAGGCGTTGATCGAAGAATCCGACAAACTGCTGAAGAACAGCGCTTCACTGGTTGGCGAGGAAGCGGAAACCCTGCGCGGGCAAATCGCCCAGAAATTGCAGCAGGCACTGGAATCGGTGTCGAGCGTGCGCGACCGCACCAAGCCAGCGGTAGACGCCACCGAAAGCTACATCGGCGGCCATCCATGGCAGACCGTGGCCATCTCGGCCGGTTTTGGTCTGGTGGTGGGGTTGCTGCTCGGTCGTCGTTGATTTCTTAAGACCGAGTTGACGCCATCGCGAGCAGGCTCACTCCTACAGGGGAACGCATTTCAAATGTAGGAGTGAGCCTGCTCGCGATTCGATTCTGAAAGCGCACATATGTCAGACCGACAGCAGCTCATCAATATGCCGATACTCAGCCTGTAACCCCGCCGCCAATTCCCGCGCCCGCCCCAACCGAATCGACCCGCGCTCAATATCGATCAACAGCCCCGGACACGCCAGCGCCGGCAACCCCGTCCACGCCTTCAACCGCCCATCCGTGACCACCAGCAAGCGCTGCTGCTCGGCCGGAAAACGCTTGCGCCGCACCACCAGCCATTCCTTTGCCTCTGCCAACGCTGCCACCAACGGCGTGCCACCGCCCGCGCCCAACGCATCAAGCCAAACGCGCAAGCCACTGGACGCCTTCAACCCCTGCACCTGCCACTTCGGCGCCGATCCGCTGGCCGTCAACAACGCCAACCGCGCGCGTTGGCGATAAGCATCATCGAACAGTTGCGCGAGCAGACCTTTGGCATCGCTCAAGGCCTGATGCCGGCGGGTAGACGCCGAGGCATCGACGATCACCAGCCACAACTCATGCGGCGTGCGGGTGCGCAGTTGAAACAGCAAATCGGCACGGGTTTGCGGGCGGCCGTTGAGCAGCGTCGCCGGCCAGTTCACCGAACCGCTGCGAGCGGCGTGGCGTTTGCCTTGGCGTCCGTTGTCCAGCCGACCAGCGCGGGGTCTGGCATTCGCCCCCGCGTCGGATCGGGGGCGAATGCCTAAGGCTTTTTTGGCCAGCTCGGCACTTCGCGGCGAGCACCGGTGGCGAGGGCCGGCGCGGGCATGTCGCCCCACTGCCCCTGCCCTTCGCTTGGTTCGGATTGTGCGTTGCTCGGCGATTGCGGTGGTTGTTGCGGACTCGACGCGGACTGCTCACGACGGCGATGGCGCAGTGCGAATTCAGCAACGGCGTCGATATCCGCTTCGCTGATCGCCTCTGCACCGCGCCATGCCGCGTGCGCCCGAGCGGCGCGCAGCCACACCAGATCCGCGCGCAAACCGTCGACACCGGCAGCGAAGCAACGCTCAGTGATCTGCGCCAGTGCGGCGTCGTCCAGCGGTATGTTGGCCAATGCACTTCGCGCATGTTCGCAACGCTCGCGCAGGGCTTGTTGCTGGGTTTCCCACTGCGCGCAAAACCCTTGCGGATCGCTGTCGAAATCCAGCCGACGCCGAATGATTTGCCCGCGCTCGGTCGGCGCGGTGTGGCCGCTGAGGGCGACATTCAAACCGAAACGGTCGAGCAATTGTGGACGCAACTCACCCTCTTCCGGGTTCATCGTGCCGATCAACACGAACCGCGCCGAGTGGCGATGGGAAATGCCGTCGCGCTCGATCAGGTTGGTGCCGCTGGCGGCGACGTCGAGCAGCAGATCGACGAGGTGATCGGGCAGCAGATTGACCTCATCGACATAAAGCACACCGCCGTCGGCCTTGGCCAAAACGCCGGGAGAGAATTGCGCGCGGCCATCGCTGAGGGCCGCGTCGAGGTCGAGGGTGCCGACCAGGCGTTCCTCGGTGGCGCCCAACGGCAAGGTGACGAACTGGCCGCTGGCGAGCAGATCGGCGAGGCCACGGGCCAAGGTCGATTTGGCCATGCCGCGCGGGCCTTCGATGAGCACGCCGCCGATTTTCGGGTCAATGGCGGTGAGGCACAGGGCGAGTTTCAAGTCATCGGCGCCGACCACGGCGGAGAGGGGGAAATGCGGGGTGTCGGTCATCATCATTACTCGGTCATGGTCGGTGAAATGCTTTTAATTGTGGGAGTGAGCCTGCTCGCGATGGCGGTGTGTCAGCCTACAACGAGTTAACTGACACACTGCTATCGCGAGCAGGCTCACTCCTACAAGGAATCGCACTAGATATTTTCTTCTATGTCCAACAACAGATTCTCCAGCGCCTCTTTATAAGCCCCCGGCTCCTGCCACATCCCGCGCTGCTGTGCCTCAATCATCCGCTCAGTCATATCGCGCAGCGCATGCGGATTATGCTCACGGACAAAATCCCGCGTCGCTGGATCGAGCAAATACGCATCCGCCAGCAACGCGTACTGGTGATCATCGATCAACTGCGTCGTCGCATCAAACGCGAACAGATTGTCGACCGTCGCCGCCATTTCAAACGCGCCTTTGTAGCCGTGACGCTTGACCCCGTCGATCCATTTCGGATTGGCCGCCCGCGAGCGAATCACCCGGTTCAGCTCTTCCTTCAACGTACGGATCTTCGGCAGATCCGGCTGGCTGTGATCGCCGTGATAACTGGCCGCCGCTTCGCCGCGCAACGTTTCAACGGCGGCGAGCATGCCGCCCTGGAATTGGTAATAGTCGTTGGAATCGAGCAAGTCGTGCTCGCGATTGTCCTGATTCTGCAGCACTGCTTGCACCTGGCTCAGGCGCTGGACGAATTGTTCGCGGGCGGCAGTGCCTTCGTCAGAACCGCCGTAAGCGTAAGCGCCCCAGTTCAGATAAACCTCGGCGAGATCGTCGCGGCTCTGCCACAAACGACCGTCAATGGCGCCCTGCACGCCCGCGCCGTAGGCACCGGGTTTGGCGCCGAAAATCCGCCAACCGGCCTGACGTCTTGCGGTGTCTTCGTCGACGCCCGATTGCAGCAGCGCCTCGCGTTCGGCGCGGACTTTCGCGGCCAATGGGTTGAGGTCGTCCGGCTCATCCAGCGCGGCAACCGCTTGCACGGCGGCGTCGAACAGGCGAATCAGATTGGCGAAGGCATCGCGGAAGAATCCGGAGACGCGCAGCGTGACGTCGACACGCGGGCGGTCGAGCAGGCTCAGCGGCAGAATTTCGAAATCGTCGACACGCTGACTGCCCGTCGCCCACACCGGACGCACGCCCATCAGCGCCATGGCTTGAGCGATGTCGTCACCGCCGGTGCGCATGGTCGCGGTGCCCCACACCGAGAGGCCGAGTTGGCGCAAGTGATCGCCGTGGTCTTGCAGGTGGCGTTCGAGGATCAGCGTGGCCGACTGAAACCCGATGCGCCACGCGGTGGTGGTCGGCAGGTTGCGCACGTCGACCGAGTAGAAATTGCGCCCGGTGGGCAGGACGTCGAGGCGACCACGGCTGGGTGCGCCGCTGGGGCCGGCGGGCACGAAGCGGCCGCTGAGGGCGTCGAGCAGGCCACGCATTTCGGCGGGGCCGCAGGCGTCGAGGCGTGGGGCGACGACTTCGCGCAGATTCTCGATGATTGCGCAGACCTCCGCCCAACGCGGTTCCTGTAGGAGTGAGCCTGCTCGCGATAGCGGTGTGTCAGTAAAATCAATGTTGGCTGACACTCCGCTATCGCGAGCAGGCTCACTCCTACAGGGGGGTTGTAGTGTTTCGGAGATTAGGGTTGTGGCGAACAGTTCGAGGCGTTCGCGGGTGTCGCCGGCGGTGCGCCAGGATTCGTCGCTTTGCGATTGCAGTGCTGCGGGACACGGGCCTGTCCATGGCTCGGCCAACGCACAATCGAGTGGATCGAAACCCAGTTCGAATGCCTTGGCGAGTGCTCGCAATAGACTCGATTGCGCGCCTTTGCCGTCACCTCGTGGGATACGCAGAAGCGCTAACAACGTATCAATGCGCAAGCGCCCCGTCGGCGACTCGCCGAAAATATGCAAGCCATCGCGAATCTGCGATTCCTTCAGATCACACAAATACGTGTCCAGACGCGGCAGCCAGATCGCCGCATCGGCGTCACTGTCCAGCCCGGCATCCAGCTGCAATTCACGATCAATCTGCGTGTCGCGCACCAATTGCAGAATGTCGCGCTGCAACTCACGGGCGCGGCGCGGATCGAGCAGTTGTGCCTCGTAATATTCGTCGGCCAATAGTTCCAGGTTGCGCAGCGGCCCGTAGGTTTCGGCGCGGGTCAGCGGTGGCATGAGGTGGTCGATGATCACCGCTTGCGTGCGCCGTTTGGCCTGGGCGCCCTCGCCCGGATCGTTGACGATAAACGGATAGATATTCGGCAGCGGCCCGAGCAGCGCGTCCGGCCAGCAGTTCTCCGAGAGCCCGACGCCTTTGCCCGGCAGCCATTCGAGGTTGCCGTGCTTGCCGACGTGAATCACGCCGTGGGCGCCGTAGGTGTTGCGCAACCAGAAATAGAACGCCAGATAACCGTGCGGCGGCACCAGATCCGGGTCGTGATAAACCGCGCTCGGATCAACCTGATAACCGCGCGCCGGCTGAATGCCGACGAAGGTCAGGCCGAAGCGCAGACCGGCGATCATCATCCGGCCGTCACGGCACATCGGATCGTTTTGCGGCGATCCCCAGCGCTCGGCCACCGCAGCGCGATTGGCTTCGGGCAGCGCATTGAACATCGCTAAATAAGCGTCCATCGCCAGACTTTGCTGGCACGGGCGCAGGTCAATCGTGTCGAGATCGTTGCTGACGCCACCGAGCAATTGCTGGATCAACTCGGTGCCGCTGCCCGGCAACTCTGCCGTGATCGGATAGCCCTCGGCTTGCAACGCGCGAAGAATATTCAGCGCCGCCGCCGGGGTGTCGAGGCCGACGCCATTGCCGATGCGGCCATCGCGGGTCGGGTAGTTGGCGAGAATCAACGCGATGCGTTTTTCAGCGTTCGGCACCCGCGCCAGATCGATCCAGCGCCGCGCCAGTTCAGCGACAAAATCCATGCGCTCAGGCTGCGCGCGATAGCAGACCACATCGGACTGACTGCGCTCGCTGCGCCACGCCAGATCCTTGAAGCTGATCGGCCGGCTGATGATGCGCCCGTCGAGTTCCGGCAAGGCAATGTGCATCGCCAGATCACGCGGGCCGAGGCCTTGCTCGCTGTCGCGCCAACCGGGCTCGTTGTCCTGCGCGCAGATCGCCTGAATCACCGGAATGTTGCGGCGAAACGGCCGCAGGTGCGGCGCTTCGGGGCTGGACTGGGCGAAACCGGTGGTGTTCAAAATCACCCCGGCCTCGACTTCATCCAGCCAATCCTCGACCACTGCCAGGCAGCCGGGCTCTTTCAAACTGGCCACCGCAATCGGCAGCGGATTAAGCCCCGCCGCCTGCAAGCGCTGGCAAAAAACATCGATGAACGCGGTGTTCGCCGCTTGCAAATGCGAGCGGTAAAACAGCACTGCCGCGACCGGTTGCTCAGGCAGCCATTCGGCTTGCCAGTCACTCAGTGCAGCGGTGTTTTTAGTCGGGTGGTAAATCGCCGTGCGTGGCAGGGTTTGCGGCTCATCCCATGCGTAATCGCGGGCCAGCCAACGGTTGGCCATGCAACGAAAGAAATCCAGTGCATTGCTCAGACCGCCCTGACGCAAGAACTGCCAGAGGCGGTCGCGATCCTCGGCGTTGACGGTGCTCAAGTCGCTGAGCTCCGGATCGGGACGATCATCGCCCGGCACCAGAATCACCTGCACACCGCGTTCGGCCAACTCGACCAGACGCTCGACGCCATACCGCCAATAGGCGATGCCGCCGTGCAGCGAAATCAGGATCACCTTGGCGTGGCGCAACACTTCATCGACGTACAAATCGACCGAAGCGTGATTCTGCACCTGCATCGGATTGGCCAGACGCAGGCTCGGATAATCCTCAGGCAACTGCTGCGCCGCTTCGGCGAGCAGCGCCAGACTGGAGTCGCCGCTGCACAGGATCACCAGCTCGGCGGGGGTTTGGCCAAGGTCGGCGATGTTGTCATCCGAGACGAAACCGCCGGGCTGAGTCCTGAGCAGGTGCATGGTTTAAACGCTGAGCGCGGCGCGCAGTTGCGCTTCGAGTTGGGCGGCGTCGAGTTCCTGACCGATCAACACCAGACGCGTGACGCGCGCTTCATCGGCGCCCCACTGACGGTCGAAATGCTTGTCGAAACGCGTGCCCACGCCCTGAATTAACAGACGCATTGGCTTGTTCGGAATCGCCGCGAAACCTTTGACACGGAGGATGCCGTGCTTCACCACCAGTTGCGTCAGGGCGTCGAGCAACAGGCTTTCGTCGGCTTGCGGCAGTTCGATGGAGATCGAATCGAAGGCGTCGTGATCGTGGTCATCGTGATCGTCATCGCCTTCACCGTGGTGGTGATCGTGATGGCTGTGGCGGCTGTCGATGTGCTCTTCGGAACTGGCGCCGAGGCCGATCAACACGTCGAGCGGCACACGACCGTTGCTGGCTTCGATGATTTTGACGGCGGGCGGCAATTCTTCGGCGACTTCTGCGCGAACGCGAGCGAGGTCTTCCGGGCTGGTCTGGTCGGCCTTGTTGAGGATCACCAGGTCGGCGCTGGCCAGTTGGTCGGCGAACAGCTCGTGCAGTGGCGATTCGTGATCGAGGTTCGGGTCGAGTTTACGCTGCGCATCGACCTGATCCGGGAACGCGGCGAAGGTGCCGGCAGCCACAGCCGGGCTGTCGACCACGGTGATCACCGCATCAACGGTGCAGGCGCTGCGGATTTCCGGCCACTGGAAGGCTTGCACCAGTGGTTTCGGCAGGGCCAGGCCCGAGGTTTCGATGAGGATATGGTCGAGGTCGCCGCGACGGGCAACCAGTTCGCGCATCACCGGGAAGAATTCTTCCTGAACGGTGCAGCACAGGCAGCCGTTGGCCAGTTCGTACACGCGGCCAACCGCTTCTTCTTCGCTGCAGCCAATGGTGCATTGCTTGAGGATTTCACCGTCGATGCCCAACTCGCCAAACTCGTTGACGATCACCGCGATGCGCCGGCCCTGAGCGTTGTCGAGCATGTGGCGCAGCAGCGTGGTTTTGCCCGAGCCGAGGAACCCGGTGACGATGGTGACGGGGAGTTTGGCCAGTGTTTTCATCGGTATGCCCTTTGGCAAGCGGCGGGCATACGGGACGAGAACCGGCAACGCGCGTGCGTGCCCGGAGAGTTCGCCACCGGATCACCCCGCCCGGTTGAAATTGAGAATCTGTGACGAGGCAGGTCTCCTGGCTGACGGCGTTCAGGCGCAGGGCCTGGCGTTGGCTGCGCCTTCCCGCTGGCTCATGGGTTGAGCTGGCAGTGGCGTGGCAGCGAACAGCGCCGTTCACAGTTGCGGGGGCAGCCGCGGCATTGACCGCGTTCCCTTCTTAGCTTCGGCGTGGGCCGAAGAACCTCGAATGCGCAAGGCTACGCATCGGGTGGTGACCGGTCAATGGGCTTGGGTTTTGGTTATGTGAGCATATCCGTTGCTTCGGTGATGGCTGCTGGCGGTTTCGCTCTTACAGCGACTCACTTTTCCAGACGCCGAAAAGTAAGCAAAAGGCTTGGCCCCGGCGTACGGCACTTCGCTGAGGCTCAGTGTTCCCTCGCTACGGTGTCCATCCGGGGACATCGCCTACGGTTTGCTGCGCTGCACCTCCTCTCGATGTGTGCGGCTGCGCCGCACGGCGCTACGCGCCTGATCCCCGGATGGACACCTACGCTCGGCCTGCCGAAGGGGCTTGAGATCAAAAGCCAGATCAAGATCAAGATCAAAGGCCCCTCACCCTAGCCCTCTCCCGGAGGGAGAGGGGACTGATTGCGTGGATTGGGAGAGGTACGCCGACGTGGAATACCGAGTCGAACACACATTTTGAAAAGCCCACCAATCGGCTCCCTCTCCCTCGGGAGAGGGCTGGGGTGAGGGGCAGCAACAACACAAATCAAAAGCCGTGCACGCCCCGCTCCTCACCACTCAATAGGCCGAGTGTCAGCTCGCCTGCTTTTGATCTTGATCTCGGAGCCCGTCGGCAGGCTGAGTGGAGGGATTGATCCGGGGGTGGGAGCGCAGCGACCGTTTGGCGCAGCCAAACACAGCGAGAGGAGGTGCAGCGAAGCAAACCGTAGGCGCTGAACCCCGGATCAATCCCGGAGCGAAGGAACCCGAGCCCTAGCGAGGGCCGAACGTCAGGGCACAGACCTTTTGGTTACTTTTGGGGCGTTTGCCAAAAGTGACCCGCCGTAAGGGCGGAACCATAACCAGCCACACCCGCAGCAACGGATCCACCCCAAAAAATTGACTAAAAACCCAACCCCATGCTCTCCTACACAACTTGTTACGGGTGCCCTTCACAGGGTGAAACGGGAAACCGGTGAATCATGTGCTTTACTCAAGCCATGTCAGTCCGGTGCTGCCCCCGCAACGGTAAGCGAGCGAAGCGTCAAAACCACTGTGCCCAAAAGCATGGGAAGGAGACGCTTGCAGGTCGGCCTGACGCCAACCCCTCGTGAGCCCGGAGACCGGCCCTTAACACACAGCGCGCACCTCGTGCGCAGCTGAACATAACAAACCCGCGGTGGGCGGGCGCTGTTCGAACCTCTGCGAGCCCGACCCGCAGGGGTTTTCATGCGCTCAAATCACCCACTGACACTCCAGAGGGAAGCGCCATGTCGATCATCAGCAGCACCGGCAGCAACACGGACAAAATCGCCAGCACCGCCACACTGAGCCAACGCCTGACCGCCGCGATCTTCGCGTCGATCCTCGGCGCCGGCCTGGTCTACTTCGCCGGTTTCTCGCACATCGAAGCGGTACACAACGCCGCCCACGATACCCGCCACAGCGCCGCGTTCCCGTGCCACTGAGACCTGCCGACATGATCAAGCGTATTGCGCAAACCGCAGGGTTTACCGGGCTTCTGGCCGCCCTGCTCCTCACCCTGCTGCAAAGTTTCTGGGTCTCGCCGCTGATTCTTCAAGCGGAAACTTTCGAAAAATCCGAACCCGTCGCCGTGCATGAACACGCCGAAGGCGCCATGGCCGGCCATACCCACGACGCCGAAGCCTGGGAGCCGGAGCCCGGCTGGCAGCGCGTGGTTTCGACCACCGGTGGCAATCTGGTCGTCGCCGTCGGTTTCGCCCTGATGCTCGCCGGTCTCTACACCCTCCGTGCGCCCACCAAAACTTCGCAAGGCCTGCTCTGGGGTCTGGCCGGTTACGCCACGTTCGTCCTCGCGCCGACCTTGGGTCTGCCACCAGAACTGCCGGGAACCGCGGCGGCTGATCTGGCTTCGCGACAGATGTGGTGGATCGGCACGGCCGCGTCGACCGCTGTCGGCCTGTCGTTGATCGCGTTCAGCCGTCACTGGCTGATGAAAGTTCTCGGTGTGGCGATCCTCGCCGTGCCGCACGTGATCGGCGCGCCGCAGCCGGAAGTGCATTCGATGCTCGCTCCTGAAGCATTGGAAGCGCAGTTCAAAATCGCTTCGCAGTTGACCAACGTCGCGTTCTGGCTGGCCCTGGGCCTGATCAGCGCCTGGTTGTTCCGCCGCAAAAGCGATGGCCAATACCACGCATGACGAATGACAGCGCAGCGCCGACCTTCGTGGTCGGCCTGGGTTGCCAGCGCGGCTGCCCCGTCAGCACGCTGCGCGCGTTACTTGATCAGGCGTTACAGGCGCATCGCATTGAGCTGCAAGCGATCAAGGCCTTGGCCAGCATCGACCTGAAGCGCGACGAGCCCGGTTTGCAAGAGCTCGCCGCGCAACTGGCGCTGCCGCTGCTGTATTTCAGCAGTGAAGAACTGGCCAGTTATCAGGAACGCCTCAGCCACCGTTCCGAGATTGCTTACGAACGCACCGGTTGCTACGGCGTCGCCGAAAGTGCCGCGCTGGCCCTCGCCGAACAGTTGATTCAGGCACCGGCAAAACTGCTGATTTCCCGACAAAAATACGCTCAGGCCACCTTCGCATTGGCCGGCGCTGCGTAAATTCTCGATAATCCCCGCCATCGATCATGAGCAATCTTCATCTGAAGTGTTGGCCATGCCCATTTTTCACAGGATTTAGCGATGACCGTCTACTTCATCGGCGCCGGCCCCGGCGACCCGGAACTGATCACCGTCAAAGGCCAGCGGCTGATTCGCAGCTGTCCGATGATCATTTATGCAGGCTCGCTGGTACCGGCGGCAGTGCTGGACGGTCATCAGGCTGAAACAGTGGTCAACAGCGCTGAATTGCATCTGGAACAGATCATCGAACTGATCAAAACCGCGCACGCGAACGGTCAGGATGTGGCGCGGGTGCATTCCGGCGATCCGAGTCTGTATGGCGCGATTGGTGAGCAGATTCGTTATCTGCGCGAGCTGAATATTCCGTTTGAGATCGTTCCCGGCGTGACGGCGACGGCGGCGTGTGCGGCGTTGCTGGGGGCGGAACTGACCCTGCCGGATGTCTCGCAAAGCGTGATTCTGACCCGCTATGCCGATAAAACCGCGATGCCGGTGGGTGAAGATCTGGGCAGCCTGGCGCAGCATGGGGCGACCATGGCGATTCATCTGGGCGTTAATCATTTGCCGAAGATTCTGCTGGAGTTGCTGCCGCATTACGGCGCGGATTGCCCGATTGCGGTGATCCACCGGGCGACGTGGCCGGATCAGGATTGGGTGGTCGGGACGCTGGCGGACATTGCCGAGAAGGTTGAAGCGAAAGGGTTTCGGCGTACGGCGTTGATTCTGGTCGGGCGGGTATTAGGGAGTGAGGTGTTTAGCGAGTCATCGTTGTATCGCGCGGGGCATGCACACCTTTACAGGCCCTGAAAGCAAAAGATCGCAGCCTTCGGCAGCTCCCACAGGGAAACACATTCCAATGTAGGAGCTGCCGAAGGCTGCGATCTTTTGATTCTGTGGCTTCAGACAATGCATTCATCACGGGAAAATGCATTGCCTGAACTGGAACTGCTGCGCAGTTCATCGGGGATAAATCCCCTCGCCACAGCGCCGTTTTTCTTGTCCGCAGCGAACACCACTTAGTAGTAGGCGTTTTCTTTCTGCGTGTGGTCAGTCACGTCGCGTACGCCCTTCAGCTCCGGAATACGCTCAAGCAAAGTGCGCTCGATGCCTTCCTTCAACGTTACGTCCGCCTGGCCGCAGCCCTGGCAGCCGCCGCCGAATTGCAGAACGGCGATGCCGTCTTCAACCACATCGATCAGGCTGACCTGACCGCCGTGGCTGGCGAGCCCCGGGTTGATTTCGGTTTGCAGGTAGTAGTTGATGCGTTCGTTGACCGGGCTGTCGGCGTTGACCATCGGCACTTTGGCGTTTGGCGCCTTGATGGTCAGTTGGCCACCCATGCGGTCGGTGGCGTAGTCGACAACAGCGTCGTCAAGGAACGCTTCGCTGAAGTGGTCGATATACGCGGTGAAGCTTTTCAGCCCCAGCGCGGTGTCTTCAGGTTTTTCTTCGCCCGGCTTGCAGTAGGCAATGCAGGTTTCGGCGTACTGGGTGCCAGGCTGGGTGATGAAGACGCGGATGCCGATGCCCGGGGTGTTCTGCTTGGAGAGCAGATCAGCCAGGTAATCGTGGGCGGCGTCGGTAATGGTAATAGCGGTCATGGAAACTCCTCGCAGGCTTGGGCGCAGTTTACGCCAATCGTTGCGCCGGACAAAGTCCTAGTATTTTTGTCGGGAAAGATTCTCGTCAGGCTCGCCATCGACCCGCGCTTTGAGCCAACGGTAACTGCGTTTTTCCACCCATTCGTAGCTCAACCACGAACCAACGCCGATCGCCAGCGCACAGACGACGAACATCAGATACGGATTGATCCCGTAGCGACGCGCGAGAAAACCGCCCGCCGAGAGCACCAGCACGTGCATCAAGTACACCGAATACGAGCAGTCGCCGAGCAGTTTCAGCAACCGGCTGCGCTCGACATAACGTTCCAGCGCCATGCACGACATCACCAGCACCGCGCTCGGCACGCCCCAATTGAGCAGCCGTGGCGCCGGCGCCAAGTGATAAATCGCCAGCAACGCCGCGACAATCCCGGCCAGCGGCAGCCATAAACCGGCGCCGATCCAGCCGCGACGATGGAGCATGCCAATGCCAATCCCCAGCAGAAACTCGTAAACGATGTCCGAGCGATAAAACTCGCTGATCCAGCCAAACCCCGTCCACGCCTGACTCACCGCAAACAGCAGCGCGGCGACCACCAGCAGACGCACCTGCAAGCGAAACAGCAGCGCCCAGGCAAACAGCACGTAGAAGAGCATTTCGTAATTCAGCGTCCAGCCGACATTGAGCGTCGGGTAGATTCCGTAGCCGCCGGGATTTTCAGTCGGGATGAACAGCAACGACAGTAGAAAATGCCCCCAATCCACGGTTTGATCGGGCAGCAACGGCTGGGCGAACACCACCAACAACGCCATTAGCGCCGTGTACAGCCAATACGCGGGGACGATGCGAAACAGGCGATAGAGCAGAAACCGCGCGGGGGGCAGCGGCTTATTTTCGGTGGAAAGGAAGATCACCAGACCGCTGATGACAAAGAACACATCGACGCCCACCGCGCCTTTGTCGATGAACCACTGCCCAATCGGCCCGCGCGCTTCGAAGTCGAAGAAAATCTGCATGAAGTGGTGGCAGACCACCGTCCACGCGGCCAGCGCACGCAGGGCTTGCACTGAAATCAACATCACCGGCTCCCGTCCACACCCTCAAATCCACCTCAATCCCCTTGTGGGAGCGGGCTTGCTCGCGAAAGCGGTGTGTCAGGTGACATCCATTTTGAATGTACCGACGCTTTCGCGAGCAAGCCCGCTCCCACAGGGGATTTGTGTGGTCGCTGAAATTGGGACAGCAGGCTCGGCTTAAAAGATCAAAGATTCTCGTAGCGGTTCATATCGAGCACGCCCTCTTCCACCGGGTCGGTTTCGTGGATGTAGCGGCTCACATCATGGAAATAGAACCAGAACTGCGGATGACTGCGACGAATCCCCCAGCGCTCGACGATTTTCTCGAATTGCGCCTGGTCCCTGGCACTGTCCATGGCATCGACAAACGCCGGCACCTGATCGGCCGGGATGTTGAAGATGAAATTCGGATAGCTGCTAAGCACGCCGGGATAGATGGTCAATGTGTCCAGCCCCGGCTGATAACGCAGCGATTCTCCGGTGAGGAACGCCACGTTGCTGTGCGCGCGGTTGCGCAGCAGGCTATAGACCTCGCGTTTGCCGCTGGCCGTTTCAATGCGCAGCATGGTCGCTTCCGGCAACTGATCAATTACCTTCAAACCGGCGGCCGGCCGCGAGGTCAGGCGACTCAGCGCCTGTTCGGCGTTCTGCAATGCGGGGTCGATATTCGGCCGCGAGCAATAAGCGTTGTCGCAACGGTTGATCGGGTCAGGCCGCGCGTTGAGGTCGCCATACCGCGCCAGCAACTGCATGGCGAAGTCGTATTTCGGATCTTTTTCGTTGAGTTTCAGCGCGGTCGGTGTGTCGTCGTCAATCGACTCGTAATCCAGCCACATCTTGAACTGACCACTGCTCTGGTACCAATCATCGAGGTAATCCTCGCGAGAATCAGCAGGCATCAAGCGCAGGAAGTTCTGCTCGGCGCCATTGCGGATCAGGTCGAAATACAGGCGGGTTTGCGCCTGATGGGATACGTTGCCGAACACGTCGAAGTTGACCGCCAACTGGTAATAGGTGCGTTCCAGCAACGGATAGTCGAACAACCACATGGTTTGCGGCACTTCGCCGATCAGGCCTTTGGTCACCGAAGCGCTGTCGAAGTGACGGAAGATGCTCAGCAGTGCGTTGTCGTTGCCGGCCCACAGCGTCGACCAGCTCGGCGCAGGGACTTCGGCATAGCTGTCGCGGCGCAGGGCCTCGTATTCATTCCGTTTGTCGCGGTAGTTGTGCCACAGGGTCAGCACGCTGCCGACGTCGTCGTTCTGCCCGGGCATCGCCAGCAACGGCGTGGCCTGGCCGCGATAGTTCGGGTCGGTGATGTACAGGTCGTGCTCCGGGGCCTGGAACAGCGCCCAGAAGTTGTCGCGGATCACGTCCGTCGCGATCTGCCCACGGCACACCGGGCCGCGAATAAAGGTGCGGACAAAGTACTCGGCGTTATCGAGCATGAACTGATAACGCGCCTGTGCCGGAATCGCTTCGAACGTAGCGAATGGATTGGCACGGCTGTTCGGCCCATAACCGGGCAAGGCGTTGACCTGCCAGTTGCCGCTGTAAAACAGGCTTTTCACCCGCGCCATTTTCGCCGCGCTCAGCGGGTAGGTGATGTGGGTTTTGTGCACGATCACCCCTTGCACCGGCCACAAGCGGTAATACACCTGCGTGCCCGGATCGTCGTTCGGGCGGCGGGTGGCGATCAGGTCGATCGGCTGGCCGGTCGGCGTGCGCGAACGCACCCACTGGAAGAAATGCCCCGGCTCGCCGTCCTTGAAATAAAGGTGCGCGAGGAACAAATGTTCGTAGAGCCAACGGCCGACCAGGCTTTCGCGGGCGCCGGGAGCGTTGAGGAGGTTTTCCCACTGAACGATTTGCAGGGATTCCTTGGCACTCGGCGCCAGGCCTTGTTCGTCGATCGGCGCACCGGAGGCGAGCCAGCGCTGCAACGTCTGGTATTGCTGATCGGTCAGGCCAGTCACGGCCAGCGGCATGCCTTCTTTCGGGTGAGCACCGGCGTAGCCTTCAAATTCGGCAGGCATTGCGCATTGATTTGCGCGGTTTAACCCCAGAACAATGTCTTCGGGCAACTTGGCGTTAGGCGTCAGCGGCGTCTTGTGCCCCAGCTCGAGCATCCGCGCCATCAGCGCCGCTTGGCTGCCCTGCGCATCGAGTACCGAATAGAAGTCTTTCTGCTGCCAGGCACGTTTGCCGAAGGCGTCATAAAACAATCGGGTGGTCGGCGCCGCTTTAGTGCGCTCGCCGTCATACACCGGCATTTTGCTCGCGCCACGGGCCGCGCCTTCGCCACTGCCAAGATTGAGCTGGCAGGCGGAGTCGTAGCACGCATGGCAGGCCACGCACTTCTCGGTGAAGATTGGCTGGATATCGCGGGTGTAGGAAATAGATGGGGAAATGGCAGGTGCAGCCGCTGGCTCTTGCGCCACGGCGCCCCAGCTGAGAAACAGCAACACAAAACCCATGACGCGGTAAGACATGCTGCTGATCCCGATTTTATAAAAAAACGCCGCGATTCTACATTATGACGTCCGTACCAACATGAGCGATATTCATGCAAAAGCGCCACATGCTCTAAAACCGCACAGGTTTGTTATGATCCCGCTCCTTCGTAATGGTCTTTCCGAGTAGTCCAAATGTCCGATCGCAGCGTCCGCCTTCAAGCTCTCAAGCAAGCTCTCAAAGAGCGCATCCTAATACTCGACGGCGGCATGGGCACGATGATCCAGAGCTATAAGCTCGAAGAGCAGGACTATCGCGGCAAACGCTTCGCCGACTGGCCGAGCGACGTCAAAGGCAACAACGACCTGTTGGTGCTGACCCGCCCCGACGTGATCGGCGGCATCGAAAAAGCCTATCTGGATGCCGGCGCCGACATTCTCGAAACCAACACCTTCAACGCCACCCGCATTTCCATGGCCGACTACGGCATGGAAGAGTTGGCCTACGAGTTAAACGTAGAAGGCGCACGGCTGGCGCGCAAGATCGCCGACGCCAAGACTGCCGAAAACCCGGAAAAGCCGCGTTTTGTTGCCGGCGTACTCGGCCCGACCAGCCGCACCTGCTCGCTGTCGCCAGACGTCAACAACCCGGGCTATCGCAACGTCACCTTTGATGAACTGGTGGAAAACTACACCGAAGCCACCAAAGGCCTGATCGAGGGCGGCGCTGACCTGATCCTGATCGAAACCATTTTCGACACCCTCAACGCCAAAGCGGCGATCTTCGCCGTGCAAGGCGTGTTCGAAGAGCTGCACCTAGAACTGCCGATCATGATTTCTGGCACCATCACCGACGCCTCCGGCCGTACCCTGTCGGGCCAGACCACTGAAGCGTTCTGGAACTCGGTGGCGCACGCCAAGCCAATCTCCGTCGGCCTCAACTGTGCGCTCGGCGCCAGTGAATTGCGTCCGTACCTGGAAGAGCTGTCGAACAAGGCCAGCACCCACGTTTCCGCGCACCCGAACGCCGGCCTGCCGAACGAATTCGGCGAGTACGACGAACTGCCGTCGGAAACCGCCAAGGTCATCGAAGAATTCGCCCAGAGCGGTTTCCTTAACATCGTCGGCGGCTGCTGCGGCACCACCCCGGGACACATCGAAGCCATCGCCAAAGCTGTCGCCGGTTACGCGCCGCGTCAGATTCCGGACATTCCGAAGGCCTGCCGCCTCTCGGGTCTGGAGCCGTTCACCATCGATCGCAGCTCGCTGTTCGTTAACGTCGGCGAGCGCACCAACATCACTGGCTCGGCGAAATTCGCCCGACTGATCCGTGAAGACAACTACACCGAAGCGCTGGAAGTCGCCCTGCAACAGGTCGAGGCCGGCGCGCAGGTGATCGACATCAACATGGACGAAGGGATGCTCGATTCGAAGAAGGCCATGGTGACCTTCCTCAATCTG